>Ga0136846_1221156_pt1 | contig 22271 bp, 22 predicted proteins | sample HopSoiMetagenom2_FD_96841 | JGI IMG/M metagenome (GOLD analysis project Ga0136846, IMG submission 96841) | Grasslands soil microbial communities from Hopland, California, USA - 2 Assembly 2016 (version 4) | ecosystem: Environmental > Terrestrial > Soil > Grasslands | place: USA: Hopland... | reverse complement strand
GAAAGGATGGTGCCCAAGGCCGGACTCGAACCGGCACGGGTTGCCCCACACGCCCCTCAAACGTGCGCGTCTACCAATTCCGCCACTTGGGCTCAAAGAACTTCTCTACCAACCGTGGCCCCGGAAAGGCTATTCCCAGGCTACCGCGGGGTGCTGCTCGGCGCGGGCGCCGCCGGGGCGACCGGGGCCGCCGGAGCCGTCCGAAGGGGAGCCGGCTTCGCCGGCGGCACGGTCTTGGTCGCCGCGGCCTTCTTGGCCGCCGCGCCCGACATCACCGTGCTCACCGTACCCTTGGCCAAGGCGATCGACACCGTGGTGACGATGAAGATCACGAAGGAGGCCACCGTGAGCTTGTGCAGCAGCGTGGTGGCGCTGCGGGCACCGAAGGCGGTCTGCGTGCTGCCGCCGCCGAAGACCGAAAGATCCGCGCCCTTGCCCTGCTGCAACAGGACGACGAGGATCAGGAAGATGCAGACCAGGACGTGAACCGCTTCCAACAGGTAAATCACAGGCGAAGCCTCCCAACGGGCACGATGCTGCCGGACCCCAGCAGGGGGTCAGCCGGAATGCCGAATGATAGCAAGGAATTTCTGTGGGTCAAGACTGGCGCCGCCCACCAGGAAGCCGTCGACGTCCGGCTGGGCGAAAAGACCGGCCGCGTTCTCCGGCGTCGCCGAGCCGCCGTAGAGGATCGGCAGGGCCGCGGCGGCGCCTTCCACCAGCTCGCCCAGCAGGAGCCGCAGGAAGGCGTGGACCTCCTGCGCCGTTTCCGGCGTCGCCGTCTCGCCCGTGCCGATGGCCCATACCGGCTCGTAGGCCAGGGCGAAGGGGCCGGCGGCACTCGCGACGGCGGTGACAGCCGATCGGAGCTGCCGCTCCAGCACGCCGAAGGTGCGGCCTTCCCGGCGCTCGTCCCGGGTCTCGCCGACGCAGATCAGGGGGGCGAGGCGGTGGCGCACGGCTGCCGCCACCTTGCGCGCCACCAGGGCGTCGTCCTCGCCGTGGTCCTGCCGCCGCTCGCTGTGGCCGCAGAGCACCCAGGCGCAGCCGGCGTCGGCGAGCTGCGCCCCCGAGACGTCGCCGGTGTGGGCCCCCTTGTCGTCGGGGTGGAGGTCCTGCCCGCCTACCGCCAGCTCGGAGCCCGCGAGCTCGGCCGCCACCACCGGGATGAGAGGAAAGGAGGGGAAGATCGCCACTCGCGCCGGCGCGGGGCGCTCGGCGAGGGCCTGCTTCAGGGCGCGGCAGCAGTCCACCGCGTCCGCCCGCAGGTGGTTCATCTTCCAGTTGGCCGCCACCAGGGGATGCCGGCTCACGCCTGCTTCTCCGCTGTCTTCTCCAGCACGGCGACGCCGGGCAGGGTCTTGCCGGCCAGAAATTCCAGGGAGGCGCCGCCGCCCGTGGAGACGTGGCCGATGCGGCCGGCGACCCCGGCCTGATGCACGGCCGCCACGGTCTCGCCGCCGCCGATCACCGAGAACCCCGGACAGCTCGCCAGCGCCTGGGCCACGGCGCGGGTGCCGGCGTCGAAAGGCGGCTTCTCGAAGACCCCCAGCGGACCGTTCCAGAACAGGGTGCGGGCGCGGGCGATGGCCGCCGCGAAGGCCGCGCGGGTCTCGGGACCGACGTCCACCGCCTTGGTTCCTGCCGGGATCCGGTGGGCCGGCACGGTCTCGATCCGCTGCGGGTTTGCCAGGTCGTCGGTCACCACCAGGTCGCGGGGGAGGAGGACCTCGATCCCCCGACCCTGGGCCCGTTCCAGGATCTCCTTCGCCAGATTCACCCGGTCGGGCTCGAAGAGCGAGGCGCCCAACTCGTACCCCTGAGCGGCCAGGAAGGTGTTGGCCATGCCGCCGCCCAGGAGGAGGACGTCCAGCCGCGGCAGGAGGTTCTCCAGGGTGTCGATCTTCCCCTCGATCTTCGCGCCCCCCAGCAGGGCCGCGAACGGCCGCTCCGGCTCGCCCAGGAGGCGGCCCAGGGCCTTCACCTCCCGCTCCAGCAGCCGGCCGGCGGCCTTGGCGCGCAGCCGCTCGGGCACTCCCACCACCGAGGCGTGGGCGCGGTGGGCGGCACCGAAGGCGTCGTCCACGTAGACCTCGGCCAAGGCGGCGAGCTGCGCCGCGAAGGACGGCTCGTTCTTCTCCTCCTCGGGATGAAAGCGGAGGTTCTCGAGCAACACCACCTCGCCGGGCCCCATCTCCCGCACCACCTTCTCTACCTCCTCACCTACGCAGTCCTCAGCGAAGCGCACGGCCTGCCCCAGGAGCTCCACGAGCTTGTCCGCCACCGGCCGCAGGGTGTAGCGAGGGTCGTGCTGGCCCTTCGGCCGACCGAGATGGGAGGCCAGGAGGAGGATGCCGCCGGCGGCGGCGAGCTCCCGGATCGTAGGGACCGCCTCCTCCAGCCGGGTCGCGTCCAGGACCTCGTGCGCCGCGGAGAGGGGAGCGAGGGGGACATTGAAGTCGACGCGCAGGAACACGCGCCGGCCCCTCAGGTTCGCCAGATCGAGATCGTCCAGGGTCAACAGGTCTGCCATCATCTCTCCCCCTCCAGCCGCGCAGTTTACCAGCGGTGTCACGCCTGGCGATTCTGGCGCACTTGTAGAGTGATACTCTTTCGTCTTCCGCCACGCCGTCCGATGGCGGATACTATGTGGGCCTGAGCTCGCCGCTTCAAGTGCTGACAGAGATTGAATCGATAAGGAAGTGAGGAGGATTCACCCATGGCAGAAATGGGAAAGTATTGCAAAGCGTACCTGGCAAAGCAGTTCCGGGAGTATCCGGGCTGGACGGAGAACGCCGCCAACGTGCGCAAGGAGAAGAAGGAAGTCGACGGTAAAGAGGTCGAAGTGGATCGCCAGCTCACCGACGACTCCATCCTTTATCTCCAGGAGAACTATATCGTCACCGACGGTATCTTCAAGGACCAGAACATCATCTTCGACAACGTCACCGACGAGTGGCAACAGTACTGCCACGAGCAGCTCGCCTTCGAGATCCCGGTCTACGAGCCCATCGAGATCAAGCACGCCGAGCCGGCCGAGACCACGACGACCAGCAACAGCTAGCACCCCTGCGTTCTCCAGAGAGTGTCGAGACCCTGCCGGACGGCAGGGTTTCGCCTTTCTGGAGCGTCCGTTTCACTCCTGATCTTCCTGGGTGGAGAGGACCAGGGGCGCGACGCTGACCTCCTGGATGCGCTGCCAGAGCTCCGGCGTCACCGGCACCACTGACAGGTCGGGGTCGTCGATCAGGTCCCAGTCCTGGAATTCGGGGAGGTCTTCGATCTCGGCCAGCAGCACGGGACGCTCGAGACGGCGCTCGGGGACGACGTCCACGGCCACTTGGTCCTCGCCCGAGCCGCGGGGGTCCGGGTAGGGATCGGAGGTGATGCGGGCGATGCCGACGATGGCGAGCTCGGTGCCAGCGTGGAAGATGAGCGCCTCCTCGTCGGTCTCCACGTCGCGCAGATTCTTCAGGGCGACATAGTCGGTGACGCCGTCCCAGACCGTGGCGGTGTCCCGCTCCAGGTCGCCGAAGCTGTACTCGTCCGGATCGGTGGCGAACAGCCAGTAGTTGATTCCGGACTTATAGGGCTTGACTCGTTCGGCCATGATGGCTCCTCCCGCTTGGCCGGGATGCGAGGGGTGTGCCATCCTTAGCGGGATGGACACGACCTCGAAGATCGACACCGAAAGGAGAAGCCATGCGGAGAGCTTTGGCCTGCCTGGCGGGTCTCGCGGCTCTCGCCGCCGCGACCTCCCTCCAGGCCGCTGCGCCCAAGACCGCGAAGAAGCCCGGGGAGGAGCTGCGCATCGTGCCTGACATCGAGAAGCGCGTCGCCCAGTTCGCTCCCACCCCGTTCTCCGCGGACCTCTCGTCGCTCAGCGCCGAGGACCGCCAGGTGCTCGACAAGCTGGTCGAGGCCGCGAAGCTGATGAACGAGATCTTCCTCCGCCAGGCGTGGACGGGCAATCCCGCTCTGCGGGAGGAGCTGAAGACCCTCGACGGACCGCACGCCGCGGCCACCCGCGAATACTTCACCATCAACTTCGGTCCCTGGGACCGTCTGGCGGAGCGCCAGCCCTTCATCGGCACCCGGCCCCATCCGCCGGGAGCCGGCTACTATCCGGAGGACGTCACCAAGCAGGAATTCGACGCCTGGCTCGCGAAGCACCCGGGCGACAAGGACAGGCTCACCTCGACCGTGACCGTGATCCGCCGCCAGAACGGCGGCCTCGCGGCCGTGCCCTACTCCCAGGAGTACGCCCAGTGGCTGAAGCCGGCGGCCAAGCTCCTGCGGGACGCGGCGGCGATCACCAAGAACGCTTCGCTCAAGAAGTTCCTGGAGCTGCGCGCCGCCGCCTTCGAGAGCGACGACTACTACGCCTCCGACCTCGCCTGGATGGACCTCGACGCCCCCGTGGAGGTCACCATCGGCCCCTACGAGACCTACGAGGACGACCTCTACGGCTACAAGGCCGCCTTCGAGGCCTTCGTCACCGTGAACCTGCCCAAGGAGTCGGCCGCCCTCGCCCTCTACAAGGAGCGGCTGCCCTGGCTGGAGCGCAACCTCCCCATCCCGGACGCGGACAAGAACCTGAACCGCGGCACCGAGAGCCCCATCCGGGTGGTGGACACCGTCTACAGCGCCGGCGACACCCGGGCCGGCGTGCAGACCGTGGCCTTCAACCTGCCCAACGACGAGCGGGTGCGGGAGGCCAAGGGGTCGAAGAAGGTCCTGCTGCGCAACACCATGCGCGCGAAGTACGACCAGATCCTGATCCCCATCGCCGGCCAGGTGCTCGACCCCGCCCAGGTGAAGGACGTCTCCTTCGACGCCTACTTCAACGAGGTCCTCCACCACGAGCTGTCCCACGGCCTGGGGCCGGGCACCATCACGGTGAACGGCCGCAAGACCGAGGTGCGGCTGGAGCTCAAGGAGCTCTTCTCCACCCTGGAGGAGGCCAAGGCGGACGTGATGGGCGTCTACAACATCCTCGCCCTGATCGAGCGGGGCGACATGCCGGCCGCGCTGCGCAAGTCGCTCGAGCCCACCTACGTCGCCGGCCTGTTCCGCTCCGCCCGCTTCGGGGTGGACGAGGCCCACGGCCAGGGCGTGGTGGCGCAGCTCAACTACCTGCTGGCCAAGGGCGCGCTCCAGCTCGACGCCCACGGCCGGGTGCACGCCGTCTCCGAGAAGTTCCCCGCCGGCATCCGCGACCTGCTGCACGACATGCTGACGCTCCAGGCCCGGGGCGACTACGCGGGCACGAAGCAGTTCCTCGCCACCTACGGCAAGCCCTCGCAGGCCCTGCGGGACGCCATCCGCCGGCTGTCAGCCGTGCCGGTGGACATCCGGCCGCTGTACGCGGCGGACAAGTAGGAGACCTTCGCCGCCATGCCCTCGATGGCCCACGAGATCCTCGTGGATCTCTTCAAGAACCGCCCCTCGCTCGCCGCCGAGATTCTGGTCGAGGTGCTCGGCGTCTCGCTTCCAGCCTACAATGAAGCCCGCATCGTCTCGGCCGACTTGACCGAGATCCAGCCCGCCGAATACCGCGCCGACGTCGTCGTCCTCCTTTTCGACGGCGGCACCCCCGTCCGGGTGGTCATCGTCGAGGTCCAACTGGCGCTCGACCCCCAAAAGCGGTTCAGTTGGCCCGCCTACGCGATGGTGTCGCGCGCTGTCCATGGCTGCCCGGCTGCTCTCCTCATCGTCGCGCCGGATCCGGTCGTCGCCGGGTGGTGCGCGGAACCGATCGAGACTGGCATCCCCGGCTTCGTCCTGCGCCCGCCGGTGCTGCGCCGCACCGCCGTTCCGGTGGTGACGGACCTTGCGGAAGCGGCTCGCCGGCCCGAGCTCGGGGTGCTCTCCGCTTTGGCGCACGGCGAGACCGAAAAGGGAGAAACGATTGCCTCCGCGGTGCTGCCGGCGATCCAGGGGCTCGACGACGACAGGGCCAGGTTCTACTACGACCTCGTGTACAATTCCTTGAATGAGGCGGCTCGCCACGCGTTGGAGGCAATGATGAAGGGCTACGAATACCAGAGTGATTTCGCGAAGAGGTACGTCGCGCAAGGACGTGCCGAGGGACTCACCGAGGGGCGCACTGAGGGACGCACCGAGGAGGCGGCGCGCGCCGTGCTGACGGTGCTTCAGGTTCGTGGCCTTGTAGTATCCGACGCCGTCCGCGAGCGCATCCTGGCCCAGAAGGACCCGGAACGGCTGGAGCGCTGGCTGGAGAAGGCTGCTGTCGCCGCTTCGGTCGCTGCGGTGCTCGACGAACCGAACTGAGGCCCTCGCACCCGCCCTCCGAGTCCGCTGTCAGCGGACGATGAAATGCGCCGCGTACAACGAGCCGTCGTCTGGAGACGACGAAAGATTGCCTGCGTACAACGGGAGATTGTCTGCATGCAACGGTCCGTTGTAAGCGGACGATGAAAATGCGCCGCGTGCAACGGCCCATCGTCTGCGGACAACGGACCGTTGTATGGAGACAATGGAATTGCGCCGCGTGCAATGGTCCGTTGTCCGCGTGCAAAGGACGATTGTCTACATGCAACGGTCCATTGTCAGGGTGCAACGGTCCGTCGTCTGCGGACAATGGGCCATTGTATACAGACAGCGGAACCGCGCACGCATACAACGGACCCTTGTCTGCTGACGACGAAAATGCGCCGCGTACGATGGACCGTTGTCTGGAGACGGCGGAGTTGCGTTTGCGTACAACGGACCGTTGTCTGGAGGCAAAGGAACTGCGCTGCGGAAGCGCTTAGGGTAGGGGCGGGTCTGGACGGCAGGTTGGGGGCTCGACCCGCCCTGGGGAGGACGATCTCGCCGTTGAAGACGGCCAGGGCGATGAGGGTCTTGGGCGGGGGAAAGACCAGAAAAAAGCGGGGGACGCGACGTCGCGCGCCCCCCGTTCAGGACGACTACCCGGCCGGCTTGGGAGGTGGTGCCGCGCCGGCCGGCGCCGGCGGGGGGGTGGTGGGCTGGGGCGTCTCAGCCGCCGGCTTCACCTTCCGGCCGCGGAAGACCGGCAGGCCGAATTCGGCGACCTTCTCCTCCCGAGCGCCGAAGTGCTCCTTCACCGCCGTGCGGACCACGTCGGCCAGCGTCTGCCCCTGGGTGAGGAACTTCCGGAGCTGCTTCGAGCTCTCCTGCTTGCTCGCCTTCAGCGCGGCCTGCTGCTGGCCGGCCTCCAGCGCCTGAGTGACGACCCCCGCGAGCTTGAGCCGGAAAGGCTCCAGTTGCGGAAGTTGATCCTTGTTCGCGTCCAGCGTCACCGACAGACGCTGCAAGTCGCCCAGGATCCCTGCGTTCCTTCTCTCTCTAGCCATGACTGCTTCTCCTTTTCTGAGCCACTCCGGGCTCAAACATCCGGCGCCGTCATGGCGCCGGAAATCGAATCTCGGGTCTCGGTCTCTCCCTCCCGCGGCCACTTGGCCGGCTGGAGTCGTCTCACTGTTGGTGCGCATAGAGTGCACTGATTGCTCTTGCCTGTCAAGACCCCTCTTGACATCCGCCTTCATGTCTGGCAAGCTAACGCATATTGAAGAGGCGGCTCAAGAGGGATTCCGAGGATGACCAACGCGGGATCGCCGCCAAGGGGTTCATTGACAACTGAAAAGGGACGGCGGCCTCCGGGTCCAAGGACGCCGCCGTTCCGCCCGCGCCCAGCATGCGGGCTGGGCGCTCCGGCGGGCGCGGCAGAGGTGTGCCCCGACGAGGCGGGGCGGCCGCCTCCCCCGTAGCCCGCCGCATTCTTCTCTAAGAGGATGTCTCGAAAGTCCGACCAGTCTGCCGGTCGTCCGCCGGCGGCGTGCCCACCCAGGTCTCCGGCAGACCTGCGGAACGTGGTGCGGCCAAGGCGCAACGTGCCCCCGCCCAGGCTCTCTTTACTTACGTTCGTGCACCTTTCTTGATAGACAGCCAGCGTTGCGGCGGAATCGAAGGCAAGGCCTTCGTGGCCATGACGGGGGCGAACCGTGCCTCCTAGCCAGATCGAGGACCCGAGAGGCCGGTCAGGTCGCCGAGCAAGCCGGTGGAGCGAAAAGGTTTCGTTGGAGAGACGCACATGAACCGAAGGATGCTGTCGCTAACCGTGAGGGCTGCACGGCGGTCCGACCTCGCGGACATTGAAAGGGTTGAAGTGGCAACATTCAGCCGGGTCGATCGGGATGCGGTCGCTTCGCCTGTCATCATCCGTCGCCGGCTCAGCCTCCTCAATGCTGGTGAGCCGGCCTGGTTCCTCGTTGCGGTGGCTGAGGGCTCGATCGTCGGCACTTTGGTGCTCCAGCCGACCGACCTTGAGCCTGATGAATGCACCAGTTGGGACGTGGCGACCGATAACGGCACGCTCAAACGGTCCTTCAAGCCGGAAGGACGGAATCTCTATGGAGTTTCGCTCGCCGTGCCGCCGACGGCACCGCCTGGCACAGCGGAAATGCTGATCCACGCTGCATGTATCCGGTGGATCGCCGGCCGGGAGCACTTTATCTTCTGCTCTCGAATGCCGCGCTTTTCAGCGACGAACCGCAAGACGGGGATATCTCCCGAAGACTACATCAAGCTCCGCCGTCGTAACGGCGCTCCGAGAGATCCACTACTCTTTCTCTACTGGCGTTGGCTTGGCGGAGTGTATCCAGTCCGGCTCTTGCGCGACGGATATGCGGTCGACCGACCGTCAGGCGGTCACGCTGCACTTTTTGCTCCGACCGACGCCCAGGCGGCGCTGCTCGCGATTGCGCCGCTCATCTATGAGAAGGGGGCCGCAATAGGCTTGCGAGCCGTGCTTCGTCAATGCTGACAGGAGGCATGCCGATGTCCTCGGATCTCGAACGGATACAAGCGCTTCAGGGAGGAACCCGACGCTGGTACTATATCAGCGAGGAAAGATTCGTGACAGCAACTACGGTATTCATCCCTTTCGGCTGTCCTGATTGGGGCGCGCCTGGAGGCGTCCGAAAACCGCAGCTCTGTCCATTCTGCAACCTGCCGGATGCGGCCATTGACTACCAGCGGAAATTCTACGGTGGTCCGATCCCGCTAAAGGAACACGTACGTCTCTTCCGCCTCACTCTTCAAGCGGCCCTGGAGTCTGCTCCGGGGACACACACCCTGAACATCTTCAATGCCGGGAGCTTTCTCTATATGCCGTTCGAGCTTCAGGAGGAGGTCGTCCGTGCGGTCCGCGAGATGGCCGATGTTCGCCGGCTGGTCATCGAATCTCGCGCGAACTTCATCAACCCCGAGCGGGTGGACCCGCTCCTGGAGTTTCTCGAAACCGTTGCGCTCACGATCAGGGTTGGCGTGGAAACAAAAGAGCACCACCTGCGCACCAAAGTTCTGCCGAAGGGCCAAAGCGTCGAGCAACTCGTTGCCGCTGGTGCCTGCATGCGGCAACGTGGAGTGACTTCCGGCGGCTACGTGCTGCTTAAGCCAGCACCTGGGCTCAATTGTCATGAAGCAATTGCTGAGGCCAAAGCCACCATTGAATGGGTAGTCGGCAGTGAAAACGACAGCCTGGGCATGGACGAGGCCTACTTTTGTGCCGCCTGCGTTCCGCCGAAAGGCCGTCTTTTCGAGGCTTGGCAAGCCGGGACCTTTCAGCCTGCAACCCTCTCTATGGTTCTCGAAGTCATCCGCTTTGCAGCGGAACGTTTCGGTCGACGTGTCCACCTGCTGCCTTTCACGGACGTTCCTCCATTCGTGGCAATACCGTCAAACCAAGTTGCTCAAGCAATTCCGGAGGATTTAACGGGAGCCCCCGGCAGCGATCTCGCTTTCCACGCGGTATTCGAAAAGTACAGACAGACTATGGATAAGGCGGTACTCGTTGCACCAGCGGAATAGGTTCCCCCGTGGTAGGGAAAGCCGCCTCACTCCAGCAGGTGGTGCGCGATCAGCCAGCCCCTCGCCTCCTGGTCGTCGAAGGCGAGGGCCTTCCGTTTCCAATCGGTAGCTTTGTTCAGATCCCGTGTGAGGCCGCGGGCGCCTTCGTCGTAGAAGCGGCCGAGGTCCCGGATCGCCCAGGCGTTGCCGCGCTCGCCGGAGCGCTCGGCAGAAGCAGGGACAACAAGGACAACAAGGACGAGGAAAGCTCTCGTCTCGGCGATTTTCTTCGTGTCCCTGATGTCCTTGGTGTCCTTGACGTCCTTGCTGTCCCAGAGCTTGGGCCACCAACCAAGATACCGCCCGCTACCTCGCCGGCGTGGACCGCCCCGTCCCGGCAGCGTCGGGCGCAGGCTACCAGAACGTGTTGAGACATGCAGGACCGCGCCCTATTTCACTCCCAGCAGCTCCACCTCGAAGATCAGCGTAGCGTTCGGCGGGATCACGCCGCCGGCGCCGCCGGCGCCGTAGCCGAGGCTGGAGGGGATGGTGAGCTTCCTCTTGCCGCCGACCTTCATGCCGGCGACGCCTTCGTCCCAGCCGCGGATGACCTGGCCGCCGCCGAGGTGGAAGCTGAAAGGGCTCCGGCGGTCGTGGCTGGAGTCGAACTTGGTGCCGTTCTCCAACCAGCCGGTGTAGTGGACGTTGACGGTCTGGCCGGCTTTGGCCTCCGCTCCCTGGCCCACTTCGAGGTCGGTGTATTTGAGGCCGGACGGTGTAGTGGTCTCTTCTGCCATGGCTCGCTCCTCTCTTTCAAGCTGGCGAGCTTATCGCACGGCCAGCAGCTCGAACTCGTAGACGAGGACCGAGTTGGGGGGGACGACGCTGCCCACCCCCTGTTTGCCGAAGCCGAGCTCGGGAGGGATGATGAGCAGCCGCCGGCCGCCGACCCTCATGCCGACGAGGCCCTCGTCCCACCCCTTGATCGCATCGCCGGCGCCGAGGCGGAAGGTGAAGGGGCGGTCCTCCATGCTGGAATCGAACTTGACGCGGTTCTCCTGCAGCCAGCCGGAGTAGTGGACTTCCAGGACCTTGCCGTCGGCGGCGGCATCGCCTTGGCCGAGCTTGAGGTCGACGTATTTGAGACCGCTGGGGGTGACGACCTCCCTGGCCGTGGGCGGCGTCTGGCTGTTCGGCTGGGCCAGGACGGGGAAGAGAAGCGGGACCGCCACGGCCAGCAGGCCGGCGACGAGGGCGCGGGGAAGGAGGGTTCTGGTCTGCATGGTCGAGTCCTCCTGGATCGAAACGCTGGATCGAGACGACGTCCGTTCTCCATGGGAGGCGATGGCCCCGATTCTACGTCAAACCGCCCGCCGGACCACCCTGCCCGCCTTGACCACGGCGGCGACGGGGTTGATCCCATAGTGGTATACGAGGTGGAGAAGGTTGGGCGCGTCCAGCAGGACGAGATCGGCCCGCTTGCCGGCCTCGACGGAGCCGATCTCGCCGCCCTGGCCCAGGGAGCAGGCCGAGTTCAGGGTGGCGGCGGTGAGGCTCTCTTCGATGGTGAGACCCAGCTCGAACACCGCCAGCACCACCACCATGGGCATGGACTCGGTGTGGGACGAGCCGGGGTTGCAGTCCGTGGCCAGTGCCACGGGCACGCCGGCCTCGATCAGCCTGCGGGCCGGAGCGTAGCGGTGTTTCATGAGGAAAAAGCTGGTGCCGGGGAGCAGCACGGCGGTGACGCCGGAGCCGGCCAGGGCTTCGATGCCGGCGGGCGAGACGGCCATCAGGTGGTCGGCGGAGAGGGCGCCGAGCTCGGCCGCCAGCTCGGCGCCGCCGGAGTCGGCGAACTCGTCGGCGTGGAGGCGGGGGCTGAGGCCGTGGCGGACGCCGGCCGCGAGCACCCGGCGCGACTCGGCGGCGGAGAACACCCCCGTCTCGCAGAAGACGTCGCAGAAGCGCGCGAGGCCCGCCTCGGCGGTGGCGGGGACGATCTCGTCGCAGATCAGGTCCACGAAGCGCCCGCGGTCCTGCCGGAATTCGGGCGGCACCTCGTGGGCGGCGAGCAGGGTCGGCACCAGGTCCACCGGGTGGTCGGCCGTGGCCCGGCGGATGGCGCGGAGCTGCTTGAGCTCGTCGTCGCGATTGAGCCCGTAGCCGCTCTTCGCCTCGGCCGTGGTGGTGCCCCAGGCGAGCATCAGGTCCATCCGCCGGCGGACGTTGGCCACCAGCTCGTCCTCGCTCGCCCGGCGGGTGGAGGCGACCGTCGAAAGGATGCCGCCGCCGGCCGCCGCGATCTCCTGGTAGGTCCTGCCCGCCAGCCGGGCGGCGAACTCCTCCTCGCGGGTGCCGGCCCAGGGCAGGTGGGTATGGGGATCGACGAACCCCGGGATCAGGGTGCCGCCGCGGCCGTCGAGCCGCTCCGCCTCCGGCAGCTCGCCGAAAAGCCGCCGCCGCTCCCCGGGCTCGCCCACGAAGGCGATCCGCCCGTCGCGGCACAGCACCTCGGCGCCGCGCAGGCGGCTCACCCGCCGCTGATCCGCCCCCCGCCGGGGAGATGTCCCCTCCGGCGTAGCCACTTCGGCGAGGTCGTGGATCAGGAGATCAGGCATAGAGCTGCAGCTTAATAGAGTCCTACCCGCGCCCGTCCCAACTCGCGTACCTGCGCTCGCAGCCACGCCTCCACCTCGGCCCAGTCCAGGGGCGTTGCCAGCCGGGGCATGGGATCGCCCTCGATCTGGGTGAGGTCGGCCAGACCTTTCAGAGCCTGGAGGGGGAAGTCGCGGACATGGCCGAACTTGTCCTCGGCGAGATGGAGGAGGTCGGCCAGGGGGAGCTCGCGGCAGAGGAGATAGAGGTCCACGAAGTCGCGGCGGCTGGCGCGGCTGATGATGGCGCCGAGCTTCATCAGGCCGAGATCCGCGGCGGAGATCACGGCGAGCCCGGCGATCTCCGCGAACGGCTGGACGAGAGGATAGGGGTAATAGAAGAAGCGCACGCCCACGCCGCCCAGACGGACGAAGAGGTAGCCGTCGCGGGCGGTCTCCACCTCGGTCGAAGGGGTCTCGGGATCGAGGGCGAGGAGGGACTCCAGCAGGTCGCGCCGGTCCGGGCTGGCGAGCCGGTTGGCGTTGGACATGAGGTCCAGGTCCGTCACCGGGCGATGGCCGGTGTGGAGGGCCAGGGCCGCGGAGCCGGCGAGGTAGAAGTCCTCGGCCCAGGAGAGGGGCGCGACACGCGCCAGAAGCTCCTGGGAGCGGGGGGCCAGCGATTCGAGATGGGCGAGGGTCAAATCGGCCTCACAGGGGCCACAGGACCTGGGCCTCCGGGTGGACGGGGCCGGGCTCGCGGCCGAGCACGACGCGCCAGAATTCGCGGCTGCGGGTGGAGAGCTGGCGCCCGCCGTACCGGCCGAACCACTCGGCGACCTCCGTCTCGGGGAGGGCCGCCGCCAGCCAGGCGAGGTCGGCGCCATCCCCATCCTCCAGCAGGCGGGAGAGGATCAGGGAGCGGCTGCGCTGGAGGTCCAGATCCTCTTCCTCGTAGTGCGGGAAGAGGCGCCGGGCTCCGGCAGGCCCCAGAGCAAGCCTCAAGCCCCAGCCTCCCGCCGCTTGCGCTGGGCGCTCAGGGTGTGGACCGTGGCGCTGCTGCGCTCGTCGTCCATCTCGGCTTCCAGGATGCGCTGGAAGAGGTCGAGGGTATTCTTGAATTTGAGCTGCAGCTCGCGACGGGCGGTGCGCAGCTCGGCGATCTTGCCCTCGAAGCGGGTGGACTGGTCGACCGCCTGCTGCACGATCTTGTCGGCCATCATCTCGGCCTCCTTGACCGTCAGCTCGGCCTCACGGCGGGCGTTGGCGGTGATGTCCTCGGAGACCTTCTGGGCCCGCAGCAGGGTTTGCTGGAGCTGGTGCTCGCGGTGCTCGGTCTCCTCCAGGCGCTGCTTGAAGTAGTTGTTCTCCCGCTCGAGCTTCTCGATCTGGGCGAGGCGACCGGCGAGGTCTTCGGCCAGCAGGGAGAGGAAACCCTCCACCTCGGTGGGATCGTAGCCCCTCATCTTCTGCGAGAAGCGCATCTTCTGGATCTCGAGCGGAGTGATCGCCATGGTCGGATCTCCTTCGGAACGGCCGGTACCCGTGCTGAGAAACGCCTTGAGAAAAGGATAGCTATCCTAGCATGAGTCCGTGTTTCAAGGCGCCCGGCGCGGTCCGAAGAGCGCCGTGCCCACCCGCACGTGGGTGGCCCCCTCCTCGACGGCGACCTCGAAGTCGTCGCTCATACCCATAGAGAGCCAGCCCGGGAAGCCATGCCACTCGGGACGGGCCGCGAGGTCGTCGCGCAGCGCGCGGAGCTGGCGGAACCAGGGGCGGGAGTCCTCCGGGGCGTCCCCCTGGGGAGGGATCGCCATGAGGCCGGCGATGCGCAGATGGGCGAGGCCGGCCAGGGGGCGGACGGCATCCGCCAGCCCCTCGGGTGAGAAGCCGTGCTTGCTCTCCTCGCCGCCGAGGTTGATCTCCAGGAAGCCGTCGAGCGGCCGGCCGCGGGCGGCGGCCTCGCGCTCCAGGGCCTCGGCGATGTGCGGCCGGTCGATGGAGTGGATGACCCGGAACAGCTCCACGGCCGGCCGGACCTTGTTGGTCTGGAGGGGGCCGATCAGGTGCCACTCGATATCATCAAGGACGTGGGATGGCAGCTCGCGGCTCTTGGCCACGGCCTCCTGCACCCGGTTCTCGCCGAAGACGCGCAGACCGGCGTCCCAGGCCGCCGCCAGCGCGGCCGGGGCCTGGGTCTTGCTGGCGCCCACCAGGACCACGCTGCCCGCCGGGCGCCCGCCGCGCCGGCAGGCCTCCCCGATGCGGTCGCGGATCCCGGCAAGGCGCTCCGCAATGGACGCGTCGCCGTTCACGGCCTCAGCCCGGCTCCGCCGCCTCCAGGTAGAGGATGCGCTTGCAGGACTCGCACTGAATCAGGCTTCCGCCGTTGCGGATCTCCACCACCACCTGCGGCCGGACGCGGTAGTTGCAGGCGGCGCAGTGCCACTCCCGCTGCTTCTGGCCCGGCCGCTCGATGATCCGCACCGGCGCCACCGCTCCCGAGGGGTAGCGCTCCAGAATCCGCTCGAACTGTGCGACGACGTTGCGGGGGAGCTGCTGGCGCAGGGTGGCGATCCGCCCTTGGAGCTTCTCCACCTGTTTGGCGATCCCGGGCTTCTCAGCCTCCCAGCGGGTCTGCTCGGTCGCATAGCGCTCCTCGATCTCGCGGAAGCCTTCGCGCAGCGTCTCCAGCTCCGTCTGCGCCTTCTCGGCGCTGTCCAGGGAGGAGAGCGCCTGCTCTTCGCCGGTGGAGATCTGCCCCTTGACGGTGTCGATCTCCTGCAGCAGCGCGCCGTACTCGCGCTGCGTGCTCACCTTGTTGATCTGCTGCTGGTATTTCTTGAGTTTTTCCTGGGAATCCTGCACGGCGGCTTCGGCTGTCCGGCGCTCTCGGGCCGCCTCCGCCGCGGCAGCCTCGAGGGATTCGATCTCGGCTTTTCGGATTTCGTGCTCTTCGTGCAGCTCGCGCATCCAGTCGGGGATCCCGTGGAGCCGCTGTTCGGCATCCCGGAGCTGACTGAGCGCCTGCTGCAGCTCCAGGATGGTCTGGAGGTTTTGACTCATCTAGAGTATTCGCTCCTCTCCAAAGAAAATCACCTCACCTCATCATGCGGCCGGAGACCGCGATCCCCGGCTTCGTCCGTGGCTCGGAGCGTGCCGAAGTGGGTCCACCTGGGTTCGAACCAGGGACCGTCCGGTTATGAGCCGGATGCTCTAACCGCTGAGCTATGGACCCGGGGAGCCCTTCGCTTCAGGGCAATTCGGCAGTATACCATTCATGGACCTCGGCACCGGGCGTCGACTCGCCTGGAAGGAACTCGTTCCACTTCCCGGCCAGCGCCCGGGCCAGCGCGACCGTCCGGAGGGGGTCGGCGACCGGCGAGCTCCCTGCGCCCGGACCCGCTCCCCAGCGCTCCAGCGTCAGCTTCGGCGCGCCCTGCCCGGTTTTTCCGGTCAACGGGGGCGTTGACCGGAAGGCGGCGAGCAGCCGGCCGAAGATCGCCGCCGGCGGCTCGGAGAGGCGGGCGCGAGCGAGCTCGGCGTTACCGCGGACCATCTCCGCCAGCAGGGCGCGATAATACTCCGGCTCCGGCGGCGCGAAACGCGACTCCCAGAGGAGCTGATCGTCGCCGTCCACCAGGGAGAACTGGTTCGTGCCGTTGGTGAAGTAGAGCTCGGAGAGCACGGGCGCCGGGGCCCCGTGGGAGTCATGGAAGTCGTGGAAGAGGCTGGGGGCCACGGCGGGCGGCGCCTCGCCGCCCGCCGCCTCCACCAGGGTGGCCCAGATCCGCGCCGCCGCCACTCGCCGGTCCCTGGGCACCGCGATCCTACGGTGCGATCCGGCGGGGAGCTTGACGGCCAGGGGCACCTCCAGGAGCTGCCGGCCGAGGTTGCCGCCGTTGAGGATCTGGTGCCTCTCGCCGAGCTCCTCGCCGTGGGTGGAGGTCACCACCAGCAGCGTCCGGTCCCATTGGCCGCTCTCCCGCAGAGACTGGAGGAAGCGGCCCAGACGGTCGTCGGCATAGGCGACATTGAGCCGGTACATCGTCCAGAAGCGCTGCCGCAGGTCGGGCGGCAGGGGGTTGGCGGGATCGAAGTAGGGCGCGAGCTCGTTGGGCGGCACCCGGGCGGGCAGAGCGAGCCCCGCCGCGTCGACGCGGGTCTCGAAATTCGGCCGCCGGACGTAGGGCGCCGACGGCTCCGGGACGTGGATCCAGACGAACTGGCGGCCGCGCAGGGCCTGCAGCCGGCTGGCGGCCTCGATTCCCTTGCCCAGGTCCCAGAGCTCGTCGAATCCATGGTCGTAGCCGAAGGCTTTGGAGTAGGAGGCCTCTCCCGAGAAACCCACGGTCTGGTAGCCCACCGCCTGCAGCGCCGCGGGCAGGGTGAGCAGCGCCTTCGCGAGGGTGGCCTGGCCGTCGTGGAGCACCTGGTGCTGCCAGGGGCGCAGGCCGGTGAACAGCGAGGCCATGGACGACACGCCGCGGCTCGACGGCGCGATGGCCCGGCCGCCCCAGTCCGCGCCGCGCAGCAGGGCGTCCAGGTTGGGCGTCAGCCCCGGCTCGCCGCCGAGCCCCCCCACCACGTCGGCGCGCAGCGAGTCGAAGGTGATGAGCACGATGGGTGGTCCCCCCTCGGGCGGCTTGCCGCCGCGGCACGAGGCCCCGAGGAGGAGACCGAGGACGAGAGCCGCAAGCGAGCCGCGCAGGGGCCTTGCCTCACCCGGCCTGCGGATAGAGCTGACGGTAGCTGTCCGAGAGCACCAGGATCCGCTTGACGTAGATCTTGGACTCCTCGACCCCGAGGTTTTCGAGGAAACGGTCCATCTCGGCGCCACCCGACTCGTTCCAGAGCCGCTTGATGCGATACGGGCCGCCGTTGTAGCCGGCGAGCGAAAGCTCCAGGTTCTCGCCGAACATGCTGTACACCTGCCGGAAGTAGGTGGTGCCCAGCCGGACGTTGAACGAAGGATCGGTCAGCAGGTCGTGCGAGTAGGTGAGGCCGTTGCGCAGCGCCAGCTCCTTGGCCGTGGCCGGCATGAGCTGCATGAGACCGCGAGCCCCGGCCCAACTCTGGGCGGTGTTGTCGAAAGCGCTCTCCTGGCGGATCATGCCGCACACCAGATAGGAGGGGAGACGGTTGAGCGCCGACCAGGTGCGGATGGGGTCCTGGAAGTCGAGGGGATAGTAGAGCCGCCGCGCCTCGTCGGGGACGTTGGCCTGGAAGGCGCCGCCCAGGGCCGGAAAGGCATCGCGGATCACCTGCACGCTCTTGCGGCGCTCGCCGCGGCGGGCGAGGATCACCGCCTCCAGGGCGTGCAGAGAGCGTGGCTGCACCTTCTCGCGCACCAGCTCGCCCTCGGAGAGGGCGAGGTCGTCGAGCCCGAGGTCGGTGAGCAGCCGCGCCCGGTCGAGGCCGGGCTCGACGGGCCAGGGATCCTTGCGGAGCTGCGCCGCGGCGGCCAGGGCGGCGGCATTGTGGATGTGGGTGAGGGCGTTCCTGCGGTAGAAGTCGGTGGTGTCGGCCTGGGCGATCTCGGTATAGATCTGCTGCGCCCGCTCCTTCTCTCCCAGGGCGTCGAAGGCCCGCGCCGTCCAGTAGCGGCCGCGGCGGGCGCTGGCGTCCTCGGGGTAGAGGGCGAACAGCTCGCTCCAGTAGCCCACGCCGCCGGTGTAGTTCTTCCTGCCGTACTCCCGCCAGCCGAGCTGCCAGAGATTGGAGGCGCCGGTGGTGTCCCGCGGATCGACGCGGCGCAGCCGCCGCAGCACGTCGACGGCGCGGTCGAAGAGGCCCGCGTCCTGGTACTCGGCATAGAGCAGCTTGAGGGCGCGGGACGTGAGGTCGGTATCGGCGCCGGCCTGGGCCACCCGCTCGAGGCACAGTTGCGAGTAGCTGCGCAGTTTCTGGCGATCGGCGGCGCCCAGGTTGGCACGGCCGCGCTGGGCGGTGGCGACGTCCTCGGCGGCCTGGGCCAGGGCCCAGGCCAGGGCGGTCTCCTTCTTGGGATCGGCGGAGTCGCGGCCGGAGAGGAGCGGGAGCGCCTCGGCGCCGCGATGGGAGCGGGTGAGGGCCTCGGCCTCGAGCAGCACCCAGTCGAGGTCGCGCCGGGGCGCCGGCACGGCGTCGAGAGAGGCGAGCGCGTTCGCCTCCAGCTTCAGGTCGAGCAGGCTCCTGGCCCGCCGTTTGAGCTGGTCCGCGTCCAGGTTGCGCGACAGGTCCAGGGTGCCGGCGGGATCGCGGAACGTCTCCGCCACCTTGAGCTCGGCGGCTTTGAGGGGGAACCTCACCAGCAGTCGCCGGGCCGCCTCGGCCTGGACGTTGCGGTCGGCCGTCCTGCCGCCGATCTCCCAGGCCAGGGCCTCGAGCTGCGCCGCTTCGTCGCCGGTCAGCTCCTCGCTGCGCGCCGCCTGCACCAGCTCCAGGGCGCGGGGAGCGTCGCCGCGCTGCCAGGCGAGGCTCGCCGCCTTCACCAGGGCACGGGGTCGCAGGACCGAGCCGGGATAGTCCCCCAGCAGGCGGGCGAGAGAAGTCTGGGCTAGGCGGACATGGCCGCGGGCCGCAGCGGCGTCGCTCAGGATGTAGAGCCGCCAGTCCTCCAGGGGACCGTCGGGATCGGCCGCGGCGAACAGCCGCTCCTCGGCATAGGCCACCTGCTCGCAGGAGTGGGCGTACAGGCCGAGGAGGAGCTGGGCGAAGCGGGCCTCCTGCCCCTTGCCCGCGAGGATGGGTTGCAGCGCCTTGTAGGCGGCCGGGCAGTCCTTCTTGCGCACGGCGGCGGCGGCGCTCGCGTAGGCCAGCGCCGCCTGGTCGGAGTGGCCGGGCAGGGGACCGGCGGTGCCCAGGCGCGGGGGCGGTGCCGAAGCAGCGCCCAGGAGCAGAGGGACGAGGAGGAGCGGCGTGGCGCAGTGCCGAAGCGGTCTTCTACGTCTCAACTTCAGATACCTCAACAACAGCTACTCCGAAAAACGCCGGAGCCGCGCGTCAGATTCCCAGCGCTCGTGAATCGCCGGCAGCCAGGATACGCACCAGCTCCTGGTAGAAATAATCGGTCGAACGCAGGATCTTGGGGTCGACCCGCTCGTCGTACATCTGGCGCGAGCGGTCGATGTCCTCCTTGAGGCGCTCGTAGATGTCCCGGTTGCGCCGCCCCTCCTCGACCTGTTCCTCGTTGTAAAGCTTGATCTCGCTCACCAGCAGGCGGGCAAGCCGGCGGGCCTCCTCGTGCATGGCCTCGTCGCTCGGCGAGACCGGCACGCGGGTGGTGGCGAAGGCCCAGCCCGGGCCGTCCACGCCGCTGGGCGGCCGCACCTCGGGGGTCCCCGCCACCGGCGCGGGGCGCTCGAAGGGCGCCGGCTCCGGGGCGGGCACCGGCCGCAGCGGCGTGGGTGCCGGCGCGGGGGGCGGCGGCGCCGGCGCGGGCTCGGAGAGCGGCAGGGCGGAGCGCTGCAGCAGCACGGTGGCATCGGGGCTCGCGTCCCGGGGCTGCGGCGCGGGTGCGGCGGTCTCCGGCTCCACGGAGCGCGGATAGCGGGGGACGTCCTCCGTCATGGCGCCGGACGCGGCGGCCCGCTGCGTGCTGAGCGGACTCTCCGGCGGTGAGGCCGGCGAAGCGGCCGCCGCGATCGAGTCCGCCGAAAGCTCGGCGGTGTAGCGCGACCCGGCGGCATCCCAGCTCGGGACGGCGGGCGCCGTGTCGTCGGCGGTATCGGTGGCGTCGGTGGCGTCGAGCGAGACGGCCGACTGCTCGTCCTCGACTGTCCACGGCGTGCCGGCAGCAGGCTCGGGCTCCAACTCGACCTCCGGCTCCGCCTGAGCTTCGGGCTCGGGTGCCGGGGCCTGGGGAGCTGGCGCGGCGGCGCTCGCCGGCTCCGGCGCCGGCGGCGGGGCGGACGCCGGCGCGGCTTCGGCCGGAGCTGGGGGAGGAGCGGTTTCGGCGGTTTCGGCGATTGCGGCGGCGGCCAGACTCAGCGTCGGCGTCACGGCGCGCTCGCGGAAGGGGAGCGTCTCGATGCCCAGGGCCGCGGCGTGGGCGAGCACCTGCAGGGCCTCGACGTCCAGCCCGGCGTCTCCCAGGCGGTCGGCGTAGAGGCCGGCGGCGACGCGATCGCGGAGCACCAGGGGGATGAGCACACCCGCCTGGGGAAGCGGCGCCTCGATCCGGCCGCACAGCTCGGCGCACTCGGCAGCCGAGAGGTGCAGGGCACCCTCGCCCTGGAGGAACCGGCCCCAGGCACCGTCCTGGGGGCTCAGCGCCAGCTCGCGCACCGCCCCCTCGGCATCGCCGAAGCCTTCGCTGCCCCAGCCCCGGAGCTCGCCGCCGCGCACCAGCAGCAGGGCGGCCCGGGAGGAGTGACGCGCCGATTCGCGCAGCAGCGCCGTGAGGATCTCCGCCTGCGAGCGGGCGCGGTCGATGGCGGCGACGCCGTCCCGCACCTCGGAAAACGCCGTGCGCCGGGCGGTCGAGCCCACCTCGCGCTCGTGAGGGGCGAAGTCGTCGTGGAAAAGGAAGGAAGCCGGCAGCCGGGGAGCGATCTCCTCGATCTGCCGCTGGATCTCCTCGCTGCTGGCGCGCAGCCGCTGAGAGATCTCCTGGCGCAGCTCGGCGATCGACCGCTCGACAGAGGAGCCGATCTCCTGATTCAACCGTTGGATTCTTTCCGAAAGGGACATCCGTTGCTCTCCGCGGCCGTCCTCGTGGAGCCAGATTCCAGCAAAAGGACCCTGATTATTCTGTAGCCGGACGGACGCTGTCAAGCCGAGGCCGCCCGAAAATGCCTCTGAAACAAGGGCTTAGCGAAGCCCGCCGGGATCAGGTCCGGTCCACCCTTGGCGGGCTTTCGGGGCCTGTGGTACGGTCGGCACCGGTAGTATAGGAGAGGTCGATGGAAGGATGTCCCGGCACCCGCCAGCTCGGCGCGGCCTTGATCTGCGCCCTCTTGGGGTCCACCGCGCTCGCCGCCGGCTGCGGTCCCTCGGCCAAGGAGATGGTGGCCCGGCGGAGCCCGGCCGCCGAAGCGGAGTGGCAGTGGCTCCAGAAGACCCAGGCAACCCTGGCGGAGCAGCGCGGCCTGCTGGCTGCGGCCGGTCCCGGTCCCGGCGCTGCCGCCCTGCGCAGGCAGACCGCAGCCCTGGCCGGTGAATTCGACCGCCGGCTGGTCGAACTCATCAACGCCGATCCGCCGGTGCAGGGCCGGCCGCCGACCGCGCGGCAGAAAGCCGCCCTGCGGATGAAGAGCGAGGAGGACGTCCTCCTCGCCCGCCAGCTCATCGACGAAGGAGGGGACTACCAGCGCGCCATCGCCATCTATAAGGAGGCGCTGGCGGTGGATCCAGGAGATCCTCAGCTCCAGGCGGAGCTGGCGAGGGCCCAGGCGCGGCGCTACGTGGCCCGGGAGACCTTCGCCCAACTGAAGAAGGGGATGAGCCAGGACGAGGTCCGCGCCCTCCTCGGGCCGCCCAACCTCCACAGCGTGCGGGACTACCCGGACCGCGGCGTCGTCGGCTGGTTCTACCCCAGAGACGCGAGCGGCGCCGCGGCCGCCGTCTGGTTCGCGAAGAGCGACGGGCGCCTCGCCGTCTACCTCTTCGACTTCGACGCTCTCAAGCCGGCCGCGACTTGACTTCCCTCGGTTATTGCGCCAGAGTCTTGAGGCTTGCGCCCCCCGCATTTTGGGGGGCGCTTTCATCCGGAAAAGAAAAGAGGTGAGATCGGATGCCCGTTGTTCACGTGCGCGAGGAGGAGAGCTTCGAGAACGCGTTGCGCCGCTTCAAGCGCAAGGTCGAGAAGTCAGGGATTCTGACCGAGCTGCGCAAGCGTCAGCACTTCGAGAAGCCCTCGGT
>Ga0136846_1218576_pt1 | contig 22284 bp, 13 predicted proteins | sample HopSoiMetagenom2_FD_96841 | JGI IMG/M metagenome (GOLD analysis project Ga0136846, IMG submission 96841) | Grasslands soil microbial communities from Hopland, California, USA - 2 Assembly 2016 (version 4) | ecosystem: Environmental > Terrestrial > Soil > Grasslands | place: USA: Hopland... | reverse complement strand
GTACCACTTCTTGTAGCGAGGCTGCTTCCCCCTTTTGTCCATGCAGTGATTGGAAAAGTAGAACCACAGTCGTTTGAAGCTTGTATCATCAACGTATCTGAGAATGTTGTTCCGGTCCCCCATCTCACATATGCACGGTCAAATGTGACTATCACTGAATCTGCACCTGCTGTATTTACAAGCGGGGAGGTCAGATAGTCGAGATGCCCGGTGTTTGCATAGTTCCATAAGTTTATAAATGCAGAAGCAGCACCGTTCTTTGCAGCGGATGTAGTTCTTCTCCACGTAAGGCTACCTGCATCCGGGTTAATCACCGACCAATTATTTGGAGGGAACGTTGCGCTCTCAAATCCTTCAGAGATTGGCGGCGTCACTGGAACAAGAGCGGTATATAAACTCTTTGCAGTATCATTTACCGGAATTTCATCCGGCAGCCCATTTGGATTAGTGGAATAAATTCGTAGTGTATGTGCTCCTGATGGAATTGAAAGTGATGGCAGGCTAATTTGCAAAGTCGCTCCAAAGGCAAGGGTGCCATTCCAACTGCTGCTAATTGGCACATTGTTGTCCACCTTCACATTAAATGTAAGAGAATTGATTGTAGTTAATCCAGAGTTTTTGAAAGTAATAACCGGAGTTATTGAGTTGCCGCAAAATGGCGCGCCGTCCACAGGTGATAATATAGTTAAGACTCTTGCGTCAAGATTTTTTGGTTCTCCAAGGTCGAAATTTAAAATCTTAGTGTATCCACCAAATAGCGAAGGCAACCCATAATACTGCGAAGTAAACCAGAATGTAGAATCGTCAACGGGATCCACGCTAAGATCGTTATAGTCACCGGAGCGATTATTCTGTGTTTGAGATGCGGTGCCTTCGTAAGCGGATGTTTCATCATAGCTTAATAATTGACCTAATGGGTCTGTCGGTTTTCTTCCTGCAACGCGGATTCCCGGAAATACAGTTGTTCCATTACTGACCATATATGCAAGAGCAATTTCACCTTTGCCATTAACGCTTATTGAAGGCATCCAACGATGTTTGTTATCTGGTGAAAATGTACCCTGTTGGTAAACATTGTACCCTGTTCCATTGTCGCGAAATTCATACCATCGTATTCCTGCAATTCCACTACCGGCATTGACTGTTTGCGAAGCAACAACAGTCTTATATGTCCCGAAATCCCTCCACACGAGGTGATGCATTAATTTCCAATGAAGCGCTTCAAGCGCTACTGAAGTGCCAGGTTGCGGAATACATTGTCCTCGTGTTGCACCACAAACTGCAGCCTGGAAAGGAGCCACAACAACGGCTGACCTTGTGATCACTGATGATGCAGGATTATTAAAATCGGGAAGAAAGCTAATTATACCAACACTGTCCACGTCTGTTGGTGAAGCTGTAAATTCATCTGCATTCAAATACATGAATAAGCCTGGCGAGTTTGCCGCGGGAGCCGGTCCTCCCTGGTAAGTAACAGGTGCGAGTGTAAAAAATTTTCCATCCGGATCAGTAAGTGAAAGACTAATAAGTATTGCCGTTGTATCACCCGCCAGCATTTTAGTTCTGTCTAATGCCCATAAAGCAGAACTGGCGTAACCTCCTCCATTTGGATAATTATTTCCTGTTCCATAGTAAGCGTTTGACCAGAGTGAATATTTCGGATAATCAGGAAACAAATTCGTTACAGAAAATCCATAGACATACCACTGTCCGGTAGGATCATTTGTTTTTGAGACCAGGATCACGATCTTGTATGGCGGTGGAAATGCGCCGCCTATGTTTGGCATTTCAGTGATTACCCACCTGTCAGCAATCCGGTCATAAATAGGAACACAATCTCCGAGACCCGGCAGGCCTGAGAGTGATTGCATAAAGATATTCCCTGTAAGTGCGGTACCGCTTTTATTCCAGATGCGCAACATTCCACCAACCTGACTACCTACATTACTATTCACCATTTGAAGAATGTGGTTGGGGCCTGCTGCCATGCAGGGATCAGTAGGAGAAACGGCTGGGGCGGCGATACCATCCCAGATTTTATTGATGGTAGCTTCATTAAATCCCAGCAAACCTTCCACTCTTGAAGGTGCATTCATATTCTTTTTTTGTAAAACAGGATCACCACCCGGGATTTCGCCGTTAGAATATACTTTCATTACACCCTCTTCCTCTGTATTTTTGTCGCTCATCAATTTTCTAAAGTTCGCAGGAGCAGGTGCCTGCATTTCCTTGAGGTCACGAAGTGGTGCGGTAACTTTAATGAGGTGCCCGGTGGCGACATCAATTTTTTGTATGTATTGTGAATTGGCTATAAGGACGGTAAAAAGAGCGCCTGTCATGCAGAGTACAAGTCTTCTCATGCTCATTGTGGTTGGGTTATTCCAAATATAACTATTTAGCCTAACGGGTCAAAGTAAAGTTGGCTGGTAAATTACATCAACGCGCCTGCAATACAAGCACACATCAAACACGCGATAGTCCCGCCTATGAGTGCCTTAATTCCGAGTTCCGTAAGGTTCTTTCGCTGGTTGGGTGCCAACTGGCTGATGCCACCAATTTGTATTCCGATAGAAGAGAAATTAGCAAAGCCACTGAGGGCATATGTTGCAATAAGGATGGACTTGCCACTTTGAATTACATGTGCATTTTTCATTTCACCAAGAGAGATGTAGGCAACGAATTCATTGAGGATTGTTTTCAATCCAAGTAGCTGTCCAATGGAAATCATATCTACTTTATCTACGCCGATCAACCACGCTACGGGGGCAAACACATACCCCAACATTAATTGCAACGATAGCGAAGTTTGTTTGCCGCCGGTGGCTGCTGCAATTCTTTCATTTAAATGCGAAACAGACCCTATCCATTGCAACAAGCCATTTCCGACCCACATGATAGCGACAAAGACAATTAGCATCGCACCAACGTTAGCAGCGAGCTTCAATCCATCTATTGTTCCGAGTGATAATGCGTCAAGAAAGTTATCTCCCAATTTTTCTTTCGGAACGGTGAGGTCTTTCGATATAACGTTGGTTTGTGGGAAAAGGATTTTTGAACAAACTATTGCCGCCGGCGCACTCATGATTGATTGGCTTAGCATATGCAGTGCAAAATAATTTTGCTGGACCGGGTCGCCGCCACCTAACATTCCTACATATGCTGCTAGTACACTTCCTGCAGTATTAGCCATTCCGCCAACCATGATAAGCAGGATTTCAGACCTGGTCATTTTATCCAGGTAAGGTCTGATCATTAATGGTGCCTCGGTTTGACCGAGAAAAATATTCGCTGCAGTGGAAACGCTTTCGGCTCCGGAGATATTTAGTTTGTTAAGTAAGTATGCAAAAACGAAAACAATTTTTTGAAGAATGCCGAGGTAATAAAGAATGGAAGAGAGTGCCGCAAAGAAAATAATATTCGGAAGTACCTGGATTGCGAAGATGTACGCCCAACTCTGCCTGTCATCTGCAAGTTTTCCAAATAAGAACTCGGTTCCCCTGTGACTGATATCGATGAGGCTTACAAATACACTTGAAGATGATTGCAACACCACGCGAAACAAATCAGGAGGACATAGCTTCGTATATACGCAAACCGTTACTACAGCAGCCATCACTAGTATATTCCACTTCAATAATTCCGGGTGCCTGTTGCCCATGCTAAACGCAATCACCAAAATTGCGAACGCACTGATTGTAACCACGAGACCGGACCATGAACCAAAAAGCTGGTTTGAAAAAATCAAGCCGGCAACAAGTAAGATTTGCCAAACGAAAGATAACCCAACATCCAGTGGCTGCCGTGTAATGGCTAGTTCTCCACGGACTACCTGGGACCCTTTCCGAAAAATTGTATACAACAAAATCAATCCAAAGAAAATCCAGAAAACCGGTTGTCCAAATGCGGTTGTATGCAAAACACCCATCGCAAACATGACCTGTGCAATGATGCCCATCAACACGAGTTTCCAATTGATGGCCCTGCGATTATTACTAAGAATGTAGCAAACTAAAATAAGGAAGAACATGCCCAACGCGCCGCGAAGGAGATTTTCAGAAGTGGAGTTCATGTTGTTTTGGTTGGAAAAAGATGGAGCAATATAGGAATCAATTTGCAATCCGCCTTGGCGGCTAAAGCAAAGGTCCGACCTCTTCTTAGAGGTCGGACCTTTTTTTATTTAGTAGAATTAATTATATATGCTGCTCTATTTTCTTAACAAAGTTTGCTTTCGGTTGAGCCCCTACTAATTTGTCAACCACTTTTCCGCCTTTAATGAAGAGGATGGCAGGAATGGAAGTGATGCCATAGTTCATAGATACCTGTGGATTATGATCAACGTTTACTTTTCCAACATTTACCCTTCCATCGTATTCTTTTGAAAGCTCTTCGATAACGGGACCTATCGCGCGACAAGGACCACACCACTCTGCCCAGAAATCTATCACGGTTAATTGAGAAGAAGATATGACGTCGGCCTGGAAATTTGAGTCTGTGAATTCTTTTGCCATAATATTCAGTTTAAGATTTTTTTGAGGTATAAGAGAACAAATTTACATCCAAACAGGATATGCCTGTAGTGCTGTCAGACTAAAGACTAGTTGGAGATGACCTGGACCTCTAGCTCAGGCTGGTCCGCCAGAAAAGCGGCCATTTCGTCATTCATTTCAAAGCCATTCTCAATCATGTACATGCCTACCTTCCAATTGTATTTGGGTTCAATAACCTGGAACTTCAATGCGGATCTGCCAGGATGTGTTTTAACATTCCTTTCCACAAACCGAACCAGTTTTTCGTTCACGAACCGCGCGTCAACGTCAATGATCACTTGCTTTGTTAACACTTGTTTAATAGTCTCCAACAACATCACTTTTTCTATCTTAAATTCAAATTCATCACGATTAAAACGTTTTCTAAATGCTCCGCAAAGGAAAAGGTTCCTTCCTTTTTCCAGGTAGTTACGGAATTTCATGTAGTCCTCGCCAAATAAAATGAAGTCGCTCTTACCCGAATAATCTTCCAATACGAATGATCCGAATTCTTTTCCATTCCTGGATATTCTGTGTTGTGCATCCGTAACCAGTCCCGCCAGCCTGTAATTTTTATTTGGATTTGCCTGCAATGTAACAGCCTCCTTGATCTCATTGAATTCATTAAGTCTTGTAATTCCATAGTGATGGATCTCGAACCGAAAATGATCTAACGGATGGCCGCTGATGAACATACCGGTTACGTCTTTCTCGTGTTCCAGTAATTCCGTTAACGTCCAGGGTTCGCAAGTTGGAATCTTTGGAGGCTGAATATCAAAAACCATTGGAAGGTCGCCAAATAATGTATTAGTAGTATTTGCAGATTGCGACTGGAAAATATTTCCAAACCGGATAATTTTTTCCAATCCACTCATTGATTCGCCTTCAGGAATTTTAAAGTATTGTGCCCTGGTGAGATCAGGAAAACAATCAAATGCTCCTGCATAAGCAAGACTTTCAAGGGTCTTCTTGTTGACGCTTTTTTGATTCACCCTTTTAATGAAATCGAAAATATTTTGATACTGTCCATTTCCGCTACGCTCGTGAATGATGTTTTCGATGGCAGATTCTCCTGCGCCTTTCAAGCCTCCCAATCCAAAACGGATCTGTCCATTTTGATTCACTGCAAATCCCTTCTTGGACTCATTGATATCAGGGCCAAGTACTTTTAAACCCATTCGCTTACACTCATCCATGAAGAAGGTGATCTTTTCAATGCTGCCTGCGTTGTTCAAAACAGCCGCCATATATTCTGCCGGGTAATGCGCCTTCAGGTACGCTGTTTGATAAGCGACATACGCATAGCATGTTGAATGCGATTTATTAAATGCATATTGCGCAAATGATTCCCAATCGGTCCAAATCTTTTCAAGTTTCTCTGCGGGATGACCGTTCTTCTTTGCTCCATCAATAAACTGCGCTTTCATCTTGTCCAGCACAGACTTTTGTTTTTTGCCCATTGCCTTACGCAACACGTCGGCATCACCCTTACTAAAGGCGGCCACTTTTTGCGCAAGCAACATCACCTGCTCCTGGTAAACGGTAATACCGTAAGTCTCTTTCAGGTATTCTTCCATTACCGGCAAGTCGTACGTAATTTCTTCGCGGCCATGCTTGCGATCCACGTAGTTGGGAATATAGCTCATCGGCCCCGGCCTGTACAATGCGTTCATTGCAATCAGGTCCTCAAACTTATCTGGTTTCAGGTCCTTTAAATATTTCTGCATTCCAACACTTTCAAACTGGAACGTCCCAATTGTCTCCGCCCGCTGGTATAGTGCAAAAGTTTTTTGATCGTCTAGTGGAATGGCGTCGATATCTATTTCCACTCCGTGATTCTCTTTGATCAATTCCAACGCATTCCTGATAATAGTCAGCGTTTTTAATCCGAGGAAGTCCATTTTAATTACGCCAGCATCTTCAATGATGCTGCCTTCAATTTGCGTAACCCATAGATCGGAGTCCCTCGCTGTACAAACTGGTATCAGTTCAGTAAGATCTTTTGGCGCGATGATGATACCGGCTGCATGAATGCCCGTGTTGCGAACCGAGCCTTCCAATCTTTCCGCTTGATGCAGTACTTCACTCTGAAGATCGGTTCGATTATATATTTCGCGTAATCGTTTCACGCTTTCAAGATCATCAGAACCGAGTCCCTCTTTTTCCATCAGCGATTTTTCTCCATCCTTCGGCGATATAGGCGCGTGCAACACCCGTCCTAATTCAATGCCTGGCCTTTCAGGAACCAGCTTCGCAAGCGCATTGGATTCCGGAAGAGAAAGATCCAGCGTGCGGGCCACATCCTTGATGCTCATCTTGGCAGCCATGGTACCATAGGTCACAATTTGAGCGACCTGGTTCTTTCCATATTTACTTACTACGTAATCGATCACTTTTTGCCTTCCAACATCATCAAAATCCGTATCAATATCAGGCATTGACTTCCTATCCGGATTAAGAAACCTTTCAAAAAGCAGGTTGTATTTTATAGGATCGATGTTGGTAATCCCTATGCAATAGGCCACAACGCTTCCTGCGGCAGAACCGCGGCCGGGCCCGACAAATACACCTAATTCCCGACCAGCCCTTATGAAATCACTCACGATGAGAAAATATCCAGCGAATCCCATCGTCTTAATCGTGAACAATTCAAAATCGATTCTATCCTGCAGCTCTGCGTTGATCTCGGTATATCGGTGCTTTGCACCTTCGCAGGTAATATGTTTCAGGTATTCCCATTGATTTAGGTTCGCATCCGCATGCACCTGGAATTCTTTTGGAACAGGAAACGCCGGAAGCAGTATGTCTTTTTTCAGATTCAGCACTTCAACTTTATCGGCTACAACATCCGTATTATCGAGTGCTTCTGAAGCGTCGGCGAAGAGCTGCTTCATCTCGTCGGCCGACTTAAAATAGAATTGATCGTTAGGAAATTTAAAACGGCGGTCCCTGATGTGCACATCATCATTTACAAAATCATCATAACCGGGTGTGCTCTTTTTTTCGCCGGTATTAATGCAGAGAAGAATATCGTGTGCATTGTAATCGTCCTGGTCAACATAATGACTATCGTTAGTGGCGATAACAGGCACATTGTATTTCTTTGAAAAATTCAACAACACCTGGTTGATCTTTTCCTGTTCGGCAATGTTGTGCCTTTGCAATTCAATAAAATAATCTTCGCCAAAGAGATCGAGCCACCATTTGAATTCCTGCTCGGCTTTGTCCTCTCCAAGATGGAGGATGGCCTGCGGAACGTAGGCTCCGATGCAACAAGTTGTAGCAATCAGGCCTTCATGATATTTTTCAATGAGCTCCTTGTCTACGCGCGGGTACTTGCTGTAATAACCTTCGATGAAGCCAAGCGAGGTAAGTTTGATGAGGTTTTGATACCCGATCTTATTTTTAGCCAGCAAAACCTGGTGATATCGTTCGTCTTTCTGCTCCTTGGTAAACGTCTTTTGGTGCCGATCCTTTACTACATAGAATTCGCAGCCAACAATAGGTTTTACCTTAATCGTACCATCATCATTCTTGTGTTTATACGCTTCGGAAACAAATTCAAAAACACCAAACATATTGCCGTGATCCGTAATGGCAATGGCTGGCATATTATGCCGCACCGCCTTTTTATATAAGCCCTGGATGGAGGCAGCGCCGTCCAGGAGAGAAAACTGTGTATGGCAATGTAGATGTGAAAATTTCATGGTTTAGATTTACTGGATACCGGAGGCAAATGCTGTAAAAACGAACTTCAAATTTCACGAATGGTAGCATATGAATCAAGGAAATAGGGCACAATCTATCCCCAAACTGTTAATCGAATCCTAATTGTCGAGCATCAATTTTCGTTTTGTCCTTGAGGCGCCCCGGGTAATAAATGCCGGCCTCTTGCGTTTTGGCAATGTATTTGCTATTTTGTGGCACTAGCCAAAATTCAATTCAATTTTAATGAGGTATTTGTTCGTCTTAATGGGGATGGTAATTATTGCCAGTAGTTGCAGTACGATGAAATCTTCATCTTCCACCGCTCCTGTTTCTCCTCAACAAGTTGAAAAAAAATCTTCTTCTCCCGAATTCATTCAGACTATAAGCATCAAGGGAAAACAATCAATAGATGCTCCTCCTTTGGTTAAATCAGCTGGAAGTGTAAATACAGGCCAGGTAGATAAATCAAGTATAGAACTTGCATCTCCTGTACTATTGAAGTATGCCATTTTGATGAACGCACCGGTTGAAGAATTAAACAATGATAAACTGATCAACTTCATCGACGAATGGTATGGCACCAAATACCGCCTCGGAGGTGAAGATAAGAACGGAGTGGACTGCTCTGCCTTCGTACAGTCGTTCATGGAAAGCTTATATGAAATAGAAGTTCCGCGTACATCAAAGGAACAATATGCGCAAAGCCAGCGCATAAAGAAATGCCAGTTAAATGAAGGCGATCTTGTATTCTTTCACACAAAAGGAAAAGGCAAGAGCGTTTCTCATGTTGGCGTCTATCTTCGCAATAATAAATTTATCCACGCTTCTTCGTCGGGCGGAGTAATGATCAGCGACCTTGACGAAGATTACTTCACGAAGCGCTATGTTGGTTCTGGTAGGTATAAGTAATCAATAGCCAATTGGCAAGCAGAAATGGAATACCCGAATAACGAGGTCAGCTCCTGATGTTCCTTCTGGCGACCATGTGCCACCTTCGAGTACTCTTCCACAAAATGCAACGTTATCGTTAACTGTCAATAGGCAATAAGCAATTGGCAATAGGCAAGCATAAACAGAATACCTGAATAACGGAATCAGCTGATGACGAACTGACTCAAAACGAATACTCCAATAACAGAAACTAGGGGGTAACTAAGACTTCCTGGAACCAGTAAACCTTTTCTTTATTGAATTATACACTGGTTGAATGTCCGGCGACAATTTGAAGTATAAAGCAGTGACGGAGAATACTGCAGTGAAGACAATGCTGCTGAGAATAATTCCATTCCACCCATTCAATTTCAAGAAGAGGAAGTAACAGGCAACATAACACGCTACCGCATGAAGAAGCACGAAGATTGTATTCCTGTTAAATGGCATCAGGTTAAATTTCCACCAAAGAAAAAAGAGTCGGATACCATTATAGATGGAAAAGGCGATCAGGTTGGAATAAGCTGCGCCAATAATGCCGAATCTTTTAACAAGAATGATATTTAATGGAACCGCAAGTGAAAGGAGCAGCGCTCCGCATAGAAATTCAAATCGCCAATAGGTAGATGTTCCAATGATCTGCTGGTTTACACCAGTCCCCATATCTATTATGAATTTGATTCCAAGAATGAAGACTACCCATTTTCCGGCGAGATAAATCTGCTTCAGGTTTAATGCAAGAATGGCGCGTTCGTAATTCAGCCAGATTAGACAAAAGATAAACAGGGAGATCATTAAGAGATTGAGGCTACTTCTCGAATATATCCGTTGAATAGTATCGAAGTCTTTTCTTTTCCATGCTTCCGATAAGTACGCAATGCTGATGGACACCACGCTGCGCTGGGGCACACTGATAATACTACAGATGTATTGACTGAAATCGAAGACTCCAAGCATGGCCAGTCCCTGCGGAACAAAGCTCATAATAGAAAAGCTGTCGACGCTCTGCGCCGCAATGGTGACCACATTTCCCGCATATACAAAGCCAGCAAGTGTTGCCATCTTTTTCCAGAATTTCCTGGTCACCTTGCTTCTGAGCAGCGTGATATGAAATTTCTTTATCCATACCAGGTACCACAAGAGCACGATGAAACTGATGGCATACAACAAGGAGAAAAGTTTGACGAACAGGTCAAAATTGATTGCTCCAAGCATCAACAGTAAGATCAGTAGGGTGGTGGACATCCTGAAGCCAGATTCCTTTAGGAAATTGGACAGCACGGTTTTTTTCAAGCTCCATGCATATGACTCGAGAATGGAAAAATAGAGGTAAAAGAAAAGGAATGGGAACACCCAGAAATAATAGCGGATCAATAAGGGTGATTTAGCAGAAAATTTCCTGATTACCAGCGGTTCGAATATAAAACCTGCAACGCAGGTAAGCACAAACCCAATCGTGCCCAATGTCATGCACACTCCCAGCAGGTCGTTTTCCTTGTCCTCAAGATTGTCCGAATAGTATGGAAAGAATTTATAAATGACGCCAATCACGCCGAAGCTGGCAAAGCCATAGAAGAAATTCGCCGTGATGATAATTGCACGCGTCAACCCATATTGTTCGGGTGTGAATATCCCTTCCTTTGTGAACAAATAGGTGTTGAGCGCGCCAAAAATAAATCCAATATAGATGAGAACAGAGGAGACAATGCTTTGCCTTCGAATACTACTCATACGATGCGTAAATATCAAACAACAAATAACAAATCACAAATAAGTTGAATTCAAAAATGACAAATAAATATCAGATTCAAATAAGCATCACATTCTATTTGCGATTTATCCATCGGAATTTATTTGTTATTTACGATTTGTAATTTCGAATTGATGTGTCGTTAATCCCGTATGTATTTGCCTGGAGGAACGATCTTCCTATTTTCTATCCACTTAATATAAAATCCGCTGTTCCTTATGTCCGGCAAAAGATCAGGATCGGTTGGCGTTTTAAGATTAGTGAGAATCGAATTCCATTCTTCCTGCACCGGATTAATAAGAACTTGCTGCGCCTTCGAAAGGTTTACCCTCACAGGCATATTAAATGCTTTAACACAATCAATCCACCTGAAATATAAGCGCAGCTTCGATTTATCCTTCTTATCGGCAGTGAAATAATATTCCAACGTTGGAATGTTGGTTGTTCTCAGGTACTGATCGAATGTTTTGGAAAGATCGAAGCCTGACTTTTTACTGATGTAATTTTCGATGTCAGCAGAGGTAACCTCCTGGTGATAATAATCTCTATTTAGTCCTCTTAAGATTTGGCGGAATTTTTCATCATCGGCGATGATGGTGCGGATTGTCTCAAGGAGGTTGCCACCTTTATAATACATATCACCGCTGCCTTCCTGGTTCACTCCATATATCCCAACGATAGGAATATCATTTCTAATCAATTTCCGGATTCCTGTTACATAGTCGAGGCCCGCTTCTTTTCCAAATTCACATTCTGTATACAGGCGTTCAGAATAATTAGCAAAGCCTTCATGCACCCACATGTCCGCTATATCCTTTGTGGTGATATTGTTTGCATACCATTCATGCGCACTTTCATGAATAATGATGAAATCCCATTTTGTTCCCCATCCTGTTTCCGAAAGATCTTTGCCTAAATAGCCGTTTCTATATTTGTTGCCATATGCAATCGCACTTTGATGTTCCATTCCAAGATGTGGTGATTCCACTAATTTGTATCCATCCTCATAGAAAGGATATGGACCAAACCAATATTCCATGCATTTCAACATCTTCGGTACCTGGGTAAATTGTTGTTTTGCTTTTTCAAGGTTGTAGTCAAGGACCCAGTAATCACAATCCAACTTTCCTTTTTCACCCATATAGTCCTCATGCCAGGTCACGTATTTTCCAATGTAAGGGACGATATTATAATTGTTGATGGGGTTGACTACTCTCCATGTATATGTTGCGGTTTGATCCGCATTCATTTTTTTATTTATCATCCTTCCGTTCGCAACTGCAATTAAAGTATCTGGAACGGTAACATTGAGCACTGCGCCGCTGTCTGGCTCGTCGCTCTGGTGATCTTTACAGGGATACCAAACACTTGCGCCTAATCCCTGGCAGGCAACACTCATCCATGGCCGACCTTTCTCATCTTTCTTCCAGATCCATCCGCCGTCCCAGGGCGGCCGAACTGCTTCAACTGGTTTGCCATGATAGGCGATCTCCAGCGATATCTCATCTTGGGGATTAGCTGTTTTTTCCAGTGTTTGTCCGAGGTCAACATGATAAACATTTCCTTCACGAACATAATCCGTCAACGGTTTACTCATTGCCGACTTACTATCTACCTCATGCGACCAAAGCATGATACTGTCAATTTCCAATGGTTGCTGAAGATCGATTTGCATTTTACGTCCCGGCTTCAATACTCTGAATTGAATGGACGTGAAGCCTTCAATAGTCTTGTTGCCATAATCAGGTTGCACAGTTATCGTATACCTGAGCACATCCCACCACGCTCGTTCTGGTGTAATAGTTCCTCTGAGGGTATCCTGGTGCGTAAGTTTTTTGCTTCCATTCAGAGGCTGTGCAAAGCTGTGAACAGGAACCAGCAGGGAAAAATTAAGAATGGTTAAAAGAAAAAGCGAAAACTTATGTTTCTGCACAATGAATTATTTTGAATGGCTAAATTTAAGCGTATTCCAACAACATGACTGGCAAAAACTTCAATTGGTTGCTCTCACTTCTTCTGGCTGTTTCACTTATCATTAATATATCGTGTGCCCATAAGAGTAAAAACAATAAACAGGTTTTTAGATACAATGAAACCACGGGTATTACTACGCTGGATCCTGCATTTGCAAAGAATCAATCCATCATATGGGCGGTACACCAGATCTATAATACGCTTGTTGAAACTGATGACGAATTAAACATCGTTCCGTCCCTTGCATATCGCTGGGATGTTTCAAGCGATCGAACCAATTATATATTTCATTTAAGAACTGACGTTTACTTTCACGATAACCCAATTTTCCCCGGTGGCAAAGGAAGGAAGATGGTGGCCGCCGATGTGGAGTACAGTTTTAAACGAATAATAAATGCATCCACTTCCAGTAGCGGCGCCTGGATTTTTAATAATAGGATCGATTCCACTAACGGCTTCAAGGCCGTTGATGATTCCACCTTTCAATTGAGATTAATTCGTCCGTTCACTCCTGTCCTGGGATTATTAAGCATGCAATATTGTTCGATAGTTCCTCATGAAGTAGTTGAGCAATATGGAAAGGATTTTCGAAACCATCCTTGCGGAACAGGTCCATTCAAATTCAAAGAATGGGAGGAAGGAGAGGCGCTGATATTGCTAAAGAATGAAAATTATTTTGAAAAGGATTCAAATGGAAATCGTCTTCCGTATCTCGACGCAATCAAAACCACATTTTACGACAATAAGGCGACTGAATTCCTGCTGTTCCGGCAAAACCAGCTCGATTTTGTGAATGACATTGAAGCTTCTTTTAAAGATGAAGTTCTAACTAAGAAGGGAGAATTGCGCAGCGATTGGAAAGGCAGGATAGTGTTATCAAAGCATCCCTACCTCAATACAGAATATTTGGGTATCCTGGTTGACCAAACAAGCGCAGTTGTCAAAGCCTCGCCATTGAAATTGACTAAAGTGAGGCAGGCAATTAATTATGGATTCGACAGGCGCAAGATGATGATGTATTTGAGAAACTCGATAGGGATCCCTGCAGAAAGTGGTTTCATTCCTGCGGGACTGCACTCCTTTGATTCAGCAATCGTCAAGGGATACACTTATAAGCCTGCAAAATCGAGACAATTATTAAAGGAAGCTGGATTTCCCGCTGGCCAGGATCTGCCACCCATACGGTTATTGACAATCCCTATCTATTCAGAGCTCGCCAGTTTTATCGCCCGGGAATTGGAAGACGTAGGTATTAAAGTGCAGGTTGAAGCAGTGCAAAAAAGCTTTCTATTGGAACAGACCGCAAAATCCCAGGCGCTATTCTTTCGGGGAAGCTGGATTGCAGACTACCCGGATGCCGAGAATTACCTAAGTTGTTTTTATTCGAAGAACCCTGCACCTCCAAATTATACCCGCTATAAGAATCCTCAATTTGATGCCCTGTATGAACAGGCACTAAATGAAAAAAGTGATTCGATCCGAAACGTTCTCTATAGGCAAATGGATAGATTAATCATACAAGATGCTCCTGTTGTTCCACTGTGGTATGATGAGGTAATCAGGCTCGTTAATCCTTCCATTCAGGGGTTTAGCCCGAATGGCCTTAACCTGCTCGAATTGCGGAAAGTTTTTAAGAAATTATAACAGGCTGAAGCTATTGATTTATAGATGGTTACTAGGGGAAAACCCTTATTACCACTTAGGGGTATTGCATATACGGAACCTACATGGTAGATTTACAGGTAGATGGTAATTCCTGCAGAATGTAAGTAACACAAGGCAGGTTTTGACCCTTTGAAAACAGAAGATTCGATATTCGTCACCCACCAATTGTGAGCCATGAAAACGAAAACAAAGAGCAGCCAGGCATATGCAGTGAAGAAAGGGATAGTGTTCATCCTTGTGGTGCTGGCGTATGTTTTGGTAAAATTTGGTTGGTCCTAGACTAACAACCGCAGATCCATCTCAAACTAATTATAATAGGACAGTGTAATAACGTTTCCTCCGGTCCCGACTTCGGTCGGGATTATTTTTTTAATTTCTCCTTGAACACCTTCTCAAACTTTTCCAATTTCGGCTTGATCACATAATAGCAGTATGGCTGATCGCCATTATTGTTATAATAATTCTGGTGATAATCCTCCGCCGGAAAAAAGTTTTTTAATGGCGATATCTCCGTTACAATAGGGTTATCAAAAACTTTCTTCTCGTTAAGTTCTTTTTTATAACCTTCTGCTATTTTCTTTTGTTCTTCGTTCTGGTAAAAGATTGCAGATCGGTATTGCGTTCCTTCATCGTTTCCCTGGCGGTTAAGTGTAGTAGGATCATGGGTTTGCCAGAATACCTGCAAAAGTTCATCGAAGCTTACCTCTTTGGGATCATATAGCACTTGTATGCATTCCGCATGACCTGTTGTTCCTGTGCAAACTTCCTTGTAGGAAGGATTGTTTACATGCCCGCCCGAATAACCAGAGGTTACTTTCTTCACCCCTTTCAATTGCTGAAATATCGCTTCAGTACACCAAAAGCAGCCCGTGGCAAACGTAGCCGTGTCCAGGTTCTCATTCCCTGTGATCTTTTCCGCAACTGATGAATTGGCGTTTGAATAGGAATTCGCTAGTGACATAGACTTGTTAGGATTCTCCCGTTGTGCACAGGAAGGTGAAAAAAATGCGAATGACATGGATAGCGCCATGAAACCAAAGAAGGGTGTGATTGTTAGCAATGTTCGCTTGGACATACCTCGCAATTTTGATGCAAAATAGAACACATATACGGCCAGAAGTTATAAAGAGATTAGAAGGTTGGCCATTTTAAGACTTCATTAACCGGAGTTCTAACAACAAGTATAGCATTAAATTTAATAATTGAAGACAGATCACGCACTCTTGCTGCCACACATAGGACCTTTGGAAACCGGCAACTAAAAACGTTAATAGATGGAAACTAAGACATACGCATTTCGCTTAGTACCAGGGAACGATCTCCGACGAAGCATAGAGGATTTTGTCCGGGAAAAAGGAATTGTTGCCGGTTGGGTTATTAGCTGCGTGGGTAGCCTGTCTGACTACCATTTGCGGTTTGCCAATCAAAACGCTGCAGCGAAGGCAAGCGGATCTTTTGAAATCCTAAGCCTTGTTGGAACGATCAGTACCAATGGTTGTCATTTGCATATTTGTTTGGCGAATGATGCAGGCTCTACAATTGGGGGACACCTGCTGGCAGGTTGTATCATTTACACAACAGCCGAGATTATCATTGGTACTACCGAAGACTTTATTTTTCATCGTGAAACCGATGCAGAAACGGGGTGGAAGGAATTGAATATAAAAGAAAATAAAAAGGATATTCCGAGATAAACGGTGAATTCATTTATTCATTGAAGCTTCCGATTCTGTATAACAATTCCAATATATTTGTCAACGGACATCTCTAAGTCTTAAGCATTGGATTGCTCTTTCGTAGTAATCATCGCTAACTAGCGTCGAACCTTCCCCCCAATTATTCCAGTTAATTAGTGAAATTCGTGTCCCCGAATGGGCGTTTATTATGAAATTTTTTCCAGAGTCGGCACTTTCACAACTGGAATTTGAACAAATCAAATTCTTATTGGCGGAGCATTCTAAAACCGAATATGCGAAAGCCAAATCATCCGACCTACGGATCCATACCCGTATTGATTTTATTCAACTGGAGCTACAGCAATCGCATGAATACAAGCTGCTGCTTCAGCATGGGCAATATTTTCCGAATGATCACACATTAAATCTTAGTCGCGAAATCCGGTTGCTATCTATTCCAGGTGCCGTACTTAACGGTGAGCAGTTCATGCTAATCCGCAAGCTGGCAGACAGCATGCAGTCGATTTTCCGCTGGTTCGATCCGGAAAGGAAGACAGCTTACCCCGCACTCGCAAAAGTGATCCAGCACCTGCATTATGAAAGAAAAATTCTGCATTTGATTGATGAAGTTCTTGATGAAAATGGCATAGTGCGTGATGGTGCTTCAGAAGGTCTGGGGCGGATAAGGATGGGATTATACAGGAAGCGGTCTGAATTGAGAAGAGTCTTTGATCGCATCCTGAGTAAATTAAACAAGGCGGGTTACGTGGCTGATATAGAAGAATCGTTTTTGAATGGAAGGAGAGTGGTAGCGTTATATGCAGAACACAAGCGACAAGTAAAAGGCATCCTGCACGGAGAGAGTGATACCCGCAGGACGTCCTATATAGAACCTGAAGAAACGATCGCCATTAATAATGACATTTTCGCCTTGGAAAATGAGGAGAGCAGCGAAGTGTACCGGATCCTTCGGGAGCTCACAGGAAAATTATCTGTTCATGCAGAATTATTGAGAGCGTATCATGATATCCTCGGGGAGTTTGATTTCATAAGGGCCAAAGCAAAATTAGGAACTGATGTCAATGGACAATTTCCGATGCTCTCAGATAAGGCGCAGGTAAATCTTAAAGAAGCGTATCATCCACTTTTGTTCCTGTACAATAAAGAGTCTGGAAAAACCACCATTCCGGTTAACCTTAGCCTGCAGGAGAAAGACAGGATCCTTGTCATTAGCGGTCCAAATGCGGGAGGCAAAACGGTGACGATGAAGACGGTGGGTTTATTACAATTGATGGTACAGAGTGGATTGTTGGTGCCGGTGCATCCGAATTCAGAATTCGGCATCTTCAAGCAATTGATGATCCATATAGGCGATACGCAGAGCATCGAATTCGAACTGAGCACCTATAGCAGCCATCTAAAACATATGAAGCATTTTATTGAAAATGCAAATGGCAGGTCATTGTTTTTTATTGATGAACTGGGAAGCGGCAGTGATCCGAATTTAGGCGGTGCGTTTGCCGAAGTGATACTGGAAGAACTTGCGAGAAAACATGCATTTGGCATCGTGACTACCCATTACCTCAATCTGAAAGTAATGGCCAACAAAACGGCAGGCATTCTGAATGGCGCAATGGCATTCGATGAAAAAAACCTTCAACCTCTATATAAACTCATCATTGGCAAACCAGGAAGTTCTTATACATTTTCAATTGCGGAAAGAATAGGACTTGATAAAAAATTAATTGAGCGGGCAAGAAACCTGGTTGAAGAAGATCATTTCAGGTTGGATAAATTGCTGAACAGCGCAGAGCAGGATTTACAACAAGTGCAGAAAAAGGAAAAAGAGTTGCAAAAGTTGCTCCATGAGAATGAAAAACTCAAGAGAGAAACGCAGGTGTTATTGAATAAAGAAAAGCATGATCAGCAAGTAGAGTTATTAAAGCAACAAAACAAAATCACGGAAGAACGAATTGCCTACCTCAAGGAAATGGAACGCAAGTTGAAGCAAATCGTTTTCGACTGGAGAAAAGCCGAGAATGCCGAGGATAAGAAGCAACTCATGAAACAAATGCAGGCCTTATTGTTTAAACAAAAGGAAAAACAGGTTGTAGAAAAAGCAAGAAAGAAGATTAATTCAAAATATGAAGAGATTGAAGGGTCGATTGTGCCTGGTGCAAAAGTGCTAATGAAAAAAAATCACCAGGTTGGTGAAGTGCAGGAAATTCGCGGTAAGAAGGCAATTGTAAAAATAGGCCTACTGCCGATGCAAGTTTCCCTGGATGACCTTGCATTAGTGAAGGAGAAAACTAATGGAGAAGAGTGACTTCGGGTTTCGTGTTTCGGGTTTCCAGTTTCGTGTTAGTAGCGGCAACCCAACTGAAAATTGCAAACTCTCATTTCGGGTTTACCAACTTCGGCAATCAAACTCGAAAAACCCGAAACTCAGAGACTCGCGTGTAAATAATCCTTAAGCTGGCTGATCGTCTCCTGCTGAATTAAGATTGTTTCTTTTACCACATCGTTAATTGAAATAATCCCGCTCAGTTCTCCATCATCATAAACCGGGAGATACCGGATGTTTTTTTCGGACATCAGTTGCATGCATTGTTCAATAGTATCCTGGGGCGTTAGCCGGGGGAAATCGGTAGACATGATTTCCGACACTGGTGTATCAGTAGATGATTTTCCTTTCAGTATGACTTTGCGTGAATAATCTCTCTCTGTCATGATGCCCAAAATCTCCTTTCCTTCCAACACAACGATGGATCCGATATTTTGTTCGGCCATTATCTTTAATGCTTCCAGTACGGTTGTTGTCGGGCTTACCGATGTAATAGCAGTTCCCTTACGCGCAAGAATGTCTTTAACTCTTTTCATTTGGCAAGTTTTGGTGAGTAATCGTACTCGGAAATTACGATTTTCACCGGCCATTATCAAACTGAATATTTAATGGCTGAAAATTCTATTTTAATGGATTTTCACCAGCAACTTGTTGCTTTTTCGCTCCTTTCAATTTTCTTTTTACCACATCGGCCGGGTACTTTAACGCCAGTTTCCTTATTTCATAGCTGAATTCAGTAAAGGTTTGCTCCCATAATCTTGCCTCTTCTTCTGAATACTCATAAAATCCTTTGCCATTTAAGATTCCTTTCCCGCCACTCTTAACAATGTCATCAATGAGTTTGGGCACTTCGGTTTGGTTACTTAGAGTGGGAAACAGATCTTTCATTACGGTATGATACGCAGGCACGCCGGTAAGATCCATCCAGCGGAATAAACCAACAAGTGTCATCCAATACCCAGCATTATTTCTGCAGGCCCGGTCAACGTCTTCTACTGTGTCATATCCGTTTTCAACCAGGTAAAATGCTTCCCTATTCATGGCATACATGATCCGGTTGGTAATGAAGCCGCGGATATCCTTCCTCACAAGGGTTGGTTCTTTTCCCCAATGATGCGACAACTCATACAACCATTCCGCTAATTCAATATCTGTTTGTTCGCCGCAAGTTACTTCCAGGAAGCGCGTGGTATGGGAAGGCTCTGCCCAATGCAAACCCAGAAAACGCTTTGGGACATTCGTATGTTTTTGCAGCATGCTTATCGGCAAAGCCGATGTATTTGAAACCAGGAGGGCGTCAGCAGAAATAACGTTTTCTATTTTCTGGTATACCGATTTTTTAATATTTATATCTTCAATTGTACACTCAATAACAAGTTTGCAGGGCCGCAACGCTGAATAATCTTCTGTCAGCACCAAATGCCGTGAATAGGTGGCAGGCTCTTCACTAATGATTTTTTCCTGCCGTGAATTCTGCAGATGATGTGTTATCCTGCTTTCGGCAAATTCGAGGTCAACGGGTATCGGTGCTACGGCAATTACTTCATGACCTGCCATTAATAAGCAGGTTGTAATGCTGCAACCCATCATGCCCAGTCCAACTACTCCAATTACTATCTCATTTACATTGGTGCTGCTTTCTTTCATACAGGCTTTTTATTGAGGAATTGTTGCGATTATAGTCTATAAAAATTAAGGTATTTTTTCTTTTGTCTTCTTTATTTCGTTGTTGTCATTTTTCAATACACTGCTCTGCCACCAGACAAATCAAAAGTAAACCCGGTGGTAAAACTATTTTCGGGTGATACAATAAAGGCAACCATGTTGGCCACCTCTTCGAGCGTACCGCAACGTTTCATCGGGATTTTATCCGTCATGTACTTGACTTGCGCCTCGGGCATTACGTCTACGAGTGGCGTTTGCACAACCGCGGGTGCGAGTGCGTTAATGGTAACTCCGGTTTCTGCATATTCTTTCCCCTGGACTTTTGTCATGGCGATGACTGCAGCTTTTGAAGTAGAATAAGCAAGCATTCCGGCGTTTCCTTCTTTACCGGCTATGGACGCCATATGCAAAATGCGTCCATATTGATTAGCCAACATGTGTGGTAATACATATTTGGACATTAGAAAACTTCCGGTAAAATTTACATCGAATACCGACCGCAAATCCGCGCTGTCAACTTCATGACTCTTAACATTTGTGACGCCTGTAATACCTGCACTATTAATCAATATTTGAATGGAACCAAAATGTTCTATAACCTTACCAACGCTTTCGTTTACCTGGCTCTCGGACGTAACGTCGGTTTCAAATATTTTATATTCTGCCTTCAGTTGCGCCGCAACTTGAAGTAACTGTTCTCTGTTCTTATCAAACAATGCAAGCCGAATATCATTTTGAGATAGCTTTTTTGCAATTGCAAAACCAAGGCCTGAAGCGGCTCCTGTAATTATCGCTATCATATGGCTGCGGTTTTTGTTATTAAACTGTAATTTTTTAAGCTGGTTTACACGTGAACTTAACCACCTTATCCATCGACATCCCGTTTTTCCATGATTTTTCTGTTTCCTTAAATATCCTGCTTTTCAGGGATAGATATGCCTGTGCTTTGGCAATACTTTCACTGCGGTTTAAAAACAATTAATTCTGATCTGAAAGCTTACTCTACAACAAAACGCTAGCGCCTGCCAGGGATATGATTCGCATGAACAACATTTTAAAAAATCATTTACCGATGCTGAGTGAAAAACTTTATCAGGGGTTTGTTCAAATAATTAAAAGTACACACATGAAAATAAACTTAATTTCTGCGTTTATTATGGGTCCGGCGATGATCTATGCACAATCGCAACCACAGATAAAAACAATAAAGAACGCTTCTCCTCCAAAACCTGGGGGCGCAACCGCTACTTCTCAAGTGTCCGGTATATTTTATGCACCCTCCGGCGTCGGTATCGTGTTGCAAAACAATGGTAAAAACGATCTGGCCATTTCACCAAAAAAAGAAACCGGGAAGACGTTTACCCTAACAAATTTTATTTTCCCTACGCCACTGCCCGACGGAGCGAAATTTAGAATCACCACAAAAAAAGTTACAGCCGGTCAAACAACTTATTTCTATCCCACAGATGATGGCACAATGCCACAAAGCGGGAAAATAAACATTGGCAGTGATTACTCTTATGATCTGGTAACCCGCAGTTCAAACGACGCCACGTTCAGCACATTTTATGAAAGTAGCGATGGTTCCGTTGGCGGTAGCATTGGTGAAGAGGGCCGTTACGTAACATTTATATCGTCTGCTGCTGGTTTTGCCGGTGGGACTGGGAAACACCGCCAGGTTTTTTGGCGTGACAGGAATACAGGTATTACAAAATTGATCAGCGCAGGATTAAACGGAGAAGAAGGCAATGGCGATTGTTATGCCCCTGCGATTTCGGGCGATGGAAAATCCGTTGCTTTCGAATCACATTCCACTAACCTGGTTGCTGATGATAAGAATGGCATAAAAGATGTTTTTGTCTGGAAGTCGGCCACCAATAAAATCGAAAAAGTAAGTATAGGCAATGATGGTAAAGAAACCGATGGGGAAAGTTATGAACCTTCCGTATCCGGCGATGGAAATTTAATTGCCTTTACATCCACAGCAACTAATATTTCAACCACGGAAAGAGGGACGTCTACCAACAATGTTTTTTTAAGAGATAT
>Ga0136846_1235312_pt1 | contig 22311 bp, 16 predicted proteins | sample HopSoiMetagenom2_FD_96841 | JGI IMG/M metagenome (GOLD analysis project Ga0136846, IMG submission 96841) | Grasslands soil microbial communities from Hopland, California, USA - 2 Assembly 2016 (version 4) | ecosystem: Environmental > Terrestrial > Soil > Grasslands | place: USA: Hopland... | reverse complement strand
GGCGCCGGGGTGACCCGGGAGCACCGGCCCCTCTCGCCGGGCATCGCGCGTCCCCGTCAGGGCCGGGTGACGTCGGCCGGGTGACGTCCTGCGCCCGAGGGGCGACGGGTGCCGGCCCGGCGGTGCAACGGTCGCCGCCCGAGCGGTGTTCTACAGAGGCCGGTGCGCGCACCCCGGGCCGTCACGGGCAGTGGGACGCGCGCCGGCCGGCCGAACGACAGATGCGAGGAGTGCGGAACATGGCTTGGGACAGTGAGAAGCCGCTTCTGCTGCTGATCGGCAGCAGCGCCCGGCGTAGCAGGGAGTTCATACTTCAGGCGGTGAGCGGGCGCTACGCGCTGTGGCTTCTCCAGCCTGCCCCGACGACCTGGGAAGAGCCGTACGTCGTCGGCAGCACCGTGGTCGACAACACCCGTCCCGAGCCGCTGATCGAGGCCGCGCGCCGGGTGGCCGCCGAGCACGAGGTGGCCGGCGTGTTCTGCTACGACGAGGGCCTGGTCACCCCGGCCGCCCATGTCTCGCAGGCGCTCGGGCTGCCGGGCAACACCCCCGAGGCCGTCGTCGCGTGCCGGGACAAGAACGCCACCCGGACGGCTATGGAGGAGGCCGGGGTGGCACAGCCGGCCTCGATCGGTGTGCGCTCCCTGAGTGAGGCGCGGGAGGCGGCGGAGAAGCTCGGCTTCCCGGTCGTCGTCAAGCCTCGCGGACTGGCCGGCGGGATGGGCGTGCGCAAGGCCGAGGGGCCCGAGGAGGTGGAGAGCGCCTACCGGGCCGCGTCCGGCGCCTCCTACCCGGGTGTCCCCGTGTTCGAGGTCTCGGTGCTCGTCGAGGAGTACGTCGACGGGCCGGAGATCAGCGTCGACGCCGTCTTCTTCGAGGGCGAGTGCGTCCCGCTGGCCGTGGCCCGCAAACAGGTGGGCCTGGCGCCGTTCTTCGAGGAGATCGGCCATGAGATCGACGCGGCCGACCCGTTGCTGTCCGATCCGGGACTCCTCGACGCGCTGCGGCGCAGCCATGCCGCGCTGGACTTCCACACGGGCGTCAGCCACACCGAGTTCCGCCTCACACCGAACGGCCTGCGGCTGATGGAGGTCAACGCCCGCCTGGGCGGTGACATGATCCCGTACCTCGGTCACCTGGCCACCGGCGTCGACGTCGCGATGGCGGCGGCCGACGTGGCCGCGGGCCGCCGCCCGGACACCACTGCGGTCCACCGCAAGGTCGCGGCGATCACCTTCCTGTACCCCGAACGGGACATCGAGATCGAGTCGGTGACCGTGTACGAGGACCGCTTCTCGCCGGAGATCCACAGCGCGACCGTCATGGCCGACCCGGGCGCGGTGCTGCGTCTGCCGCCACGCGGCTACATCTCCCGTTACGCCCGGGTCATCGCACTGTCCGACTCCGTGGCGGAAGCACGGGCCGCGCTGAGCCGCGCGCCGGAGATCGTCGGGCTCGTGGGCCGTCCGGTGGTGGAGCCGAACCGATGAGCACGACCGAACAGAGCTCCTCAGAACCTCCGAAGGCCAGCCGTCCCTCGATCGTCGAGACTCTCCGGGGCATCCCGGGGCCGATCTGGCTTGTGCTGATCGGCATGCTGCTCAACCGGCTGGGCAACTTCCTGACGATCTATCTGGTGCTGTATCTCACCGACAAGGGGTTCAGCGCGACCGAAGCCGGCATCGCGCTCGGCGCCTACGGCGTCGGCTCCGTGGTCGGGGTGCTCCTGGGCGGGGCGGCGTCTGACCGGATCGGTTACGCGTGGACGATCGTCGGGTCCATGGCGCTGGCCGGCCTGCTCACGCTGAGCCTGGTCTATCTGAGCAGTCTGCCCATGGTGATCGTGGTGGCCGCCGTCATCGGCCTGGTGGCGCAGGCCTACCGGCCGGCTTCCTCGGCGCTGCTGGTCGAGCGAACCCCCGAGGAACACCATGTGATGGTGTTCGCCGTCTACCGCATGGCGTTCAACCTGGGCACCACCGCCGGCCCACTGCTCGGCGCCCTGCTGATCAGCTACTCCTACGACCTGATGTTCTACATCGACGCGGTGACATCGGTCGGCTTCGCCGGGTTCGCTCTCTTCGCCCTGGTCCTGGCACGTTCCGACGCCGACGCCGGGGCCGGGACCCTCGGAGTGGCGGAGGACGGCGTGGGCCGGTCCTACCTCACCGTGCTGCGGGACACCCGGTACCTGCTGTTCCTGCTGGCGCTGTTCCTCAACGCCGTCGTCTACATCCAGCACACGTCCACGCTGCCCCTCCAGCTCAAGGCCGACGGGCACAGCGTGACCGTCTACTCCGCCCTGCTGTCGCTCAACGCGTTCATGGTCATCTGCCTGGAGCTCCTGTTCACCAAGTACGTGCAACACCTGCCGGGCCGGGTCGCCGTGGCGCTCGGCATCGGCCTGGTGGGCGTGGGCATGAACCTGTACGTGGCCGGGCCGGCCCTGGCCATGTACGTGGTGGCCACGGTGGTGTGGACGGTCGGCGAGATGATCGGCACCCCGACGGCCTCCGCATGGCCCGGCCGTGTCGCCCCCGAACACCTGCGGGGCCGTTACATCGCGGCCTCCGCGTTCCCCATGCAGATCGGTTACGCGATCGGGCCCGTGATCGGCGTCGCGGCCTGGCAGGCGTCGTCGGCGCTCGTGTGGTGGCTGTGCGGCGCGCTGACCGTGGTGGCCGTGATCGTCACGCTCATCGGCATGGCGGAGCCCCGACGTGACGGGGACACCGATGGCGCCGGGGCGGATGAGAAGACCGTGCCGCCGGTCGGAGAAGCGGCCGGGCGGGCCGCCTCCTGACCGCCAGCACTCTCTGATACCCGTCCGTCCTCCTGTCCCCAGACCGTGCCGCGTAATCGGGCACCCAGTGATCCGGAAGTGAGCGAGCAGCGCATGGCCTACGCAGATGGCATCGAGAAGTTCGTGGAGACGGTGAACAACGCTCTGCCGCCGGACTTCTACACCTATCCCGTCGAACAACAGCGCGTCCTGTACGACGGACTGACCGAGGCGCTCCCGATTCCCGTGCCGGACGGCGTCCGACACCGGGACGAGACCGTCACCCATCAGGGCCGTACGGCTCGGATCCGGATCTACGAACCCGCCGGACGCGGTGACGACGCCGTGCTGTTCTACATTCGCGGCGGCGGCTTCGTCATCGGCTCCCTGCACAGCCACCACAGCCTGGTCGCCGAACTGGCCGACCGTACGGGCCTCGCAGTGGTCGCCCTGGACTTCGGCATGGCGCCGGAGAACCCGTTCCCCGGCCCGCTGGAGGACTGCTACGCGGGGCTGTGCGGCACCCTCGCGAACCTGACCGCGCTCGGCCTGGGTGGCATCGACCCGCAGAGCGCGGTGATCTGCGGGGAGAGCTCCGGGGCCAACATGGCCGTGGTGCTGTCGATGATGGCGCGCGACCGGGGTGGCCCGCGGCTGCGCGGCCAGGCGGTGATCAGCCCGGTGCTCGACTTCACCCGCTGGCGGCACGGCGGCGAGGACGCGCCGCTGCTGTCGGGTGGGGAGATGGAGTTCTACACGGCCTGCTACTGCCCCGAGGCCGCGCAGGCCGAACACACGTATGTCTCGCCGCTTCTCGGGGGTGCCTTCGACGGCCTGCCGCCCGCCTACGTCGTCGGCTGCGAGATGGATTCCCTGTGCGTTGACGCCGAGAAATACGCTGCCCTGCTGCGGGAGAACGGCACTCCCGTGACCTATGTGCGGGAAAAGGGCATGGTGCATGCTCCGGTGCGCGCCAGGCGGGTCAGCGAGCCGGCCGCGGAGTTCTTCGCGCGCTACTGCGCCGCCGTGGCCGAGCTGGCCGGCCCGGGAACGCGGCCGTGACGGGCCCTGACCTCCCGGCCGCGGCGGGAAGGGGCCCCTGCGTCGTCGTCGATCCCTACTCCTCCGGCGCGCTCTTCGCGGACGCGCTGGCCAGGCAGGGCGTACCGGTCGCGGCGGTGGTGACCTCTTCCCGCCCCCCGGAGGCGTACGCCTCCTCCTACCGGCCGCAGGACTTTCCCGACGTTGTCGTCTACGAGGGCGACCTCGACAGCCTCGTCCGGAAGGTACGGGCACTGGGGCCGCGGTGCGTCGTCGCAGGCTGCGAGTCCGGTGTCGAACTGGCCGAGCGGCTCGCCCCGCTGGTGCTGCCCGAGCTGTGCAACGTGCCCGAACTCGCCGAGGCGCGCAGGGACAAGAGCCATATGGCGGCTGCCGTGGCGGCGGCCGGGCTACCGGTCATCCCGCAGCTGTGCACCGCCGACGCGGCCGAGGCCGCGGCCTGGCTGGAGCGGGAGGGGCTGCTGGGCTCGGATCTCGTCATCAAGCCGCCGAAGAGCGCCAGCACGGACGGCGTGATCAAGATCTCGGGCGGGGCGGACTGGCGGGCCGTGTTCGAGCGGCAGATCGGCCGGGTCAACCAGTTCGGGGAGATCGACGACCGCCTCATCGTGCAGAAGTTCGTCACGGGCACCGAGTACGTCGTGGACACCTTCAGCCATGACGGAAAGCACTCTCTGGTCGATGTGTGCGCCTACCGCAAGGTCGACAACGGCCCGCACATGGCTGTGTACGACACGATGCGGTGGCTCCCTCCGGACGATCCGTCGGTCCCGGGCCTGACCGAGTACGTCTTCGACGTCCTCGACGCCGTCGGCTTCCGCTTCGGCTCGGCCCATGTGGAGGTCATGGGCACCGCGGACGGGCCGGTTCTCATCGAACTGGGTGCTCGCCCGCACGGTGGCGGCCAGCCGCGCTTCAACCGCAACGCCACCGGAGACAGCCAGATCGACCGGACCGTGCGCTGGCTGACCGGGGGAGAACTGCCACAGAGCTACGAACTGCTCACCCACCAGACGTGTGTGTTCCACATGGCCCCGCGCTCCGGGACGGTCGGCAACACGGCGGTGCTGGACGAGATCCGTACACTGCCCAGCCACCACTTCTCCGTGCAGAGCCTGTCCGACGGCGACCACGTGCCCGTCACCAAGGACCTGGTCGACAGCCTCAACTTCGGGTTCGTGATCCTCTCCCACCCCGATGAGGAACAGATTCTGCGGGACTACCGGACCATTCGCGCGCTGGAACACCGCCTGGCCATCGGGGAGCGGCGATCAACACCGTCGCCTTCCTGACCAGTTCACTGGTGGTGATCATGGCGCCCGGTCCTGATCTGGCCCTGATGACCCGCCGGGTGCTGGACGGTCCGCAGCGCGCGGCGGTGGCCGCCGCGATCGGAATGATCGCGGCGGGGGCCGCCCAGGCGCTACTGGGCGCGCTCGGCCTCGCCGCGTTCCTCGCCGCCCGGCCGGAGCTCTTCACGGCGTTCCGCTGGACGGGTGCGGCAGCCCTCCTCGTCTGGGCGGGCCTGGCTCTGCGGGCCGCCCTGCGTCCGGCGCCCCAGGGCGGACCCGGCCCGATGCCCGCGGCGGGGGACGGCGCTCCCCGGGCGGAACGCTCCGGGTCGCGCTCCCCGATGGGGCGGGCCTTCACCCAGGGGCTGCTGTGCACCGGGTCCAACCCCAAGGTGGGCATGTTCCTGATGGCCTTCCTGCCTCAGTTCGTGCCCCCGGGAGTGGATCCCGCGACCGGGGTGGTGGTCCTGGCCGCCTGCTATCTGTCCATGGGGCTGATCTGGCTCCTGATCTGGATGCGGCTCGTCCATCGACTCGCCCGGCGTATGCACTCAGCGCGGGTGGTGCGCCTGACCCACGCGCTCACCGCCGCCGTCTTCGGCACGTTCGCGGTCCGCCTGGCGTTCGGCGGCTGATGTGTTGTCCTCCCTGGTCGCCGTGCGGTCATATCGCCTGAAGGCTCTGGGAGTCATGCCGTTCGGCCAGCGCCCTGGCGTAGCGGAGCATCGGTTCGGGAAGGGTGAACCGGCCGTGCGCGTACTCCTGGAGCAGGCTCGCGTCGGCCAGCCGACGCAGCATGCGCATCGCTTCCTGCGTGGTCGTCTTCGTCAGTTCCGCCGCGGTGTAGGGGGTGATGCGCCGCTCGTCCGCTGCGCCGAGAAGACGGAAGAAGCGGCGCGTGGCCTCCGGCAGCGACGTGTACGAGGGCTCGAAGGCCGCCTGGATCGACTGGAACAGGTCGTCGCCCTCGCCGCCGGGGAACAGCCCGGTGTCCTGCAGTTCCGCGCAGTACCGAGCGATGCCCAGACGGGGATGGTCGGCCAGACGCGCCGCAACGATCCGGATCGCCAGCGGCAGCCCCCCGCAGTACCTGCCCAGCGCCATGGCGGCGAGTGGCTCGGCATCGATCCGCCGGCGCCCCAGAAGCTCGGCGAGCAGTTCGTAGGTCGCCGTCCGATCGAGTGCGTCCAGTCCGATCCGCCGCATCCCTTCCCTGGCGACCAGTCCGGCGAGTGTGCTGCGGCTCGTGATGAGCACGGCGCAGCCCGCGGCCCCCGGTATCAGCGGCCGGATCTGGTGCTCCTCCCGCGCGTTGTCAAGGACGATCAGGACGCGCCGGCCGGACAGCTGTGTGCGGTACAGGTTCGCCGCTTCGTCGAGGGTGTCCGGGATCTGGCTGTCGGGGACGTCGAGCGCGCGCAGGAAGGAGGCCAGGGCCTCGCGTGGATCGAGCGGGCGGCGGGTGTCGTAGCCGTGCAGGTCGACGTAGAGCCCCCCGTCCGGGAAACGGTCCCGCACCCGATGCGCCCAGCGCAGGGCCAGAGCGGTCTTGCCCACGCCCGGCGGGCCCGTGACCAGTACGCCGGGTACCTGGCCGGCTCCTTCCCCGTCCGGCAGGAGCAGCTGGTCCAACCGCCTGGTCTCCGCGGCACGGCTCACCTGGTCCACAGGCTCGGCAGGCATCTGCGAGGGCCTTGGCATGGGCGAGAGGATGACCGAGGTCAGCCGCGCCGACGGCTCCGCCCGCTCACCGGCCGCCGCCGGCTGCGTCGGTTGCTTCGGCCGGGGCCCGGGCAGCTCCTGCTGCAGGACACGCAGCTGCGCGCGGCGCAGCTCCTCGCCAGGCCCAATGCCCAGCTCTGCGTCGAGCCTGCGGGTCAGTTCGGCGAAGACCTCCAGTGCCTCGGACTGCTCACCACAGCTGGCCAGCGCCAGCATGAGGCGCGCCTGGAGTCCCTCGTGGAGCGGTTCTTCCTCGGCGGCGGCGCGTAGCGCGAGGACCACCTGCTCCGGCTGCCGCAGTTCCATGGCGAGATCCGCGTTCAGCATGAGGATCTCCAGCCGCTGCCTGGAGGCCGCGACGGCCGCTGAATGCTGGCTCAGCAGGGGTTCGTCGGCCAGGAGGGGGCCACGCCAGCAGCGGTACGCGTGGGTGGCCAGCTCGTAGGCGGCGGCCGTGGCTCCGGCGCTGTGCGCCTGCCGAGCCCTGGCCGAGAGGTCCTGGAAGCAGGTCAGGTCGACCTGGTCACGGTCGACGGACAGGACATAGCCACTGGGGGTGCGGGACAGACTGGAGGCGGCGACGGACGTGGAGTCGGAGCCAGGGGGGAGCAGGATCATCCGTGCCTGGCTGATGTAGGTGTGGATCAGGTTCTGGTACGACCGCGGTGGACGTTTCGGCCAGAGGGTCCGCGTGATCTCCTCGAAGCCGGCCGGCTCCGGATAGCGCAGGGCCAGCAAGGCCAGGAGGCGTCGCAGTTTTGGAGCGCGGATGTCTTTCCCGCGGTCGCCGTGCCGGATGGACAGCCTGCCCAGAACGCCGATGCGGAGCACCTCGTCCGCCGAGGACGCCGCCTCGGTCCCCGCTGCCAGCAGCCTGCGCACTTCCTCCGCGTCGAGCCCCAGCAGGCTCGCGAGACTCCGGACGGTGTGGGAGTGCGGCCGCCGCACCCGGCCGTGCTCGATGTCACGCAGGGCCCGCACACTCATCCCGGATCGCGCCGCGAACTCGTGCTGGGTGAGGCCATGGCGGTGTCTGAATGCACGTAGTCGTTCACTCAGCGACAGTGTTTCATGGAGATCTAAGTAGTCGCTTACCCCTATTTCGTCTTTCCTTGATCCTGTCATCGCGTCTCCCGGCACTATGAGCCCTGTGTTTATGACGGCAAATATTCACCTGGGGTCGTGAAGAGAGGAGGTGTGACGATGCTCGCCCGGCGTCGGAGCGGCGCGCTGGTCGCGGCGTCACTCTGCGATGGGTGGATGGAAAAAAATGGGTGAGGCGAATTTCCTATTTGCCTCGGTGAAATGGCGTGGTTGCCACACCTGGTAAGCCCCCGTGACTTGCTCCCCGTACCCCTTCGGCCTTCGGCCTGTAAAATATTCTACGGGTGTAGATTCTTGCCGTGCAATCGGTTCTTGATCGATTGGCGAGAACGCTACGTGTGGCCGCCGTGGCTGGGGAACGCGTCTTGCGGGACGGGTCGCGACCGCGACCCGTCCGTCGTGGAATCGGCGGGAAGTCTTTGACCTGCGGCGGATGGTGGAGAGAGGGCAGTGGTTACGCGCGCCGGTGTGTCCGTCCATGGGGGTGACGCAGGGTTGGCGCGCCTATGGCGATGGCTGGAACCATACTTTCGGGGAAATGTTGAAATTCAGCCAAAGCGGCGGAATGCATGGTCCGGTGCCTTCCGAGGTAGCTATTCAGCGGAGCTGAGCGGCTCGGTCGGGCCGCTGTCGTGTCGGGTGTGAGCGGAATGCTGGTCGACTCGAGGTCTTCGTCATTGACTCCGACGATCCGTCGCTCACCCAGACCCTCCACGGCTGTTCCAAGATCAATGATCTGGTACTCCAGCAGTGTTTCGCTATTCCTGTTGGTCAGGGGGCTGAATTTGGGTGAAGGGGCGTGATGTTCCGTCAGGGGTGGACGGTGGCCGATCCAGGGATCAGGAGGCCCGGCTCCCAGGGCGGCACGGGCAAGGGCGGCAAGACGGTCGTCCGTAACGGCGGCAACAGCAATGTCGGGTTCGCCTGCGGCATGACCTTCCACCTGTCCGGCCACAACGCCGCCGTCTGCCAGTCGGGCTACGCGGCACAGGTGTGGGCCATGGAGAACAAGGTCGAGGGCTATGTGACCGTCGACATCGGCAAGGGCGGCACGACGGCCAACACCGTCCCCGGCACGCGTGGCAACGACACCCGCAACGCCGCCGACGTCATCCTGTGGACGAAGGACACGGTGTACATCTGGGAGGTCAAGCCGGGGAACGCCTACGGCAAGAGCGACGGGCCGAAGGATCTTACGAGATACGTCGAGGGCATGGAGGACTACCTGGATGACGAGGGCGACGACCGGACCGTGGAGCGCGGCCCCGGCCTGCTGTCCGGCAGGGCGGCGTCCAACCAGGGCATCGTGAACGTCTGGTCGAAGTCCGAGCCCGAGTACCAGGGCATGCGCTTCTACGGGCGTCAGAGGCGTGACAACCCCGTGCCCAAGCCCGGACCCAGCCCCGTTCCCACGCCCAGCGTGAGCACTGCGGCACCGGTCGAGGAACCCGCACCGGGAACGGTCGACGCCCCGGCTCTTGAACCGACGCCGGGCCCGACCGGAGTGGCGTCGGCCGGCGGGGCGGCGGGTGGCTTCGAGATCTCACCGGGCGCGCAGGAGGCCGGAGCAGGCGCGGCCGTCTTCACCGGCGTTCTGTTCACAGTGGGCTTTTTCATCAACGGACTGACCGGAGGTGCCTTCGCCTAGCGAGGGGTAGCCAGTGGTGTCGAGGCGATTCAAGGAGGAGGAAGCTGTGCTGGAGGACGACGAACCCATCATGGACGTGACCATCTGGGCCACGCTCGACGAACAGGCGGCCGTGCCGCGGGGGGAACTCGTCGTCCATTGGTTCCGGACCGCGATCGACTCCTTTTTCTCGAGCGGGGCGAAAGAGACCACCGACTCGTATGCGGTTGTGGCTGAGTCCCTCAGAGGTGGGCGGGATATCAATCTCAAGGATGTCCGGAAGAACTGGTCGGCGCTTGTCGAAGAGCTTCGCTCGCATCCGTTTTACGCCTGCGTCGGCTTCCACGAGCCGTCGGTGGACGAGGATGAATGGGCCGATGACTACGGGCGTGTCGGCAGCCAGCACAGGGGCCGCGACGGTACGCACACCGAGCTTTCTGCGTTCCTTCCGGGCGGAGACCTGATCGCCGACCCGGTCTTCTGCGCAGGCCTGCTCGATTTCGTGGCCACTGCCCTTCACGGCGCCAACCCGGTGTTCGCGCGCGTGGACCACCTCAACGTCCACGACAAGCCCGATCTGGAGGTGGCTCTGCGGCGGAGCCGCAGGAAATACCTGGGCGAGGCTCGTACCTATCTGCGTGGCTATTCCTGGGTCACTGGCGTGCCGGCAGAGCTGGCCGCCCGGTTGGGCGGTGCGCAACGCCTTGCGGCCACCGGCGCCTTTCACACCGTACGGGAGTTGCGCGGTGGCGGGCTGCTCCTCCAGGCGACCGAGACACTCGCTGGGTACGACGACCAGGCGATGTACCGGGTCTTCCGGGCGCTGGCGCCGGTGCTGCCGCCCGGCATTCCCGGTGCCGACCCTGCCCGGGCGGATCTGCGGGTCGTTTTCGAGGATGCGAGCGGGGTCTGAGTTCCTTGGCCTGACGCCGGTGGCGCCTTCGCCGGATCCTATTGCTTGCCTAACGCAAGCAGTAGGTGTGGTGGGCTTCATACCCCGCCACGGCCGTCCCCCTCCCCCAGGCGCGGTCCCGGTCTCCGTCGACCCTCCGTACGTTCTGATCGTCGCTGGGGAACCCGGCTTCCAGGTGCACTTGGCGGCCATGGAACTCGCCGGCTACCGCACCGCGGTGGCGGAGAGCAGGCCCTCGGCGCGGGTGTGGCTGGAGGAGTGCCGGTTCGATCTGGTGCTCTTTGATGTGGAGTTGCCGGACACGGATCATCTGTGCCGGGCCCGGTGGTGGTCCGGGGCCGACCTGCTGGCCCAGAGCATCACCGGCGCGGGTAACTCCATCGCTCGCCCGGTCAGTGCCCACGGCCGCCTCGGCGGCTTCTGCACGGACGATGCCAGGGATGAGGGCCGCGAGTTCGTCACCGGTGACTTCGCGACCGACGAGGCCGCGCTCGTTGCCTGGACGACTGAAGTCGCCGACGGGGGCTGCCTCCCGGAAGCCCCGTTCACTGGGCTGAGCGCGTGTCAGTTCGACCAAGCTCATCTCCGGTCTGTGACGCGCCCGGAGACGTGCCACTCCTCGTGCCGGGGAGCGCGTCGCAGGCCGGATGAGTTCGGTCAGGCGCTCTCTTCCGAGTCTGCTGGTTCGGGCCATGGGAAGCCGAGCGTCTCGGCATGCGAGCGGCTGCCTCCCTCGACCTGCGCGTAGGCCTTCGGGTCCTGCTCGGCGAGTCGCCGCAGCGCCGCGGCAGCCTGCTTCTCGGACGGTGTGCCGTCGTCGGGGAGACTCCAGATGAACTGCAACCAGGGGCCGTCCTTGTCACGTTGCCCCACGGCGAGGCCCGGCCAGTACGTGAAGGAGATCACGGCCGAGTCCTGATCGTGGAAGTCGGTGCCGATCCAGCCGGCCTGGCCGTCCCATCGGGTGAGGAGATCGGGTTGTTCGTGTAGCCCTGCGGTTATCGAGCGGGCGGTGTTTCGAGCCGGCCAGGCCCAGGACCGGTCGTTCTCCGCAAGCTCGATCTCTGTGTCGTAGTCGCCCGCGTCGAAGCGGTACTCGGGGAGTTCCGCGCGGGGTTGCCGTGCCGGCGGGCGGCGCCAGTCACGCCACACCACCTGGTCACCTTCCCTGCGGATGGTCACGTGGAGCGCGCCGCAGCAGCCCTCGGTGCAGTACGCCTCGGCGAGTTGCACCTCGCGGGGCTCGGCCGCGGCACGCAGGCGACCGCTGTCGAGAAGGTACTCGGGGGAGTGGGCCGGCCCCTTGCCGAATGCTTCGGGTACCAGGGGCCGGCCGTCGATCAGCAGCCGTGCCTCGACCGTGTCCGGGTCTGCCGGGTCCCGCACGGTGGCCTCCACCCGGAACCGGGAGACCGTCGCGCGGTGGAAAGGCTGCCGTGCCGCGCGCCGTATCCAATGGACCCGGCGGCGTTCGGCGGGTTCTTCGGGCTCGCTCTCCGCGACGGCTGTCCAGGACTGATTGCTCAGGACGGCTTCGAGGGCGCGCAGGAGGGCTTGCCTCTGTCCCGGCTGCCAGTCGAGGAGCGCGCTGGGGCCACTGTGCAGGTCCAGGGCGACGGACAGCAGGATGGCGTAGTGGTCCAGCGTCGGGGGCAGTTGGGAGGCGCGTGCGACGAACGCGGTGTAGGTGGTGGTGGCTTGTTGGTAGCTGAGGATCTCGGGCTGGTAGTCGCGCAGTCCTGTCATTCGGGAGAGGAGACGTCCGGCCTGGGCCACGGCCTGGGTGTCGGTCTGCTCCTCGCTGAGAATGTCGGCGAGTTGGACGGCCTCGGCGATCCTGCGGGCGGTGGAAGGTCCGACAGCACCTGGGTCGAGAGGGGCGTTGATCAGCCATGTGCGGGCCTCGTGGTCGTCGCGTGCGACGATCGCGTCGATCAGGTGGCGCAGTGCACGGTTCTCGGCGTGGTTGGCCAGCCATACCAGGGCTGCTGTCGGGCAGTCGAGGGTGGTGAGCGCGGCGACCACGGGACGGGCGAGAACCCTCAGCAGACCGAGGACCTTGAGGTAGGGCACGTCCTCCGGCTCACCGAGGCGAGCCAGGAGCGCGATGCCGACGTTCACGGTCAGAGTGCTGGTGCCGGTGCGGGTCAGACGGCGGCCGAGAGCACGGGCTGCCGCTGTGTCCTCCAGGGGCAGATCGTCCATCGCGGCCTGGACATGACGATCCCGAACACCCAGCGCGAGCAGTCTGCGGTGGATCTCGTCGGCGGCGCGGACCGTGTCCGGATCGGACAGCAGGGGAGCGAGGCTCTCGCGCACACCTGCTTCGGCCTCGCGCCAACCCAGCACTGTGCGCCTTTGCGGCGAGTCAGGCAAGAGGTAGCCGCCGTGAGGCAGTCGACCGTCGGGCTTCGACTGGTACAGGCGCAACGCGTATGCGTACAGGGAGGGCCGAGGGGCGGGGCCGCTGCAGTCGAACTCACGCCTGCCCAGCGTGATCGGTGCGGCAAGGGCTTTTTGGCCTTCTGGTGCATCGGCGCCCTCCTGCGCTGCGAGGCGCAGGTCCGTGTCGGCGTATCGATCGTCGGCCAGGCCCGCTGAAGTGCTGGGCGCAGTCGGGATGTTCCCGCAGGACGGAGGCCACGAGCACGGCAGCTCCGTCGGTCAGGCCGCGCACCAGGGTCTGATCTTGTTCTGCGGGAGCCAGTGGTCCCAGGCTCCGTCCCAGACGCACAGGGCACGAGCGGCCCATCCGGTGCTTGCTGCGGGCTTCACCCACAGCGACGGCACCGTGATGGAGGGGAAGGACATCGAGCGGCTGCTGTGGAGGTTCTGGCACACCGGTTGCGAACTCGGTTACGTTGAGTCGGAACGGTTCATCGACGCCCTGATCTCCCTGTCCACGACTGGCCGCGCGGCCGCCCTCGCGGCGCTCCGCCTCCATCTGAGCGCGCCTCAGCGGGCTGTCAGGCCGGCGTTGGTGAGGCGTCGCATCAGCGAGGACTTGCCGCGGTGCTGCTCGCGCAGGGCGTGCAGGCGCCGGGCGAACTCCTCGGGGGTACCCGCCCGGTCGTGGACCTCGCGGAGATCCTTCAGCAGGGTGACGGCGTTGTCGTAGGGGCCGGGCTGCTTCTGCCCGATCAGGTGGGCGATGTCCTGCCAGGCTTGCTCGGCGTTCTCGGCCAGGCGGTCCAGGTGGCTCTCGTGAGCCCGCTGTTCGGGCCGGAGGGCCTGGTCGCGGGCCTGCTCTTGCTGTCGTGTGTGCTCGCTGCGCACCTCGTGGGCGGCGTCGAGGAGCTCCGCGGCTGAGCGGCGCCGGGAAGCGGTGGACGGTTCGGCCGTACCACGGGACGCGGCGCGGTGGCGGGCCAGCAGAGTGGGGCCCGGCTGCGGGGCGGTGCCCAGGGCCGCGTCCAGCAGCAGGGTGTCCTTCTCGCGTGGTGCCAGGGCTCGGATCCAGGCGGCCAGTGCGTCCTTGTCGATCGCCGGGGAAGGGGCGGCACCGCCGACGCGGGCAGCCGCGGTGAGCAGATGCGGGTCGACGTGCAGGAAGTCCGCCAAGGCCTGCTGCGGACCGGTGAGTTGGGCAAGGCCTGCGGGTACGGGCGGCTCGATGGCGTGGGTGTACTCGTCCTCGTCGACGCCTTCCTCCAGCTCCCAGCGGGTGAGCGCGGAGAGCCAGGCCAGATAGAGGGGGCGCAGGTCGCCCGCGGCGAGTTCGGTACGCAGGGTGGTGAACGAGGCGAGGGAGAAGGAGGTCTCGAAGTCCCATTCGCCGCCGTCTTCGGACGAGTAGGAGAAGTCGAGCAGGAGGTGCCCTTTCCTGGTCCAGCAGGTCAAGGCGTCTTCCGCGCAGTACGGTTCGGCGTTGCGGGCGCGCAGCAGCGTGGTGGGCAGGCGCAGCATCAGGCGCCGCGAGCCCCAGTTGGCGAAGTACAGGTGGGCGTCGTACACCTGCTCCATCAATTTGCGCTCATCGCCGCGGAAGTTGCCGTAGTGGTACTCGTTGACGAAGTGCGTCGCGCTGATCCTGGCCCGGCTCGACAGCGCCCGCACCCCTTCGAGCTCGTCCATGGTCAACGGCCGGTCGATGGCCTGGAACTCGTAGTACTGGTACTCGCTCACGGCCGTGCAGCCTACCGGCAGGTGCTGCGGCTCATCTCACGGGACCTGACCGTGATGCCTCGTTCGGGGCCCATCCACGGTTACGGTCCTGGCGGTGCCGCCGGGTTCGTAGGATCGAGCCGAGAACGACGGACCCGCAGGGGGCGGAGGGCAGGCACGTGGTGGTGACACCGAGGGAACGGCTGGCTGGGCTGCTCGGCGGGGCGAAGGAGGCGGGGGCTTTCAGTGCCCGGCTGGAGGCACCTGTGGCCGGACTGGGCCTTGAGGTGGCCGGGGTCGGGCCGGTGAACCTTCCGCTGCGGGCGCCCCAGGTGAAGCGGCTGATCTCGGTGGCACGGCCTGCGTTGTTCGGGCGGGGCGAAGAGACGCTGAGCGACACCAGTGTGCGTGACACCTGGCAGATCCTGCCGGATCAGATCAGTCTTGCCGGTCCTTCCTGGCCGTCGCTGCTGAGCGGCGCGCTGGAGCATTTCCGGGACGCTCTCGGTCTCCCGTCGTCGACCCGGCTGCGGGCTGAGCCGCACGCGATGCTGGTGTACGGCAAGGGCCAGTTCTTCCTTCCGCACCAGGATTCGGAGAAGGACGACGCCATGGTGGGCACGCTGGTGCTCTCCCTGCCCTCGGCGCACACAGGGGGAGAGCTGGTCATCGAACACGCCGGGCACCAGTGCGCCTACCGTGCCTCGAAGACGGATCTGACCCTCGTCGCCTTCTACGCCGACTGCCGGCACCAGGTCACTCCGGTCCGAACCGGGTACCGGGTGGCGCTCACCTTCAACCTGCTCGCCGAGCCGGGGACTTCGGCGGAGGCGTCCGGACCGCTGGCGGAGCTGGCACACAGTCTGGGTCGGCACTTCGGCTCGCTCGCCAAACCGCGCTACGGCACCCGTGAGTTGGATCCGCCGAACCGGCTCGTGTACCTGCTCGATCACGAGTACACCCAGCGGGGTCTGAGTTGGGAGCGGCTCAAGGGCGCCGACGCGGGGCGTGCCGCTCTGCTGCGTGCCGCTTCCGGGCAGGTCGGGTGCGAGTCGGTGCTCGCCCTGGCCGAGGTGAAGGAGACCTGGGATGCCTATCCCGAGGGGGACGATCCCTGGGACGACCACGGGTACGACGAGGACGAGGTCGGCGAGGATGGGGATTACGTCCTCCAGGAGCTGATCGACGACGAGATCACCCTGGGCTGGTGGACCGGTCCGGACGGCACCGGTGGCGAAGAGATCTCGTTGCGGGTTCAGGACTACGAGGTGTGCGCGAGCACCGACAGCGCGGACCTGACGCCCTACGACTCCCAGTACGAGGGCTACATGGGCAACTACGGCAACACGCTGGACCGGTGGTACCGGCGGGCCGCGGTTGTCGTGTGGCCGCGTGAGCGAACCTTCGCGGTACGCGGCGAGGCCGGATCGCGGTGGGCCCTGGAGGAACTGCGCGTCGGCATCGCGCGGGGCGACCTGGACCGGGCGCGCGACCAGGCCCAGTCCCTCGCACCGTTCTGGAAGCACACCCGTCCGCAACCCGAGCTGCTGGACTGCGCGCTGCAGGTGGCCAAGAGCCTGGATGCGGCCGAGACCGCAGCGATGCTGCTGGAACCGTTCAGGGCGGGCGCGCTCAGCCCGGAGCACGCGGGCGCACTGGCCTCGGCAGCCGAGCGGTACGGAACCGGATGGACGGGCCGGGTCGTCGACGCCTGGTTCGTATCGGAGGACCGCCTCCAACCGGAGCAGTACCAGGGACCGAGCGGTTGCCGCAACTGTGCGCGGCGCTGCGCGCCCATCGGGCGCCGGCGGTGGCACGGCGGCTGTCCGCCGGGGTCTGGGCCGCGGTGGACAGTGGCCTGCGATTGTGGACCACGACCGGGCCTGCCGAGATCCGCCGAGCGCAGTTGCAGCAGCTGGCCCTGCCGCTGCGACACGTCCTGGCGGCGGCCGACGAAGAGCTGAGTGACGGGATCCTGGCAGCGCTGCGCGAACGCGGCAACACGGTGCTCGAGTGCCTGATGCCACTGCTGCGCCGCGCCGCGGAGGCGAGCACGTCGGCCGAGTGGGGCGTGGCGGGGCTCGACGCGCTCGCACAGGACAGCGCGGACCGGCTCCGCGCGGTGTGCGAGCGGCCGTCACGCGCTGCTGACGACTGGTCAGTCGCCTGGGACGGGTGCGGCTGCGAGCTGTGCGGTGTCCTCGGCGCCTTCCTCGGGTCCCGGTCGTGGCGGGTCCTCGAATGGCCGCTGGCGAAGGAGGGGCGGCGGCATGTGCACACCAGGATCGACTCGGCCGAGCTGCCGGTGCGCCACCAGACCAGGCGGCAGGGGCGCCCGTACACGCTGGTGCTGACGAAGACCCAGGAGCTGTTCACCCGTGAACAGGCGGTCCGCAGCCAGGCCACGGCGGACCTGGCATGGCTGATGACCCTGCGGAACGGATGACCGCGGCTTCCGGCTCGGCAGCCTCGTCGCGCAGGTATGCCCGGCCGGCCTGCGCGGCCGCGGTCACTGCGGCTGTGGAGTCGGTGCCCGCATGCTTGAGCGTATTGGTCGGAGCCTCCTGGGCTATGCCGTGGATGGCGAGCTGGGCACCGCTGCCCGGCGCGTCGAGATCGCCCACGGTCCGGTAGGTCACGGCCAGCCCCGAGCCCAAAGGGGATCCAAATCATGGACCCTGGACTGCGGGTTGAGTAGTCCCTCGCCGTCCTGCTCCTCGCGCAGCACGCCCAGGACGCGGCGTAGTTCGCCCATGGCCTGGCGGCCGGAGTCGCCCAGGACGCGCAGGGGCCCCGGCGGACCGCTCGTTGCGGTGGGCAGCGAGGGCAGCGGCGCCGTCGGCCTTGGCGACAGCCGGCCCGCTGTCCGCAGGCATAGGTATAGGTGGCTTCGGACACATCACGGTGCCAGCGCTGGCCTTCGGCTGCACCAGCGCCGGTGCTTTCAGAGTTGTCCACCGCACCCGGAACGGTTCATCCTCACGGGCGCCTGGGGTGGGCGGCCTGGTGGGCGTCCCAGATCGCCGCCCGCAGCTTTCCCCGGGGCGGGACGTCGATGCCCTGGCCTCGGGCCCACGAGCGGACCTGGGCGGTGGTTGGCTCCTGTGGCCCGTCCTCGGCTACGGAGGCAACGCGAGGCGTACCGCGTTCGCCACCGGGACGCGGTGTCCGACCCGACTGCGGGTCCGACCGTGGCGGGGCCGCGGTGGTGAAGCCTCGGCGGTCGAGGACTCTGCGGCGTTTGTGGTGCATTCGCTCCAGCAGCGGTACCTCCGAGTCGAGGTAGTCGTGGACCTCGACGTGGCTCTTCTTGGCCTCGGTGTTGCGCATGATCCGGCCGACCTGCTGAATCACCCGGCCCTTGAACGAGATGGGGCTGGTCAGGAACAACGTGTCCAACACGGGTGCGTCCAGCCCTTCCCCGGCGACCTTGTCGATCGCCAGCAGCACCAAGGGACCGGTACGGGCGCCGGACAGCTCGGCACGGACGCGGTCCCGGTCGGTCGTGGGCAGGCCGCCGTGCAGGAGCAGTGCTTCGATGCCGTGCCCTTTGAGCGCAGATGAGAGTTGGTTGACGTGCTCGATGCGATTGGTGAGGGCCAGGCTGCACCGGCCACGCCAGTAGGCGTCGGCGATGTCGGCGGCGATCTGCTGGTTGCGCGCCTGGTCAGCGGCGAGTTCGCCGTAGATGGCCTGGATGGAAGCGCCGTCGGTGCCGGGCTCTTCGGTGGTGAAGTGGCAGCGGTGCACGATGAGGTGTTTGGCGAAGCTGCTCTGCTCTTCGATCTCGTGGCGGATCGGCCCGCACTGCATGGTGATCAGGGCGTCCATCTGGTCGGCTCGGTACGGGGTGGCGGACAGGCCGATCCACCGCTCGGCCTTGACCTTGCGGATCGCGGCCTCGGCGGCCGGAGCCCCGATGGCGTGGCACTCGTCGACGACGATCAGGCCGTAGCCGTCCAGCAGCCCTGTGGCGGCCTCACGATGGGCCAGCGACTGCAGCATGATCAGGTCGACCACGCCGCCGCGGCGGTCTTTGCCCGCGCCGAGCGACCCGACGGCGTGCTCACCGAGGTCGAGGAACGTCTCCAGACGCTCGCGCCACTGGGCCAGCAGCTCGGCCCGGTTGACGATGATCGCGGTGGGCCGGGCGTGAACCGCGATCAAGGCACAGGCCATCACGGTTTTACCCGCACCGGGTTGGGCAACCAGGACCCCGGTGGGGTGGGCGGTCATCGCTTCGACGGCGCGGGCCTGTACGGCGGTGAGTTCGCCGGTGAACCGGGCGCCGATCGGGGCCTGGTCGAGGAAGGTGCTGGTGACTTTCAAGGTGCCGCCGGCGGCGGCGATCAGGCTGGCGGCTTCGTCGCGAAGCCCTCGGGGCAGGGCGATCCATTTCGGGTCGGTGGCGTCGAAGCAGCAGATCAGGCGTGGAGTGTTGCAGGTGGAGAACCGCTGGTTCTGGCGTCGGTAGAACTCGGGGTTGTGGAAGGACGCGGCGTGCTTGAGCGCCGCGATCAGTTGCGGTGGCAGTCCGGTGGTGGAGATGCGGAGCATCGCTCCTGCCTTGGTCCTGACCGTCTTGGGGGCCTTGCCCAGCGCGCTGCGGCGCGGCCGGGCCGGCAGCACCGGCGTGGTCGGGCTGGGGCCGGCCTGCAGCGGGCCCAACGTTTCCACCAGCTCCTGCACCTGCCCGGGCGCCAGGCGTTCGGTGTGCGACAGGTAGGCGAACTGGTCTTCGTACGGTGTCCAGGTGGCAGGGTCGCAGAAGAGTGTGGTGCCCGCGGTGCGGGAGGCTCCGTGCAGCGGCAGCGCGATCAGATTCCCGAACCGGGCCCCGCCCTTGGAGTGCGTGGGAAGGAAGTCCTGGGCGGGGAGGAGCCGGTCGTAACTGGCCAGGGACATCCCGTCGCGAGCGTCGATCGCGCGCCGCAACAAGGCCATGCCCAGTGCGCGGGCCAGGCTGGCCGGTACCGGCGCGGTGAAGAAGATCCATACGTGTGCGCCGGACCCGGAGCGGGAGACCTCCGCCAAGGCGGGGACCCCGGCTTCCGTGCAGGCCGCCACGTAGGCGGCGGCGTCGCCTTGCCAGTCCTTGTCGTCGAAGTCGCATGCCAGCAACTGGGTCGTGTCGTCGGGGAACATCGGGTACAGGCCCACATGCAGCTCGCGCTGTCCCGGCTCGGGCCGACTCAGGTGCCGGAAGATCACCTGGTCGGTGAGCGGGAAGAACACCCGCTCGGCTTCCGACTTGGTCTTGTCCCAGGGGTTCTCCTCGGCCGGGCTCCATCCGGTCCGGCCGTTCTTCGCGCTCACCCACCGGTTCGCGTACACATCCGCGCGGCCGACGAAGAGTGCGCGGAACAGGGCGACCTTGGCCTGCGGGGCGGAGGCCGCGTCGGCGTAGGGCAGGCCACTGCCGTACGGCATCTCGGGCAACGTGGGCGGTGCCGGCCTTTCCACCGCCTCGGGCCGCTCGGGCACGGTGTCGGGTGCCGGCATTCCGAGGCGTTCCCGGAGCCGCCGGTTCTCCTCCGTCAGCTCGGCGATCTGCTCGAGCGCGACGTCGAGCCGGATCCGCAACTCGGCGGGGTCGTCCCACCCGGACCAGTCATCCACGGGCGCGAGCGTGGCGTGCTGGGCGTGGAACGTCTCGCGCTGCGAGCCCCGCTCGCAGTCTGACTTCGGACCGGGTTGTTCTGGCTCTCCGCAGGACCAGCGACCCGTGAGGTGCGTTGGTCTGGAACACCCACTCGGCAAGGTCCCAAGGTCCGCGACACCGGTACGGTCCACCTCATCGAGTGCGCTGGCGAAGCGCTGGCTGCTCTCCTTGCGGGTGACCGCCGCCTGCGCGCCCTCTGCACCCGCCTCGGTGAGCTGCAGCTGGTCATACCCGCTGAATAGCTCCCCGCGTTCCGCAAAGCCCTGCTCGCTCAGGGCTACCCACTGGCCGGACCCGGACGGATCCGCTTCGGCTCCTGCAGGCCCTGATCGACGGCAGATGGCTGTGGCTGTCCGGGGCCGAGGCTGGGCATACTGAGCGTATGGAGACACGGGTGAGGTACGCGGAGATCCGGCCGTACACGGTTCCGGAGACCCTGGATGAGCTGGCCGGTCCGACGGACGGGATCGTGGTTTTGCCGACCGCGTTGGACTGGACACCGAAGAGTGCCTACGACCTGGCGGACGACGTTGACCTGCGGATGCTCTATGAGACGGTCATCCGCGAGGCCATGCATGTGGAGGAGCTGCGGCAGTTCCTCGACCGCGTGCTTCTCTCAGTCGTGTGGCAGAGGCTGTGGCTTCCGCCGCGGGTGCGGCTGATGTGGGAGGGGCGCTTCCCGGAGCTGGCCCGCAGGGCTGCGTAGTATTCGTCGGCATGGATCCGTTTCACTCCCGGCTCGCCCGTATCGGTCTTGGAGCCGCCGCGAGGTACGGCTTTGTCCTGGCCGGCGGGTATGCGGTGCAGGTGCACGGGTTCCTGGAGCGGCTGTCGGATGACGTCGACCTGTTCACGGACAACGCTGACCCGGTTGCCTTCTCCGAGGCAGTCGATGCGGTGGCTGCGGCGTACCGGGCGGCAGACCTGACCGTTGAGGTGGAGAAGTCCGGTGGGGTGTTCGCCCGGTTCGCGGTTGCTGATGAACAGGGACACGTGGCGAAGGTAGAGCTCGGGTGCGACTGGCGGGCTCGGCCGCCTGCTGTTTTGGAGATCGGTCCCGTACTGCACCCCGACGACGCGGTGGCCAACAAGGTGACCACGCTGTTCGGACGGGCCGCGCCGCGTGATTACCTCGATGTGAGTGCCGCGCTCGCTTCCGGGCGGTACTCGGGTGATCGGCTGCTGGAGCTGGCGTCGGAGCACGATGCTGGGTTCGATCCGCGATATTTCGCCCAAGCGCTGCGGGCGGTCGACCGTTGGCCGGACCGGGAGTACGAGGCCTACGGCGTCGATGGTGGCCAGGTAGAGGCCATGCGTCGACGGCTGCGTGCCTGGGCTGTCGAGATCCTCGGTGAACGGATCGACGAGAGATGACCCGGCAGACCCTGGCGCCAATTGGTGCGGGCTCTTTCACCGGTTATCCGCACTTCGGAGCAGGAGCAGGAGCAGGAGCAGGAGCAGCATCATTGCGGCTGCCCTGTAGGAGGGTGACAATGGCGTTCCGGCCGCCCGGAACACCCGTGGGTGTGGCCATGTGCGGCCACAGTGCGGCCGGATGCCTTTGGACGAGGTAATACAGGGCGTCACTGTAGAACTGTCCGTACGTGCTCTGATCAGGCAGAACAGCACCGGGTGGCACGATTCGGAACCAGCCGTCACGAACCCCCGTGGTCTCGTAATGCGTAGGTCTCGGGTTCGAATCCCGAAGGCGACTCCAAGGGAAACCGCAGGTCAGGGCTCTGACCTGCGGTTTCTTCGTTTTCTTGACCTTGGAATGTGCGGACGTGGCGCTTCGGCCGCCTGTGCATGGAATGCGTAGGTCAGAGGTTTCACTTTTCGGAATTGGTGATGCGTTTGTAGCACCGGATGATGCTGTTGACCAGCTGTTTCTTGGGATGCTGCTGACTGATTGGTCAGTATCTGCCTGGTCGGCGGTGGCCAGTGAAGTCTTCTCGGCAACGTGACGGTTGCGGTGTGTGATGGCGCCGGACGGCGGGATGGTGACTCGGCGTCAGACATGGGTGAAGCCCCTGGTGGGAACGG
>Ga0136846_1236852_pt1 | contig 22316 bp, 26 predicted proteins | sample HopSoiMetagenom2_FD_96841 | JGI IMG/M metagenome (GOLD analysis project Ga0136846, IMG submission 96841) | Grasslands soil microbial communities from Hopland, California, USA - 2 Assembly 2016 (version 4) | ecosystem: Environmental > Terrestrial > Soil > Grasslands | place: USA: Hopland... | reverse complement strand
CGGCTAAGCTTCTGGTATTGCGAGGGAAAGGACCAATCCGATGTGTCCAACCGGGACTCATCGACAGCCTCTGGCGGAGAGGGTGGGATTCGAACTCAGCCCACAAGTGACTGAAAATTCGACGCCTTCTCTAGTCCGCCAACGCCGCGTACCACGAAATGTACCACGCCGCTTTATCCCCTGAAAACAGCTACTTGCCGGCTCAGTTCGAACTCCACAGTGGTATTCGAACCCACGGTACGTCGCAAGTCTCAAGTTGTCGCGATTCCCAAATGATCAGGCCGATAGCGGACTGCCGGTTCGAATATAGGCGGGCCACGCTCGCGCGTGCTGCACTCGTGGCCCACAAGTGGTCCGCTCAGGAGGCGCAAAATTGCTTTGCCAAGGCGTCTCACACCGACGCAGCTCTCCAGCGCGCGTGGCTTTGGCTGCTTAGTCCAATGTGTTCTTCCGGTCTCCTTCCGGACTCGAACCGCCGCCAAAACGGAAATTTGAGGCCTGACGGCGCACGATTCGGCGAGCGATTTCACGCGGGCTTTGAAAAGACAGCTACGCGCCCTATAATCGGCCGTTCCAGCTGGGTCAGCGGCCGCACGAAAGCGGCCGTTCGTTCATCATTTCAATTCATCGGAATCGGCCGCGGCCGGTCTGGATTTTCGACAAATCCCTTTGACTAACTCGGACCCGATGTGGAGTTCGAACTCCATCTCTCGAAGAGTACCCTGCTCGGTAGCGCCCGACAAAGTGTATTGAACATTCTTCGTGCCCGGCCGATCTCCATCGGTGACGAAAAGGAATGTCTCTGAGCGCTTTCCGTCCTTGCCTGGTGGCAGGGGGGCGGTAGTGAAGTTCGCGTGTGAGAACTCTGTCCGGCCGAGACGGTCTGCAAGCGTCCCATGAGGAATAATCAGCGAGTCATAGACACGTTTCCCGTCTGCGCCTTGCTGCCAAAATAGGGCAAACAGAAATCGGTCCTCAGCACTCTTGATGGATGCACAATCTTGCAGCATGCCCTCGCGGCGAGATTCAACTGAAGAACTCGGCGGTGTCGCGGCGGCCATAAGTGCGATAAATGCAATAATCATCGTAACATCCTTATTGCGTTATTCGTAGGTCTAGTTGCGACATACTCTACCCTCTCCAGCCGTTGGATATTTGCATGAATTAGTGCATTAACACCTCGGGCCATCTTAGGCCAGATCTGGTCGAGTATTGATCGGCGTCGGTTGAGTGTTTCAGCAGCCATGCAATACGCTGATTGAAAGGCCAGCTTTAAGCAAGTGCCCTTGATGCCGAAATGACCAACAATGGGCCGTGAACTGCCGGTAGCGCGTGGCTCTCAAACGTCCGCTTCCGCCATCTCGCGGCGAGAAGCCACCATTTCGCTATCGGCCCAGTTCCTGCCTTTCGATTTCTGTAGGGGTCACCATCGTCAAGCCCTAACGGCTTGTCTGGGAGGAGTTTTTGCCTTCCGGCAGAAACTCTGTCCCACATCCCATCCCATACTTTTTCTGCGCTTTGCCGAGTATCTGTGGGACGCGATTGGCCAAAGCGGAAACGTGATACCTGTGTCGGCAGCCATTCTCAGCCCTTCACGGCCGGCCGGATCATCGCGAACGTCCTATTTTGAGCCGTTAGCCGTCAGGCAGCTTTCGGGTGAGCGGACCGCGTAAGCGGACATCGATAAGAGCGCGCGTCGAACGACCGCTTTCGCCCATTCGAAGACTTCTCTCTACACGCGCTGATTTCTCAAAAGCGGTCGCCGCTCCGATATCTCCACCATTCCGAATATTCGCCGTCCATGAAATTCAGCACCATCGGATCAACAAACGACTCCGGACGCTTGGTTTGGATGAGGCGGAGCAGGCTTTCCAACTCTTCCCGCCGATGGAAACTCGGCAGAATAGTTATCGTGTCAGCCGGACTCACCAGCTCGAAGCGATCGAACGGCTTGCCGGCGACGAAATTTCCGGAGTGGTATGCGGTCTTCACGTCGGTGATCGCGTCGATCCGGATCGTATGGCGCATTGGCTTTATCGACAGATAATCCCATCCGCGCCACCATACCTGATCGGCTGTCCACCAAATCTTGTCGCTAATATCTAGCAGGAACATATAGCCAAAGACGATCGTGGATAGCACGATTATGGTGCCTACATCATGGATCAAGCCTCGCTTTACTATCACGGCGACCAGCAGAGCGTTGATGATTGCCCAAACAAACAGCCAATGATAGCTTCGGCGTGACGGCTTCAAGGCGCCCGTGATGGCATGAATAGAATGGTGGCGCGCCCCCAGCATTTCGTTTCCCCCAGATGTGCAACAGCGACCCGATGAAACGTCTGCTGCGTCCGCTATTTAAATACATCAGCTAAAAGCTGTCAGATCGCAAACGCCGTTACCGATGCAGTGAAGGCGAGCGCGTCGAGACAAAGTTCGGCGTCGACGCGGTTGTTGTCGGGCTCCATCAAAGCCTTCGTTACCTCCCAGATATCGGCGTTCAGCTGCTCATGCGAATAACCGGCATCGTCGCTCCCAGGAGGCTGCTTTCGATGGGAATTGGGCCGCCGAGCCGCCCAGCGGCTTTATGATTTGAGCCCGACTGATGGGGACGCTCAAACCACTCGCCGTCAGCTTTAAACGAGTTGTCGCTGACGGTCGGGATATGATCGCATTCCGCCACAAGCGTCGCTGAGCCCAAAGCTAAACTAACGACCGCTATCGGGACGCGCGCTTTCACGCCGGAATGGCGACTCTTGGGCGCGAAGCGGACGTCTCATCGCCCAATTCCGCGCCCTCTTCCCCATCCGATGAAATCCGGCAGCGCCTGCGAAAGCGGGCGGTCCAAGTAAGGCGGCAAGCCAAGATCACTGGGGCGCTTGCGAAGCAGCGATTCCACCTGCGGATCGCGCTCAAGCCCCTGCGCAAAAGCGGTCATCTGCGTGGCTATGCGCCGTGCCCGGTCATCCTCGCCGCGCCGTTCAAAGACTTCGTGGCGATCACCAAGCTGACGCCATGTCTTGACGAAATGATCGGCACGAAATTGCGGATCGGTGCGATAACGCCGCTCCCAATCCATCACTGAATTCGCGATGCCGGCCTTTCCAGCGGCAAACTCGTCGATCAGCTTCATGTCGCGTGAGAATGCCGCGCGCAGATCGCGCGCACCATCGGGGCGAATGCCGTCGAGCGCGACTCTCGCCTGATCGAACGCGGCCCGCTGTGGAAGCTCGTCCAGGTCTTGCTTGCGCATGCGCACAATCTCAGCCGTCGCTTTCGCAAATGCTACTACGGCCTGCTCCAGCGTTGGCGGAGCAATGGGGCGTTCGACGGCTGGCGTGGACACCTTCACGCGCGCGGCAGGGACTTCCGCCGCTTTCTGATCAACCGGGAACGGGAGACTGATTTGCCGCCAATCGACGTCGACCTTGCCGGGAGAAGCCAAGGGTGTGCTGGTGAAATCGGACGCCATCTCCTTAGCGCGCTCGCGCGAGAGCGTGCGGACCAGTCTCGTCTGATCGGCAAAGTCGTCGCGGCCATAGTGGAGATCGACCCCGTCGCGGTGGCGCGACAGCGCCACATAGGCGGCATGGCGATCGAGCCCCGATGTCGCCAGCACATGGACACGATCGACGGTCATGCCCTGCGCCTTGTGGATCGTCGCCGCATAGCCGTGATCGATCGCGGCGTACTCCTTCACGTCGAAGGCGACCGCACGGCCATCGTCGAGCATCACCGACAGCCGTGCCGGATCGATGCTCTGCACGGTGGCAAGACTGCCATTCTTGACGCCAAGGCCGCGTTCATTGCGCAGGAACATGATCCGGTCCCCGGTCGCGAAGTCTCGCTGCCCGCGCTCGGTCATGAGGGTCACGTCCTGACCGAGCATGTCCGCGCCACGCAGCCGATCGCGCGCCGCCAGATTGAGCTCGCGCACCTCGTCGTTGGTGTGGGTGAGGATGATGCGACTGGCATCTGGCGCGACCTGTCGATCGCGGTCCCAGCGTTCGATCAGATCGGTCCGCGCCTGCTCGCGCGTCTCGGCCGCATGCACCGCGCCATGCGCGTCATAAGCATGGATCGCTTCACCGGTACGCTCGGTCGCGAGATGCCGCGTCGCGTCGCGCTGCCAGTCCTCGCGCTGACGGCGAACCTCGGTGATCTCGACTGCGCCGTGGCGCTCGGCGAGCGACCGAAATGCCGCGCCGGCTTCGATCGCCTGGAGTTGCTCCGGGTCGCCCACCAGCACGATCTTGGCGCCGCGTTTCTCAGCTTCGGATAGCACCCGCTCCATCTGGCGCGAGCCGATCATGCCGGCCTCGTCGATGACCAGCACATCACGCGATGTGAGCAGCTCGCGATCCTGCGACCATTGATGTTCGAGGCTCGCGAGCGTGCGCGACGAAATGCCTGATCCGTTCTGGAGATTTTCAGCCGCGATGCCGGACAGAGCGGCGCCCTGGACGCTATAGCCGGCGCGCTCCCATTGCTCGCGCGCTACCCCCAAAATGGTCGATTTTCCCGTGCCCGCGTAGCCGACGACGATGGAAAGATCCCGACCCTTCGATACATGGTGGAGCGCGGCCTGCTGCCCCTCCCCCAGGTGCAGGCTGCCGCTTCCGGCGGCGGCGATCCCTTCCTCTCTCGTCGCCGCCGGAAGCCCATGCGCAACCCGCATCGACAGTCGATCCGCGGCCCGCTCGAGCCGCCGTTCGGTCTCGAGCATATCGCGCGACGTGAAACGCTCGTCGCCGCGACCGTCGCGCCCAAGCGCGACCAATTCCGGCGACGCCCTCACTGCCGCCATCACCCGATCGAACTGCTCCTTCCCCTCGCTGTGCCGATGGACGAACATGGCGAGGTCACGCGTGGTGAAGGTCGCCTGTGAATGCGTGATCGCGTTCAGTGCGAGCGCCGGCTTTGCGAGCAGCCTTTCACCATTGGCGCGCGCGACCTCGCGATGCTCGGCAAGGCGCTCGCTCTCCAGCCCCTGCCCCGCCATGCGCGAGGCCGCAGGACCGATCTTGTGCTGCGGATCGAGGTCGATGCCCTGTGCCTCAAGGCTGCGGTGATCGACCCGCGCGTCGATATCCAATTCGGCCAGCCGCGTGTTGATGTGTTCGGCCCAGGCCTCGCGCCATTGCTGGAGCAGATCGGTGCGGTTCCAGTCGCGCACCTTTGCGCCGAAGCCCTCTTCGCCGACTTCGCGCATCGTCAGCATCACATGCGCATGCGGCTTGGCCTCGCCGTCGGCACCGATATCCCAATGAACATTGAGATCGGCGATCATGCCGCGGTCGACAAACTCGCGTTGCACGAATTCGCGAGTGAGCCAGATGCCCTCGGCCTGGTCCAGCTCCCGGGGAAGCGCGAACTCGACCTCGCGCGCGAGCTGCGCGTCCTTGCGCACCTCGGCCGCCTCGACCGCATTCCACAGCGCGTCGCGATCGCCGAGATGCTCCGGTGCGCCGTCCGGCAGCATCACCTCGGAATGGACGACGCCGGCCTTGTTCGAGAAGTCGTGATCGCGATCGAGCCGCTCGTCATGCAGCCGCGACGCCGAGCGATAGGCGGCGGCCGCGAGCGCACTCGACCCGTTGGCGCGGGAAATGACTTTGGCCGAGAAGTGGTAGATCGCCATGACGGCAATCCATTTACACCTTAAAAAGCACGTCGGCACGACGTATAAGCGCGCCCTCAAAAGATTTCATCATTCTCGGGACCGGATAATCCCAAGAGATTTCAGAGCATTGCGCCTGATCGAACGCAGCGATAACTGGTCCGTCCTCGCCACACAATCGGAGGACAGACTGATGCGCAAACCCCGCGACTTCGACGCCGAACTGCAGGCGCTCAACGACAAGGCCAAGCAGTTGCGCGCGCGCAAGGTCAACCAGCTTGGCGAGCTGGTCATCGCCACCGGCGCCGACGCCTTGCCGATCGAACAACTCGCTGGTGCGCTGCTGACCGCGGGTGCTGCCGACGCCAGGGCCAAGGAGGTCTGGCGCCAGCGCGGCACGGCCTTTTTTCGGAAAGGCGGTGGCGATGCTGGTGGCAATGACCGCAACGCGGGCGAGCCTGCGGCGGGTAGTGGCAACACGTAATCGGCTGCAGCTCAGTCGTGCGCGAACGGACAAAAGGGATTGGGTCGTGAAGCGCCGCGAACGCACCCGCCAACTGATCGAGCTTGGTGGCCTGGTCGCGAAGGCAGGATTGGTCGAGCTGACCGATAACGATCGCGCGGTCTTGTTCGGATTGTTGGTGGAAGCCGCCGCCAAGCTGCGCGGCGACAATCGCGACCAGCAGCTTCCGCTCTGGCGACGGCGCGGCAAGCGCGCCTTCGACAGTAACGCGTTGTCGCGAGCTGCCATCGCGCCCATAGCTGGCGGCGATGGATAACCAACTCGAAGACCAGATCCGCGTCTTGCTCGCACGGGCGCCGCGTTGGATCAAAACCGACCTGTTGAAAGAAGGCCCTGACCGTGTGCGTGCGGAAGAAGCACTCGCCGCGATGATAGCGACCGCGCTCGAGCCTGGTCCGCCCGAACAGGAGTAAAGCCCTGCGGCGCTTGGCGCCGCAGGGCAAGCTTGTCAGTCAGCCGGATTCCACAGGATCGCGAACCGATTGTCGTCATCGCTCACGGCGCGGCCAAGGTTGGCATAGAGCCTACGCGGACCGAATTCCGGTGCGGCCAGGCTGAGTGAAACATAGTCGCGGCCGCTCGTCTCGGAGTGGCGGTTCCATCCGGCGCCGATCTCGACATCGCCGGAGATGACGCGGTAGTCGGGCTGGGTGTCGCTCGCCTTGCGGGTATTGAGCTGGATGGTGATCTCGGCACGAATGCTGAGCGTCTTGAGCTGGCCCGTGTAGGTGCCGTTGTCGTCCTTGGTGACATAACCGATGGCAGGCATTGTTCTTACTCCGTCTACGGCGAGCGGGATCGATTTCCCGTCGACAGCCGATCCCAAGGGACGGGCATGAGAAGCCGCGCGCACCGGTACGGCCGCAGCGCCAGCGGAGGACCCGAAGTTGCCGCTATTTTGCTGCGCGAGGAGCCGCTTGAGCGGCGGGGAAAATAGCGGCGGCGGCGGGTTGCGCGCGGCCCCGCCCGGCCTAGGTCACGGCGTCAGATGACGGGATGAAATTCAGCGTTCCGGACGGATTGGCGATGAGTGCCAGTCGCGAGAACTCAGGCGGCGCGGGCACTCCGCTCCAGCGCATCAATCCGCTCCTCGCAGATCACTTTGACCACCTGGCTCAACTCCTCAACGTGCTCGCCCAGCCGAGCCAGCTCCTCTCCGGTGACGCGGTAATGCTTTGAGTAACGCGCCTTGACGTAGGCTTCCTTCAGTTTCTCGAACAAGCCACGCTCGCGACGATCGTCTCGTGGCCAGATGTCAATCAACCGGCGATCGATCAGCTCGGCCTGACTACGGAGGAAGGCGAGATTGTGCACGTGTGGCGTGTAGAACGTGCACACCAGCAGCACACAATGGTAGAGGCGTTCGGTTGCTTGGTGGAGTTCAAAAGCCGCTTTGCTATTCCGTTGACGGGCGGCGTTCGACTGAAAATCGTCAAAAAATTCCGCTGCGCTCGGATACCACAAATCAAAATACTCGCGCGCCATCGCCAACGCCTGCTTGGGCGTCTTCGGCTTTGGGCTCGGGAAGTTCGGTGCCGTCGCTTTGATAAAGCGCGATCCCATCGCGCGCGACGTCGATGAAGAAATAGCGCCCGTGGGCGAGTCCGTCATTCACCTCTTGCAAGGTGTGGACGATGAAATTGATGGGCGTGCGCAGCGTCTTGGTGATCGCGAGTTCGCGGTTAAGCCGATCCTCGGCGGACAATCCTTCTTCATGAAGGACTCCAGCTCAGACCGCGGAGTTTCAGGGGTGAACGTCACTGGCTGCGTGTGAGCGAGCCCAAATGCGCCATTCTGATGATGTTTCTCAAAATGGGGGAGATAGCGCTTTGCCCTCGACTAAGTGCGAAATATTGATTTGGTGAAGGCAATGGAGGCTTGGAATGCGCGACCTTACACCGGAAGAATGCGAGTTTATCGCCGGGGGCAAAAAGCACAAGCTGCAGGCGATTACAAATGCGGATGAAGATCCAGGAGGCGAACTCATTATCGTCGGATCGCCCCCCGTTATCCTTCCGCCACCATCGATCCCGACACCGGCGCCACCACCGCCCACAGGTGGCGGCTATGCTACTCCTGGCGCCACGGCCGCAGCGAATGCATTTGCCAATGCACATGTGTCGAATACCGGGACCACCGCGGCCGATACACAGCACTATCTACGAACGCACGATGACTTGGCGAAATTGTATGATTATGCGAAAGCTCACCCCAACGACCTAATCGATATCGGCAACGGAGCGAAGGTTAGCTTTCAGGCGGCACTAGCCCAGATTACGGATCACGTCCAATTCGTTATCACAAGCAATCAGGCATTGTCTGGATATAACGGAGCCCAAAACGCCGCGTCTGGAAACAGTATCGCAATCTATATTGATCCTGAGAACTGGAATACTCACAACTACGATAATAATTTTAGTAACAACTCCGGCGAAGATTATGAAATCTTCCACGAACTGGGGCATTCGTTAAATTACTTCAACGGAACCCCCGACTCATTCAACTCTGAGGCCGCCGCCAATCGAGCAGGAAGGTCGATTGAACAACAAATGGGCGTTCCTTTGCTGAATTCGGGCGGAACATTGGTCGATCCGCAATTCGGCTACGGCAGCTAGATTCTCATTTAAAGTGCCGGGCAACCACAGGTTGCCCGGCACTCTCTCGGGATGCGACGGCGACTATCGTCCCAATTCCGAACGAGGCACCCCAAAAGAACAGCCGGCTCGGGAAGTGCACGCGTGTGGCCGACATTCGCCACAGCACCCCACGGCCGTCCAAGTTTTCAAATTGGCCTGCAACCACACCGCGCAGTTCATTAGGCCGTGAACCCATAAGCGCCGCCGCCGCTATTTGGACGGGCGGACGCTTGTAAGCTTCTCGATGAGGACGGTTCTGGTGGCGTCACCAAGGTAGCGTTTCTCGTGGGGGTTGAGGCTTACGCGCCCGACCAGCACCACCTTGAACGTTCCCCATGGTGGCTCAGGCTTTTTCCACCGCGCTGCCTTGCGGGCCGCTGCGTCCAATTGTTCGCACACGCCTCGGACACACTTGATCGATGCGCCATCGCCATCCTGCAGCAGTTTTCCCGTGGCGTCCTGACATTGCTCGAACCGACTGTTTTCGAAGTTGGTGAACCAAATGCAGGTAAGAGCGCGTCGCGCTCCGAAGGCTTCGCCTTCAAAGGTAAGGTTTTGTTGCCCAGCGGGGGTCGCGGACGCCAAAGCAAGAACAGCGAATTGCCACATATGAGCACCATACTCTCCCGCTCACTGCCTGCAATCGTGTCAGCATACCTTTCGCAATGCGCTGCCTTCTGATTCAACGTGGGTATGAGCCGATACGATCTGACCGACTTCGAGTGGCGCGTGATCGAGCCGCTGCTGCCCAACAAACCTCGGGGCGTGCCGCGTGTCGATGACCGGCGCGTGCTGAACGGAATCTTCTGGGTGTTGCGGTCGGGGGCGCCGTGGCGCGACCTGCCCGAGCGCTACGGCCCGCGCACCACTTGCTACAACCGCTTTGTGCGATGGCGAAAGGCGGGCGTCTGGGACCGGCTCATGGATGCCGTCACCGCCGCGCACGACGGCGCTATCCAGATGATCGACAGCACCTCCGTTCGTGCCCATCAGCAGGCAGCGACGGGAAAAAGGGGGTGCAGATCACTGCCTCGGTCGATCACGCGGCGGGCTCACGACCAAGATCCACGTCGTCGTCGATGCGCAGGGACTCCCAATCCGACTCGGCCTGACCGCCGGGCAGAAGCATGACGGGCAGATCGCCGACACTCTTCTCGACCATCTCGGGCCACGCACCATCGTGCTGGCGGACAAGGCCTACGACGCCGATCGCATCCGCGCGCTGATCCAGGACCAGGGCGCCACGCCCAACATCCCGCCCAGAAGCAATCGGCGCTGGAAGCCGTGCTTCAGCAAGCGGCTCTACCGCGAGCGCAACCTGATTGAGCGGTTCTTCTCCAAGCTGAAGCACTTTCGCCGTGTCGCTACCCGCTACGACAAGCTCGTCGCCAACTTCCTTGCCATGGTCCAGCTCGCATCAATGCGGCTGTGGCTCCGCGCTAATGAGTCTACGGCCTAGGGCGCACATCCTTGAGTGCCAGGAGATGCGGGCGTCCCAGCCCCAATCGGCAGAGCACAATTTTCTGCCGCTATGAGGGTCGTGGCCCGCAGGGCGCAAGCTTCACAACCGCGGTTGGCAGCCTCACACAATGACTTGAGCACGACACCAAGCGCTTTCGGAGGGGGCCGACTTCACCCGGGTTCCGCACCCGCAAGCTTCGAACGGTGGGAGACTTTTATCCAATCCGGATGAAAAGGGACGGAAGTTACCAACAGACTTCCTCCGACAAGAGAATCCCGGTCTATCTGTGTGCAATCTGAGTGCTCTCTGCCGAGCAGCCTATGACCCGAACTAGCGCTCATGCTTCTGCGAGCGCAGTTTCCATCGACAGCGTATGAGGGATCGTCAAAAGCCGTTTCGCCCTATCGGTCAACCCGGCAAAGCGCCCCTCGCTCAACACGGCTTCAGGGTCAGAGAGAAAGCGACGCCGAAGGGAGGCGTCTTCAGCCAACAACAGGATAAGATCGGCAACAGGCGTTGCCCTTGGCGCCCTATAGTGCTCCGGCACCGCGAAGTCAGCCAACCTGCGGACGGCCTCGACCTCTAGATTTCCGTAAAGTGTATTATCATGGGCGCACGTCGGCGGCTGAACCGGCTGCCCCAGCTTCGTAAGGCCAAGGAATACCGATCGCTCAGGGTCGGTCGGCATGGCATGTTTGGGCGGAATGTAGAAGGTCGACAAAGAGCGGATTCGGGTGCGCACGTCGGCACTCCGCAAATCTCCGACCGAATGCGTATCTATTACTGGCTCTACTGTCGGAAAGCGAGAGGCTATATAATTGATTACTGGCCAATCCGACCCATAATTTTCTTCTATTACGTTGACAAGCAAGTCGAATCCGTGATTTTTAAAACCTTGAGAACTATAACCGAACTCACCGACTACCCCAACTTGCCAGAGTATTACGTGCAAAGATGTATCGAGGCGCCGCTGCCGAAGCAGCATGTCGGTCGCCTCATAGTTGAGCATCCCGGGAATGGCTGGATCGAAACCTACATCGGCGACAAGATAATCCAGTGCTGAAATGCCTGGACGCATTTGAGCTTTGTGCCCTTCGCGCCGGGCGATCTGAATAGCCCTATGAGCCGGCATCGCAAAAATACCGGGGTGGCCGTAATAAATCGCTAAAACGCGGCAGCCTCGGCGAACATGATAGAGCATCGCCTCTGCCATCTGTATATACGTGTAGTATCGGTCAAGTCTTTCGCTATAAAGCACCGCTAAATCCATGGCATCAGGCCGCAGTCCATTAATCCATAATTTAGTCAGGCTATCGTATAGGCAATAAAATACGACATCTGCGGATCGGATTTCTTCTTCAGCATCGATCGTGAAATCCATGCGCGAAAGCCCCGACCCCATCACCAGCAACTCGCCCTTTTTTGCGGTTGCAGATAGCGATCCAGCGCCAGCTTCCAAGATTGCGCGTGCCAGCTGCTCCCACCGCTCTACTGCTTTTCGGGTGGACCTACTGGAAACGGATGCAGACATATTCACTTCCTTTGAAGTACAGGAAATCACAGGCAATTTCTCAGTGATTGGAGGCGCATATCCATCGGTCTGCGGGAGGAGCAAATAAGAAGCGTGCTGGCGGGAGGCGCACCTCGATACCACCAATAAAAAGCTTTTGGCCGCAGTAAATGGCATTGGAATCGCATGGAATGTGCCAGACGATCTTGGGGAATCTTGCGTTCTCTGTCGCAGAGGCCGGAATTTTTTCGCCGAATACGAGAGCAGTGTTGCCCGCCACCGCTCCTGACACGAGGGCGGCGGTCCGTCCGCCTGTGAGAGATTGCAGATACCGCACCGAACTGCCAGCATTAACAGCCTGCCCCACTAAACGCCAACCTAGCGGCAAGTCCGCAGTCTCACGCAATGCCCTCGAGAGTGCACAGTCGATCACATCCGCAACATATCTTTGCATATCGGAATGAAGATCGAATCTCGACTGGGCTTCTCTACAAATCCCTGCTATTCCATCGAACGATAAACCTTCGCGCGGTGCACTCCAAACGGAGAGGCGCTGTAACACATCTGCCACTTGGGTCGAAGAATCCTTATTTAAGATCTCGACCAGGTATCGAACAATACATTCGTCTTGATTCAAATCTTTACCAGAACCGCCGCAGACTACAGCTCTATGAATCCACGGCAGGCTTGATGTCGGGATATGCTCGACCGACGAGAGGATACTCTGCTGTGACTTCCAGTAATTTCGAAAAAGTGTTGCAACTGTCTCTTGCGTTGAAGGCTGAGCTGACTTTAATCCAAGAGAATCGATTAGATCGGATGCGAAAGCTCCTTCGATCTGAGACGATAAAGCACCGGCGGCTCGCTCTAGACGATCGCCTAAGTTTGGTATTCTGCTATACTTCCGGAAGTTGCGGAGGCTGGAATCGAAAGCGACTTCCAAATATTTAAGTTCATCCCCAAATCTCTCTTCTGGCTGGTCGAAATATTTGTGCCATGACGGTAAAGCGCGAGAAGAGCCAAAATCCGCCAGTGCTCCGCTAACACAAGCGTTCGAGGATAGGAATTTGCCTTGCCACAACCGTCGGGCTTGCGCCGCGCCCAATTGGTTCGCGAACCGGCGGTACATCTCCTCTAGGCCTGGGAACCCCAATAGTTCCGGTTCAGCTTCTGCCAGGAGCACCATGTCGCGGACGCGGAGTGCATCCAGATGCTGATCCGAGCCAGTGAAGCCCGCCGAGCCGAAATGAAGGCTGCGCTCGAAATGAGCCGGTCTAACAAATGTCGGTCTAACCAGAATTGCATCGGACCGGCCCGCCGCGCCCGTCTCGATAACAGCAACAACGGGTACGGATCCGTAGGGTAATTCGGCCGCAGCAATCTCGCTGCAGATTACTTCTCGTAGCGCCTCCAATAAGCTTAATCGGCCGTCTCTATGTCCCTCTGACGCCGATTTTTTTACGAGGGGCGTTCGCCCTATACCCTTCGCGATCAGCGCACCGCGGATCCCGCACCTTCCTGAACCACCGTGCTCGCTACCAAAGCTTGATCCATATCGATCCGCCCACATATCGATCCCAGGGAGGCATGACTCGACGGGTTCGGTCGAAACGCCAAAGTTCCGAAGTAACGTCTGGTTTATTCTGGCGAGAGTTCCTTCGCAGGCTAGATCGAATCCCCGTTGGTGCCACCACCGAGGATTGATCCAAACGACCCGTGCTGCGGGCAGCGCTTTGGCGCGAAAGGAGACGCAGAGGTTTTCCGACAGCGTAGCGAACGGTTTGTCATCAAGATCTATGTCTCGTTCAAGCAACGGTGGCGGCCTCTTCCTGACGCTGTGCGGTCAGGCGAGCCCGGCAAGCATATACGCTGCCTAACGCGTCGGTGCGCCGCCAATTCACTTCCTTGATTAGCGGCAGGCGTGTGCGAACTCGCTGGAGCAAGGCTTGGACACCACCAGCCGGGGCGACAATATCCATGAGCCAAAACGAAGTGCCCTCATTCCACTCCTCAAGATCGAGTACCCTTGTCGGGTTGCCGATGAAATCACGCTCAACCTCGGGCGTTAGGAATGCCCAGGTGGCATATGCCATCGCCCGTCCGTGGGAACTCATAAGAAATTCTATTTGTCCGAGCTGCGCAGGGGGCTCAACGAAAGCCTGCATCGAGGCGATGCGCCACAGCCGCCGATCCGTTGCCAGAAGCACTTGCATGGCATGGCCCAACCGCTCAGCGGCCACCGACGCCCGCACTCGTAGAACGCCGGGCTCGAGGAACTCTAATGGAAGGTCAGGCATCGACCGCCGCCACCGACCATTTAGTCGTCTCGTCTACAACAACTCGTCCGCCGGCGAGCACTATCCGCCGGTCGGCCGATCTTATAGTTTCGGGGCGGTGCGCCACTACAATGCGAGTCATCTTCAAGCCGGCTAGGGCTTCGTTGATCGCCCGCTCATTATCGACGTCAAGATGCGACGTCCCCTCGTCGAATATCAGGATGCGGGGTCGTCGGTATAAGGCGCGTGCTATCAGCACCCTTTGCTTTTGACCGCCAGATAGACTCGAGCCGAGATCTCCGACAAGCGTCTCATAGCCCATAGGCATCGCTTCGACGTCATTGTGAATCTGGGCAAGCTTCGCGCAAGCAATCACAAGATCCATGTCAATCGCCTCGTCAAACATCGCGATGTTTTCGGCGATCGAGCCAGCCAGCAAAGTATCTTCCTGTGTCACCACCGCAATTCGTTTGCGCAGGGTGCGCAGGTTCCACAGCGACAGTGGCTTTTCGTCTAAAAGCACCTCGCCGGCCCCAGCCTCGTAAAGGCCAATCAGCAGCTTAATTAGGGTAGACTTTCCACACCCGGACGGTCCTGTGATGGCCACATACTCGCCGGCGCTCACCCGGAGACTCAGTCCCGTCAGGACCGGCCGTTCGCCAAAAGCGTAGGCAAAAAACAGATTCCGACATTCAAGCGTGCCGATGACATCCTCTCGTTCGCTGAGTTGATCGTGAAGCTTCTCCGTAGGCGAAAGGGTGATATCCGACAGACGTTCGAGGTCGACCCCGAGCAAGCGCCAAGTTATCAGCTGTCCGATCAGATTGGTCAGGCGGGAACAGAACTGCTGCTTATAGGCCAAGAATGCTGTTAGCATTCCCAATGTGACAGTCGAATGAATGACGTATATCGCACCCAAATAGACAATTAGTATTTCAGTGAAGCCGTCTATAATCTGCGCCGTTGCATTATAGACAATCTGAATATTTCCGGAACGTATTGAGGCATTAATTGAGGCGGCCATGGCGTTGCGTTGTTGCCCTTCCCGCAAAGTTTCGGCTCCCATCGACTTCAGGGTCTCGATGGCGCGAAGGGATTCCAAAAATTTGCTCTGCTCGAGTGCTTGGGTAACGATGGTATCTCCAGCCAAGCGGCGTTGAAGCTGGATTGAACCGATCCTGATCGCCAAATACAATCCGATTGAGATCAAAACTAAAGCCGTTAGCACAGGGGAATATAATGCCATTAGAATTAAGACAAGTGACGCGAGAATGCCGTCGATTAGCCCGGCGACTGCGCCGTTCGCAATAAATGCCTTGATTGGTTGCACTGCGCCAAAACGACTCTGAATGTCCCCAACGTGCCGCTTGTGGAACCATTCAAGTGACAACCTAAGCATGTGATGAAAAACTCTGGACTGCATTTCCAAAGATAAAATTTGGGATACGTACTGCAATGTAAGTGAGCGCAGTGCATCGGCAAGAACCCTGAAGAGAAGCAGGGTGGCGAAGACAATTGCTAGGGCGGCCATAAAGCCGACGTCACCCTTTACAACGGCATCATCGATCGCAAACTGAAAGTACAATGGCGCTGTTAGATACAGTAGCTCGATAACCATAGATAATAATAGAGACTGGACCAGGGCCCTGACAGTCTCACGAGAGAAACGTAGAAGGCTCGAAAGCTTTAGCGGACTTCGCCCACGTTGGGGCTTAAATTCCGGATTCGGTGTGAGTTCGAGTGCGACACCAGTAAATTTGCGCGAGGTTTCGCTCCAGGTCAGTGACCGTGGGCCGATCGAAGGGTCTTGAATAAGGCAGCGGCGGCCGCGAATACCCTCCAAAACAACAAAATGGTTCCCGCCCCAATGGAGAATGGCGGGGGTCTGAAGATTCCTCAACTCCGACATCCCGCATCGGATCGGTCGAGAGCTGAGACCGATTGACGAGCCGATATCGATCACGGTCTTAAGAGTCATCCCCTTCATCGACACGTTGAATCTTCGGCGCATTGCCGACAGATCGATCTGATGCCCGTGATAGCTCGCTATCATCGCTAAACTTGCCAAGCCGCACTCGGCAGCTTCCGACTGACGAACCAGCAGGACGCGGCGTTTTCCCGTGATGTTGAGAATGCCCATCAGACGCCGGCCTTGGCGGCCGCCAGCGGTTGCAGCAGCCAGGCGAGAAACGAGCGGCGCTCGAGCACGATGTCGGCGGACAACGCCATGCCAGGCAGCAGGAGGTGGTTTTGGCCAAATGCCGTTACGTCCTGTCGGTCCAGGGTAACTTCGACCTTATAGCAGGCTTCTTCCAGATGAATTGCGGCGTTAACGTCTTCTGGTCGAATAATGGTTTGAGATATCCGCTCCACTCGCCCGTTAGCCGCACCGAAAGCTGCAAAGGGAAAGGGGTCGTACCGCAAGCGAACTGCTTGGCCGCGACGTAGAAAGCCGACACTGCGAGACGGCACGTAAAGGATCGCTTGCATGCGCGCATTCAGCGGTACGATGGATAGCAACTGTCGCTGAGAGTCCGTCGTCTGGCCTTCATTCGTCATTAAGGTCGCAACGCGTCCGTCGATCGGCGCGCTAAGCGAGTATCCTCTGCTCATGGCTAATTGCGCGCGGCGTTGGCGGATATCCGCCAGCGTGTCCGCAAGCTGACCCCGTTCTTTTATAGTATCGTAAGGACGTTTGGCCGCAGTCGACCTCAATTGCGCGAGTTGCGCTGTTAGGTTCCCTATTTGACCTGCGGTATCTGCGACAGCCTGTCTCGCCACTATAAGGGCTTGCTCACGCCGCTTTAGATCAGATCGAGAGATAAACCCGCGGCTTGCGATCGGCAGCGCTCGATCATAATCCTCTTGTGCGATCGTAAATTGTGAGTCGGCGGCCACCTTGTCCGCACGCGCAGCTGTCAGAGAAGCGGTCAGCATCGCCTGCTGTGCCTTGGCGGCGCTATCGTCAAGCGAGCCGCCGGTGCGAATGGCTTCTAGCCTCGCCCGCACGCTATGCTCCTGCTCCTCAAGGCTCCTCAACATGTCGGATTGCGGACTCCCGCCGCCGGGTTCGACCATGTCCGTCGACACTGTCAGCAACGGCTGGCCAGTACGCACGACGTCCCCTTCAGAGACTGAGAGCTTGCGGATTACGCCGTGGGCGGTTCCGAACATCTGAACTTCACCCGACGTGGGTCGCAAAATCCCGCGAACGGTCTCTTTACGAGAATAGCTGCTGAAAGCTAATAGAATACCAACGGCCGCTACGCCCGTGAGCAAAACTGCGGTCAAGAATGTCCAAGTAATGGGCATCTGAGCCACCGGATCGCCATAACCGGATTCCAACGAGTATTGCATTGCTTCCGTCCGAAACAGTCGGCCAGAGTCTTCCCCAAGGTCCTCTGCGAGCCCAGGAGGAGCAAAAGCGACCGCACCGCGGCCGCCGAATACCCGTTTCAACAATGACGAGGCTAACGGTTCAGCCATTGGCTCTCTCCCATTTATCGAGCGCACCACTGCATCGGTCGAGTTTCGGAGACCGCAATGGCCCTCAACCGGCGGCCGAAATCATTTTCCGGAAAAGGGCTATTTGTCCCGAGGTTAAATGTGTGACGGGATTTATCGCCTCGATAAATGGGCGCTCTCGGAACCATTTCGTCATCACGTATTTCGTGCCGAGGACGACTGGTTCGCCACTATGGAGCGAGTTCTCGTTCGGACAACCATTCGCATCCACGTTGCACCAAGCGAGAAGATTGCCAGCGCGAGCTTTGACGCGCACGCCGGCCTTCGGGAAAAGAGTAGCTCCGCCATCGTCGGGTGCCGCAAGACACAGTAATACGGTCCAGGTCCGCTGGCCTCCTGATTTCTGCTGATCTGGCCAGTAACTTTCACCGTCGACAAAATAATCGAAGTGAGGTTTGAATTGCTGTCCTTGGGAGTACCTTTGCCCTTCAAGGCCTTCCCCATGGGGAGCCGAAATGCCTACCAGTTCCAAGATCCGGCGATCGATCTCGCTAATAATGGGGTGCCGCTCGTAATAGAGCGACGAACTATCACTTGATCGGTGGTCATCTATAACACCGCGACCCGTCCCGTTTAAAACGGTGGAAGGAGCGTTACTCGAGTCGATCAACGAGATGAGTGTCGAACATTCGGCTTCTGTCAGGAAACCGCGCTTCAAGTAAAGGTCGAGCCCGTCACCCTCGATGTGAAATACGCTGCCAGCGGCGCGCAGTCGGCGGGAGACCTGGTCAAAAAATTTCGCGCATTCAGGCGAAGGGGACACCATTACCTCCCTAGGACCACTCGGGTCTGATCGAATCCTTTCAAGATGGCTGCGCGAAGAGCGCGGTCCGAACAAGGCAAATCACGGAGATGCTTGCCAAATTGGGGCAGATTGACGATCCATGCGCGATGCGGCCCGCTGAGTCCGCGGCACCTGGTTATGGGACCAAAGTGCATCGCGACTTGATGCGGCATCGCGGGTACTGGCTGGCTCTCGCTTGGAATTTCCATCGAGCAGGCTGAAGGGAGTAGCCAGCTGACTGAGACCGTTGATCTCTCGCCTTAAGCCGTTCGTTCGCTGTCCATAGACCATAGAATATGTTCCACTGCCTGGCGCGAGGCCTCGGTTAACTCAACGAACACTCGCCGAGCGTCCGCATCGTCGCGGCACTTCTTTAAAATCCCGCCTCCCACCATTGCTGCGATAACTCGCATTGCAGTGGAAGCTGGCACTCCGGAGGCAATGCTAAGACTCGTGACGCTCGTTCGCCGTGATCGACAATATTCCACATAAAGCTCAAGGAGCATACTCCATTCAGGATCTGCAAATTCTAGCGTTGGAAATAAACTGTTTCTGTGCTTGCGAAGTCTTTGAAGCATTTCGGCGTGAGATTGCAGCTTGAATGCGGGCGGCGGCGACCGGTGACAGCCCACATCATCGTAATCTGACCGGTCGCCGGACCGGCCAGAGGTTGTATGATCTATATTTAACATCGCCTGATCATCGCTCCAGCCCTAACGACCTGATTCACGTTGAAATCTATGATGCTTATGAAACCGTATTCACTCGCGATCCGACAACCTTCCATGCGCCACTTGTGCGCCGCAGATGAAAGAATTGCTCCCGACCGCCGGGGCCCTCACTATGCATATAAAGCAAAGCGCTACTGCCGGTCTTGTCGATCACAGGTGCACTGATGCGCGCAAAAGTTGGCACGTTTGGAACATGGGCGGTCATTCGGGCTCGCCCCGCCTCGTCTGACGAGACAATTCGATGGCCTTCGAACGTGGTTGGGTTTTGGCATTCAAAGAGGCCGTGAATATCGCTCTTGGCCCAAGCGAGAATCAAATCACGTGCCGGACGTTCACCATGCCAACCTGATATCCACATGGGCGATTGACTATCTATCGGTAGAGGTGCGCCATCATGGATGAAGGTCGGCGTTTCCGGTGAAACTGAAAGAAGCTGCAGCTCAGGATTCTCCGCAAAGATAGCCGGCGCCGCCGCTCTCGCGATATCCATTGCGTTCGTACAGCTCACGTTATTCGAACCCGGATTCTTGGCGTGTGAATAGGCTGTTCCACCTGTCTCATGCGCCGGGAAAATCGAAGCGATTGTGAGGTTTACTATTGCGAGAAGTCTTAGCTTTGACATTCCTCTCCTCCTCGAAACTGCCGCAGGTCGACACCTGATCCGCTGCGAGATTTCGCCGCTCTGCCAAGAGCTTAGTGAGGAGATAAGTCGGCTTAATCGCAACGGCGAACTCGCTCCGCTTTGGTGGCAAATGGACAAAGCGTTCTATTTTTGAGGCGATTGCCCATCGTGGCGCATACGTAACGTTTTTCGCTTTTTTTACGCAGCACGCGCGGTCCGGACCGACTTGTGCGCGAACTCGGGCCGGTCGAGGGTGTGGATGATGAAGAAGCGCAGTGCCGCGACAATATTGTTTATCGTTGGCACTGGGGCGCCGGTGTCCAGCGCTCGATCGGGACCGGGGGACATCTTCGAGGGTCGGGGTGTGGGTCGAGCGCCCCAGCTAGGTCGCGAACCGCCCGATGCAACGTATATAGTCGCGGCGCGTCTTGCGTGAGAACCGGCGCATCCCGTGTCGATCAGCCGCTGGCGCAGCGGATTGAACGGGTCAATCGTAATAAGCTCGTTGATCGTTCGGCTCCTGAGGTGAAACCGAAATGGTCTGCCTGGGGATCGCACCGCTCAGTCCAGGCGAGGCGTCCCCGTTTGTCGCTGTTACCTCACCGCAGGTGTCACTCGCAGCGGTTCGTGCAACGGCTCAACGGCGGCCACCCTTCCGGTGCCCAAAAGCGGGAATTGCCGCGACGCGGTTGAGTCGAGCGAGACGATTTGATACCTCTCCGAAAGACCGGCAACGCTGCCCCGGCGACATTCGAACCCTCGCTATACTCGGCGTTCCGGGCCACCGAAAAAGTCACTCAAGCTATTGTTTTAATATAAAATCGTAGCCACTGCGTGTGATTCCTCTTCTGGCAGCGATTCTCTCAGCGCGGTCAACCCTGCTCACGACGATCATCGGGTCGAACGGGCGCAAGCCGCCATTGCTCGGTATGATCGTACAAAGCGGGGACTTAAGGAGGCATTCGCGAAGCCGCCGAAATGTCCCTTTTATTTCAACATATTACGAGGAGAAATGGTGCGGTCGAGAGAACCGAAACTCTTCCCCAACCCGTCCCGGAATTCGCCGACGCGGGTTCGCTCCCAATCGTCTGGCCGGTAGATCCAGCAAGACGACTAGTGCGGGAAGCCCGTCGCTGAGCATGTCCGCCCAGACTTTGGCCAGCTCACGCCGACGCGGCATATAGGCGGCGCGATTGTAGGCGCCTTCGACCTTTGCCTTTGGAACATGTGCGAGCATCAGGTCGATCACTTGCCGATCATGCTCCTTGCCTTCGCGCTCGGCCCATTCATTCATGAGGGTGGAGAAGGCCGCACGAAATCCGTGCGGCACATGGTGACCATGATAGCCGGCGCGATTGAGCAGATAGCCAAGCGTATTCTCGCTCATAGGGCGATGGCCATGACGCGTGCTGGGGAAGAGCAGATCCCCGCCGCCGGTCAGCGGCCATAGGGCGCGCAGGACCGCAATTGCCTGCGACGCGAGCGGTACCAAGTGATCGCCGCCCATCTCCTCCTTGCGATCAAGGTCACCTTTCATGCGCGCGGCTGGAATGCGCCAAAGCGGCGCCGTGCCGTCCAGGTCCTCGAATTCGGCCCATTGCGCACCACGAATTTCATTTGGTCGCACCGCCGTGAGGGCCAGCAGGCGCAGCGCCAGCCGCGAGATCGGCCGTGCATAATCTTCTTCGGCGGCGCGGATCATGGCCTGCAGGGGCGCAAGCTCGGTAATCGCCGGCTGGCGGCCCTTGCGCAGCGGCTTGAGCACGGCGCCGAGTTTTTCGGCGGGATCGATCTTCACCAGCCCTTCGGCAATTCCATAGACGAAAGCCGCCGATATGCGCTGGCGGATGCGCTTGGCGGTCTCGATCGAGCCGCGGCTCTCGATTTCGCGCAACGTGCCCAAAATCAACGGCGGCGTGATTTCGCTCACCGGCAGGTCGCCGATGGTCGGAAAGACGTCGCGTTCTAGGCTGCGGATCACGTCGTCGGCATGGCGTGCCGCCCATTGGGGCGCCGCGTTGGCGTGCCAGGCGCGTGCCAGCTTCTCGAACGTCTGGCGGGCGGCTTCGAGATTAGCCTCGATCTTAAGCCGCTTCACGATCGCGGGGTCGCGCCCCTCGCACAGCGCCGTATAGGCCTCGTCTCGTTTCGCGCGGGCGTCGCCAAGGGAGACGAGCGGATAGGCGCCGAACGCCATGCTCTTCTGTTTACCGTCATAATTATAATTCCAGCGCCATAGTTTGCCGCCGCTGGGCGTGACGAGCAGGAACAGGCGGTTGGTGTCGGTCAGTTTGTAGGGTTTGGCGCGGCCCTTGGCAGCGCGAACCTTGGCGTCACTCAGCATGATCGATCTCCTGGCAGAGTACCACGATTTCGAGACCAAAGTACCACGAATGTACCACGCGATTCGCTGAAACGCAGCTGGACAGTCGTGGACGGCCTCGGCCGAACTGGCCTGCTAAGCATCTGGTATTGCGGGGGAAAATCAATCAGGCGGGTCCTTTTGAGACCTCGCCGGACAACCCACTGGCGGAGAGGGTGGGATTCGAACCCACGGTACGGTTGCCCGCACGCCGCATTTCGAGTGCGGTGCTTTCGACCTCTCAGCCACCTCTCCGCGCGAGGGT
>Ga0136846_1228106_pt1 | contig 22317 bp, 19 predicted proteins | sample HopSoiMetagenom2_FD_96841 | JGI IMG/M metagenome (GOLD analysis project Ga0136846, IMG submission 96841) | Grasslands soil microbial communities from Hopland, California, USA - 2 Assembly 2016 (version 4) | ecosystem: Environmental > Terrestrial > Soil > Grasslands | place: USA: Hopland... | reverse complement strand
GTTATACGTAGCCGGGCGCGGCTTGCGCATTGGCCCTCCAGAATGTTGTCGAACTACCCGGAGATCGAGGCGCCGGGCCGCCCTGACGAATAGTAACCCTCTAAGTGCCTAAAGCACAGTGGGGCATCGTCTTGCGAACCAGATTGCGCGTGATCCTGACTGCCGGGCTCGGCATGCTGTGTGCCTGTGGACCACGGGCGCACATTCCGCCACGACCAGTGGTCGTCGTGGGCGCGCTCCCCGACTCGGACAGCGTTGCCAGGCTCGCGCATAGACTCGCGCCCCTTCTTTACCTCCAGCGCGACGAATGGTTCCCTCTCGACCGGGCGGTCGCCGTCGTCCATCCGAGTCGGCCGATCATCGCCTACCACTTGCTCTGGCGCGACGACGTGCACGGCGCCTGGATTCCGCACACCGTGCCAACCGACGAGGAGATCGTCTGGGTGGGATACGACCCGAGCGGAGCGCCGACCGACATCTGGACCTACTGGCACGGTAAGGTGCTGCACGCCGACTGGCGCCATCGGGGTACGCCGGCGATCGACGTCCAGTGGGGCAAGCACGGTTCGCTGCCGCGCGGCATCATCGAGAGTGATCTCCCGCGCTTCCAGACGCTGAACGCCTTCTACGCCTTTCACCAGGTCGCGGTCATCGACATCCTCCTCGGACGCATCACCCGCCCGGGGCCGTCGGGATTCTTCCACTCCTATGCGCGCTATCGGGACTTCTCCCGTGTCCTGCGCCTGACCGACTCGCTCGACGTCGTCATCCGAAGCGCCACGCCGAACGACGCCTTGTCGGCCGTATTCGGCAAGCCGTACTCCAATAAGCACCCCTGGCCCTGACGGCGCTGGTCCGAGCAGCGGGGCTCCTGGCCACCGCTCTTCGTGTACGTGCACCTGAGCGTGATCGGTCCGCCATCCAACGGTTGCATGTCACGACGGTGAGCGGTCGCGTCGTGGTCACCGCACACGGTCGTCGCGAGCGCCGTCGATCTTGCCGCTGGCCCGTTGCCTCGCGATGCTCCATGTTGTTGTCCGTCCGACCTTGGACGAATGACGCACGGCCACGACGACGCTCGAGCTTCGAGCGTGGATGCACTCGACGCAGCGAATCGATTGCGCCACGTGCTCGCGGGAACGCGACACGCGTGCATCGACGGACCGGTCTCGATCGCAGCATTGCAGGAGCAGCACTTGTGCGCAGGACCGCTGGGCATGACAGTGTGTCCGGAACTTGCGCAGAGGTTCACGACTCGCGCAGCACCGAGAGCCAACCAACCGGCAGAGGAGACGCAGCGATGGCAGCGAAGAAGAGAGGCGGCAGCAAGCGAAGCGCTGGCAAGAGCTCGGCGCGCCGCGGTGGCGCCAAGCGTGGCGCCAAGCGCACGTCGGCGAAGAAGGGCGGCGCCAAGAAGGGCGCCAAGAAGGGCGCCAAGAAGGCTGGTGCGAAGCGAGCTGGCGCCGCGCGCAAGGGAGCCGCGAAGAAGTCCTCCGCCGGCTCGCGCGGCGCGGCCAAGAAGGGTGCGGCGAAGAAGTCCTCGGCCCGGAAGTCCTCGGCCAAACGTTCCTCGACGAAGCGCTCCTCCGGAGCGCGCAAGTCTTCGCCGCTGGCTCGGGTGAAGCGCGTCGCGACAGGCGTGGTCGAACAGGCCCAGTCGGCGATGACGCACGGCGTCGAGGCGGTGAAGGAGCTCGGCGAGAACATCGTGGAGCGCGTCTCGGGCTGACGCGCCCTTCGCGCGCCACGTCGATGGACCTCAGTCGACGTGGCGCGCGAGGAAGTCCGACACCAGCGACGCTACCGCGTCGCGGCAGTAGTCCACCGTGATCACATGTCCGCACCCGGTGACCCAGTGTCGCTCGGTGAGGCCACGGAGCGTCGCCGTCGCCCGCTCCGCGAGCGCGGCCGGAATCCGATTGTCTTCGCGAGAGTTGATCACCAGCGTCGGCGCCGTGATCGACGGGAGTGCCTGACGCCCGGCAGACGCGGTCTCGCAGAGCGCGCGCAGAGCTCCCGGCGGGAAAACGCCGTACGCGTAGCTCTCAGCGCGAGCCACCGGGTCGTGCACGGATTCGTCCTTGCCGCCGCCGGCGAGATAGGGCACCGCCAGGGACCACACGCTCGCCGTTCGGCCCGCCAGCGCGACAGCGGGCGGCGGCGTGAGATAGGGTGCGAGAAGAACGAGCGCGCGGGCTTCGGGTCGTTCAGCGGCGATCCGGGCGCCGAGCGCCCCACCCATCGACAGCCCGATGATCCCGACCCATCGATGCTGCGCCAGGAGCACGTCGAGCTCCGCGCGCGCGGCGCGGACATAGTCGTCCGCCGTTGCGGCAGCAAACTCCCGCAGACCACGGCCGTGGCCCGGAAGCAGTGGAGCACGCAGGGTGAAACCCTGGGCCTGCAGGCGGCCGGCGAGGTACCGCAACGTCTGCGGCGTGTCGCCGCTGCCATGAAGCAGGAGCAGCGCCCGCTCGCTGGAGCCCGGCAGTGTGAACCCCTCCGCGCCTGGAACGATGCCGTCGGCGGCGGGCGGACGTCGCTGCGCGTACGCGCGCTCGGCTCGGCGGGCCGCAGTGGATCGCGCCACTCCTGCGACCACGGCAGCGAGGATGACCAGGGACCAGACCATCATCGGGTGAACGTGTTCTCGATTCAGTAGCGTCGCAGCGACGGATCGACGTCGATCGTCCAGCGATCGATGCCGCCGACAAGGTTACGCACCCGCGCGAAGCCCTGCTCCCGCAGCCAGTCGACCGCCGCCGCGCTCCGCAGTCCATGGTGGCAGTAGACCACGATCTCCGCGGTGCGGTCCAGCGTCTCCAGGACATCGGGCACGCTGTCCAATGGCACGAGCCGCGCATCGGGCAGCCGCACGATTGCCCATTCGTGTGGCTCGCGCACATCCAGCAGCAAGGGCGCATCGCCGCGCTCGAGCCGAGCGGCCAGCGCGGTCGGCGTGATCTCGTCGACGGCCGCGTCTCCGGCCGGTTCAGCGGCATGCCGGGCGAGGCCGCAGAACACGTCATAGTCGATGAGCGACGTGATCTCGTGTCGGCCGCAGGCGACGCAGTCGGGATCCTTCTGCAGGTCGATGGTCCGGAATCGCATGCGTAGTGTATCGACGAGCAGCAGCCGCCCGACCAGCGTCTCGCCGATCCCCGTGATCAGCTTGATCGTCTCGGCAGCCTGAATGATTCCGATCAGCCCTGGCACCACGCCCAACACGCCGCTGTCGACGCAATTCTGTACCAGCGCCGGTGGTGGCGGCTCGCGGAAGAGACAGCGGTAACAGGGACCGTCGCCCGCCGCGAAGACCGAGGCCTGGCCCTCGAATCTGAGGACGCTTCCCGAGACGTCAGGTTTCCCCAGCAGGACGCATGCGTCGTTGACGAGGTAGCGCGTCGCGAAGTTGTCGCTCCCGTCGATGATCACATCGTAGTCGGCGAGGAGCTCCATCGCATTGCTGCTCGTGAGGCGTGTGCGGTACGCCGTGACGTCGACGTGCGGGTTCAGCGCGTGAATGCGCGCCTCGGCCGAGGCGACCTTGGCCCGGTCGACGTCACGGGTGTCGTGGATCACCTGCCGCTGCAGATTGCTCAACTCCACCGAATCGGCGTCGACGATGCCGAGGTGCCCGATGCCGGCGGCAGCGAGATAGAGCGCGGCGGGGGCACCGAGCCCCCCTGCACCGACGAGCAGCACGCGGGAGGCCTTGAGCCGTCGCTGCCCCTCTTCCCCTACTTCGGGAAGAATCAGATGGCGGTGATAGCGCTGCTGCTCGTCGGAGGTGAGCAGCGGGGCGAGTGGGCTGGAGATGGACATACAGTCTCGCGGGCGTCGGCGAGACTATAAGCCCGCGATCCGGCGCTCGGTTCGTTCGCGAACCGGGCTTACTGCAGTGGCGCGGTCTGCGACACCTCGTCCAATGAGGGGACGAGGAGGAGGTCGTCGCCGGTCCGGTCCAGGCGCTCGAAGAGACGCTGTGACGGTGTCACGAACAGCGTGCTCCCCGACCGCTCGACGAGTCCCTCGCCGGTCAATCGGCCGAGCACGAGCGAGACGGATTCGCGTGTCGCTCCCACGAGCTCGCAGAGGAGCCGATAGCGCGAGCTGCACAACTCGATGCGCCCGTCGCTGGTGAGAAAGCTGTCGTGCGTCGCCAGACGGCGGAGCGCCGCAACGAGCCGCTGCTCGACCGAGAGCGTCGTCAGTTCGCGCAGTTTCTCGAGGAGTGCGGTCCGCTCCGCCATGATCTGGCCGATGACCATGAGGGCGCGGTTTGGCTGTTCGCGTACGAAGGCGCGCAGGTTGGCCGAGCTCAGAAAGAGTGTTTCCGTCTCCTCGTCGGCGCGCGCGTCGGTTGCGTATTGCCCATGCTGCGAGAGGCCCTCCGCGCCGAACGTTTCACCCGGCGTGGCGACCCAGGGGACGAACCCGCGGCCAGCGCGGACCCGGCTGCGAAGCACGACCCGCCCGCGCGTGACGATGAACACCCCGTCCGCGCTCGTGCCTCGCTCATAGATCTGAAAGCCTGCGGGCCACGACGCGCGTGCGGCGTAGCCCTGCAGTGCGATGCGCTCGCTTTCGGACAGGCGCGCGATTGCCATGCCTGTGCCTTCGTCTCGGGTCACCAACGTAGCCTCCCCACGCGTTCTGGCTTTCGCGGCGACGCAATTGGCAGGCCGGAGGGTTCGCGCGAGCTCAACCGCAGAGGCAATCCGGGGGAAACATCTGATGGAGCTGACGCGCCTTTGCGCGGGCGCGCGAGGGCCCGGTGCGCGTGCGTCAACGCGCGAGTGGCGTCGTCGAACCGGCGCGCGAGATCCGAAAGCTCGTCTGCCACGAGACGCTCGTCGCCCGCGCGAATCGCTTCGTTGACCGATGGGAACGTCATGTTCGCATAGCCGTTGTTCTCGTCCGCGACGTAGATAAGGTTGCGATACCACGGCCGACTACGCAAACCAGCCGGCCGCGTCAGTGCGCGCTCCACGTCACGGAGTGCGGCGTTCGTCTCGTCAAACCGCACCCCGGGGCTGCTCATGGCGAGCATGGAGTCGCGCGCCGCGGCGAAGCTCGTCGCTTCGCGCTCCATGCGGCCGATGGCGCTGCGCAACTCGAGCGTCGGCCCGCTCCATCCTTTCAGCGACAGCACCCGCTCGATGGGCGCCACGTACCGCTGCATCGTGCGGGCAAACTCCACGTAGTCGTACGGCAGCACGTCGGCGTTCGCGAGGCGCAGCAGCATCGCGGCGCCGATCCGGGCCGCCGTCGCATGATACGTGAAGTCAGGGTCGCCAAAGCGGGACATCCAGGCGAAGTCGTCGTACTGCGAGTGATACATCCCCGACTCGCCGCCGAAACCCCAGTCGGCAATCGGGATTCCCAGGTGATTGTAGAAGCCGGCGAAGTCGGAGCCGCCACCCGGGTCGGTCATCGGAGGGGTGGTGGTGTCCACGGCGCCCACGGCGCGCTGCCACTCGGAGAACACGCTGCCTTTGCCATTCGGGTCGGCGACGAGGCGCGCCACGTCGCGCACCACCGCACGCAGCGACGGCGACCCTCCGGCACCGAATCGTGCGCCCTCCACTGCGACATCCTGGTTCAGATACGCGACCGCGCCGCGTGCGAGCCGCAACGAATCGTCCTCGACGTACTCGGTGGATCCGATCAACCCCCACTCTTCGGCATCCCACGTCGCGAAGACGATGGTTCGCTTCGGACGATGCCCGGTACGGACGGCCTCCATGACGGCGCGTGCCGCCTCGAGCACGCTCACGGTGCCACTCACATTGTCGGCCGCGCCGGGCCCCCAGGCATCGCGATGGCCGCCGATGATCACTAGTTCGTCCGGGCGCTCGCTGCCACGAATCACGCCGAAGGTGTCGTAGATCGGCTTCGTACCACTGCTCGCCCGATCGTCGGTGACCTGGATGCGTGCGCGCACCGGCCCGGGGCCGAGGTGATAGCGAAACGGCAACCCACCTTGCCATGCGGTGGGAATCGCTTGCCCCCGCAAGCCGGCGAGCAGCTCGCTCGCATTGGCATACGAGATCGGCACGACGGGGATGTGCGGGATGTCCATCTGCGCCGGTTCCAGGCGCCGCGCGCCACGCGTGCTCGGGTAGCCGGGTGTCGCTGGATCGCCGGCGCCATTCAGCACACTCCCGCGCTGAACTCCATTCCAGTTCCGCATCGGGCCTTCGGGATAGATGTCGCCCCGCACGAAGCCGTCACTCTGCGGATCGCTGTAGATCAGCAGCCCGATCGCGCCATGCCGCTCGGCTTCACGTGCCTTGATGCCGCGAAACGATCGGCCGTACCGCGCCACGGCGATGCGGCCACGCACCGAGACGCCGAGCGAGTCGAGACGCGCATAGTCTTCGATCAATCCGTAGTTCACGAACACGACGTCGCCGGTCACGTCGCCCGCGCCGCTGTATCCGTTCACGGTGAGGTATTGCCGCAGGGCGGAGGTCGAGTCACTCGCCACTGGCGGCTCCTCGAGCGGCAGCTCCTTCTCCGTCGGTGCCGTTCGCCACACGCGTACGCCCGTGGGATACGGCATGAAGGCGTCGTACGTACGGACTTCTGTTTCGAGCCCCATCGCGCGCATCTGCTCGATCACGTAGTCGCGTGTGTGCTGCTGCGCCGGTGAGCCCGCGACGTGGGTCTCCTTCGAGAGCGCCCGTGAGTGCGCGCGCGCGGCGCTCGCACTGGGTCTACCGATGGCGTCCGCTTCCAGCGCTCGCTGCAGCGCCGCGCCCGCGGTGGTGAAGCCCGGCATCGGCGCCGTGCCGTCCTGAGCGCCCACCACACCGGCGAGTGTCAGCGAGAGTAGCGCGACTTGTGCGAGGCGACTGGAAAGGGATGATTGCATGCGTTGCCGTGAGAAGATCAGTCGAGTTCCGCCATGGCTCGCTCGATCGCCATGCGCAGTTGTGACTCGCGCTCCGCCGCACTGCCGACACTGGGAGCGAGGACGCCGAACAGGCGCAGCATCTCACTCTCGACGAATGGCCCTCGTTCACGAACACCGAGTGCATCGAGCGAACGCTCCGCGAGCACGCGGAGTGCCTGACGCGTCTCCGCGCCGAGCGCCGCCAGCGTCGGTGTGGCTGCAGGAGCGGGCGAAGCGTCCGGCTCGGGCCGGCGCTTCGTGCCCTCGACCATCGCGCTGATCGGTGCGACCGTGACGACGAACGATCCCGGGGTATGTTCGGCGAATCCCTCGACCACGCCTTTGCGCTGGAGCTCGTGGAAGACCCGGATCGCCGCTTCTCGCACGACGGCGATTCCGGTCTCGCTGTTGTTCCCCCGCCCGGTGATCACCAGGAGCTCGGCCGATTCCTGGACCTGATGCTGACGGAGCCATGCATCCAGACGCCGAGCCGCCTCGGCGCCCGTCGGGAGCGACTCGCGCAGGTTCAGTGTGCGCGTCGCGCCGAAGCGGACTTCGTCGAACGCACGCTGCAGCCCCGCCAGCCCGTGAACCCGGCGTGACTCCGCCATCGCGACGTCAGTGGTTCGCGCTGCTGCTCAGGGCGCGCTCGAGCACGTGTCCGTCCAATCGCTCGATCGGCGTCACGCCAAGGATGCGCGCGAGCGTCGGTGCGGCGTCGGCGACGAGCGCCCGCTCGGGATAGCGCCCTGGACGAACGCCTGCCCCATAGAAGATCACGGGGACGTGCGCATCGTTGTCGTAGGGCGTTCCATGCTCGGCGATCGACGCGCCCGCCGGGTAGGCGCCCTGAACCGGCGTCACGACCAGCTCGATCGGTAGATCGGGTGGGAGCATGTGGAGCCAGCGTCGGCTCACGGCGTCATTCACCGTGTCGCGTCGCGCGAGGTCGCGCACCCGGTCCGCGCGCGCGATCCCAGGCTGGCGGCGCAACGCGTCGGCGAAGCGCGCGAGCACCGGCTCTGGATCGACGTGCGCGAGCGCGAAAGCCTCGCGATCCACGAGCACGAGCGCACCATCGAACTCGACCGCCGAGCTGTCGACGCCCGAGCGCGCGAGCGTCGTCCGCAGTGTCGCGAATGGCTTCGTGACGTCATAGCGTGGCGGCGGCGTCCGGTGCGCGCGCTGCGCCGTCAGCTCGGGGAATGGCGTCACACCGTGGTCCGCAGTGAGCGCGAAGACGATCGTCGACGAGTCGCGCACCTTGTACAGCGAATCGATGAACGCGCCCAGCGCACGATCCAGCCGGAGGATGTTGTCGTGCTGCTCCCGTGAGTCGGGGCCATAGCGATGGCCGACGTAATCGGTCGCCGACAGTGAGATGGCGAGGACGTCGGTCTGTGGCCCGCGCCCGAGGTTGAGCGCCTGCAGTCCCTCGAGCGCGGCGTCGAGCGTGAGCTGGTCCATCATCGGCGTCCCCGGGAACGCACCTGCCGCGCGTGCCGTGTCAGTCGGCAGCACGTGGGGAAAGGTGTAGTCGCTGCCGCCCGACTCCTGCGCCACGCTGTCCGGCTCGGCGTACTCGCGCGCGGGGAGCAGGAGGTTCCAGGCTTGCCCCGCAAGCCGCTGGGGGACCCGCCGAGCGTTCACCCGGCGGATCCAGTCGGGGAGCGTGTCGGCGTAGTAGCGGCTCGTCGTGAACTGTCCGTTCGAGGTTGCGTACCAGAACACGTTCTGCTTCGCGCGCCCGAGTGGAAGGATCGCGCCACGATCCTTGCGCGAGATGGACAGCGCGCGTGAGCGCGGATCCTTGATCCGCAGCCAGTCGATCAGCACGGAGCCGCGGAACCGGAACGGCGAGGCGCCTGGATCGCGCGACGTGAGGAGAGGTGCCTGTGGATCTTCCACGCCGGCGGCGTTGCGCACGATTCCCGTCGATCTCGGAAAACGTCCGGCCATCGTCACCGAATGGCCCGGCGCCGTTTCCGTGATGGCGTGATCCTGGAAGGCATTCGTGAAGAAGGCGCCTTGCCGGGAGAGGCGTCCGAGTCCTCCGGTGAGCTGTCGCGCCCATCGATCGAAGTAGTCCGGGCGCATCTGATCGACCGTGATGAAGACCACGAGCTGCGGTCGAGGAGCGGCGCGCGGAGGAACTGGCGCTGCCGCCGCACTGCGAAAGAGCGCTCCGGCGATCGCGCACGCGAGGAAGGGAGTGGCTCGCAGGAACCGGCGCTGGGGCATCTATTATTTCCTGATCGGTGGTGCCCGAGACAGGGAGCCGTTCCCTGCCCCGACAGCAGTGCGCCGAAATCTAAGCGGCGTGCGCGCGGGGGATCGACCCCACGACCGCGGCGTCGGCGCGGCCCGTCCGTTCGACGGGCGCATCCGGCGCCTCGGCCTCGATCAGCAGATTGCGCGCGAAGCAGATCTCGTTGCAGGCGAAGCGGCGCGTGCACGCCAGACAATCGCGGCGGATCTTCTCCGGATACCGCGCGCGGTCCACGCGTTCGTAGCCGATGGCGGAGAAGAACTCGGGCTGCAGGGTGAGCGCGAACACGTCGTAGATCCCGCGCATGCGCGCGAGGTCCTCCACGCGCCGCACGATCGCGCGGCCCAGCCCCTGGCCATGCGCATCGCGGGAGACCGCGATCGCGGCGATCTCGGCCACACTCGGGGAGTATTCCTTGAGCGCTCCGCAGGCGAGGATCTCGCCGGCCGGACCCTGGGCGACGATGTAGTCGTCGATGGCCAGCGAGATCATCTCCGGGGTGCGGAGCAGCATCTGTCCTTCCGCGGCGAACGAGTTGTTCAGCCGCGAGATCGCCACTGCGTCCTGCGGACGTGCCCGACGCACGAACACGTCAGGGGCCATCAAAGGACCTCTTCGAGGATCTGCAGCCCGCGGGCGAGCTCCTCCTTGGTCGCGACGAGCGGTGGCAGCAGCCGAACCGTGTACTCGCCGGCGGTGAGGACCAGGAGGCCGTTTGCCTGTGCTTCGCTCACGACGTGCGCGGCGGTGCCCATCACGTCGAGCCCCCAGATGAAGCCCGTTCCGCGTACCTGCCGGATGCGACTCGTCCGATGCGCGATCTCCCCGAGCTCGTGGCCGAACCAGGCGCCGGTCTCGCGCACGTGCGCGAGAAGCGCTGGATCAGACAACCGATCGAGCACGTGCAGCGCGACGGACGCGACGAATGGTCCACCGCCGAACGTCGTCCCATGGTCACCGTACTGCATGGCGCTCGCGATCGGCGCCGTCATCAGCACGGCGCCCATCGGCAGCCCACCAGCCAGCGGCTTCGCGAGCGTGAGGATATCAGGCACCACACCGATCTGTTCGTAGGCGAACAGCGATCCGGTGCGACCCAGTCCGCATTGGATCTCGTCGAAGATGAGCGCGATGTTGCGCGACGCGGTGACGGCGCGGAGCTCGCGGAGGAATCCATGGTCGATCACGCGCACGCCCCCCTCGCCCTGAATCGGCTCGACGATCACCGCCGCCACCGTGTCGGGGTCGAGCGCTGCATCCAGCTCCTTCAGGTCGCGCTCGAAGATCGAGATCCCTGGCGCGAGCGGACGGAAGGGCAGCCGGTAGTTGGGGCGATCAGTGGCCGCGAGCGTCCCGAACAGCCGGCCGTGGAACGCGCCGCGGAGCGCAATGATCTCGTGCTTCGCGTCGCCCTGCGTGCGCGCCCAACGGCGCGCGATCTTGAACGCGCCTTCGTTGGCCTCTGCGCCGGAGTTGCAGAAGAAGACCTTGTCGGCGAACGAGCGCGCGACGAGTGCCGCGGCGAGCCGCTCGCCCGGTGCGGTGTGGTAGAGATTGGACGTGTGGATCAGCCCCTCGGCGGCGGCGTGCAGCGCGGCCTTGAGCCCCGCGTCGTCGTAGCCGAGCGAGTTCACGGCGATGCCACTGCCGAAGTCCAGATACGCCTTCCCTTCCGCATCGTACAGGTACACGCCGCTGCCGCGCACGAGCTCCACCGGCGCGCGCTTGTATGTGCCGAGGATCGCGCTCTCCAACGGAGCCGGGGCCGCGGAGGCAGTGCCCTGCGCGGAGCTCTCGGTCGTCGGCTTCATGGTCGATGCGGTCATGCGCACATGCTCCCCTCACGGGTCAGTACCGTGCCGCGCGTCGCGTCGGCGATCGCGGCGATGTCAGAGATGCGAACGCGTTGCACCCCGCCGTCGAGTGCCGACAGCGCGGCTTGTAGCTTGGCCGCCATGCCACCGCGTGCCGTACCGTCTTCGATCAGGCGGTGGGCATCCTCGGGGCCGAGTGATGCGACCGGCTGCTGCTCGTGCAGGACCCCTGCGACGTCCGACACGAGCAGCAGCTCTTCGGCGTCGAGCGCGGCGGCGATCGCCGCCGCGGCGTCGTCGCCGTTCACGTTCAGCGTAGCGCCGAGTGCACGATCCGTCGAGCGGCTCACTGGCGAGACGATCGGCAGCAGCCCGACGCTCATGAGATGGCGCAACAGCTCCACGTTGACACCCGATGGGGTGCCTACGTGACCATAGTTTTCCGGATCGAGAGGATCCGCCATGAGCAGGCTGCCATCCTCCCCGGACAGTCCGACCGCCGTCACGCCGACATCGGTGAGCGACGAGACCAGGCGCTTGTTGGCCGAGCCGGAGAGCGCCATCCGGATGATCTCCAGGTCCAGCGCGCTCGTAACGCGCCGTCCGCCGGCGAACCGTGCTTCCACTCCGTAGAGGCGCTGCAGCGTGCTGACTTCGTCGCCGCCGCCGTGCACCACGACGAGCGACCCGGGGGCAGCGCGATGCGCGGCCGCGAGTGCGGGCGGCAGCGCGGCGTCGAGCTGCGGACGCCCGCCGATCTTGATGACGCGCGTCACGCGGGCAACCCGAGCGTCTCGTCCAGCCCCAGCATCAGGTTGGCGTTCTGCAGTGCCTGGCCGGCAGCGCCCTTGACGAGGTTGTCGATGGCGGAGGTGACGAGCAACGTGGGCGTGCGAGTGCCTGCGATCATCGTGGCGGTCAGCCGCACGACGTTGCGCCGCACGACGTCGTGCAGCGTCGGCTGCTGATCGGCCACTTCGATGAATGGCTCGTCGGCGTATGCCTCGCGGTAGATCGCAAGCGGGTCGTCGGGTGCGGCGGTGAGGGGGATCGTGATCGTCGAGAGGATGCCCCGGGCGACGGGGAGCAGATGAGGCGTGAAGACCAGATCCGCATTCGCGCCGATGGTGCCGAGCGTGGCCGTCATCTCCTTGAGATGCCGGTGCGTGTTGCCGACGCCATACGCGCGGTAGTCGCCGGCGATTTCGGCGAACAGGTACTCGCGCTTCGGCGTGTTGCCCGCTCCGCTCACCCCGCTGGCGGAGTTCGCGATCACCGTGGCGCCGGGCGCCACGACTCCGGCGCGGACGAGCGGTGCGAGGGCGAGCAGGATCGAGGTGGGATAGCACCCCGGATTGGCGACGACGTCTGCCGAGCGGATCTGCTCGCGCAGCAGCGCGCCATTCTGCCCGGCCGGCAGCTCCGGCATCCCATAAACGGCGTCTCCCCCGCCGTGGCCGGGCCGGAGATCGCTCGAGAGGTCGACGACGCGGGCACCCGCTTCCCGAGCGCGCGTCACCCACGGCAGCGACGCGCCATGGGGCAGCGCGCAGAACACGACGGCCGCGCTGTCGAGGGCGACGTCGTCCGGCCCCTGAAAGGTGACCGTGCGTCCACCGACACGGATGGTCTGCCCGCGCTGCTCATTCGCGGTCGCGAAGGCGAGCGAGACGCGCGGATGCGAGGCGACGAGAGCGCAAAGCTCGCGGCCCGCGTATCCGCTGGCCCCGAGGACGCCCACCGGGATCGTATTCACGTTATAATGCATAATCATGCATGATTCAGCGGTCAATGGCCTTTCCAGACCCGACCGTGAATGATAGACTGCGCGAGCCTCAAGGAGGAGCGATGACCAGAAAGCACGAGCGGCAGGCGGCGATCCTCGAGCTCGTGGCCAGTCACGTCGTGAGCAGCCAGGAAGAGCTGCGTCAGTTGCTTCTGTCGCGGGGGATGGACGTCACCCAGGCGACACTGTCGCGCGACCTGCGCGACCTCCATCTGGCGCGCGTCTCGGAGACAGGGGGAGCGCGGTACGTCTTGCCGGAGTCGCTCGCGGCGGATGATGCTAAGCCGTTGCTCGCCAACCTGTTGCCGCAGCTATTCGCACGAGTCGACGGCGTCGGCGAGCTCATTGTCCTCCATACGGTTGCCAGCGGTGCCCAGCCCATCGCTGAGGCGATCGACCAGGAGGAGTTCGCCGAAGTCCTCGGCACGATCGCCGGCGACGATACGATTCTGATCGTGACGCGTTCCGTCGAGGCTCGACTCGCGCTGACGGGGCGCCTGCGCACCCTGGCCGGGGCTCGTTGAAGCCTGGCCCCTGCCGGCCCCGCGCGCCCAACGGAACACAATGGCTTGACGGGGGTTCTCCTGCTGTGTAAATATGCATGAAGCCTGCATAATTCTCACCCAGGAGCTGCCATGCCGCGCACCATCGTCCTCGCGTATTCCGGGGGGCTCGACACCTCGATCATCGTTCCCTGGCTGCGCGAGAACTACGACGCTCGGGTGATCTGCGTCGCGGCCGATATCGGCCAGGGCGCGGGCGAGTTGCGTGGCGTGCGCGAAAAGGCGCTCGCCTCGGGCGCTGAGGAGTGCTACATCGAGGATCTGCGCGAGGAGTTCGTGCGCGATTTCATCTTCCCGACGCTCCGCGCCGGCGCGGTCTACAACCGCAAGTACCTCCTCGGCACGGCGATGGCGCGTCCGTTGATCGCCAAGCGGCAGGTCGAGATCGCCCGCCGCGTCAACGCGGATGCGCTCGCGCATGGCTGCACCGGAAAGGGCAACGATCAGGTTCGCTTCGAGATGACCTTCGCCACCCTCGCCCCGGATCTCCCGGTCATCGCGCCGTGGCGCGAGTGGTCGATCCGCAGCCGCGAGGACGCGATCGATTACGCCAACTCGCGTGGTATTCCGATCGCCGCGACCAAAGAGAAGATCTACTCGCGCGATGCCAACCTGTGGCATCTCTCGCACGAAGGCGGCAACCTCGAGGATCCGAATTCGGCTCCCAAGCCGGACATGTTCATGCTCACGATCGAGCCGTCGGATGCCCCCGACGCGCCCGAAGACGTCGTGATCGGCTTCGAGCGTGGCACGCCGGTCAGCGTCAACGGCAAGACGCTCGGTCCCGTCGAGCTCGTGGCGGCACTCAACACGATCGGTGGTCGGCACGGTGTCGGCCGGATCGACCTCGTCGAGGATCGGATGGTCGGGATGAAGTCGCGTGGTGTCTACGAGACGCCGGGCGGCACCCTGCTCTACACGGCGCACTCGGAGCTCGAGCAGCTCGTGCTCGATCGGCGTACGCTGTCGGCAAAGGATCTCATCGCTCCGCGTTACGCCGATCTCGTTTACGAGGGCCGGTGGTGGACCACCGAACGCGAGGCGTACGATGCCTTCGTCAACGCGACGCAGGAGCGTCTGTCCGGAACCGTCACCCTGCGCCTCTACAAGGGCTCGGTGGCCGTGGTCGGGCGGCAGAGCGAGCATGCGCTGTACGATGAGCGGTTCGTCACCTTCGGCGAGGACGACGTGTACCAGCAGAGCGATGCGGCTGGCTTCATCCGGCTCTTCGCGCTCCCGGCACGGGTGCGCGCGATCAAGGATCAGGAGCTCGTTGCCGCACACTCCGCGGGGAACGGCCGACCGTCGCTGCCCGAGCCCGCGTCTTCCGTGCTCGCTGGCGTCTGAGCCGCGAAGGGGAGACAGAGAGTCGCATGAACATCGATTTGGGGGCCCCGCCGGCGCCTCAGACCCAAGCCCGCACGCACAAGCTGTGGGGCGGGCGGTTCGGCGCGGGCCCGACGCCGGAGTTCGACGCGCTCAACAACTCCATTGGCGTCGATTTCCGTCTCTGGCCCTACGACATTCGGCTGTCCAAGGCGTGGGCTGTTGCCCTCTGGGGCGCAGGCGTGCTCACGCTGGAGGAGAGCAAGGCGATCGAAACGGGCCTCGAAACCGTGGCGGTGCGGCTGCAGGGTGGTGAGCAGCCGCAGGCGTCGGATGAGGATGTGCACACGTTGATCGATCGTCTGCTGCACGAGGAGATCGGTGACGTCGCCTCGAAGCTGCACACGGGTCGTAGCCGCAACGACCAGGTCTCGACCGCTGCGCGGCTCTGGACGATCGACGTCTGTCAGCAGCTCGACAGCGCCCTGCGCGGACTGCAGCGCACGATGCTCGAGCAGGCCTCGGGCCTCGAGGCGGCGCTGATGCCGTCGTATACCCATCTGCAGCGCGCTATTCCCGTCTCCGCGGCGCACTGGCTGCTCTCGCACTTCTGGCCCCTCGAGCGCGACCGCGCGCGACTCCGCGCGGCCCATCGCTCGGCGGCTGTCTTGCCGCTTGGCTCTGGAGCGGTAGCGGGGTGCGCGTATCCGATCTCGCGCATCCTCATTCAGGGCACGTTGGGCTTCGACGCGCTCTCACCGAACTCCATCGACGCGGTGAGCGATCGCGACTTCATTGCCGAAGTCCTGTTCGCCGCGACGATGATCGGTACCCATCTGTCGCGCCTGGCCGAAGACCTCATCATCTACGGCTCGAGCGAGTTCGGATTCGTGCAGTTTGGCGAGGGCTACACCTCAGGATCGAGCATGATGCCGCAGAAGCGGAACCCGGACGCGCTGGAGCTGGCGCGCGGTTCCGCCGCACGAATGCTGGGCAACCTGACGACGCTGCTCGCAACCCTCAAAGGGCTTCCGTCGAGCTACAACAAGGACCTGCAGGACGACAAGCGCGTGCTCTTCGACGCAACGGACACCTTGCTGCTCGTGCTTCCGGCCGTGTCGGGGGCATTGGCCGAGTGCACGTTCCGGCCGGAGCGCATGCGCGCGGCGCTCTCGAGCAGCATGATGGCGACCGATCTTGCGGACTATCTCGTGCGCAAGGGTGCCACCTTCCGCGAGGCACATGGAGCGGTCGGACGGCTCGTCCGCGAGAGCGAGTCGACCGGGCAGGAGATGCAGACGCTTCCGTTCTCGTCCTTTACCGCAGCTCATCCTCGTTTCTCGGAGGATGTGTACGAGGCACTGAGCGCCGAACGCTCAGTCACGCATCGTGAAGTAGAGGGCGGCACCGGTCCGACTGCCGTACGCGCACAACTCGAGGCCGCTCAGGCGGCGCTCGCTCCGCCACCAACGCCGCGATCCACAAACACCATTCCCTGAAGCAGCGTCGTCTAGCCGGCTGCCTGTGGTGGATCGATCTCGCCGTCGCGCGTGCGCGCAGCCTCGGTGGGGCGCGGCGGTGCGTCACGATCGCCGCCACTCATGGGTGACGTCGAGGCAGGCGTGCTCGCTGGATGGTCCTGAACGATGAACGGTCCTTCGACCGGCATCTCCTCGACCGTCGGCCCCAGCTCGCAGTACACCTGGGGCATGCGTGGATCATGTGCGGCGTACCCAGGACGCGCACCGGCGAATGGCGCGTCGAGCACCTGGAGCGCGCTGACCTCGTGCAGCAGGTAGTTGCGCCAGCCGCCTGCAGGATCGGAGCGGCTGTAGCCCGCGCGGAGCCATCCGCTCAGCATCTCGTGGCCGGCGCTGTTCACACCGAAGCGGTGTGGCTCGACGACGCGGATCAGATCGCCGTACTCGAACATCACGAGCGATCGGCGTCGAATTGCCCCGCAGAGCTGCTCCCGTAGCTCGGCCGCCTCCATCGCTGCTCCTCGAAATGGACCGCGGAGGAATGCGTGCGAGAAATGGACCGTTCCAACGACCAAGCGTGATCGGGACGGTTGAGCTTCGCGGCGCCGTTTCGCTATTGACCAGCGTCAGTGCTGCGCGAAGACGCTCGTCGTGCCCTTGGCGCCGAACGCGATGACGTCGTACCGGTCGTGACGTGCGCCCATCTCCATGCCCGGCGATCCCGCCGGCATTCCCGGGGCGGCAAGCCCGAGTGTTCCCGCCGGCTTCGCCGCGAGCAGTCGCTTCACGTCGGTCGCGGGAACGTGACCTTCGATCACGTATTTTCCGGCGACGGCGGTATGACACGAACGCAACGCGGTCGGCACGCCGAGGCTGTCTTTCAGCGTGTCCATGTCCGCGCGATCATGTACCTCGGGCGCGAACCCGTTGGCCTGCAGATGCGACACCCACTTGGTGCAGCATCCGCAGGAGGGATCCTTGTACACCGTGATGCCGATGGGCGCCGTTTCACCAGCGCTCACGGCGGGACGCAGCGCGAGGAGCACTGCCCCACTCAACGTGGTCGTCGCCGCGCGCGCGATCCACGCGCGGCGCGTCATCTGCGTGTCGTCCATGGTCGGAGCGTCCTGAGTGAAACGTGCCAATTCCGCTGAAGCGGTGCGACTCCTACCCCGGGAAGCTAGTCCGGTTCGCGGATCGCGTCGATTCTCGTCACCGGCGACAGGCGGCCGCGGCGCGCGTATTTCTTTCGGGAGTACAGCTCGGCGTCCGCTCGCTCGAGCGCTTCCCGCAGCGCCAGCATCGGATCGAGCGTGCTGGTGCCGACGGTCACGCTGACGTGGTACGGAAGGTCGGGCTGGGACTGGCTCGCGATCGCGCTCGCAAGCCGAGCGTCGATCTGTCGCGCGGCCGCCTGATCGCCATCGCTCAGCAGAGCGACGAATTCGTCGCCGCTCCAGCGCGCAACGATGTCGGCCTCGCGCAGGATGCTCTTGAATGCCGAGGCCACGAGCCGGATGGCGGTATCGCCCGAGGCATGGCCGTGCAGGTCGTTGATTCCCTTGAGATCGTCGAGATCCGCGAACACGAGCACGGGGACACGTCCATGGCGGCGGGCGCGCGCGAGCTCCTGTTCGGCGAACAGCGTGAACCCACGCCGATTGTGCAGGCCGGTCAGCTCGTCGATCAGTGCGAGGGCGTGCAGGTCGCGCTCGTAGCGAAGCTGCGCGCTGATGTCGCGCGCCAACACGACCACCGCCGGCTGGTCGTGATAGACGCATGGGCTCGAGACGATCTCGACGTCCAGGGTTCCTCCACCGGCGGTCCGTAGGCGCCCGCGCACGCGCGGTGCTCGGCCGCCCGCATCGTCGGTGGCCTGCCCGGCCAGCGCGACACGCGTATCCTCGTCGGCGAAATCGTCGATCGGCCGCCCGACAAGGGCTTCCTCGTTCGAGAGGCCGAGCATCTCGGCCGCCGCCGGGTTGGTGAAGAGGATCTTCCCGTTCGCGTGGACGAGCACGGCCTCGGGTGAGAGGGCCAGCAGTTGCCGGTAGCGTGCATCGGTCTCACGCAGCGTGCGGAGGTGTCGCCGCGAGTTGAGACGAACGAGCGCGAGCACCCCCAACGCCGCGGCACCGCCGCCGATCAGTAACCAGAGCAACCAGGCGGGCCACTCCGGCTCCGAGGCCATGACGACCACGTCGTCCATGGTACGCGGCACCAACTGCCAGACCACCTGATCGTCGGGGTTGTCCTGATACGACGTGACGATGCCGGCGATCATCAGGCTATCGTGTGCCTTGATCGAAGTGAGATCGATCTGCGCACCGTGATTCGCTGGCACCCATACCGTCACGGTGCTCGACGCGGGCCTCCGCGCGTCGGTCAGTCGTATCCACCGACCGCCCTCGCTGTGTCCTGACGCCGTGACGCGCCCACTCACGCGTACGAGCTCGCCGGGATGTCGCGCCATGGCTGCCGTATCGATGGCGAGATCGCGCGGAGGTGGTAGTCGCCGCTGACCTGGTACGATCTGGAAGCTCGTGACGAGGAGCTCGCGATCGCCGCGATAGCGTCTGATCGTGCCGGTGGCCAGGACGCTGTCGCCTTCCTTCACGGGCAGCTTCAACGTGCGCGAGAAGACGCGGATTCCACCACTCGCGTCCTGCACCGCGACCTCGAATCCACGCGACTGGAGCTGCCCCGCCCCGACCGTGGCGCGGCCGGCGATCGTCACCGGCGTATTCGTGCCTTCCGTCGCGAGTGCGGCGGCGATGGAGCGGCTGTGCGCGGTCGCCTCTTGCGCGGCTGCCATCGCCGGCGCACCGAGCGCGGAGACCATCGCTAAGACGTGAACGAACCGACGGGTCATGCCGGCGACGAGCTTGGGAGGACCGACGGGGACAGCGGATGCTATCGGGGTCCGACAAGATAGCAGTTCCGCTGCCGAGCGTCGATCACGAGTCGTCGGATGACCTGGGTGCTCCCCTGGTCCGACAGCGGACGCAGAGCGTTTCGGCACCGAGGTCAGTCGCCAATCGGCGAACGAACGAGCCATGCAGGTGCGTGAAGCAGAGAATGCGTCGGCAGCGCACACAGGCGCCGCCTTTCAATAGATCCACGCGGCCGCCGCACTGGTCACAGTCCGTCGCCAGTTCGGTGTCGCGGAAGATGCCGAATTTTGCCATGGTCCTCGTATCGTGCCGTGCAAAGGAGCGCGAAGCGCCATGTCGAGTGCAGGTGATCCACATTATACCCGTGCTGGCGTGGACGTTCATCCAGTGGGCCAGCCCCGCTAGATTGCTCGCGATGAGCCGCGCGGTTCCGTCTCAGCCCGCTCTGCCGATCGACGAGGTGCTGACGCCGCTGCGCGAGGCACTCGCAGCGCAGCCCAACGTGGTACTCCAGGCGCCGCCAGGCGCGGGCAAGACGACGCGCGTGCCACTTGCACTTCGTGACGCCGACTGGTTGGAGGGTCGGCGCATCGTGATGCTGGAGCCAAGACGGCTGGCGGCACGGGCCGCCGCGCGATTCATGGCGGCGTCGCTCGGGGAATCTGTCGGCGGCACCGTCGGCTTTCGAACGCGCGGCGACACTCGCATCGGCCCGCGCACCAGGATCGAGGTCGTCACGGAAGGCGTGTTGACGCGAATGCTGCATCGCGATCCCACGCTCGAGCAGGTGGGTGTCATCCTGTTCGACGAGTTCCACGAGCGCAGCCTGCACGCCGACGTTGGTCTCGCGCTGGCGCTCGAGTCGCAGTCGTTGGTGCGCCCGGATCTTCGTCTGCTCGTGATGTCTGCCACGCTCGACGGCACGGCGGTCGCTGCGCTGTTGGGCGGCGCGGCAACGGTTCGCAGCGAGGGCCGTGCGTTTCCTGTCGTGACGCACTATCGGCCGCGCCGTGTCGATCAACCGGTCGAGGGCGCGGTCGCATCCGCGGTGGCACACGTGCTCGATCAGCACGAGGGGAGCGTGCTCGTGTTTCTTCCCGGCGTGGGTGAGATCCGGCGCACGAAGGCACTACTCGATCGGATGGCACTGCCCCGCGATGTCCGCGTGCTTCCGCTCTTCGGTGCAATGACGGCAGCGGCACAGGACGAGGCTATCGCCGCCCCAGTCAGCGGATCACGCAAGGTGGTGCTTGCGACGTCGATCGCGGAAACCAGTCTGACGATCGAAGGCGTACGTGTCGTGATCGACGCGGGTTTGTCGCGCATTCCCTCGTTCTCGGCGCGCACGGGCATGTCTCGCCTTCGTACGGTACGCGTGTCTCGCGCGTCTGCGAATCAGCGTCGTGGACGAGCGGGACGCACCGCACCTGGCGTCTGTTATCGCCTGTGGGCTGCCGAGGAGGATGTCGGGCTACTCGAGCACGATCGTCCGGAGATGCTGGACGCAGACCTGACGCCTCTGGCATTGGATCTGGCACTGGCGGGCATCGTCGACGCAGGGACGCTACGCTGGCTCGACACGCCCCCTGCTCCGGCGCTGGCGCACGCTCGCGAGTTGCTGCAACAACTTGGTGCACTGTCGCCGGAGTTGCGTGTCACCGAGCATGGCCGGTCCATGGCGCGCCTCGGGACGCATCCACGGTTGGCGCACATGTTGTTGCGCGGTCGCGATCTTGGCTTCGGGGCCACCGCGTGTGCGGTCGCCGCTCTGCTCGAGGAACGCGATGCGGGGCGGGGTGGCCAGGGGCAGGACGTGGATGTGCGTGCTCGCGTGTCTCGCATCGTGTCACACGATCCGGTGTCCGATGTCGATCGCGACGGACTATATCGGATGCGTGCGCAAGCGCAGCGTTGGCGACGCGCGCTCGGTGTGGATGATCAGCGCGCACGTGATGAAGACGTCGGACTGGTGGTCGCACTCGCGTTTCCCGATCGCGTCGCGCAACGACGGGCCGGTGCACGCGAACGCTTCCTGCTGCGCAATGGGTTGGGTGCGGAGTTGCCGGAAGGCTCGGCGCTGTCACGCGTCGAATATCTGGCCGTCGCCGAAGTGGACGGGCGTCGCCCGCATGCCGGTATCCTGGTTGCGGCGCCGCTGTCGGCCGGAGAGATCGAGGAGCTGTTCGCTGACCAGATCATCCGTGAGGACGTCGTCGAGTGGAAGGACGGCGAAGGCGTCGTGACGGCGGTGCGGCGGGAGCGGCTGGGCGCCCTGGTGCTGCGCGAATCGGTGCAGGGCGCGGGCAACGAAGGCCTCGTAGCGGAGGCGCTGTTGCGCGGCTTGACGTCGAACCAGAGTCTCGGCTTTCGGTGGCCCGCGGCGGCACAACGCGCGCGCGAGCGTCTCGCATTTCTGCACGCACACGTACCGGGCTGGCCCGACGTCGCTGACACGGCGCTCATTGCGTCGGCGCACGATTGGCTGTTGCCACATCTGATGGGTCTGCGCCGCCGGGATCAGGTGGAAGCGCTCGATCTGTCGGCACTGCTCCTCTCGCGCGTGAGCTGGCAGCAGCGCGCGGAGCTCGATCGACTCGCCCCGGTGTCGGTGGAAGTGCCGAGCGGTTCCAGCATCCGGGTGGATTATTCGGACCCCCTCTCGCCGGTACTCGCAGTTCGGCTGCAGGAATTGTTCGGGCTCACGGAAACGCCGGCCATCGCGGGCGGGGAGGTGCGGCTCACGCTGCACCTCCTCTCGCCGGCCCATCGGCCTGTGCAGGTCACGCGCGACCTCGCGGGGTTCTGGCAGAGCTCCTACTTCGAGGTCCGCCGCGAGCTGCGAGGTCGCTATCCGAAGCACGAGTGGCCGGACGATCCGCTTCGAGCGCTCCCGACTCGCCGCGCTAAGCGACGTAGTTGATGGCAGAGAGTGCGTGCTTTGCGTGGCGGTCGACGATGCCGTCTCGCACGCCGCCCTGGCGCAACGCCGTTATAATTTCCTATTTTGATAGGACCATTTCAGACCCGTCAGGCTCTGATAAATTTCCTATGGAAATAGGAACTAATTGTGAGACTCTATAGCGTTGCTATTGCGTCGGTTGCGCTAGAGGCGCCTGAGAAGTGGACCGACAACCTGATTGCACACCACCATGTGCCCGGGGTACAGGGCAGGGCGCGTGGCATCGCCCGCGGCATCTCGTGGCCAGCGCTGGTGCACATCGCCATGATCCGCCAGCTCCACATGCGAATCGGGTGCTCGGTGCGCGATGCCGTGGCGCTCGGC
>Ga0136846_1214114_pt1 | contig 22320 bp, 20 predicted proteins | sample HopSoiMetagenom2_FD_96841 | JGI IMG/M metagenome (GOLD analysis project Ga0136846, IMG submission 96841) | Grasslands soil microbial communities from Hopland, California, USA - 2 Assembly 2016 (version 4) | ecosystem: Environmental > Terrestrial > Soil > Grasslands | place: USA: Hopland... | reverse complement strand
CAGCATCGCGAGCATGATCAGCAGCCGGGAATCCACCTGGCCCGCCTGCAGCTGCGCCGCCGCCTGGGTGCTGGCCTGGATGGTCTGGCTATGCAGCAGTTGTGCGCCGCCGGACCGGCGGGCGGCGAGGTCGGCCTGGAGCGCCTTGGCGTACGCGGCGGCCCCGCCCGGGGCGGTCGCGCGCACCTCGATCTGGCTGGGGCCGGTCCCGAAGCTAGCCAGCAGCACCGGCGCGTCCTGGCTGACCTGGGCCGCATCGGCCGGGGAGGTGACGACGACGTTGGCTCCCGGTGCGGCCGCGGCCGCCGCCAGCGGCACCAGGCGGCCCGAGGCGACGCCGTCCGCGGCGAGCGCGGCGCATATGCGGGTATCGCACGCGATGCTCTGGTCGCTGCTGAGCTGCCCGGCGACCCACGCCGCGGCCAGGCTGCTGGCGGCCGGGGCGGCTCTGGCCGCAGTGCCGGCCCGCGCCGGGTCGCGCTGCGGGCTGCCCGGCGCGGCCGTCCGGGCCGAGCTGGCGGTGAGCTGGATGGCGCCGACCACGGCCGCGGCCGCGATCACCAGTCCGAGGGCCACGAACAGCGCCAGCCGCGGGCGGCGCGCTGGGGGTACCCGCCGGGCCGTCCACAGCCGGATGGTGGTCACCAGCACCCGGCCCCACGAGGGAGCCCGGGACGGCGTGGCGGAGGACGGCGCCGCCGGGGTGGCGGACCTCACCGCCACCCTGGTCCGGCTCGAACCGGCCACCTGCATAGGCAATCGCGCCCCTGTTCCGTACGCCCAGCTATCAGAGATAGCTGAACACACACCAGGGCCGATATCTACCGGAATGCCTTATTGCATCCCTTACGCTACGGTACGCATCAGTATCATCCGGCGAGCCGGGCGAAGACCACGATGTTGCTGAGGTAGCTGCCGATCGACCGGTCGAAGATCCCGCCGCAGGTGATCAGGCGCAGCTCAGGGTCCGGGATGGCGCCGTACACCGCGGCCGTGGGGAACTTGTCCTTGGCGTACTGGTGCACCCGGGTCACGGCGAAAACCGCCATCGTCCCGTCGGCCCGCCCGATGTAGATCTTGTCGCCCGGCTTCAGGACCCGCAGCCAGAAGAAGATCCCTGGCCCGGTCTTCGAGTCGACGTGCCCCGCGATGACCGCCGACCCCGTCGCCCCCGGCCGCGGGCCGCCGGTAAACCAGCCCGCCACCGTCGTGGTGTCCGGCACCTGCAGCGCACCGCTCCTGGTCAGCCCCAGGTGAATCAGCGACGTCTTCTTGATCCCGATCGCCGGGACGCTCACCCAGACCGGCTTCGCCACCGGCCGAACCGCCCCGGCTGCTCCGGCCGAGGCCGCCGCCGGCCCGCCCTGCCCGGCCGAAGCCGCTTGTCCCGTCGGCGCTGTCTGCTGGGCCGGGGCCGCGATCGGCGCCGGCCGCGCGACCTGGACCGCCGGCGTGGCCGAGACGCTGTCGGTGACCAGCCCGGCCGCCCCGATACCCACCGCCGTCAGCCCCGCCGCCAACGCCGCGGCGGCCACGATCCGTCCCCGCGGTCGCCTCGGCGACCGCTCGGATGCCGCTTCCTGCGGCCAGCCCGGTGACGACCCGAGCGGCCAGCCCGGTGACCACCCGAGCGGCCCGCCCGGTGACGGCTCCGGTGACCGGCGGAGCCAGCGCAGGTGCCGCCCGGCCCACAAGCTGAACGTGTTCCCGAGAACCTGCCCCCACGACGGCGGAGCCTCGTCGCCGACCGCCTCAACCCAGGCATTCCCGCTGGGCTTCAGGATCTCCGGCTGCAGCGGCACGGCTCCCGGCGACTGAACCGCCTGCCACCCCGGATCCCACCAGTCCTCCGGCAACCCTCGAGCCTCCGGCAGGCCCCGCTTCCCCGGTAGCCCCTGGCTGCCCCGCCGTCCCTCGTCGTCCGGCATGCGCGGCACGACAGGCATAGGTCCCGTATGCCCGCTGTACCCCATGACGCACCTCATCCCGCAGCTACCCGGTCAGTGCCCGCAGCTACCCGGTAAAGCAGAGTACACCCGAGGCGTCCTGATACACCGGATTGCGCACCGCCGCCCCCCGAAGGCCCTGTACCCCCGAACGCCCCCGTAAAATTCAGTGGTTGTGACGTTCTACCTTCTCTATCCGGTAGGGTGCCACAACCACTGAACCGGATTGGTACCGATGGGAAAGGTGTGGCGAGTGAGATCGCGGCCGGTCGATGGCGCCTTAGGGGCACCAGCCCAGGCGAGGTGGCTTTAGCTGGCGGGAACGGTGCGGATGGGGAGTGGGGGCCGGTCGTGGCCGCGGGCCAGGGCGTCACGGATCTGCCCAGCCACGAGAGCGGGCTTCGTGCGGAGGTCGCGCGGGGAGAAGTGCAGGACGATGATGCCGGCCGCGCCCATCAGGTCGTGACGGTGCCGGGTGCGGTCCCAGTGCCCGGGGGATAGGTGCCAGGCGCGCGAATCCACCTCGGCGGCGACGCCGGCCCGTGGCCACCAGGCGTCGGGCCTGGCGAGGAAGACGTCGTCGAGGAACAGCGAGGGGTTGAACAGCGGCGCGGGCAGCCGGGCCGCCTTGATCAGGTCACGCAGGTCACCTTCGGCGGTGGACCTGATCCCGTCGGCCACCTCGGCCAGGGCCGAGCGGAACATCGCCGAGCCGCGGACCGGCCCGCCGCTGAGCTCCCCGGCTAGCTCCCCGAGAGAGCACCGGCCGATCTGGACAGCGTCGGCGACCACGGCCCGGACATCGCGCAGGTCGGTGAGCAGGCGGACGGTATCCGCCACCGCGCGAGGCGCCCGGGCCAGCAGCACCGGCCCGACTGAGCAGGTCCGGTCCGGCATCCGGGCCGTGCGGTGCAGTCGTGCGAAGCCGGTACTCGCCCGCTGCCGCTCGACCGGCACCAGCACGTCGATGAGGTCGGTGCCGGCGCTGCTTCTGACGCTGTGGTGCATCAAGGCGACCGGGCCGGTGATCAGGCTGCCCGGCCCGGCGTACAGCAGCGCGGCCATTTCCTTCTGCGGGAAGCTGGGCGCTCCGCTCGCGGCCAGGTAGACACCGGGCAGCAAGGCCTGCCACGGGCCGCCCGCCCGGACCCGGTATTGCATCGCGTTGTCCCTCATCCCCAGGTCAAGTAGCTGCCTGCGGCTGGCCACGGAGTGCTGCCGGTCCAGCAGTTCGGCCAGGCCGTCGGCGGCGGAAACTCGGGGCATGGCCCGAGCATGACACCGGGGTCTGACAAACCATGGAGCCGAACGAGGACGGTATCCCGCACCGCACCCGGCAGAACAGTCCGGCGAATCCCCTTACTGGCGGTGCCCGGTTTTCATGCGGCTACCGTACGCGTCTCTCACCAGGCTGGACGGCCCGGCTGCCGCGAGTCATCTTTAATAAAGCGGACTCACCCGGTACTCGGTGGCCGGTAACGTCTAATCACCTTTCATCGAAGTGGAGTTGTCCCCAAGATGCGTGTTCTGGTTCTCGGCGGAGACGGGTTCTGCGGCTGGCCTACGTCGCTGTACCTGTCGGACAAGGGTCATGACGTCACGATCCTCGACAACCTCAGTCGGCGGAAGATCGACGTCGACCTCGAGGTGGAGTCGCTGACGCCGATCCGGCCCCTCGGCGAGCGGCTGCGGGCCTGGAAGGAGGTCAGCGACCGCGAGATCGGGTTCGTCAACATCGACATCGCCACCGAGTACGACCGGCTGGCCGCCGTCGTGGCGGACCAGCAGCCGGACGCGATCGTGCACTTCGCCGAGCAGCGGGCCGCGCCGTACTCGATGCGCACCGCCGCCACCAAGCGGTACACGGTCGACAACAACATCCGGGCCACCCACAACCTGCTCGTCGCCCTGGTCGAGACCGGCGTCGACGCGGCGCTGGCGCACCTGGGCACGATGGGCGTCTACGGCTACGGCTGGTCGGGCAGCGCGCCGATCCCCGAGGGCTACCTGACCGTGAAGGTGACCACCCCGGACGGGGAGCTGGAGCGGGAGATCCTGCATCCGGCCAACCCCGGGTCGGTCTACCACATGACCAAGACCCTGGACCAGCTGCTGTTCTCGTTCTACGCCAAGAACGACGGCCTGCGGATCACCGACCTGCACCAGGGCATCGTGTGGGGCACCCAGACCGACCAGACCGCCCGCGACGTCCGGCTGATCAACCGGTTCGACTACGACGGTGACTACGGCACGGTGCTGAACCGGTTCCTCATGCAGGCGGCCGTCGGCCACCCGCTGACCGTGCACGGCACCGGCGGCCAGACCCGCGCCTTCATCCACATCCGGGACACCGTCCGGTGCATCGAGCTCGCGATCGAGAACCCGCCGCAGTCCGGCGACCGCCCCCGGGTCCTCAACCAGGTCACCGAGACGCACCAGATCCTCGACCTGGCCAAGATGGTGTCCGACACCATGGGCGTGGACATCGCTTACCTGCCCAACCCGCGCCGCGAGGCGGAGGCGAACGACCTGATCGTCACCAACGACCAGTTCCTCGCCCTCGGCCTGGAGCCGACCACGCTGTCCGACGGGCTGCTCGCGGAGGGCACCGAGATCGCCCGCCGCTACCGGGACCGGGCCGACCCCAGCAAGATCGTCTCCCGGTCGGTCTGGCGCCAGGGCATGGAGACCGCCGAGGACCTGCTCACCGAGCTCCCCGCCGACGAGAGCTAAGCGGCGCCGGGGTCATTTTTGCTCGTCGTAGGCGGCGATGGTCCAGCTGGCGGCGCGCTTGGCGTAGTCGGCGGCCGTGTACGGGCTTGGTGCCTGGATGCGGAAGGTCACCGTGACCGGCTGGCCGGCCGCGCCGGCGGTGGACAGTTGAGACGTGTGCGAGCAGGACAGTTCCTGGCTCGAGTCATGAATCCGGATGCTCACCTGGAGCTGGCTGCCGACGGCGCCGGCGCAGGCCAGGCTGATATCGAGCTGGCGGCCGTGGTAGGTGACGGTGAAAGAACCCGTGCGGTCGCCGGGCCAGTCCCCGCTGCGGCTGGCGAGGAGGCGCCGCGGCCCCGTTCCCTGGCCGTTGGTCGTGTTGCGAGGGTAGCTCCGCGGCAGCCGCGGTGCCGCGGGGGCGGGCCGGATGGTGGCGGATGGTGTCCAGGTGTAGGCGGCAAGCTGCCAGCCGATCTTCTTGCCCGGCGGGCGGCCGAGAGCCGAAGTCGAGTAGACGGTGATGTGAGCCTCCCGGCCGGGCCGTACCGGCAGCCCGATCAGCTGCGGCTTGTCCTGGCAGACGATGACCCCCGCGTCCGCGCCGTTGACCTTGACGTCGATGAAGGCGTTGCTCTTGGGGGCGTCGCAGGCGGCCATGACGTCGATCGGGTCCGAGCCGGCCTGGACGGTGAGCGAGACCGACCGCTGATCCGGGTCGGTCATCGAGGTGGTGGCGAGCTGGCGGTAGGCGGCGCCGTCGGAGGCGGTGAAGGTGGCCGGGAACGACAGGCCGCTGAGGCCGGCCCCGCGGCCCGATGTGTGTTCGTGCGCGAGGGTCACGCCGCTCACCACGCCCGCCGCGACCGCGACGGCCAGCAGGGCGGCCCCGGCTGTCCTTTTCATGCGTGCCCTCCGGATGCGTGCGGTGATGCGTTCCTGCGGCACCGGGCGGTTCCGCGCCGGGTCGCTGCGCTCGGCGAGCAGCTGCCGCAGCTGGTCTTCACTCACGGGCACCGGGCTCACCTCTTCTTCTCGACCGGCTGCGGTCGCAGGGTGTCATCGACCCGCAGCCGGGCCAGGGCCCGGCTGGCCTGGCTCTTCACCGTGCCGACGGAGCACCCTAGGAGGCCGCCCACCTGGGCTTCGGTCATGTCCTCGAAGTAGCGCAGCACCACCACGGCGCGCTGCCCCGCGGGCAGGCGGCCCAGCGCCCGCCACACGGCGTCGCGCTCGTCGACGGTGTCGGTCTCGTTCGCGGCGTTCGGTCGCTCGGGGGGCTCGCCGGTGGTCCATTCCCGGTGCCGCCAGCGTCGCCGCCACCACGACACGTGGGTGGTGACGATGATCTTCCGGACGTACGCTTCCGGGTCGTCGTCCAGCCGCGGCCAGGCCAGCCACGCCTTGACCAGGGCCGCCTGGGTCAGGTCCTCGGCCGCCGCCCAGTCCTGGACCAGCAGGTAGGCGGTCCGCAGCAGGCGCGTCCAGCAGGCGGCCACGAACTCCGGGTAGTCCGAACGGTCAGCCACCGGTACCTTCTCTCGCGGTCTTCTCCTCTTCATACGCCCGCGGCGGAGCAGAAAGTTGTCAGCCGTCCACGGCGGTTCCGCGGCTGTAGACGGCGCGGATGCGGTGCAGGGCGGCGGGGTCGGCGAGCGGGTTGCCGTCGACGGCGAGGATGTCGGCGTCGAAGCCGGGCGCGATCCGGCCCTTGCGGTGCCCGAGGCCGATCACCTGGGCCGGCCCGGAGGTGACGGCCCGCAGCGCCTCGGCCGGGCTGAACCCGGCGTCCCCCAGCATGGGCGGCGCGTACCGGACCACGTCGGGCGGCTTGACCGGGGCGATGCCGGCGTCGCTGCCCGCGACCATCAGGGCTCCGGCCTCGTAGAGCCGCCGCATGTTGGCCTTGATGCCGGGCAGCCGGACCAGCAGTTCCCGGGGCGGCGCCAGTCCGGGCGGCGGGGGCAGCATGCCGACGGTGAGGCCCACGACCGTGCGGCGGTCCGCGATGAGCTGGATCAGCTCGGCGGGCGCGTCCACGCTTTCCTCGGTCCAGAACGAGACGTGCTCCATCCCGTCCACCCCGGCGGCCACCGCGTTGGCGATCGCTTCGACGGCGTGCGCGTGCGCGGTCACCTTGAGCCCGTGCCGGTGGGCTTCGTCGATCGCGGCCCCGAGTACCCCCGGGGTGAACTGGGCCAGGTGCTGGTGGGTGCCCGGAGTGAGGGTCCCGCCGCTGGCCATGATCTTGATGACGTCGACGCCGCGCTCCACGTGCTCGCGCACCGCGGCCCGGACGCCTTTCTCCGTCGGTTCTGCCGCCCCGCCCAGGTAGTGGCAGTGCCCGCCGGGGGTGGTGATGGGCGGCCCGGCCGCGACGATGGTTGGCAGGCCGGGCTGGCCGCGCAGGGCCAGGGACAGGTAGCCGCGGTCGCCGAGGTCCCGGACCGTGGTGACGCCGCCGCGCAGCGCCGCCTGCCCGGCCCGGATCATGGCCTGGATGGTCTCGTCGTCGCTGCGCGCGGCGAGCCGGCCGACGGGGTCGGGGCTGGCGTCGAAGGCCAGGTGGACGTGGGCGTCGACCAGGCCGGGCAGCAGCGTGGCGCCGCCCAGGTCGGTGACGTCGGCGTTAGCCGGGGCGGGGACGCCGGAGTCGACGGCGATGATGGTGCCGCCGTCGATCAGGATGAGCGGGTCACGGACCAGGGCGGAACTGGTCCCGTCGAACAGGGCGGCGGCGCGCAATGCGGTGAGCCTGCCTCGTTCGGTCAGTATCGGTGTTGCCATGGGTCGAGCATCGGTCTCGGACCCGCGTCTTGTCATTGGTGGTAGTACTCATGTCCGGTACTCATTTTCGGCGCCGATGATCTTGAGCATGCCGTGTAGAAGAGTCGTGGTGTTCGTGATAAACGGATCTTGTCCGGCGGTGGCGTTCACCGGCGGGTGAATCGCGCCAGTGTCGTGGAGGTTGCTGGCTTCGCGTAGCCGGAGGGAGGCGCCTGAGATGCTGGCCGTTCGATGGCATGGGCGGGGTGATGTGCGGGTGGAGGAGGTGCCGCCGCCCGCGCCGCCGGGGCCCGGAGAAGTGCAGCTCCGGGTGCGGTGGTGCGGTATCTGCGGGACCGATCTCGAGGAATGGCTGAGCGGGCCGGTGTTCATCCCGGCCGCCGCGCCGCATCCGGTCACCGGAGTGCGCGCGCCGCTGGTGCTCGGGCACGAATTCGCCGGCGTGGTGGTGGCGGCCGGCGCGGGCGTGACCGAACCCGGGCCGGGTCAGCGGGTGGCCGTCGACACGATCGTGTCCTGCGGTACCTGTTACTGGTGCCAGCGCGGCGAGGTGACCCGGTGCCCGGCGCTGGGTGCGCTCGGCCTGCACGGCGACGGCGGGCTGGCGGAACTGTGTAACGCGCCCGCGCGCATCTGCCTGCCGGTCCCGGACACGGTCGCCGACGATGAGGCGGCGCTGGCCGAACCGCTGGCGGTGGCCGTCCGGGCGCTGCGCCGGGGTGGCCTGCGCGCAGGCGAGCGGGTCGCGGTGGTGGGGGCGGGCGCCGTCGGGCTGCTGGTGGTGCAGGCGGCGGTCGCGTTCGGTGCGGACGGCGTGGACGTCGTCGAACCGCTGCCGGAGCGCCGGGCCCTGGCGATCCGTCTCGGTGCCGGCCGGGCGGTGCCGCCTGAGGAGGCGGGAGCGCTGGAGGCCGATGTCGCCGTCGAGTGCGCGGGCACCGCGAGCGCCATCAACACCGCGCTGCGCGCGCTGCGCTCGGGCGGACGGGCCGTCCTGCTCGGTATCGCCGCCGAGTCCGCGCTGATCGCGCCCATGGACCTCATCCGGGGCGAGAAATCCCTGATCGGGTCGTTGTCGCATGTCTGGGACCAGGACTTCCGGGAGGCGCTGCGGCTACTGGGTCGCGGGACGGTGCAGGCGGCGCCCTTGATCACCGATCGCATCCCGCTCAGCGCGGCGGTGACCGGCGGGCTTGCCTTGCTGCGGGACGAACCGGAAAGGCACCTGAAAATCTTGGTGGGTGAGAGCGGATGAGCGCCGCCGACGGCAGTGGCATGCCACCGGACCTGCCGGCTAGCCGGCTGTACACCGCGGTCGTGTCTGACATCCTCGACGGCCTCGGGCACCGTGACCATGCCCTCGACCGGGCCATCCGGCCGCTGGGGCGCGGTGAGGTGATCGCCGGTTTCGCCAATCCGTTCCTGGTCACCGAGGTCGACCGGATCCCTGACGAGCCCTACACCGGCGAGATCGGCGCGCTCGACGACATCCGGCCCGGCGAAGTCATCCTGGTGGCCGTGGGCGGATCGGCCCGCGCTGCCTGCTGGGGCGAGCTGTTCTCGGTGGCGGCGCGCGCCCGCGGAGCCCGCGGCACCCTGATCGACGGGTACTGCCGCGACGCGCACCGTATCGCCGGGCTTGGCTACCCGGTGTGGTGCCGGGGGACACTGCCGCTGGACTGCAAGGGCCGGACCGCGGTGACCGGGTGGCGGCAGCCTGCTGTCGTCGGGGGCCTGCCGGTCCGGCCCGGTGACCTGGTGGTGGCCGACGACGACGGGGCCGTCGTCGTCCCGGCCGAGCTCACCGAAGAGACCATTAGCCGGGCCCTGGCCAAGGCATCGAAGGAGAACGGGCTGCGGGACGCGCTGGAGGCGGGCAGCACGCTGCGAGCTGCCTACGACCGGTTCGGCGTCCTGTAAACCACCGTCAAGGCTAGCCTGGGCACGTGACCTCGCCCGCGCTGCAGCAGCCTCAGTGGCCCGATCGTGCTGGCCTGGACACGGTGGCGCGGCGCCTGGAAGGGCTGCCGCCGCTGGTGCTCGCGGCCGAGTGCGACCAGCTCAAGGAGCGGCTGGCCGCGGTGGCCAGTGGCGAGGCGTTCCTGCTGCAGGGCGGAGACTGCGCGGAGACCTTCGACGGCACGACCGCCGAATCTATCCGCGGCAAGTTCCGCACCCTGCTGCAGATGGCGGTGGTCCTGACCTACGCGGCCAGCGTGCCGGTGGTCAAGGTGGGGCGGATGGCGGGCCAGTTCGGCAAGCCGCGCTCGGCCTTGGCTGAGGTCCGGGACGGGGTGGAGCTTCCCGTCTACCGCGGCGACGCGGTCAACGGGCTCGCGTTCACCGCCGCCGACCGGACCCCTGACCCGCGCCGCCTGCTCGACGCGTACCACTGCTCGTCGGCCACCCTGAACCTGTGCCGGTCGCTGGCCGGCGGCGGGTACGCCGATCTGCGCCAGGTCCACGCCTGGAACCAGGACTTCGTGGCGGCCAGCCCGGCCGGGCAGCGCTACGAGCGGCTGGCCGAGGAGATCGACCGGGCCATCGCGTTCATGAACGCGTGCGGGGCCGATCCCGGGGAGTTCCGCGCGGTGGAGTTCTACTCCTCGCACGAGGCGCTGCTGCTGGACTACGAGCGGGCCCTGATCAGGACCGACGCCCGCAGCGGGCAGGCCTACGGCTCGTCCGGGCACCTGCTGTGGATCGGGGAGCGGACCCGTGACCTAGACGGCGCCCACATCGAGTTCGCGCGGCAGCTCCGGAACCCCGTCGCGGTCAAGATCGGCCCGACGGTGAACCCGTCGGACGTGCTGGAGCTAGTCAAGGTCCTCGACCCGGACGGCGAGCCGGGCCGCCTCACCCTGATTACCCGGATGGGCGCGAGCCGGATCCGGCAGGCGCTGCCGCCGCTCGTCTCGGCCGTGGCCGACAGCGGGGCTCGCGTCGTGTGGGTGTGCGACCCGATGCACGGCAACACGGTCGAGGCGGCCAGCGGCCACAAGACCCGGTACTTCGACGACGTGCTGGACGAGGTGACGGGCTTCTTCGCGGTCCACCGGGCGCTGGGCACCCACCCGGGCGGTATCCACATCGAGTTCACCGGCGACGACGTCACCGAGTGCATCGGCGGCGGTCACCACATCGCCGAAGCCGACCTGGGCCAGCGGTACGAGACGGCGTGCGATCCCCGGCTCAACCGCGGCCAGTCCCTGGACCTGGCCTTCCGCGTGGCCGACCTGTACCGCTCAACGGCATAGCGAGATCTTCTTAGCCGCCAGGACGTGCTGGACGGCCTGGTCCAGCCGGGAGCCAGGCAGCCGTCCCGAGGTGACGGCCGCGACGATGCTGGCGATGACCTCGCGGGTGGTCGTCGCGGCCGTCGCGCTGTCGAACAGCACCATGTCGGCGCCGGCCCCGATCGAGAGCGCCGCCGCCCGCGGCACGCTGTACCCGGCGTCGGCGACGGCCAGGGCCGAGAGCGAGTCGGTCAGCACCAGGCCGCCGAAGCCGAGCTGGCCGCGGAGCACCCCGGTGATGGCGGCCTTCGACAAGGTGGCGGGCACCTTGCCGGTCAGGCCGGGGACGGTCACGTTCCCCACCATCACGGCGGTCGCGCCCGCCCGGATCGCCGTCTGGAAGGGCAGCAGCGCCGCGGCCTTCAGGGCCGGGAGCGGCGGCACGGACGCGGGCCCGTCGTCGGTGTTGGAGGTCGCCTGCCCCAGCCCGGGGAAGTGCTTGTAGACCGGGATGACGCCGCCCGCCCGCAGTCCCCGGGCGAAAGCGATCCCGTAGGCGGCGGCGACCGGGGGCTTGAGGCTGAACGAACGCGGCCCGTCCGGGTGGGCGCTGTCCGGGCCGGGACCGTCGGACAGGTCGAGGACCGGCGCCAGGTCCATCGTCACCCCGGCGGCCCGCATCCGCCGGCCGGCCTGCTCGGCCAGCGCCCGCGTCCGGGCCCGGGTCAGCGTGGCCGCCATCGTCCGGGGCCACGGCATGTCCCCGGCCAGGTTGGCCATCCGCTGGATCTCCCCGCCCTCCTCGTCGACCATGACCAGCGGGGGCACGCGGCCGCCCGCGCGCCGCAGCACGGCCAGGTCCGCGGGCATGGTGGCCGGCGCTTCCGAGCCGAACAGGATGATCCCCCCGGCCCCGTCGGCCACCAGGCTCTTTACTGACAGCACCGCGTCTTCCTCGACCGGCACGACGACGAGCTGGGCCGCGCGGCGGTTGAGGCTCCACGTGCTGAGCACCGCGTCCGGGCGGCACGCGGCGGCCGGTGCGGGTGTGCGGCTCGCCGCGGCCGGCCGCGAGCTGGCTACGGCGGCGGCGGTGCCGCTGGCCGTCCCGGCCGCCGTGCTGTCGCTCCCGCCTCCGCCTCCGCCTAGGATGCCGCAGCCGGATGGCACGGTGATAAGCGCCGTGGCGGCCAAGGTCAACCGCAGCCTTCTCAGCACGCTGATTCCTGTCGTCATTCCGGCGCCGAGGATACCGGGGCCTGCTCGTGCGGATCGTCGTCCGGGGCCTTCAGCCATGCGCTCGGCACTTACAAGACCCTTACGCCGACCGTGGCATGCATGCACTGGCCGGTGACACGGGCGGGCTGGCGGTATCGTCGGGGTGATTTGACCGTTATGGCATAAACGGGAGCAAAGGTGGCGAGTGAGGGCCTGCAGCGCCGTGCCTTCCTGGGCGCCGCGGCGGCGGCCGGCGTGGCGGCGATCGGCGCCACGGCGGGCTGCGACCCCGCACCCGCGGCCCGTCCGCGGACCACGGCCGCCGCTACGCGCCGTGCCCGTCCCGCGGTGGTGCCCGAGCGCCACCTGCCGGGCGACCCGGATTTCTGGGTGAGGTCGGCCGGTCCTGCCGAGGCTATCGAAGGTTATCCCGGCCAGGTGAGCATCCGGCCCGGCCAGGAGTTCACGTTGCATGTGTCGACCACCGGATCGTCGTTCCGGGTCTCGGCGTACCGGGTCGGCTGGTACCAGGGCGCCCAGGCGCGTCTCGTGTGGCGATCGGGTGAGATCCGGGGCCGGCGTCAGGACGAGGCGTCGTTCGCTTCCGCGACCCGCACGGTGTTCACGGGGTGGGAGCCGACGCTGACCGTGGCTACCAGCGGCTGGCCCGAGGGAGCGTACCTGCTCCGGCTGGACGCCAGCAACGGTCATCAGCGCTATGTCCCGCTGGTCGTGCGGTCGGCGGACGGCGCGGGCAAGACCGTCATCGTGCACGCTCCGGAGACCTGGCAGGCCTACAACCTGTGGGGCGGTTATGACCTGTATCAGGGCGAAGACGGAAGCTACGGCACCCGCTCCCTGGAGGTGAGCTTCAACCGCCCGTACGACGGGGACGGGGCGGTCCGGTTCATGACCTATGAGCGGGCGTTCGTGGTACTGGCCGAGCGGACGGGGATCCCGCTGGCCTATACGACCGGAACCGACCTTGAGCATGACCCCTCGATCCTGCACGGCGCGACCGCGATCTATACCCTCGGGCACGACGAATACTGGACGCCGCAGCGCCGCGCGGCCATTACCGCGGCCCGGGACGCCGGCAGCAACGTAGCGTTCCTGGGCGCGAACACCTGCTACCGCCGGATCAGGATGGCTTCCGCCGCGGACGGCACCGCCGGCCGTACGGTCATCTGCTACAAGACCGACGTCGGGCAGGACCCGATGTATTCTGCGGATCCCGCGCTCGCCACCACCGACTACCGCGCGTCGCCGGCTCCGGACCCGGAGTCCTCGCTGACCGGTGTCATCTACCAGGGCTATCCGGTCGACGCGTCCTACGTGATCCACCAGGCGGACCACTGGCTGTACGCCGGTACGGGAGTGCGGAAGGGCCAGTCGTTCGGGCACCTGGTCGGCGTGGAGTTCGACCGCGTTAATCTCGGGTACCCGACGCCGCGCCCGATCGAGGTTCTCGCGCACTCGCCGGTCGTGTGCGAGGGCCGGCCCGACTACTCCGACACCGCCTACTACACCACTGCCAGCGGCGCGGGCGTGTTCGCCTCCGGCACCATGCGCTGGGTGGAGTCGATGATGGCCGGGCACCGCGGCGACGGGGACGACCACCGTATCTCCGCGGCCGCCGGGCGGTTCGTCACCCGGGTGAACACCAACCTGCTGCTCGCGTTCGCTCGCGGGCCGGCCCGCGAGCATTACCCAACCGCTAGGGACAATCTCGGTGCCCTGGCCTGAGCTTGCCGATTATCTCACCGGGTGGCTCATCGGCGCTGATTGAGGGCCGGGGCGAGCTGGCAGACGGTACGCCAGCTCGCCCCGCGCGCCTCACCAGTAGTGCCGACGGCCCCCGACTCCCCGGCCGACAGCGCCGAGAAGAACCAGGATCAGGCCTATCGCCAGTACGACGATGCCGATGGTCCAGACAATCGCGATCTTGAGCAGAAAGCCGACGATTAGCAGGATGATACCGAGGATGATCATGTCTACCCCCTTGGGCAGTGACGGGTACACATGGTCGACTGCTGACAGAGGGCGGCTTACCCGAAAGACCGGGCGAAGCCGCGGCGACCAGCACCGACATGACGACAAGCCGCATTATCTGGGGCGGCGTCGAAACGACATCAAACCCGCTACCCGCCCGGGCCTGACGTAAACGCCCGGCTGGGCCGGAGGCGGCGTTCTTTACGACCTCGCCGCAGACGGTGACCAGCTTCCGCCGCTCATTGCGCGCTCGGGCGCGCAACTGCACATAGGCCTCGCGCGGCGTGATCCCATCCCGGCCCATCAGCACGCCCTTGGCTTGCTCGATCACTTGCCGGGACTTCAGTGCTGTTTGCAGCTGCACCGCCAATTCCGACTGCTGCTGGCCCTGCATCATGCTGGCGATCAGCAGTGCTGCGAGGTCCGTGAACGCGAGCAGGGCCAGCTCAGCCTCCGGCGTCCACGGGTGCCGTTGCTCGGACACAACGGCCACCACTCCGACCGCATCCTGGTTGTAGGGCAGCGGGCTGGCCAGTATCGCCCGGACCCGGCGGGCGACCGCGGCCTCCCGGAAGGCAGGCCATCGGGCGTCGCTTTCCAGATCCTCGACTCCGACCAGTTCCTTGGCGTCGAAAGCGGCAATGCAGGGCCCTTCCTGATGCTGGATCTGCAGATCCTCCAGATGGGCGAACCGCTCATCTGAGGCGGCCACATTCCGCAGATGCTGGTCAGCGTCAACCAGCATCAGGCCTGCTCCGTCGACGCTGAACATCGCATGGGTGGTGTGCACGATCTCACGGACCGCCTCCTCGATGTTCATCTCGCCGAAGCGCAGCCTGCCAAGCTGCACCAGTGCTTGATGGACATCATGCAGCGAGACGCTCATCGATCCTCACCTCACGCTTCCTCCCCGGCCGGCTGTCGCCCGCCGGGTGGCACCAGGTGGCCATCGGGTATGTGTGCCGCTTTGCCGATGAGCGTGATGTCGCCGTCTCCCCCGATGCGCGCGTCTCGTCCTATCCGCGCGCCGTCGTCGGTCACTGCCCGCTTCACTACCGCGCCCGCCGCCACCCGGGCACCGGGCAGCAGCACGCTGTCGGTAACGGTGGCGCCCGCCTCGACGACGACGCCGGGCGAGATCACCGATCCGTGCACCGCCCCGGCGACGCGGGTGCCGCCGGAGATCAGGCTGCCGGCCACCTCGGCGCTGGGCAGGATCCGGGCAGCGCTGTGCCTGCCGCCGCGCGTGTAGACCGGCCACGCCGGGTCATCGAGGTCCAGTGGTGGCTCGCTGGCCAGGAAATCGCGGTGCGCCTGCCAGTAGGCCGTGACCGTGCCCACATCGCGCCAGTACCCGTCGAGCGGGTACGCGCAGGCGGCACCGTCGGCGGCCAGCTGCGGCAGCAGGGCCGTGCCGAGATCGTCCAGCCCGTCGTCTTCCGCGGTGCGGGCGAGCTCCTCGACCCGGTCCAGCACCCGGTCGGGGCGGAAGACGAACACCTCGTTGCTGACCGTGCCGCCCTGCGGCTGGTCCGGCTTGTAGTCGTAGCGGCGCACCCTGTCGCCGTCGAGCTGCACCACGCCGTACCGGCCCGCCTCGGCGGGATCGACGTCGGCGGTGACCATGGTGACCTCACCGCCCGAATCCAGGTGCGCGTCCACCACCTGCCGGTAGTCGAGCTTGTAAACCGCGTCAGCGCTCAGCACCAGCAGCGCGTCAGGACCGTACTGGCGGATCAGCGGGGCGGCCCGCCACAGCGCGTCGGCGGTGCCCGTGTGCCAGCCCTCCCGTTCGGTACCGCGGTGCGGCTGCAGCATCATCAGGCCGCCGCTGGTGCGGTCCAGATCCCACGGGCGCCCGTTGCTGAGGTGCTCGGCCAGCGAGACCGGATGGAACTGCGCCGACACCCACACATCCGGCAGCTGCGCGTGCTGGCAGTTGCTCAACGGGAAGTCGACCAGCCGGTACACGCCGGCGAACGGCACCGCGGCCTTCGCCCGGTGCTGGGTCAGCAGTTCCAGGCGGCCGCCGGCGCCGCCGGCCAGGACAAGGACAAGCACCCGGGGCAGTGTCATGGTCAGGATTCATCCTTCCCCCCGGTCAGCACCGCGGCCGAGGCACTAGCTCCTATGACGGGTTCCCTACTGCTCCGCCGTCGCGCCCTGAAACAAGCCCCTACGGCAAAAGGCAGCTCATGCCGCGCGCCGGCGGTGAGAAGCCCTGGCCGGGGTCAGGACGGGGCGGTGAAGCGGTAGCCGGCGCCGCGACTACGCCGCGAACCTGGCCAGTCCGCTGGCCGCGCTCAACTACGCGGCTTCCACGTTCCAGTGCACGCCGGCCGCCCTGGCCCAGCCCGGCGGGGTCGCGCTCGGCGCCCAGGCCGGTCCCGCGGCGGTACGGCAACTGGCTGACGAGGCCGGCTTCAGCCGGTTCCGTCAGGTCACCCAGACCCCCGTCAACGTCGTCCTCGAGCTCCGGCCCTAACGGGGTTACCGGGCACCGGACTCGCCGGCTCATGATGGACGGCACGGGAGCTTCCGCGCCGCGCCTGCCCGAGCCGACGGGTCCGTACCCGGCGGAACCGTCGGACGGACCGCGGGCCCGGTACATGACGCCAGCGGAGTCCGAGCTCCAGCTCACCAGCCGGGGTATCACCGGTGTCCCGCCGGACGGGCTGAGCACGGTCCGGACGAACGGGGTAACCGGCGCCGCACCGCAAAGCCGGCCCGGCCTGGACGTCACCATCACCCCCAGCTGCCCCGTGCGCACCCTATCGATTCAGTGGTTGTGGCGTTCTACCCGAAAGAGAGGGTACAACGCCACAACCACTGAATTTCAGACAGCCGAAGGGTTCACGGGACCAGCGGGCCTGGGGTCAGTCGCCGGGTTCGTACTTGAAGGAGAGCTGGAGCTTGGTGCGGTAGGTGATCGCCCCGCCCTCGTCCAGGGCGATGTCCTGCTTGACGACCTCGGCTACCCGCAGGTCGCGGATCGTCCCGGAGGCGGTCCTGATCGCCTCCGCCGCCGCGTCTTCCCATGACGTGCTGCTTGTCCCGATGATCTCGGTCACCCTGTAGACGCTCATGGTGGTCTCCTTTGACCGTGTGCGGCCCTGTTCGGGCTGCTTCCGCCAGCTTGTCACACAGTCACCGTCCCGGTCACCAGCGCAAGCGTGGTCAGCGGGCAGGAAATCGACCGCGATCAGTTCCGTACTACGGTGGGACTAGAGGGGTGGGCATGGATCTGCTGGGCTTGCGGGCACACCGGTCGCGGCTGCGCCGGGTGCCCGGGCCCGATACCGCCAGCGCGGCGCTGAGCTGGGTCGGGGAAGAGCGCATCGCGATCAGCGGCGTTCCGTTGCTACTGGCGGTGGAACACCTGGCTGAGCAGGGCGTGACGCATGTCGTCAACTGCCGGTCCCGGGCGCAGGTGCGGTGGTCCGGGGACCTGGCGGCCGAGCGGGCTGCCTTCGGGCCCGGGCGGGTCGCGCACGCCCCGATGCAGGATCACGGCCGGCGTCAGCGGCCCGCGGAGTGGGCGGCGGCGGCGCGCTTCGCAGTACGGGTGCTGGATGATCAGCCGCAGGCGGGAGTGCTCATCCACTGCAGCGCGGGCAGGCGCCGCTCGGCCATGCTCGCCTACGCGGTGCTCCGGCTGCGCGGCCACGACCGGACCCGGGCGGCGGCGCTGGTGCTGCGTTACCGGCCCCAGGCACAGCTAGTCCCGGCCTATGTCCGCAGCGTCGAGCGGTGGCTCGCCGCGTGATCGCCGAGTCTCATCGCCGTCTGCGTACCCTTGGCCCTGCGCCGCTTCCGTACCGCGAGCGCCTGACGCTGGGCGGTCTGCGATCATGGGCCGATGCCGTCACGACGCGCGGAGTGGGTGGTGGCCGGCGCGCTGGTGCTGCGCGGCGCGGGCCCCGCCGCTACGGCCACATCGGCCCACCGGCTGCCCGGCAGCGATCACCGCGCCCTTTACGCCGAACTCCGGCTCCCCGCACCGCGCAACGGCGGAGGCCAAGCACCGCGCCGTGAATTAATGCCTGGCCAGGGGTGAAGGGGCGGATCTAGGCTCGGCTCGTGGATCTATCCCGCAGCGGCGTGCTGCTGTCGGTCAACCTCGCCGCCCAGACCTTGCCCACACCGCATGACACCGGCCGGACCGGCATCGGCAAGCACCCGGTCACCTGGCCGGTACCGGTCTCCGATCCGGGGCCCAAGCGGCGCGGTCACCCGCGACCGAACGGCCTCGCGGGTGACATCGTCTGTACCACCGCGCATCACGGCGGCACGGACCAGGCCGTGTACGCGTACGCGCGCGAGGACCTGGACTGGTGGGAGCGGGAACTGGGATACGAACTGCCCGCCGGCCGGTTCGGCGAGAACCTGACCACCCAGGGCCTGGACCTGACGAGCACGCTGGTCGGGGAACGCTGGCGGATCGGCGGCACCGTCGTGCTGCAGGCCACCTCGCCGCGCATCCCGTGCGCGACGTTCGCGCACCGGATGCGGGAACCGAAGTGGGTGAAAAGGTTCACCGCCCGCGGCGCGACCGGAACTTACCTGCGCGTGATCGTCCCGGGCCAGATCACGGCCGGGGACCGCATCGAGGTCATCAGGCGTCCGCGTCACACGGTGACCATCGGCCGGTCATTTCGTGCCCTCACCACCGAAACCGGCCTGCTGCCCAGCCTGCTGGAAGCCGGTGACGACCTCCCCACGGACGAACGCGCGGCCGTCCTGCGCCGCACTGGCTGACTCCCGGCCGCGCGCCGCGCCCAGGACCGGTAGCGGCGGGCGAGCGCCTCAAGGCGGGCGCGGCTCCTGGCTGGCCGCGGCGCTCAGGGCGTCAGCCAGGTCGGTGAGTTGACAGGCAAACCATAACATGTACTCTCTTTCGTTATAGGCTATAACAACCGTCAGATCGTGTCACTGGCACTGGTCGGCGCGAAGCCGGATTCGAGGAGATGGCCATGACCGAAATGAACGCCCCCACCGTGACCGCGACCGAGGTGGTGCTGCCGGGCAAGGTCGAGCCGTCTGGCCTGCGGCTGGTCCAGCGGGCGCTGCCGCCGCCCGCGGCCGGGCAGGCCCTGGTGCGGGTCGAGTCGACGGCCGTGTCCTTCGCCGAGACCGCGATGCGGCGGGGCCGGTACTACGGCCAGCCCCCGTTCCCGTTCGTGCCCGGCTATGACCTCGTCGGCGTCGTCGATGCTGTCGGCCCCGGTGTGAGCCAGTCGCTGACCGGCCGGCGGGTGGCCGCGCTGACCAAGACGGGCGGCTGGGCCACGGCCGTCCTGCTGGCCGCCGCCGACCTGGTGGAGGTGCCCGCCGGGGTCGGCGCCGACGAGGCGGAGACGCTGATCGTCAACGGGGTGACCGCGTACCAGATGCTGCACCGCACCGCGAAGGTGCGAGCCGGGCAGACGGTGCTCGTGCTGGGCGCCAGCGGCGGCGTGGGCACGATCTTGGTGCAGCTGGCCCGGCATGCGGGCGCGGACGTGATCGGCACCGCCAGCCCGCGCCACCACGACGCCCTGCGCGCCTTGGACGTGGAGCCGATCGACTACCGGGATCCGGATCTGGCCGCGCGCGTCCGGGAACTGGCTCCCGGCGGGGTGGACGCCGTATTCGACCACCTCGGCGGCGCCAGCGTCACCCGTTCCTACCGGCTGCTCAACCGTACCGGCACCCTGGTCTCCTACAGCATCGCCAGCAAGATCGATGACACCGCCCCGGTGCTGCCCGTCTTCCTGCGGCTGCTGGCGAAACTGGCGTACTGGAACTACCTGCCCACGCGCAAGCACGCGAGCTTCTACAACGTCTGGGCGGGTGCGGGCAAGCCAGGCTCGGCCAAGCGAGACGCGTTCCGGGCCCGGCTGCGCACCGATCTGACGCACCTGTTCGGACTGCTGCGCGACGGCGCGCTCACCGCCAAGATCGCCGCCCGCTACCCGCTGGCCGACGTGGCCGCGGCCATGGCACTGGCCGAATCCTCCGGCCGGACCGCCCTCGGCAAGATCATCCTGGTGCCCTGACGGCGGCCCGGCATGACGCCGGGCACCGGGCCCGGCTTCCAAGGGCGTCCGGTTCCCTGGACCGCGTGCATGAGTTGCTGCCGCGGGGGTAGCCAGCCGCGGCCGAGACATCCGTCAGCTGCTGACGGGGACATACCGGGAGCGAAGGGTGAAAGCTCCGCCGTCGCCGCACATAGCGCGGCCGGTCATGTATCAGCACTGGAACTGGATAACGTTCCTGCACTGGCGTTACCCGCCTGCCGTTGTGCAGCGGCTCCTGCCGCCAGGGCTTACCGCCGAGACGTTCGGCGGGACGGCCTGGGTCGGATTGACCCCGTTCCTCATGGAGGGGGTCCGGCCGCCGGTGCTGCCCGCCGTGCCCTGGCTGTCGAGGTTCGGCGAGATCAACGTCCGTACCTACGTGCATGATGATCAGGGCCGTAGCGGGATCTGGTTCTTCTCGCTGGACGCGGCCCGCCTCCCGGCCGTTGCTGCCGCGCGGGCCGGCTACTGGCTGCCCTACTTCTGGTCTGACGTCGGCGTGCGGGTAACCGGTGACCGGATCCGGTATCGCTGCCGCCGGTACCCGGCGGGCTGGGCCCGGTGCGATGCCGCCGTGACGCTGGGGCCACCGCTTGCGGAAGCCGAACGCGACGAGCTTGCCCACTTCCTGACAGCTCGCTACCGGCTGTTCACCATGATCGCGGGCAGGCTAGCGGCCGCCGAGGCCGGACATCCGCCGTGGCCGCTGCGCCACGTCGAGTTGCTCCGCCTGGATCAGGACCTGCTACCGCGCGCAGGCTTGCCGGTACCGGCCGGTGAGCCGCTGGCTCATGCCTCTCCGGGAGTACCGGTGCGGATCGGCAGGTGGCACTGGTGACCGCGGTCTGCCGGGTTCAGGCGGCCAGCCGCAGGACCGCCGCGGCGTGGCTGTAACCGGTGAGGTTCTTGCTCAGAGCACATGAAAGACGGCCAGCAAGATGAGGGTCAAGACGACCGATACGGCCAGGGAGCCGAGGCAGCCAAGACGGTTGGAGAAAAAGAAGAACATCTGGAGCGGCTCCTTCGGTATGGCCTGACTCACCGGACTGGACGGCGCCGGACGGGACAGCCTGCCTGACCACCGCGATAGGCGATGGCACTTCCCGCGCCCTGCTAACCGAAACCCGTCCGGCCCCTACCTCGCCGGCCAGCCCGTCACCGCTGTCACGCTCCTAGCGCCCGCCCGCCGCCCTGGGCCTGCGCCCTAGGCCTTTGCCTGGCTGAGCTGTGCTCGGGCGTGGCGCTGCCCGATCTGGCGCAGCGCCTTGATGGCGGCGACGGCCGCGGGACCGTGCTGTCCGGGCAGGTGGGCGGCTTGGACGTGCCGTACGCTGCGGCATCCCGACAGCGGCCGGGCGACGATCTGCCCGGGATTGATGATGAGGTTGAGGTCGTAAGCGATGGCGATGCCCCGGCCGGCGGCCACGAGAGCCTGGGCTTCGATGGGCTCCTCGCCGTGGCCGGCGGTCAGTATGGCGGGATCGAGGCGGTGCTGGCTGAGCAGGTGATCGACGTGCCGCGCGGCGGGGCCGCCGTGGGCGCGGATCCAGGTTTCGCCGCCCAGATCGCGGATGCGGATGGTCTCGCGGGTAGCGAGCGGGTGCTGTGCGGGCAGCAGGACGCGAGCGGGATCGTCGAACAGGGGCACGATGCCAATACCGTCCGGGACGGCAGCGGGTTCGAAGTCGCGTTCGAAGACGATGGCGGCGTCGAGCGCGCCGCGGGCCAGTCTGGCGAACGCCTCGTCCCGGTCGACCAGGTCGTCGACGACGGCCAGCCCGGGATGCTCGTCGCCGAGGACCATGGCCACTTCGGCCGACAGGAACACCATCGCGGTGAAAAAGGAGCCGAGCCGGACCGAACCGCGGTGCAGCCCGGCCAGCTGCGCGAGCTCGGCCTCGGCCAGACTGAGCCGGTCAATCACCGCCTGGGCGTGCTGGGCTAGCAGCTGCCCGGCTTCGGTCGGGTAGACACCGCGCTGGGTGCGGTGGACCAGCTGGACGCCTAGCCGGCGCTCGAGCTGGGAGACCTGGCGCGATACCGCCGGCTGGGTGAGATGCAGCTGCTGAGCGGCGGCGGAGAACGATCCGTGCGCGAGCACCGCCCGCAAGGTGGCCAGTTTGTCGACCTCGAGCATGCACTCAGTTTAGAACTGACATGCATTATCCGTATTTGCCTTTATAGGCACAGCCACGTGGACTGAAGACATGGCTACCCGACCAGGGCGGATCGCCGCCGCAGCCGTCATCTTCTCGGTGACCGGCCTGGTGTCCGCCACGTGGGCGGCGCGGATCCCGGCCACGCAGGAGCGGCTGCACTTGTCGCCGGGCGCTTTGGGGCTGGCCGTGCTGTGCATCGAGGGCGGTGCGT
>Ga0136846_1232116_pt1 | contig 22324 bp, 23 predicted proteins | sample HopSoiMetagenom2_FD_96841 | JGI IMG/M metagenome (GOLD analysis project Ga0136846, IMG submission 96841) | Grasslands soil microbial communities from Hopland, California, USA - 2 Assembly 2016 (version 4) | ecosystem: Environmental > Terrestrial > Soil > Grasslands | place: USA: Hopland... | reverse complement strand
GCGGATGTAACCGGCGCTGATCGCAAGCTGGTGAGTCATGCCCGCTGGATTGCAGCCGCCGGTTCCGTGATCTCACCGGCTCTGCTGGTCTCCGATCTGGGCCGTCCCGCGCGCTTTCTGAACATGCTGCGCGTTTTCAAGCCGCAAAGCCCGATGTCCGTCGGGGTGTGGACCCTGGTGGGATTTTCCAGCGGCGCAGCCGCCACAGTCTTTGCCGACTTCATGCAGCAGCGCTATGGGCCGTCGCTTCCGCTGCGGATTGTTGAAAACGCTGGCCAGGCTGCTTCGCTCGCCTTCGGGCTTCCCTTTTCCAATTACACCGGCGTGCTGATCGGCGCCACCACCATTCCCACGTGGAACCAGAACGTCGGTGAGTTGCCCATGCACTTCGGCATGTCAGGGCTGTCTGCCGCGGTCGGTCTTCTCGAACTCATGGGGCATCGCAAAAGCCGCGCCCTGCAGATGCTTGGGCTCGGGGCGGCGATGTTTGAAGTCTGGGAAGGCTGGCGGATCGAAAGCCGCCCCCAGCAAGCGCTCGATCCGCTGAAACATGGGCTGAGCGGGTCACTGATTCGCACCGGAGGCATGCTTTCCGGCCCGCTGCCGGTTGCGCTGCGACTTCTGAGTCTGGTCAGCAACTCGCGCGAACTCCGTAAATGGGCGGCGACCTCCGCCATCGCAGGCTCGCTGCTCACCCGTATTGCGTGGATCTATGCCGGACATGTCTCCGCGCGCGACTGGCGCTTACCGCTCGAGATCAAGGGCTGAGCGAGGCTGCCGCGCCCGAGTGCCCTGAAGCCAGCCGAGGCGCGCGAACCTCGCGTGCCCCAAGGGTCGATTGACTCAGGACTTACTCGTCCATAAGATTGGTCGACCCGAAGCTGCTCTTTCCCATGATCGGCCGCACTCTTTCGCACTATCAAATCGTCGAGAAACTTGGCGGAGGTGGTATGGGCGTGGTCTACAAAGCGGAAGACACGCGCCTGCACCGCTTCGTAGCCCTCAAATTCCTGCCCGACGACGTTGCTCACGATCCTCAAACGCTGGCCCGATTTCAGCGGGAAGCACAGGCGGCATCGGCACTGAACCATCCCAATATCTGCACCATTCACGACATCGGCGAACTGGACGGGGAAGCATTTATTGCCATGGAGTTTTTGGAGGGCATAACGCTCAAGCACAAGATCGCAGGGCGTCCAATGGAAACCGAAGAGATTCTCTCCCTGGCGATTGAAATTTCTGATGCGCTCGATGCGGCGCACGCCAAGGGCATCGTCCATCGCGATATCAAGCCGGCGAACATTTTCGTTACCCAGCGCGGCCACGCGAAGATTCTCGATTTCGGGCTGGCGAAGGTTGCGATTACCGGCGGTTCCGATCTCCGGATCGCGTCGGCCATGATGACGGGCACCATAGACGAGCCACACCTGACCAGCCCCGGTTCGACCCTGGGCACCGTCGCTTACATGTCGCCGGAGCAGGCCAAAGGGAAAGAACTGGACGGCCGCACCGATTTATTTTCGTTTGGCGCCGTGCTCTACGAAATGGCGACCGGAAATCTGCCCTTTCGCGGGGAAACTTCGGCGCTTATCTTCAATGCGATTCTGGAGCGCACCCCCACTCCAGCGATCCGCCTGAACCCTAATCTCCCGCCCAGGCTCGAAGACATTATTGCCCGGGCACTGGAAAAAGATCGGGACCTGCGTTACCAGAGCGCCAAGGAAATGCGGTCAGAGCTGCTGCGGCTGAAACGCGATACCGATTCCAGCCGACAAATTCCGGCGTTGAGTTCAGACTCTGCAGTTTCGTTCCCTGCCGCCCTTTCCGCCGGGCAATCCGGCAGCACTTCTGCCGTGGTCGCAGTCGCAAAGCAACACAAGCTGGGAATCGGAATCAGCAGCCTGATTGCGGTTCTGTTGATCGGCGCCGCCGGGTATGGAATTTACGTGCTTTTCTCGCACAGCCGGCCCGCACCGTTTCAGAACTTCACCGCCAGGCGCGCTACCGTCACCGGCAAAGCCCGGCTGGTCGCCATCTCGCCAGACGGGAAATACCTGCTTCACGTAGTGGACGACGGCGGCCAGCAGAGTCTGTGGCTGCAAAACATTCCCACCAAGAGCAATACCCAGGTGGTTGAGCCGGCACAGGCGGAGTACCAGGGACTGCGCTTCTCGCCGGACGGCAATTACCTGTATTTCTCCCGCTCCGAACCTGGCAGCCGTTCTCTGAAATACTGTACCGCGCTCCAGTGCTGGGCGGAACTCCACAGAAACTGGTGACCGATATCGATTCGAACATCAGCTTCTCTCCGGATGGCAAAAGATTCGCCTACCTGCTCGGCAACAATCCAAAACCGGGTGAGTACCGCCTGATTATCCGGTCGGCAGAAGGCACTGAAGAAAAAACCATTGCCACCGGCCCCATCAGTGAAATGCAATCCGATGTGGCATGGTCACCCAATGGCAAAATGATCGTGATGCCGCTCTCGCAGCCGCGAGATGCACTCGGCGGCTTGGACGCCATCGATGCGGAAACGGGCAAGCGCAATTTATTCCTGATCTCGAAGGACCTGTACTTTGCCCGGACGGTTTGGCTGCCCGATGGCAATGGCCTGCTGGCTTTAGCGCAGCCCTTCCTTGGACAGAATCAGATCGTTCACATTTCGTATCCGTCCGGCAAAGTGTCGCCCGTGAGCCGTGATACCAACGCATATAGTGACCTGGGTCTGGCTGCCGACGGCCACACCATGGCCACTGTGGAAACCCTGATTCATAACCAGGTCTACCTCATGCCCGACGGCGCCAGCAGTTCCAAGGCCCGTGAGTTCCCCGGAGACGAATCCCCGAACTACGAATTGGGATGGACCCGGAACGGCCAACTGCTGATGTCTGCGATGGGAGGAGGGGTCACGCTGCTCAATCCGGCTTCCGGCGCGAAAACTCCGTTGCTTTCCCAAGTTCGTCTTCCAGGATTCGCTCGTTCCTGCCCAGACGGACATATCGTTTTCACGGCGGCGCCCGAAGCCAAAACCGAAGTTCACGTGTTTCGCGCCGATGCGGATGGCGGGAGTGTGCAGGAACTCACGCGCGGGAAATTTGACTTTGCGCCTGTGTGTTCCGCCGACTCCAAAACCGTGCTTTACGCGGACGCGGATGCAAAAATCGGAAAGGCTGCGATCGACGGCGGTTCCTCTTCGCTCTTTCCTGAGTACTCTACCTTCGGCCGAGTCACAATTTCTCCCGACGGCAGGCTCGCGGCCATGGTCAGCAATCGCCCGGGCGACACCAAAGAGAGGTTGGGGCTGTTGTCGCTCGATCTCCGCCTGCCAATCCGATTTCTGGATTTCGAGCGGCCGCGGGTCGAATACCCTAGTGGGTTTGGTGACGCACCGATCCTGTTCAAACGCGACGGCAGCGGGATCATTTACCCCATTCGTGACGGCCAGACCGATAACCTGTGGCTGCAGCACCTGGATGGCTCTCCCGGAAAACAACTCACCGACTTCAAGTCGGAATTCATCCGTGATTTTGACTACTCTTATGACGGCAAGCAGCTCGCCATCATTCGCGGCCACCGCGAATCCGATGTGGTGCTGATCAGCGATTCGGAGAAGTGAGCGGCAGCCCGCGACCCAAACTGTTTCACAACTGGAAGTCCATCGCGTCGTCAATCGTTCCAGCCCTTTTCCGGTCCCCGCCATCCAAGCCCTATACTTAAACGGCGCTGGGCAACGAGGCACTCGTGAAAGATTCGGTCGTCACAGTTCAGGGCAAACAGCTCAAGCTCACCAATCTGGAAAAGGTGTTGTACCCTGCCAGCGCGTTTACCAAAGGCCAGGTCATCGACTACTACGCGCGCATCGGCCCGGTGCTGGTGCCGCAGCTCCGGGAGCACCCGCTCACGCTGAAACGCTACCCGAATGGTGTGGACCAGGGGCACTTTTTCGAAAAGAATGCCACGCAATATCGCCCCGAGTGGGTGAAGACCGTTCCGGTTTGGAGCGAGGGCAATCGCCGCAACGTTAATTACATTCTGGCCAACGATCTGCCGACGCTCATCTGGGTCGCTAATCTGGCATCGATCGAACTGCATCCGTCGCTCGCGCGCGCCCAGGAGATCCAGTGCCCGGCGGTGATCGCATTCGATTTGGATCCGGGCCCGCCGGCCAACATCATCCAGTGCTGCCAGGTTGCATTCTGGTTGCGCGAGATCTTCGAGCGCTTCGGCCTGCAAAGCTTTCCCAAGACTTCCGGCTCCAAGGGTCTGCAGATTTACGTTCCGCTGAATACCAGGACCTCGTACGACGTTACCAAGCCGTTCGCGCATGCCCTGGCGCGGCTGTTGGAAGACGAGCACCGCGATCTGGTGGTCTCGGACATGAAGAAAGCGATCCGCACTAACAAGGTTTTCGTTGATTGGAGCCAGAACGACGAGCACAAAACCACCGTGTCCGTCTATTCCCTGCGGGCCCGCGAGCGACCGACGGTTTCGACTCCGGTGACATGGGAGGAGGTGGAAGCTGCATTCAAGAAAAAAGACCTGGCCCGGCTGACCTTCGAAGCGCCACAGGTGCTGCAGCGAGTGGAGAAAATGGGCGATTTGTTTGAGCCGGTACTCACGCTGAAACAGAAACTGCCGGCGCTGGCGGGAATTGAGGAGCCTGTGACGGAGCCGGTCGATGCTACGCCTTCACGAAAACCTTCCCGCACTGCTTCCACAAAGACTGCGAAAGCCATCGCAACAAAAGCTGTACCTGCCAGGAAGCCGGCCGCAAAACGACGGAAGGTATAATCCTCACCCGTGGCTCAATTTTTCGCGGGCACATCTGGCTGGGCGTATCCGAGCTGGAAGCCGGACTTCTATCCTCAGAAGCTCGCGCAGAAAAATTTTCTCGGGTTCTATTCGACCCAGCTGAACACGGTTGAAGTCAATTTCACCTTCCGCCAGCTGGTGAAGGACACCACTGTCCAAAAGTGGATCGCAGAAACGCCCGACAATTTTCGTTTCGGCGTGAAAGCCCATCAGGTAATCACCCACATCAAGCGGCTAAAGAAAACCGAAGATTTTGTGCTGCGCTTCCTGCAAACCGTCCAACCTCTCGCTCAAGCCGGAAAGATGGGCCCGGTGCTCTTTCAGTTGCCGCCCAACATGAAGGCTGACGCTGCCATTCTGAGGGAATTTCTTGCGGCCTTGTCACGCGGCGTGCGGGCCGCCTTCGAGTTTCGACATGAATCCTGGTTCAACGACGAGATTTTTGAAATTCTCAGGAGTTCGAACCGCTCGCTGTGCATCGCGGAAACGGAAGAACGAAACACGCCCGATATCGTAACCGCCGATTTCTGCTACTACCGTTACCGCAAGCCGACTTACAACTTGCAGGAACGCCAGTCGATGGTGGCGAGGCAGCGCGAACATCTCGCCGCCGGCCGCGATGTATTTGCCTACTTCAAGCACGAAGACACTCCGCAGGGAGCGATGTACGCGAGTGAGATCCTGAAAGAGATGGCTGGATCAAATGCATAGGTCGCGGATGGCCGGAATATCCGGCGGTCTATCTGACCGGCTGCAGATGCACCTGCGGCCCGCGGCATTCGCGCACACTGCTGCTGCACTCACGATAGTGAAGCTCTTTGTCTAGGCAAGCTTCAACAGCCACCAGCTCTGCGTCATGGCAGGAGATACGAAATGCTTTACGCGGAGCATGATTTATATCCGCAAAACGCTCTTCGAGTGCCGATACCGGCAGCTCACTCTGCCGGTTCAACGACTGTAAATCTTCCGGTACACGCACACTTTTGAATGCCTCCTCCGCCTGAGCGAAGTAAGAACCGGCCGGCAATCCACTGCAGGTGCCGTGTTCGCGCCACTCGTGCTGGACCAGTCCGGCGCTGGGCATGTATGCGAGCATATGATCCACCAGATCATGCGCAACCGGGCTGGCGGGCGCGCACTCCATGGGTGGCGGCCCGCTCTCTGACTGTGGCCAGAGTCCGTGCAACACGAAAGCCTTCTGATTGCCCACGCGGCACTCACTCGAGTGATCGCCGGGATGCGATGCGCAAAAATTTGGCGCCCAGGAGAGGGCGAGCAGGTAGTAATCGAAGCTTGCACTACCGCTTCCGGAACTATGACGATGCTTCTTTCCGAAAGCCGGCGATGCGACCAGTAGGACAAGGACGATGACCGCGAAAACGTAGTGGCGGCCACCGCCTGCAGCTTCACTAGAACGGTATGTCTTCATCGCTGATCGGCGAAGAAGCGACCGGCTCCGGTTCGCGCTGGTCGAAATTGTTGCCGCCGCCGGCAGCTGCGCCTCGGGAACCTGAGCTGAAATCTGCGCCGCCTTCGCCGCGTCCGCCGAGCAGCACCAGGTCGCTGGCCACAACCTCGGTCATGTAGCGCTTCTGGTTGGTCTGCTTGTCCTCCCAGGAACGGGTCTGCAGGCGGCCTTCCACGTAAACCTTGCCGCCCTTTTTGAGATATTCACCCGCAATCTCAGCCAGCCGCTGCCACAGCACCACGTTGTGCCATTCGGTGCGATCGGCCCACTGGCCGTCTTTATCTTTGAAGCGCTCGTTGGTCGCCACCGTGAGTTTTGCCACCGGCGTGCCGCTGGGCGTGTACTTCACTTCGGGATCCTTGCCGAGGTTTCCAATCAACATCACTTTGTTCAGACTTTTTGCCATGAAGGCTGCTCCTTCCGCCCCGTCTCTGCGTCACCGGGAGCTGGTAATGAGGAATTTACAGGGGCTGGACGGTCACTATAACAGAAACGGCGGGTCTGTATGTGACGGATGAACATTGTTATAATCCCGCCATGGCTGCCGAATCGGCCGAATCCAAAGCACTCGGGATGGTTCCCGACGAATTCAAACACGAGCCCCGTTCCAAGGGGCTGACCCATCCACGCAAGAAGAAACCAAAAGAGTTGGCCGTCATTACCGAATGCTGCACCGGCTGCGCCGGCTCGCCCGCCTGCGTCGAATACTGCCCAGTCGAAGATTGCATGTTCTGGGTGCCGGATGAAGACCATCCGCCATTCGGCAGAATTCAGGTTGATCCGATCCTTTGCATCGGCTGTAACAAATGCACCAGCAAAGGCCCGGACGGATCGTTCCTGGATGGTTGTCCGTGGGATGCGATCGTGATGGTGCCTACGGCAGAAGTGGAAAAAGAAGTGGGCGTAATGCCGATTTAGGTTTCACCGCTTGACAGCCGAGGGCGGCTGTCACTCTTACGTCACCATTTCCACACCAGCTGGGTTCCGTGCAATGCCGCTTCTACGCCTTTCATGAGGGTCCGTGCGGCGAGCGCCCCAACCAGAATTCCTGCGAAGCCTGCGATCAGCTCCTGCTTGTGATCTTCAAGCCAGCGCAAGATAGGAACCTTGTGCGGATGACGCAGGTACACAATGCTATGCGAACTGATGAAGTAGTACACCACGATCGCAGCGAGCACGACGGTGGTTACAAGATGCACCCATTCATAAATGGTGAGATACCTGGGTACGGTCACGAATTTTGCCGCGATAACTGATAAGACCCACAAGACCCCTGCCATCCACGGCCAGGCCGCGCGCACAATAGATTTCAGCCCCAGCTTTCGTTTTTGGAATATCGCCTCGACCTTCACGTATTTCGACCAGGCCATCATCTGGTCGCCTAATTCATGGATGTGAATACTGCTCGCCCCGGGCTTGAGCGAGAGCGTGTGATGCCTGCCAGGCGAGGAGATTTCCATCATCAGATGGGTAGTCCGCCCACCCATGTTGGGCAAATCCTTCAGCGAATCGCATTGTGCGTTGCCGACGATCACGCTGGTGCGTGGTTCGTCGCACGATTCAGTCAGGATCTGCCAGATCTCGGTAATGTCGTCAAGATACAGCTTCGCCGGCGGCAGCCTGGTCGGAATGGTATGCAGGATGAAATTTTTCGCCATCGGATGTCTCAATCGGGAGCGTCAGACGAGTGTGCGTGGAAAGGGACGCCCTGCTTTCGGTAAGCCAGAGATTATCGCCTCTGTCCCGGGCACGCAAAACACGAAGGTAGGTTCCACGAGTGACCGGGCGGACAGGCTTGAGCGGGCCGGTTTTCAGCCTTGTTAAACGGAACGGTCGCGTGGACAACCGCGACACTTGTCACTTTACGCGTTCTGATATTTGTTTGTCGGTTGCGGTGGCCTGCTGGCGAACCCGGTCAGAAATATCCGGGAGCTCGCGTTCATAGGGACGGATGGCAGGCAGATCTTCGGCCTGGCCGATCAGGTAGAGAGCGCGCAAAGCCTCCCAGACCTGCTCGCTGTCGGGATCGACCACCGCGACGACCTCTCCGGCAGCAACGCTGCGCCCGCTCTGCACCTTGATCTCGCGCAATCGCCCGCCGATCGGCGAGCGGACTTCTAGCGTGCTTCCGCTGGTGTTTAGCTTGGCCACCACTCCGTTCTGGTGAATCGCCGTGCCGGCGGTGCTGGTGTCGGTGACAGTTCCCGCCTGCGCAGCGGTTACATTGGCGGGCTGCAGCAGGGCGACAATCTGCGGCCGTCCGCTGGCATCGCCGAAGCGAACCAATGAGAGCGCAGCGTTGCCACGTACCAGCAGTGACGGATCATTGAGCATCTTCAGCAAAGCTTCGTGAAAACCTGCGCTCGAAGCGTCCTGCCCCATGACCCATGCGTCAGTATTGCGGATTTCATCTACCGCATGAGTGCTGAGCGTGATCAGTTGCGGATACCAGCGGGTGACCGTGCCGTCGTGTCGCGCCATGCGCTCGCCTATCTGCACCAGCGCGTGCTGGACGTGGCGCGGCTTGTTCTGATCGTGCAGATACGCGTCCAGTTGCTGGTCATTAAGATTGCGGCCGAACCAGGTATTCCACCAGAAAAGAAACGGCATCATGACGATAAGCCAGCCAACCACGAGAAAGATGACACGCTGGCGGGTGGTCATGTGGCGGCGGGACGGGACTTCCACTGCGGCGTCAGACATTGCGTCTGTGATTGACTATAGCAGGTTGATTCGTACCTCTGTTCGCTCGCCAAGGCGAATCGCAAAGAACGCCAAGGCTCCGCAAAGTGCGCGAAAATGAACGATCGGATGAGTTTGACTTGCGAAGTCGGTGGGTGGTGGAGGCGGACGCGGGCCAGTAAGAGTTTGCCGGGAACACTACTGGCGCTCTCTTCCCTGGTGTGGCGATTTCTACGTGAGTCAACTCCTGAACAGCGGCGGCGAAGATACGGCGACATGGAGTATGACTGGGAACATCGCGTAGATACGACAGCGGCAACCGTTTCAGCTCGCGATCGATTCATCGGACTGCTGAACTCGCCTTACCAGGCGACCGATCCGGAATTGTTCAAAGAGATGATGGCGGAGCTACCTGTCCGTTTCGAGGAATTTACCTTCATCGATGTCGGGTCGGGCAAGGGACGCACGCTGCTGATCGCGGTTATTCCTTTCGACGAATCGTCGGAATCGAACTATTACCGGCCTTGCATCGCGTAGCACAGCAGAATATTGCCAGCTACCCGCGCACCGGTCAGATCGAGTTGATCTGCACTGACGCCAGCTTCTTCCAATTCCCTGCCGAGCCATTGGTGATATATCTCTTTAACCCGCTGCCCCGGTTGAGCCTGGTTAAAATGGTGACGAATCTCGAAAGATCATTGCTGTCGAGCCCGAGAGCCGCCTGGATCGTCTATCACAACCCGCTGGAGCAAGATGTCATCCTGCAGAGTGGACGTTTCAGGAAGGCTGCCGCAACAAATTCCTACTCCGTGTGGGTGTGGAAATAGCCATTGGATGGCGCAGTCCTTCCAGCGCTGCGATTAGGAGCACATTAGCGCGGCTTTAGCCGCCAGGGTATTTTTCATTGAGCAGCCCCCGCGGGGCCCCTTCCAACCGGCCGCAGGCGGCCCCCTTCCAACGGGCGGCCACATATCTGCATCAAAATCGGAGTTCATGCGCAATGACGCCAGATCATCGTTCGCCGACAGCTTTCACAATTTCGCCGCGAAAGCCTCTTACATTGCGGGTACAAAGTGGGCATTCATTCTGGCGGTGGCGATTATTCTGGTGTGGGCGGTTACCGGTCCCTATTATCACTATTCTGATACCTGGCAGCTGGTGATCAATACCGGAACGACCATCGTTACCTTCCTGATCGTCTTTCTCATTCAGAACACCCAGAACCGCGACGCCCGCGCCATCCATCTGAAGTTGGACGAAATCATCCGCGCCATCGGAAAAGCGCACAATGACATGATCGATATCGAAAATCTCTCGGAAGAAGAACTGCAGAAGCTTTCGCACAAGTTCGAACTCATCCGGCGTGAGCTTCAACCGAAACAGCAGGCGAACTCACGTAAGCCGTAATCACCACCCAGGCTATTCCGATTCTTCTTCGCGGTATCTACGGAAAACATCTTCACGGGTAATGACGCCCTCAACCTGCCGGAAATTGGCCCGATTCACCACCGGCACCAGCGGCGCGTCCTGCACAAAGCGGAGCGCAGCATCGAGCGGAAGATCGGGAAACAAGGAAGGCAGGCTGCGAGTAGAAAGATTGGAGGCCAGCGACATCTCAGTCTTGCCCTCGCCCGCCAGCTTCCTGAGAGCAGCGATGGTTATCGCGTTCCATCCGGTAGGAGTCATACGTACCAGAATGTGTTCGTCTTGTTTTTGGGCGCCATCGGGCAGCAGGCGAACCGCTTCACCAATGCTGTGATCGGCTTCGAGAATCAGCGAAGGCGCCGGTTGCATGGCATCTTCCACTCGCAGCACGGCCTGTTCGCGCTCTTCTTCGAGCGACGGCAGTACCAGACCATCCTGGCGCGTCAGCAAATCAAATATCGGAAGCGGCTGCAGGGCGCGCGAAATAAAGTACGCCAGGGTGTTGGCAACGATCACCGGCACAATAATGGAATAGTTCCCGCTGACCTCCAGCACCATGAATACCGAAGTCATGGGCGCTCGCAGAAATCCGGCAAACAGCACGCCCATGCCGACCAGCGCGTAAGTGGCGGTAGAGCCGGTGACCAGATGCGGATAAAAATGCCGCTCCGCGCCACCGATCGCTCCTCCAATCATTGCGCCCGTGAACAGCGCGGGCGCGAACATGCCGCCGGGAGTGCCTGTAACAAAAGACGCTGTCGTAGCGATGATCTTCAGCACCGCCAGCGCCGCCAGCATCTGCCAGGTGAACTGGTCATGCATGGCCTGGTCCATATATTCGTAGCCCGCGCCCATGATCTGCGGCGCACCGAAATATCCCATGAGTCCGATGAGCAGGCCGGCGCACGCCGGCTGAAAATACTGGGTCCAGCGCGGAAGCGCGCGCAGCCGGGGGCGAAGGAATCCAATGGAACGGGAAAACATCACCGCTGCCAGACCGCCCACTATTCCCAGCAAACCATACGCCACGAGTTCCGCCGGACGATTGAGCGCGAGCGATGGAATTCGAAACAGCGGCTCCGAACCCAGAAACCAGCGCACCACTACCACGCTGGAGATGGCCGACAACACGACTGAGCCGAGTATGCCGGCGCTCCAGCGCCCGATGACTTCTTCGATCACGAACAGGACGGCAGAGATCGGCGCATTGAAAGCGGCGGCCAGGCCTGCCGCCGCCCCGACCGGGGCCAGCAAGCGCAGGCGCTCGCGCGAAAGATGCAGCCGCCGACCCAGGGCCGAGGCCAGAGTTGCTCCAATCTGTAATGACGGATCTTCCGGTCCGAGTGAGTGGCCGGCTCCAATGGATAATGCCGCGGTGATGAATTTTCCGATCGCAGTTTTGAGGGGAATGTAGCCGTTGTAGATGTACAGCGCAGCCTTGGTCTGGTTCACTCCGCTGCCGCGAACCAGCGGGAATATGTGAATTACTAAAATTGCGACCACCAGGCCCACTACTACGGGAGCAATGATCAGGCGCAGGCTGTGCGCTTCGGGAAGCGGCCCGAGCAGTGCGATTCGGCTCCAGTCAATCGCCAGCCGGAAACAAACCACGGCCAGCCCGGAAAATATTCCGATGAACACCGCCAGCACCAGGAAAATGCGCTCTTCGCGCGTGCTGTTGAAGCTGAACCAGGAAAACCGCCGCTCTTGCTCCTCGGGTTCGACGTAGATGGGCGGCGTGCTCATGGGTGGGAGTATGCTCCGTCGTTTGCCAGCAGTAAAAGAGCTTGATCGGTCGGCGCTGCCGGCGCACACCGCTGAGTCTGCTGCTCGATCTCGAACACCAGACCCATGGCTGCATTCAGATCATCATTGAAATGTGTTGTCCGTAGAACTTTCGATTTCACCGCACCCCAGCGCTGTCGCAGATCCGCCACTACCGCACTGACCTCCCGGCATTCATCCAGTCGCGAACCGGCATGCTGAAACGCTTTCTTGATGCGCCGCACCCGCTCTGAGGCAGAAATCGCCGGGTCGTCAGGGTCTGAATCCAGTATCACCCGCACCACTTCCAGAAGAGGCTTGGCTTCGTCGTTTGCCGCGGCCCGGGAAAAATATTTTTCCGCCTGGCGATAGCGATGCAACTGAAAAGCCGCCTTGCCGGCCCCGACTGCAGCCTGCAACTGCGATGGTTGCTTGCGCAGCACGTGTTCATATTCGTCAAGTGCGCGTTGAAAATCCTGCGCCTGGAAGAACAAATCCCCAAGCTGCAACTGAAGAGCGGGATCATCAGGCAGCGAGGACGACATGGAGATAAGCTCGGACTGCGCATCGGTCGCCGCCTTGCGTTGCAGCAGGTAGCGGACAAGTTCGAACCGCGCCCCCAATCCATTGTCCGCCGAGTTCTGCGCCCACACCCCGTAAGCAGCATTGTGATAGTACTGAATGGCGCGCGCGACATCATTCTCACGCGCAAACAGCCTGCCCAATGCCAGATTGATGGGCCCATCCTGCGGGTCTTTCTCCCACAGCCGAATCAGGTATGACTCAGCTTCGTCAGTCCGGCCCGTGTCGCGCAGAGCGCGCGCCAGCCCAAGTTGATACTGCGGATTGTCGCGGCTGTACGAAATCGCCGCCCTTAAATAGAGGATCGCCCGATCCACGCGTCCCGCGGACTGTTCAGCCTGGGCCAGCGCGTAGAGTCGCCGGCCAAGTGCTTTTTCCTGCTCGTGAAAACGGACCACCAGATGATTCACCGCGATGAAGCCGAGGATCGAGATGAGCAGCAGTACCGCAAATACAACCGAAGGGATTTTAGAAGCTTGTTGAAGGCGGCGTGCAACCATCGTCGATATCTGATGCTACAACATCGCGGAGCTTTGCATAAGCAAGCTCCCCGTTACAACAGAAGTTCTGCGGCAACCAGATCTTCAAGAGCGCAGCCAACGCTCTTGAACACCGTAATCTCGCGCTCAGACTCGCGGCCCGGCTTTTTGAGCGACACCAGTTCGTGCAGATCAGCAATCAGATCTTCGGGTTTGAAAGCGCCCTCCTTTATCGCCATCAGGACGTCGCCGGCTTCGGCGAGAATGGCCTCGTAAGATTCTACGAACACACGCGCGCGTTGAATAGTGATTGAATCGACTTCGCGAGCGGACGGCTGAAATGCGCCCACCAGGTTGAGGTGGGTTCCGGGGCGCAGGGCAGTGCCCTCAAACAGCGGAGTGGCGGACGCGGTGCACGTGCAGATTACATCCGACTGGCCGGCGCATTGCTCAGCCGTTGCCGGTTGCACATCCAGTCCCGTGCCGAATTCCGCGATGAAGAGGTGAACTCTTTTCGGATCGCGGCCGCATATCAATACGCGCTCAAAATTCCGCACCAGTGGTACCACCGCGAGATGGGCGCGCGCCTGGCGCCCGGTTCCGAAGATGCCCAGCGTTCGAGCGTCTGAGCGGGAAAGATATTTTGTGGCCAGCGCCGAGGTGCAGGCAGTACGAAGATCGGTGAGCCAGTTGGCTTCGATCGTGAGCTTCGGCCGGCCGTTCGCGGGATCCATCAGCAGATAGGTTGCATGCACGCCATTTCTGACCGCAACCAGTTTCATCCCCAGAACGTGGGATGCAGGATCGTAACAAGGCATGGTGAGCAGCACGCCGCCCTCAATCGCAATGTGAGTTCGCGCTGGAATCTGAACAGTCAAATAGCGCTCGCGAAACGCAGATTCGAGTCCGCCGATCAGCGCGGCAGCGTCAAGCCGCAGTCGGACATCAGCTTCAGTAAGCATCCGCACGGCCAGAGTTATAACACGGACCGCCGAGGGCGACGGTCGCTACGCAGACGGTGATGGCGGCGCAGTTTTTGGGTGGGGCGGCGCTTCAGCGCTGCGAAAATCTGTAGCTCAGAAGAGCGGCTTTAGCCGCCGCGGCAAAATTCTCCGCGTTTCTTGTAAGATACTGCGCGCCCATGAACCGCGAATATCACAAAAGCTACAGCCACGAACTGGGCCGCGACATGGAGATGCTGGTGTTCGGCCACGCCGGGCTGCCGCTGGTGGTGTTCCCCACTTCCATGGGCCGCTTCTACGAATACGAAGATCGCGGCATGATGGGCGTGCTCGGCGGCAAGCTCGATAGCGGCGAGCTCCAGATCTTCTGTCCCGATAGCGTTGATACCGAGAGCTGGTACAACAAGCAGGTGCATCCGCGCGTGCGCGTTGCCCGGCACCTGCAATATGAGCGCTACCTCCTGAATGAGGCCCTCCCTTTCATTCGCTGGAAAAACTGGAGCCCGCGCATCGGCGTCACCGGCTGCAGCTTCGGCGGCTATCAGGCGGTGAACTTCGCGCTGCGTCACCCGGAAACGGTGAGTTATTGTGTCAGCATGAGCGGCGCGTTTGACATTCACCAATTCCTCGACGGATATTACGACCAGGATTGCTACTTCAACAATCCACAGGACTTTCTGGTGAATCTCAACGATGAGTGGATTCTCGGCCGCTATCGCGAAATGAAGATTGTGCTCGGCTCGGCGGACTGGGACATCTGCCTCGACCAGAACTTCAAACTCTCGGGCAAGCTGAACGCCAAAAATGTTCCGCACTGGCTGGACGTGTGGAATGACCACTCGGTGCACGACTGGCCGCTGTGGCTGAGGATGGCGGGAAAGTATTTTTAGGGCTGGGTGTGTTGCAATTGGGAAGAGCACGGCTTAAGCCGTGCCGGGATATGAATCTCATACCCTGTCATTCCGGACCGTCCGCAGCCGAGCTTGCAAGGCTTAGGACGCGCGAGGAATCTGCAGTTTCGCCGCAACTTTCAGAACAGGTGACCTTATGAAAAAGATTGGAATCATTTTCGGCATGGAAACTACCTTCCCGCCGGCACTGGTCGACAGAATCAACGGCATGAAGGTGGCAGCCGTGACGGCGGAGGCAGTCAAGCTCGGCGGCGTAAAAATGGCCGAGCCCAGCGGATATCGGGTGATCGTCGATCGCATCTCGCAGGACATCCCGTTCTATCGCGCCTATCTGAAGAATGCCGCGCTGAGCGGCACCATCGTCATCAACAATCCCTTCTGGTGGACGGCCGACGACAAGTTTTTCAATTACGCCCTCGCCTCAAAGCTTGGGGTCGCGATCCCGCCGACCGTTCTGCTGCCGCACAATCAGCATCCCCCCGACACCACCGATCGCTCCATGCGCAACCTGATGTACCCCCTCAACTGGGATGAGATTTTCCATTATGTCGGCTTCCCCGCCTTTCTTAAGCCTTACTCTGGCGGCGGCTGGAAGCACGTGTACAAAGTCCATTCGCCAGATGAATTCTTCCGCTGCTACAACCAGACCGGCGATTTGTGTATGACGCTGCAGCACGGCGTGGAGTTCGAGGAGTACTACCGCTGCTATGTTGTCGGCCAGGAAAAAGTGCGCATCATGAAGTACGACCCGAAAGTTCCTTTTCACGAGCGCTACGTTAAGGGCAATCCGCCGCCATCTTCAACTGCCTTGCATGACCGCATTGTGCGCGACGGACAAACTCTGTGCCGCGCTCTGGGGTACGACCTGAACACAGTGGAGTTCGCCGTGGAAGACGGAGTGCCTTACGCCATCGATTTCATGAACCCGGCACCCGATGCCGACATCAATTCCGTCGGACCCGAAAATTTCGAATGGATCGTGAACGCGGTGGCGGAACTCGCGGTGCAAAAGGCGTTAAGCAATGAAGATCCGTCGCGCGAATTGAGATGGTCATCGTTTCTCGCCGGGCCTAAGGAAGTGAAAGCCTCTCAACGCCGGGCAAGAGCGTAACTCTGATGGATTTTCTACTTTTGCAGACCTGAAGCCGGCACCGCAAAACCGAAGCTGCGGAACAATGCTTTGATCGCGGGAGTCCTGATAAATTCCAGGAATGCCTTGGCAGTAGCTTTCTGCTGCGAAGACTTCAGAATCACGCAGGCCTGTTCAATTGGCGGGTACTCACTGGCGGGAATTTCGAAGTAGCGGCCCTTCCCTTTCATATTTGGCGAAACCGCCAGCGATAAGGCCACCATTCCCGCATCCGCCGCGCCTGAAACCACGAACGATGCGGTCTGCGAGATGTTTTCGCCCAGAACGAATTTTTCAGAAAGCCTGTCATAGAGGTTTTCGGTTTTCAAAGCTGCCACTGCCGCCTGTCCATACGGCGCATGTTGCGGATTCGCAATGGCAATCTTCTTGACGGAAGGATCCAGCAGCGCCTGCAAGCCAGAGTTCACCTCCAGCTTCGAGTCATTCCTCACCCACAGAACGATTTTTCCGATCGCGTATTGATAAAGCGATCCCGGCTCGGTCAAACCGGCAGCTTCCAGTTTCGTGGGATAGTCCACGTTGGCCGAAAAGAACATATCAAAGGGGCCGCCGTTCTGGATCTGCTGAAAGAAATTCCCCGAAGATCCGTTGATCACCTTCACGGTTTTCCCGGTTTCTTTCTGAAAGCGCGCGGTCGTCTCCTGCATGACAAACTGCAGATCGGCCGCAGCGGCCACGGTTATCTCCTGCGCGGCGGAGAAGCATGGAATCAACAGCATCAACCACGGCCAGACCGCTGACAGTATCTTCGGCTTCAAAGGACGGCGTCTCGGGAAAATACTGCTACGTTTCTACCCCTACGTGGCACACTCGGCCTACCAGATAGTCATAAGGTTTCTTGTCGGCTTCAAGCGACATTACTTCAACTGGATACGACTGATTATGCGGTCTCAGAACCAGGTGATTGCCGGCCATCTCGACATACTTTACGGTGCAACTGCCATTTTTTGTCACTGCGTACATGTTGAATTCGCCCTTGCGATACGGTTTGAGCGAATTGTAGTGGCGATCGATCAGAACTGTAGCTCCGGGAAGCAGACGTGGATACATGCTCATGCCCTCCCGGCCATCGGCGCGAATCACAACGAAGCGTTCCCAGCGTTCGCGATCGCCTTCCATATCGGTGCGCAGCTTGCGCAGAAATGATCTCTTATATTTCAGGATGTCCTTTACTTTCATGCGCATAATGATGGTCTGGCGGGCTGCGACCGCACCCTCAACCAGGAAGACGTTCTCAAATTCATCGTTGCTGGGCGGAACGATGCTGGCACGCTTGTTGATCTCGCGATGATCGAGCAGGTCGAGCACCGAAAGCCGTTGCACGCTCAGGACTTTGTCCATTCCTTCGACGCTCAAACCGCGCTTACGATTCAGGAAATTGGAGATGTGGGCCTGTTTGAATCCTGTCTCTTCCGCCAGCCGCAGGCCGGTGAGCTGGCCCTCGTCAATCCGGCCCCAGAGAGTTTTGCGCAAGTTTTCCTGCAGCGCTCGAAATTTCATGCGGCAGAGTATAGCACGCTCATATAGCGCATTGATATTTATTATCGAAGTACAACATCCTAAAGAGAATATAAACCTTGACTTTGGAATCCAAAAAGCTATACCATGTTGAACTTGTATAGCCCTCTCCTCTGCACTGCCACGCTGCGACAAACTAAGAGGAATTCTTACCCATGGATGTTCTTCTCAATGTTGAATCACGCGCAATCTGAAACTGAAGAAACAAACTTCGTCGAGTTCCGGCGCAAGATACGTGCGGCAGAAGTGCTTTCCGCGGCCGTGGAACGGCTGCTCGGGCAGCTGCATTTCACCGGCAAGGTAAGCATTATCGTTAAGAACGGGCGGGTGCTGAAATCAGGTTACGAGGAGGGTTACTTCCGCCAACCCAGCGAGTAATCAGCAGTTTAATTAAATAATACAAACAGGTCATCGTAAAAGAAACGAACCCTGTGTCCGGGAAACCGGCGCAGGGCTTTTTTTATTTTTGCTTATTTCACAATTATCCATTTATCGCGTTGGGAGGCAGTCATGAAAACAGCAGATCCGGAATTGATTCTTCTGGAATTGAAGTATTGCGAACGATGTGGCGGACTGTGGTTGCGCACCCAAGGGACTGCGCTGCCGTACTGTGCGCCGTGTGCACGGGAATTGGCCGATTTGCCCCCGCCAGAACGCCGGGTGAGGCGTCCGCGGATTCCCGGAAATCACTACTCCGATAACGGGTTGCGGCAAGCTAACCGTTTGAAACTGGTGGTCGAAGGAGGCCAGGCATGAGCGAGGTTAATGCGCAGGTTCCCGCAAGCTCGCAAGCGACCGAGGCTTCATCTCTGCCGCAAGCTTTGAAGGCCGTGAACGCTGCCACCGAAGCGGATGAGCTTCAACAGCTTCAGCAATCGTTGCCGCAGCCGGGCAGCGATCTGTGGCTGTACCGCGACCGCACGCTGGCCATACTCAGGCGCTACTTTCGCTTCTCCATCGAGGTTGGCAGGCTGCCATCGCTATTGGGACGAGAGTTGTTTCGCGCGCGCGTCAGTTCATACTCCGCCGGCACATTCGAAGACGCTGTTATTTTTGTCCACGATGTAGAGCAATGCCTGGAGGACTTGAATCAGTTCGATCGCAAAGTGCTGGGGAAAGTCGTGTTCCAGGACTATACCCAGGATGAAGCGGCGCACTTGCTGGGCTGCGGACGTAAAAAGATCTGGCGCCGGGTCCCGGAAATTCTTGATGTAGTCAGCGAAAAATTGCTTGAGCACGGATTGCTGTACCGGTTTCCGGTCAAAACGCCGATCGCTCAAAAATCTTGTCAAGGGGGTAAAAACAGTCAATTCCTTGTAAGTGATTGTTGCTAAGGGAAAAATAATTCCCGGAACCATGACACATTTTCCCTTCTGAATATGCTACTCTGGAATTAGAAGATTAGAAATTCTACTGAGGGCACGCTTTCGGGCGTGCCCTTTGTTTTTGGGGCGGGAAAATGGCAAAGCGGCAAAAAAAAACCGGACGGACGCACAAACCTGCGGACCCAGCGGCCTTGAGACCTGTCGACCTCGCGAGAGTTCGGGAACAGATTGAGTGCCTGGTGGGAAATGCCGCGGTCGATATGGTGACGAAGACGATCGAAGATGCAAAAAACGGCCGTTACCTCGGAATGCGATTTCTGTTTGAGATGACGGGCATTTATCCCGCGATCCAAGCCGAAACAGCTCCCTCCGGTGGAGAGACATTGGCACAGACCTTGCTTGAACGATTGGGTTTGCTGACACCTGAGGAGTTGCAGGATGGTTCCGACTCGCAGCGCATGGCGGTGGCTGCTTCCTCAGAACACGATGCCGTAGAATAAAATGGCGCGAGAACGGGGCAGTGGATGGATATGACGTGGGTGACCGGCCGGATCGCGGTCGGTGGCGGAATCTGGACAGCGGAAAACATGGCCGAAGTGGCGCGAGCTGGCGTCACTCACATCCTGGACATGCAGATCGAGTTTGACGACACGCCACTCGCGAAGCCGTTGGGCCTGAGTGTGTTGTGGAATCCAACCGACGACGATTTTGCGCCGAAGTCTGCGGAGTTGCTGCAACGTGGAGTTGACTTTGCAGTGAAGGCGCTGGAGGCGAACAGCACCAAGCTGTTGATCCATTGCGCCGCGGGAGTACACCGGGCGCCGATGATGGCGCTGGCGGTGTTGTGCTCTCTGAGTTGGACGATGGCAGACGCGAAACGGCTGATTGCCGGGAAGCGTCCGGTGGTGGATTTTGCGGACGTGTATGTGAGAAGCGTAGAAAGATTTCTTGAGGAGCAGGTGAAAGCGGGAAGATAGTTGCGAGTTGCGAGTTGTCCGTTGTAAGTGACGGTTTTCAGTTCCAAGTTGTTTCGTTCCAGGGAGGATTTATGTTCGGAGCAGGCCGCGCAATCGCGCGGCTTTTTTTGTTTGTGGCAACGGCGATACTGATGGCACAGGGACCAAGCACAACCACCATCACGGGAATTGTGTATCGCGCGGATGGAACTCCGGCGGGTGGAACGCTGCTGATTTCATGGCCTGCGTTTACGACCAATGCCGGTCAGGCGGTGGCGGCGGGGACGAAGAGCGTACTGGTCGGAAACGCCGGCGCACTCTCGGTTGGATTGGCCCCGAACGCGGGAGCGACACCGGCCAACATGGTCTACACGATTGTGTATCAGCTCGATGATGGCACGGTGAAAACTGAATACTGGTCAGTACCGACAAGCTCGCCAACAACCATCGCCAACGTCCGAACGATTTTGGGTTCAGGCGGAAGCGCGGCCGCGCCGGTAAGCAAGCAATACGTGGACACGGCATTAGCGGGGAAGGCAGACGACAATTCAGTGGTGCATCGGAGCGGAACTGAAACGATTTCAGGAGCGAAGCAGTTTACGGCTTCGCCGCAGTTTCCCTGCCCCGGTACAAGCAAGCGATGCGGCGAACAAAGCATATGTGGACTCGGCGGTGACTACCACCGGAAGCGGGTCGTTCGTCAGCAAAGCGGGCGACAGCATGAGCGGGCCTCTGCAATTACCGGCCGATCCGGTGTCCTCCAATCAAGCATCCACCAAGCACTACGTCGATAGCGGGCTCACGGCAAAGGCGGACGTTGTGAACGGCGTGGTACCAACCGGCGAGCTAGGAACGGGGAGCGCAAGCAGCAACCTGTGCCTGCACGGAAACAACACCTGGGGCGGATGTGGAACCAGCAGCGACGCAGTTTCAATTCAAGGCGTGGCGGTCGATCCGACTACCCCTACTGACAACCAGGTGATCACATACGTCGCATCGGCGGGAAAGTACCAGCCGAGGCCGGGCGGAGGAGTTACGGCGGGGATGCAGGCGGTGAAATACGCGCCGGATTTCAACTGGACGCAATCGCCCGCAGCAGATCTCACTGCAGCGGGAGCGAAGACAGTGAGTCTGGCGCAGTGTCCGGCGGGCGTCACCGGAAGCGAACCGCAGTATTACGTATACATTGCGGCAACGGGAACGGCGGAAGCAGCGCTGGTGACGGGCGGGACATGCGCCGGCAATGGCCAGGGTGGAACATTGCAATTCACTACCACGAACGCGCACAGCGCGGGATACACCGTGGGAAGTGCTTCAGCTGGATTACAGGAAGCACTGATCGCAACCAGATTTTCCCCCACCAACCCGGCGGGCACATCACAGTCAGGAAAAGTAATTGTGCCGCCGGGCGAGTTCAAGGCATTTGCGAAAGTCGCGGTCAGGTCATCGAATGTCACGGTCGACTTTTCGGGATCGATTATCGAATGCTGGATGAACGATCCCTGCATTTATGTGGGCGATTCCGGGAATTCAAATCTTTTCTCCGACATCACGCTGATCAGCCCGCGAGGCAGGCCGACGGTTGCGAACGGCCAGAAACCATTCATCGAAGTGAACGCGCAGAAGACACGATTGTTCAATGTGTCGACGCGGGTGGCGCTTTCGAATGGAACCTTCAGCAGCTATGTGCAGGTGGATGATGATCAGGCGTTCCTGCTGGACGGCCTCGATAGCACGCTGGGTGGATCGGGAGCCAACTTCGGGGTGCGATGCGATGCGACTGCGTGCAATCCGGTGGTGGTTGCGCCCGGGCCATTCGCGGGCGCGGCAGCAGTGGGTTGGTTGAAGAATCTGAATATTTCAATGCAATGCCGCGGCAACGGTGTTGACTGGCAGAGCGGAAACACCCTGAGGATTTCAGACAGCGTGATCCAGGGATATGCGCAATATGGAGTGCGCGGCGGAACGCGGCGCGGCGGTTTCGGCGGAATGGTGTTCGACAACGTGTACGAGGAAGTGGGGGCGTGCGCAAATCCGCTGGGTACGATCGGGCAAGCGGGAGTGATCGCGCAAGGCTCAACCGTGAAATTTTCCGGGGGCGAGGGACCGACCGGGGGAATTCCGCAATTCGCAAATACCGGTACGACGGATTATCGCTACTACGTAGTAGCGAAAAGCGCGCTGGGAGCTTCGAATCCGCTGTTCGCGGGTAAGGCGCTGAGCAATGGCAGTGGCAGCATCACGGTAACAACTGCGGATATTGCGGGGGCCACTTCATTCGATCTGTTGC
>Ga0136846_1227868_pt1 | contig 22336 bp, 24 predicted proteins | sample HopSoiMetagenom2_FD_96841 | JGI IMG/M metagenome (GOLD analysis project Ga0136846, IMG submission 96841) | Grasslands soil microbial communities from Hopland, California, USA - 2 Assembly 2016 (version 4) | ecosystem: Environmental > Terrestrial > Soil > Grasslands | place: USA: Hopland... | reverse complement strand
TCGTGCCTACTCGGCATTTCACGAGTTATGAAAATGCAAGAAAGGATACTAAATCTCGTCGTTAACTGAATTCAGAATCTTTCCATTCTGAATAAACAAAGGATTCAAAATAAAGTAAAGGTAGGCGGGGAATAACCTTATTTATGACAAGTTTCAAACTAGTAAAGTATATCCCTAGGATAAAGAAGAAGAAAAGTGTGCTAAGGAAACTCGCAAGGAAAGTGCCAACCGATCGTTTACTTAAGTTTGAGCGAGTTTTCAAAGCACAAAAACGTATACATATGTCTGTTTTCAAAGCACAAAGAGTTCTTGATGAGATTCGATGGCGTTACTACGAAGAAACTGTTATGATACTGAACCTCATGCCTTATCGAGCATCTTATCCCATCTTAAAGTTGGTTTATTCAGCAGCAGCGAATGCTACTCATTATAGGGATTTCGACAAAGCGAATTTATTCATTACTAAAGCCGAAGTCAGTAGGAGTACTATTATGAAAAAATTTAGACCTCGGGCTCGAGGACGTAGTTTTCCCATAAAAAAAAGCATGTGTCATATAACAATTGTATTAAATATAGTAAAGAAATCTAAATAACCTTTAGATTCATCTAAGATTTCAATTCCCACTAAAAAAATATAGAATAGAAAAATATGGGACAAAAAATAAATCCACTCGGTTTCAGACTTGGTACAACCCAAAAACACCATTCCTTTTGGTTCGCACAACCAAAAAATTATTCTGAAGGTTTACAGGAAGATAAAAAAATAAGGAATTGTATCAAGAACTATATACAAAAGAATAGGAAAAAGGGCTCGAATAGAAAAATAGAATCAGACTCAAGTTCCGAAGTAATTACACATAATAGAAAAACGGACTCAGGTTCAAGTTCTGAAGTAATTACACGTATAGAAATTCAAAAAGAAATCGATACGATCCACGTCATAATCCATATTGGATTCCCTAATTTATTAAAGAAAAAAGGAGTAATCGAAGAATTAGAGAAAGATCTACAAAAGGAAATTCACTCTGTAAACCAAAGACTTAATATTTCTATCGAAAAAGTGAAAGAGCCTTATAGAGAACCTAACATTCTGGCAGAATATATAGCTTTCCAATTAAAAAATAGAGTTTCATTCCGAAAGGCAATGAAAAAAGCCATTGAATTAACTAAAAAAGCGGATATAAGGGGAGTCAAAGTCAAAATTGCGGGTCGTCTCGGAGGAAAAGAAATTGCACGTGCCGAATGCATCAAAAAGGGTAGACTCCCCCTCCAAACAATTCGCGCTAAAATTGATTATTGCTGCTATCCAATTCGAACTATCTATGGAGTATTAGGTGTAAAAATTTGGATATTCGTAGACGAAGAATAACTAATCTTCTCTTCGCATTCTGTCCAGTGATAGAATAAAAAATGACAAGAGACTTTTTTTCCTGAAATCCCTGAAAAAAACAAGAAATTCTACCTCTTTCTTTCTATAAGATTTAATGAAAATTGATAAATCATTTAATATAATTGCTATGCTTAGTGTGTGACTCGTTATTTTTTTTTAAGAAAAAAACTTAGTATTAGTAATTATAGAAAATTAACTAATAACCAACCTATTGCTTCGTATTGTCGAGATCCTAACTAAGAAACAGTCACTATATGAATAAATATCTCTATCATAAATGAGTGGATCTATCATATAGTTGTAGCAACTGCTTTTTCTCTAAAAAAGAAATGAGATTCTAGGTTGTGAAGGAAAACTAAAGGGATGCGGATAAAGGGAGGGATGATAGAAAGAAAGAAGAGGGATTAAGTAAGATATAGGATTCCAATATGTATGGTCTATGAATTGCATCATAAAAAGCAATGTGATAAAGCATCAATATAATAAAAAAAAATAGAGAATTAGAAATCGTAACGTAACTTGAAACAAGAACTAGAAATTTAAAGCAATAATAAAGAGCCATCCTGGTTAATAAAACTGAGAAAATTAACTGGGAAAGAAATTTTTTGGAAGCTCCATTGTGGAATTCAGACCTAACCATTCAAGGAGAGGCAGTGGGAACGACAGAACCTATGATTCCATAGGATTTTATTGAAAAGAATCCTAATACTTCATTGGGTAGGATGGCGGAACAAACCAAAAAAATTTTCTTATTTGGTAAGGTTATAAATTAACAAATAAGACAGAAAAGAGTAAATATTCGCCCGCGAAATCCTTTTTAAATTAGAATACTTTACCATTACCATTATTCAATAAGAGTAAAAATAAAGATATTTTAAGGATTACATCATCTATAAAATATAGAATTTAGATAATATAGACACACACATCTAGATATATTCTAGATCTTCTTTTTTTTTGACTATAGATTTTTCGATTTTAACAAATTGAATAATAAATATAAAAAAAACCTAATTTTTTCTATTATTTATCTATTAATGTGGATCTCTCCCTAATATTTTTGAATATTACGGAATTAGAGAAATTTGCACGCTTTCTCATTTCATTCGCGAGGAGCTGGATGAGAAGAAACTCTCATGTCCAGTTTTGCAGTAGAGATGGAACTAAGAAAGAACCATCGACTATAACCCCAAAAGAACCAGATTTCGCAAACAACATAGAGGAAGAATGAAAGGAAAATCCTGCCGAGGCAATCGTATTTGTTTTGGTAGATATGCTCTTCAAGCACTTGAACCTGCTTGGATCACGGCGAGACAGATAGAAGCAGGACGAAGAGCAATAACACGATATGCACGTCGTGGTGGAAAAATATGGGTACGTATATTTCCCGACAAACCCGTTACACTAAGACCGACGGAAACACGTATGGGCTCAGGAAAGGGGTCCCCCGAATATTGGGTAGCCGTTGTTAAACCAGGTCGTATACTTTATGAAATGGGGGGGGTATCCGAAACTGTAGCTAGAGCAGCTATCTCCATAGCTGCCAGTAAAATGCCTATACGAAGTCAATTTATTCGATTAGAAATATAGAACCCCTAAAACTCAAAGGAGTATTGAAGATAAAAAAACGCCCTTTTTTTCTTTCTGAAAAGACAATATTTCTTTCATCCTTTTGCATTGAAATAACAAATGGAAATCAAAATAATATGATTCAACCTCAGACCCTTTTAAACGTAGCAGATAATAGTGGAGCTCGAAAATTGATGTGTATTCGAGTCATAGGAGCTGCAGGTAATCAGCGATATGCTCGTATTGGTGATGTTATTGTTGCTGTAATCAAAGACGCATTGCCCCGAATGCCCCTAGAAAGATCCGAAGTAATTCGAGCTGTAATTGTACGTACATGTAAAGAGTTCAAATGTGAAGACGGTATAATAATCCGCTATGATGACAACGCAGCGGTTATAATTGATCAAAAAGGAAATCCAAAAGGAACTCGAGTTTTTGGCGCGATTGCTGAGGAATTGAGAGAATTGAATTTTACCAAAATAGTTTCATTAGCTCCTGAAGTATTATAAATACTAGTAGGTGAAATTTAGATCAGAGAATAAATTTAGTAGTTAGTAGATTGTGTTTTACGTATATGTTTTAAAATTTAAAATGAAAAGCAAAAAAAAAGAAAACATGTTGATTATAGAACAATTTGGAGGAACCTAGAATTAGAGTCTTATGGGCAAGGACACTATTGCGGATTTACTAACCTCTATAAGAAACGCGGACATGAATAAAAAAGGAACAGTTCGAGTAATATCTACAAATATTACCGAAAACATTGTTAAAATACTTCTACGAGAGGGTTTTATTGAAAGTGTTCGGAAACATCAGGAACGTAACAGATATTTCTTGGTTTCAACTTTGCGACATCAAAAGAGAAAGACTAGAAAAGGAATATATAGAACAAGAACCTTTTTAAAGCGTATCAGCCGACCCGGCTTACGAATTTATACCAACTATCAAGGAATTCCTAAAGTTTTGGGTGGAATGGGAATTGCTATTCTTTCTACTTCTCGAGGGATAATGACAGATCGAGAGGCTCGACTAAACAGAATTGGGGGAGAAGTCTTATGTTATATATGGTAATCGCTCCGACTATAGTGCCCGAATTCTATCTCGACCTTCCTATTTTGAAAATAAAAATAGAAAAATAGGAGAAAAAAATATGACAGAAAAAAAAAACCCGAGAGAAGCAAAAGTCACTTTCGAAGGTTTAGTTACGGAAGCCCTACCCAATGGAATGTTCCGCGTTCGGCTAGAGAATGACACCATCATCCTGGGCTATATTTCAGGAAAGATCCGCTCTAGTTCTATACGAATACTGATGGGGGATAGGGTCAAAATTGAAGTAAGTCGTTATGATTCCAGCAAGGGACGTATAATTTATAGACTTCCCCATAAAGATTCGAAGCGTATCGAAGACTCGAAAGATATCGAAGATTTGAAAGATAGCGAAGATTCAAAGGATTAGGGTTTTCTTTTTTCTAGGGTAATAAATTTGAAGTTCAAAAATTCAAGCGAAGAGACTTATTTTTTCCAAAATATTAGATTCATAGTTTAAGAAAGGATACGGAAATATGAAAATAAGAGCTTCCGTTCGTAAAATTTGTACAAAATGTCGACTGATTCGTAGGCGTGGACGAATTAGAGTCATTTGCTCTAATCCGAAGCATAAACAACGACAGGGGTAATCTTTCGAAAAAGAACTTTACTTTCTCTAAAATAAAAAAGTACCCGCGGAAATGTTCCAATTCTAAATAAAAGAATTTTAAATAATTAAAGTAAAGGGTATATTTTACCCGGAAACGGATATCTTTGTATCTTTTTTTCTTTTTGTTATTTCTAACTCATATTTATGAGATAATAAAATATGGCAAAAGCTATACCAAAAATGGGTTCACGTAAGAAAGTGCGTATTGGTTTACGTAGGAATGCACGTTTTAGTCTACGGAAAAGTGCACGTAGAATAACAAAAGGGGTTATTCATGTTCAAGCTAGTTTCAACAATACCATTATAACTGTTACGGACCCGCAAGGTCGGGTGGTTTTCTGGTCCTCCGCAGGTACTTGTGGATTCAAAAGCTCAAGAAAAGCATCACCCTATGCTGGTCAAAGAACAGCAGTAGATGCTATTCGTACAGTAGGTTTGCAACGAGCAGAAGTTATGGTAAAGGGCGCTGGTAGTGGAAGAGATGCCGCATTACGAGCCATTGCTAAAAGCGGTGTGCGATTAAGTTGTATACGCGATGTAACACCTATGCCGCATAATGGATGTCGACCGCCTAAAAAAAGACGCCTGTAAAAGAATTAATCCGTTTTCAAGAGAAATAAACGATTCAATGATCAAATAATAATACTAGTCTATTATGGTTCGAGAGGAGGTAGCAGGATCCACTCAAACACTACAGTGGAAGTGTGTTGAATCAAGAGTAGATAGTAAGCGTCTTTATTATGGTCGTTTCATTCTGTCCCCGCTTAAAAAAGGTCAAGCGGACACCGTCGGTATTGCCTTGCGAAGAGCTTTACTTGGAGAAATAGAAGGAGCATGTATCACACGGGCAAAATTTGGGAGCGTGCCACACGAATATTCTACAATAGCAGGTATTGAAGAATCCGTACAAGAAATTTTACTAAATTTGAAAGAAATTGTATTGAGAAGTAATCTCTATGGAGTTAGAGACGCATCAATTTGCGTCAAAGGTCCTAGGTACATAACTGCTCAAGATATAATCTTACCACCTTCCGTAGAAATCGTTGATACGGCACAACCTATAGCTAACTTGACAGAGCCCATTAATTTTTGTATTGAGTTACAGATAAAGAGAGATCGTGGATATCAGACAGAACTCAGAAAGAACTATCAAGATGGAAGTTATCCTATAGATGCTGTATCCATGCCTGTTCGAAATGTGAATTATAGTATTTTTTCTTGTGGGAATGGAAATGAAAAACACGAGATACTTTTTTTAGAAATATGGACTAATGGAAGTTTAACCCCTAAAGAAGCGCTTTATGAGGCTTCTCGTAATTTGATTGATTTATTCCTCCCTTTTCTACACGCGGAGGAAGAGGGAACGAGTTTCGAAGAAAATAAAAACAGGTTTACTCCGCCCCTTTTTACTTTTCAAAAAAGATTAACTAATCTAAAGAAAAACAAAAAAGGAATTCCATTGAATTGTATTTTTATTGATCAATTAGAATTGCCTTCTAGAACGTATAATTGTCTCAAAAGGGCCAATATACATACACTATTGGACCTTTTGAGTAAGACTGAAGAAGATCTTATGAGAATTGAAAATTTTCGTATGGAAGATAGAAAACAGATATGGGACACTCTAGAGAAGTATCTACCAATGGATTTACTTAAGAATAAGCTCTCGTTTTAAATCCATTACAATTTTTTGTTCTTCTTCTTTTTCGAGTTAGAATAAAAAGAAAAAAAGAAAACAATTTAGCATCTTTGGTACAATCTATATTTTCGCGAAATGGATCATAATAAAATGGATTTTAGGTATCTAGGGAAGATTCACTTGGAAGTAACTATTTCCTAGATACCTATGCACGGTACTTCACGGTTGAATGAATCAAAAAATACCTAAAAAAGACCTAAAGTTAAAGATTTATCAATGGGTAATGTTGCTCCAATACCTAACCAAAGAGCTACTGCAGTACCGATTAAAAAAACGGTCGTAGCTACTGGGCGACGAAAGGGATTTTGGAATTTATTCACATTCTCTAGAAAAGGTACTGTCAATAAGCCTGTTGGCACAGAAACCATTAAGAGAACGCCCAATAACTTATTGGGTACCGTACGGAGTATTTGAAATACGGGAAAGAAGTACCACTCAGGTAATATTTCCAGAGGAGTTGCAAATGGATCCGCCGGTTCACCAATCATTGATGGCTCGAGAACCGCTAAACCTACATTACATGCAATAGTACCTAGAATTACTACTGGAAAAATATATAAAAGATCATTGGGCCATGCGGGTTCCCCGTAATAATTATGTCCCATCCCTTTAGCTAATTTAGCTCTTAATACAGGATCATTTAAGTCTGGTTTCTTTGTTATTGGGATAGGCGAACTCTTTAGGATCCATCCCCCAAAGGAACCGGACATGAGAATTTATCATCATCCGGCTCGAGCAAGAATGAAAGAAATAAGACCGCGGAAGATCCATAATAGAATTATGGTATATAATGACTCAATGACTCTAGGCAAGAAAAGCTTTATCATATTATCTTTTCCGAAGTTGGATCTAGAACTACTCATTGAAAAGAATCCTATTCTTATGGGTAAATGCTCAATATCCAAGTGGGCTTACAAATTTGATCATGATCAATTGCTTTCTGGATTGTCTCATGTCTCTTGATTAGTTGGTGTTTATCCCCCCAATATCGCAAGTTTCTTACCTCCAAACAAAATATTTACTTGTTACTAATAAAAAATAAAAAAGTTTAGCCTACATTTTTCCTTAGATCCCTTCTTTTACTCCGATAGTATTGCGGATCACAATCGATGCAAAGAAAATGAATGCATTTCCATACTATAATAAAAAAGGGTAAGTGTAATATTGGATCATGTCACATGACTTATTCCATTTCTACTCTATGGGATCTTACGGAGCCTGTTCATGGATGACATGGTGGGGTATGATCATAGAAAATATTCTCCTCAAGTGAACCAGCCTATCCTTCCTAGGTAGGAGACTTACGTGTTGATTGGATGCGGAGACACCTTTGATTGTGAATTCTAATGTGGCAGATCCAATTCTTTATCTGCATGGCCAAACCAATAATTCAAGTCACACACTCCCATAATCCGCCTTTTTTTCTTTCGTAAAATTAACTTCAACTATTTGTATTGTATCAAAATACTTCGGAGTTGAAGAGAAGTATCCAAATGACATGTGTTATTTTACAATAACCCATGTTTGTAGCAATGAAATACGATAACCTACCCGATATGATATATGAGAATTCTAATTCTCTATAGATATGCCTTCCCTATAAAGGACCCGAAATACCTTGCTTACGTATCATTGGAAAGTGCATTAACATAAATACGGCAGTAAGCAGAGGCAGTACAAAGGTATGTAAACTATAAAAACGAGTCAAAGTGGATTGACCCACACTAGCACTTCCACGTAATAACTCCACTAAAGGCGATCCTATTACCGGAATGGCATCAGGTACACCTGTCACAATTTTGACTGCCCAATAACCAATTTGATCCCAAGGCAACGAATAACCAGTTACACCAAATGATGCAGTCAAAACAGCTAAAACCACACCTGTGACCCAAGTTAATTCGCGGGGTTTTTTAAACCCACCTGTGAGATACACACGAAATACATGCAGGATCATCATTAGAACCATCATACTTGCTGACCATCGATGAACTGATCGGATTAACCAACCAAAGTTGGCCTCGGTCATTATGTATTGAACCGAAGAAAAAGCCTCTGTAACCGTTGGGCGGTAGTAAAAAGTCATAGCAAAACCGGTAGCGACTTGTACTAGAAAACAAGTAAGTGTAATTCCCCCTAAACAATAAAATATGTTGACATGGGGAGGAACATATTTACTAGTTATATCATCTGCAATTGCCTGAATCTCAAGACGTTCCTCAAACCAATCATATACTTTATTGAGATAGGTAACTAACCCAAGCCCCCCCTCTAAGAGCCGTATATGAAAATTTCATCTCGTACGGCTCAAGCAGAAACACACAAATTTTCAACGAATATTAGAAAAAAAAAGTTCAAAACTTCATCAGCCACTGGATTGGGTCGATTTGCCTTGAAGATATGAAATAAGAAAAATTCGGAATATATTCTTTGTTATGATAATGCCAAAAAATCTCAAGTTGGCTCATCTGTCTTTCTTCCGTTCCCTTATGCCGGTCATTCGAGGCCTCTTGACTTTTCTCTTCCCTATTTTGGATTTGTTTTTTTTTGTGCGTAATCGTAATATAGAAATTATCTTGTTGCGATCCTATGAATCAGTTCAATTAAAACCTTAGATTCATACTAGAGCCACGATGATTGAGTCTCAAGCTAACCAAAAGGCAAGGGTTCTTCGAATAAGAACCACTTGATAATCATTTATGGAATCGGTGCAATGACTCGGCAAAATCGAGAGAAAAAAGTTGTCTTTTGGGCAAACAAAATTGGAAGGAAGAAAATTTCTTTTTTATTTTTATTTAAGAACTACTTGAATTTTTCAGTCTGGTTGCGAGGTCTTAATAGTGATTATGAATCATAGTTCCATTTTTTTTTGATCCACTCTATCTATTTCGTGTTCCAGATACTAGAATAAATAATATCTGACGAATTAGAATCATCTTGATAGAGATAACAGGCCCTTTCTATGTATTATCAATAGGATCAATTCTAACAAGTCACACACTCATATTCCAGAGATACCGAAACAAAAAAATTCCGCGGTCGAACTACCATAATGTCTAGAAATATAGAGCTTAAACTAGAAAAGCTTTTTTGGATGGAAAAACTATGACTTCCTTTTTTTTTTTAGATTAGTATAAACCTAATTGGTTAAAATTCCGTCCAGTAAAACAGAAGAATTATAAATTTCTAAAATGATAGATAGGAATATAGCGAATAAAGCCATTGCGACTCCCATAAAAGGAGTGGTCCCCCAACCCGGAGCTACTTTCCCATATTCCGAATTCAAGGGTTTCAATAAACTACCTGCACCAGTTCGTTTTGGCCTAGGTTTAGAACTATCTTCAACGGTTTGTGTAGCCATAAATTCTATTTCATCATTGGTGTTGACTTTGTATACTATTCCGTTGTAGTTGTAAATACACGATCTTTTCGTAGATCCATTGTAATCTTGAAATTCTATAAAAATGGAAACAGCAACTTTAGTCGCCATCTCCATATCTGGTTTACTTGTAAGCTTTACTGGGTATGCCTTATATACCGCGTTTGGGCAACCCTCTCAACAATTAAGAGATCCATTCGAAGAACACGGGGACTAATTGAAGTAAGAAGTCTACCAGATGGGTAGACTTCTTACTTCAATGAAATTATTTTATTCTTTTAGTTGGAGTTGGTGGAACCTTAGGTGGTTCTCGGAAAAAGATAGCGAAAAAAATTATCCCTAAAGTAGAAACTAAAAGGAACGTATAAACCAATGCTTCCATAGATTCGATCGTGGTTTATTTACAATTATAACTTCCACACCTATTCATTTGTCATTTGGGAGAATTTCCCATATAAAGAAAGAAAAAGAGTTAAAGAAAGGATGGGAGATGTTTCCCAAGCCAAATCAAAAAAGAGAGGTCAAAGATACCATAACAATGTGTATCAGACTGCCTGTTTCCTTGTAGTTGGATCTCCCACTTTTTGGAATGTTCCAAATTCCACTTGAGCATCCAAATCTGGATCAATACCAGCAAAAACATCTCGGAACAAGGTTCTAGCGCCATGCCAAATGTGTCCGAAAAAGAAGAGCAAAGCAAAGGTAGCATGACCAAAAGTGAACCAACCCCTTGGACTGCTGCGAAAAACACCATCTGATTTCAAAGTAGCTCGATCTAATTCAAAAATTTCCCCTAATTGAGAACGCCTCGCATATTTTTTTACAGTAGCAGGATCAGAATAACTTACTCCATTAAGTTCGCCACCATAGAACTCCACCGTTACCCCTACCTGTTCAACACTATATTTGGATTCTGCTCTTCTAAAAGGAACGTCCGCTCTCACAATTCCCTCTTCATCTACCAAAACAACTGGAAATGTTTCAAAAAAAGTAGGCATACGGCGTACAAAAAGCTCACGTCCTTCTTTATCTCTAAAAACGGGATGTCCTAACCAGCCAACAGCTATTCCATCCCCATTGTCCATTGAGCCCGCTCTGAATAATCCCCCTTTTGCCGGATTATTACCAATATAATCATAAAAGGCTAATTTTTCGGGAATTTTAGACCAAGCTTCTGATAAACTAAGATTTTCGGCTAAACCATTGCTAACTCTTCGATATATTTCTTGCTGAAAGTATCCCTGATCCCACTGATAACGAGTAGGCCCGAATAATTCGATTGGGGTCGTTGCTGACCCATACCACATAGTTCCAGCAACTACGAAAGCTGCAAAAAAAACAGCAGCGATACTACTGGAAAGTACAGTTTCAATATTGCCCATACGTAATCCTTTGTATAGACGTTGAGGCGGACGGACACTAAGATGGAATAAACCCGCTAATATACCCAACGTACCCGCAGCAATATGATGAGAAGCTATTCCCCCCGGAACAAAAGGATCAAAACCTTCTGCACCCCACGCTGGATTTACAGCTTGTACTTTTCCAGTTAGCCCATAAGGATCGGATACCCATATCCCAGGACCATACAAACCCGTTACATGAAATGCGCCAAAGCCAAAGCAAGCCACCCCTGCAAGAAATAAATGAATTCCAAAGATCTTGGGCAAATCTAAAGAGGGTTTTCCCGTCCGCTCATCAGAGAATATTTCTAGGTCCCAATATACCCAATGCCAGATCGCTGCCAAGAAACACAAACCAGAAAACACAATATGTGCACCTGCCACACCTTCATAACTCCAAATACCCGGATTTGTTACAGTTCCTCCTGAAATACTCCAACCACCCCAGGAATCCGTTATTCCTAAACGAGTCATGAAGGGAATGACGAACATACCTTGTCTCCACATTGGATCCAGAACAGGATCAGAGGGATCAAAAACTGCTAATTCGTATAAAGCCATCGAGCCAGCCCAACCAGAAACTAGAGCTGTGTGCATTATATGCACCGCAAGTAATCGACCCGGATCATTCAATACGACAGTATGAACACGATACCAAGGTAAACCCATGGAAATACCCCTTTAGCAAAGAAAAATAGACACGATGTCGCTTTATTTTATCGCATTGGAAAAGACTATCCATATCCTATGTACCTAACCCTTCTAGGGGATTCTGTGTCAGAAAGCGTTAATATTTATTTCATTTCATTAAAAATAAGAAGCCAATTCTGTTCATAAGAAGAAAGAGAAGCAGATCTATTCTATACTCGATAAGTGCCAATATGCAATGGGTAACTTGGCCAATTTTGAAAAATGAAGAATAGATCCCTACCCCTCTTTGTTTATCATTTGAATCGCCGATTCCTTTTTCTTTATTCAATCTGTCTTACCTTCTTTATACGTATAACCTTTCAATCTACGTATTAATATAATCTATACTATTCATATTAATAGAATCTATAGTATTCATATAGAATAAGAATAAAAATGAAGACAATAAACTGCGGATTCATTCTTTCTCTTCTATTCTTACGTTTCCATATTAAAGTGTAGTTTTCTTACTTAAATTTAATAATATTAATCTAATATGCCCATTGGTGTTCCAAAAGTACCTTACCGGATTCCCGGAGATGAAGAAGCGACTTGGGTTGACTTATACAATGTTATGTATCGAGAAAGGACACTTTTTTTAGGTCAAGAGATTCGTTGCGAGATCACGAATCATATTACAGGTCTCATGGTATATCTCAGTATAGAAGATGGACTTAGTGATATTTTTTTGTTTATAAACTCCCCAGGCGGGTGGCTAATCTCAGGAATGGCTATTTTTGATACGATGCAAACGGTGACACCAGATATATATACAATATGCCTTGGAATAGCCGCGTCCATGGCGTCCTTCATTCTACTTGGAGGAGAACCCACCAAGCGTATAGCATTCCCTCACGCGAGGATTATGCTTCACCAACCCGCTAGTGCTTATTATCGGGCAAGGACACCAGAATTTTTACTAGAAGTAGAAGAGTTACACAAAGTTCGCGAAATGATTACAAGGGTTTATGCACTAAGAACAGGCAAACCCTTTTGGGTTGTATCCGAAGACATGGAAAGGGATGTTTTTATGTCAGCAGACGAAGCCAAAGCTTATGGACTTGTCGATATTGTAGGGGATGAAATGATTGACGAGCACTGCGATACTGATCCAGTGTGGTTTCCGGAAATGTTTAAGGATTGGTAGTGTCCGGATTTCTTATAAAGTTATTTCAGACCCAAATTAGGGTTTTCTTCGATTTAATAGAAAATCGAAATAGAAAGACTTCATGATGATCAATCATCAGGTTAAGATGGATCTAAACCAATCCATTTTTTTCTATACACATACAACATGCCGACGGTTAAACAACTTATTAGAAACGCAAGACAGCCAATACGAAATGCTAGAAAAACGGCCGCGCTTAAAGGATGCCCTCAGCGTCGAGGAACATGTGCTAGGGTGTATGTGCGACTCGTTCAGATCATAACTTCAAACAAATAAAAAAAATTTGGAAGTATCCATGATTAGTACCAATGAATAGGATATAGCTTTTCCATCCTAGATTTCTATGGTATATGGAATTTTTGGTTTCCTTTGGTGCAAATCCAATTATCTAAATTGGAAATAAGAAGCAATTCCCCCATTGGTAGCAAATGGTTATCCATTAAGCGGAGGAAATAATAATAAAAAGGCTTATGCTCCTTTATCTTAAAAGAACGGACTAACAGGGTCAGCTACTTAGCCAACTTTCATAATTAAATACCGTCACTGTATGGATAACTCTTATTGTGAAAAGAGCTATTTACTCTATAATGGATAGGTAGAGCCAAAGAATGTGAACTATACAAGTTCACAATACCTTTTGATGAAAGAAAGGGCTCCGGTGTATAGAGAGGGCCTTACCGTTTAAAAGGGAACCATAGAAACGATGGAACCCACTATTTTTTTAGTATCATTAGAATTAATTTGTTATTTCGCATAGAAATAACTGAACGGAGTGTAATAAAAAATCGTGGTTGGGAAGGTTACTATAGCAAAAGCCATTGGAATTAATATTTTATATATCGGAATAATTAGTTTTGTTATTAATGGAAAAAAGGATGGCTAAAAGAAGAGAAATAATTAGTTATTCATTAAGGTTAATTTGATTCAATGACCAGAGTTCCGCGAGGATATATAGCCCGGAGACGACGAACAAAAATGCGTTCATTTGCCTCAAACTTTAGGGGGGCTCATTTAAGACTTAATCGAATGATTACCCAACAGGTAAAAAGAGCTTTTGTTTCCTCTCATCGAGATAGAGGTAGGCAAAAGAGGGATTTTCGTCGTTTGTGGATCACTCGGATAAACGCAGCAACGCGGATATATAAAGTATTTGATAGTTATAGTAAATTAATACACAACCTGTACAAGAAGAAATTGATTCTTAATCGTAAAATGCTTGCACAAGTAGCTGTATCAAATCCAAATAATCTTTACACGATTTCCAATAAAATAAAGATCATCAATTAAAGGGATAAATAAAGTAATATACTGGAATAATAAAAACCGAATTCCCGGAGAGGGAACTCCGGGAAGATACAATAAATTAAGATTAAGTGGTAGGAATCAACGAGCAGGATTACTTTCTTTATAATATATATAGGTCTGGGCCTTTCGAATAAAACATCAACAATCGGAACTTAAGTTCCGATTGTTGTTTCTTAAATTTTGGTTGTAGTTTCTTAAGTTTCGATTGGAATTGTACTTTTCCGTTAATTGAGGAATATGTCTATTTTTTCTAGGTCTAGAACCCGTAATTATTGAAATTGACTGGGCTTGAAATTGCTTTTCGTTCTCATAGTTACGAAACGGTAAGAAAGATAAAATACGAGCCTGTTTTATAGCAAGAGTAATTAATCGTTGTTGTTTCAAGGTTAATCTATTTATTCGTCTAGATAATATTTTTCCTTGTTCACTAATAAATCTATTAATTAAACTCATGTTTCTATAATCAATTCGATCTCCCGGGCCAATCCGAGGACGCCTACGAAAAGGTTGTTTAGATTTACGAAAAGGTTGTTTGAATTTACGAAAAGTTTGCTTGGATTTACGAAAGGTTTGCTTGGATTTATTAAAAGTGTGTTTGGATTTACGAAAGGGTTGCTTAGATTTAAGAAAAGGTTGTTTAGATGTATACATGATTTATTCCTTATTTAAAATTTTAAAATTGAACAAAAAAAATTCATTTATTTATTTTATTATTTTATGAATTTAGGATCCAGAAGAAGTAGTCTTTCTTTGATCCATATCTTATTTAATTAATCTTATAGTATATGAATACCCTCTATACATATGAAATAATATCTACCGGAAATCGGATGAGTTGATTTGTATTTTATACTATAGTTTTTTTTATATATTAAATATAAAGTTCTTGCTCTTTCTGTTTTTTGGAAAGATCGAACACACGATGGGTGTTCCTATTTCTTTATTTCGTGATGAGTCGTATGCTTGCGACAATAACGACAAAATTTTTTTAATTCTAATTGTCGGGGTGTATTGTGGCGATTCTTTTGAGTACTATATCTAGAAACCCCCGTCGATTCCTCATTGGCACCTTTTCGAACACAACTGCTGCATTCCAAAATAACCCTGATTCTAACATCTTTCCCCTTGGCCATGAACCGAACCTCCTTTTCTGTTTGGGTTGACTTAACTAAATTCTTCTACTTATTCTTTTATTCTTCTATTTTGAATCCGAAGAAGAAGAATAAAATCCATTAGAATCAATTTTTTGAATTCTTAAATTAAGTAATAAAAAATAAAGAAATAATTAAAGAATACAATCCTTGTCGAATTAGCAAAGATTTTGCTTCGAAACCCTTTCATTTAATTAGCCAGCCCAGCCTTTTTCTATGCTCTGATTTCTGAGGCCTGTTTAGCTTGGATACCACTTTAAATTGAATTTCTTTTTTTTTTCAAAATAGAATTTACCAAATTTTTCATAACTCTGAGGTTCAAGCCAATCCATCTTTTCTTTCTTTTTCCTTCCGATACTAAATAAAAGGATTAAAAAGGGTCAAATTTTGTCATGTCACAAAGAATTCTATTCCTCAATTAAAAAAAAGGGAATGACAAAGCATCTGGAAATAAACGATTAATTTCTATCAATAAACCTGCTAAAGCACCAAACCATAGAGTACTTAGCACGGGTGCTACAGAGAGATATGTTTTTATATCCCGCATTGAAAATCCTCCTTCCTTGTTGGAATACATATATGATCAGAAACTTTTGCCCAAGATTGTTATGCTATATATAAAATGAACCATATAGACGAAATTTTCTTATCCCTAAAAAATGACCCCTTCTTCCTATACATTACCAAGGAAAAGTAATCCTTCTTGTATAGGCGAAATTTTATTGGATTTTAGATGTATATAATTCCTTAATTATATGAGACCAAAAAGAAGAAATGACAGGAGGGTTCTATATAGATAGAGAAATAAGAATAAAATTACAATGTGGAAAAGAAGACAGGAATTGTGTACAATGGCATTGTATAACAATTTTGAAAAGGGATGTAGCGCAGCTTGGTAGCGCGTTTGTTTTGGGTACAAAATGTCACAGGTTCAAATCCTGTCATCCCTACCTATTACTTTTTTATTCTTTTTGGGCAGTAGCGAAGAGATCAATTGAAAGTAAAGTGGGTATAACTTGAATTTGTGGAGACTATACATACGTGAGATACGTTAGGAATAGAAAAATATTTTCTTTTTGAATGAATGAAAGCGCTCTTAGTTCAGTTCGGTAGAACGCGGGTCTCCAAAACCCGATGTCGTAGGTTCAAATCCTACAGAGCGTGATTCCATCTATCTTATGTCGAAGCAGAGTAAAATAATTTAACAAAACAAAATTGAATTGAAACTCGAATTTGACCTCCTCCAGACCAGAGAGGAGGTCAATAAAAAAATAAAAATTACTCAATCAAAGATCCAACTGATCCCCCCGCCTGTATTGCAAATATGCAGTCACGAATAATCCCGCTAAAGTAATAGGAATTAGGCCTAAGACGATTCCAAATAGAAAAACTTCAATCATTTCGATTTGTTCGAGGTGATAAAAAAAGAAGAGATACGATCTATCCCTAAATAGTACTCTAAATTATCCACGAATCTCAATGATCAAGAAAAAAATTCGTAATTTAGTGTGGAAAAGAGTTATAGAATACCAGGAATCTAAAAGAAAGATTTTTTTTTCTGACTTATTCAGTCAATTCAAATAAGACGTATCTTGTTCAAGCCAATAAATAGAGCTGGGGTTATAGTTAAAGCAGCTAGTAGAAAACCGAAATAACTAGTTAAAGTAAGCATGAAAGAATTAATTTCCTTTTATTTTTTTTACTACACTACATATGTTGGTAAAGCACTTACCTAAGTTATGGGAAATTCATAATTCATCAGTCAGTTATTTTAGAGAATACTAAAAAACAAGATAGAGTGAGATACGGAAGTGTAAAATAAAGTAGATTCATCAGATGATACATGAGTCCCTAATTCCGAATCAAGAGATTGTTATTGTTGTGGAATTTGTCAATTGAGTAAAGTAATAATATTAAGAACTAGATCATGTAATCCCATTGAAAAAATGGAATTCGATTTTCAGGGGAATTTTGGAATAAGAGATAAATAAACAATTGAATTTGAAAAAAAAAAATGTTTTGTATTTTGGATTATTTCTTTTTCAATAGGACCCTCTTTTTGGAGTGAACGGTCAAATATTCCACTATTCCTTTATTCCTTCTTATTTTAACTGTCTTATTTTAACTAATTGTATTCCATATGGAATAAGAGGAGAAGAAAAGCATTCCAGGACCCCCCCTGAGGGCCCCTTAAAAAAAATAAAGCTCTTCCTTGAATTTACTTTATTTTTATTCCTTTTTTGAACTCCAACCACAGTAGATTCGAAGACGAGTCACTTCAATTATCCTTTTATTTAAGTTCTATCTTCTGTCTTTCCCTATTTCATCTCATAAACTTCCACGCTCGCAGTTTGGTCAAGAAAGTTAGACCTAATCCAACAAACAAGACAAGGATTAATTATGAATCTTGATTCTTCAAAGAATTTATTCCATTGAAATCCTTTAACTTTAAAGGGAAAGATTGGATTGGAACAAAACTTTTAACTAAAAAAGGATAGATTTCACATATACTTGTCCTTATATTGTGTCAGTATGAGAATATTTTTCCTAAATTCTTTATCCAAACCTATTGATCATTAACTTAGATTTTCTCAAGATTTTGGCCGCTATTACGAATTATTCTACTATTCCGAAACCAATGAAAATAAATAAGACCTCAAAAAATGGCGGGTTTTCTATTGATGTCGTGAATAACATATAGCTTACCTATAGACAAAGAACAAAAAAGAGAAAAAAGGAATTATGTTTCGGAACCAAGCAAAACCGGATTGCTGTGCCATAGGAAGGATAGCTATACTAATTCGGTATAATCAAAATACACCTTTGGTACAAAATTGACAATCTCACAAGGATGAATATCAGTAATTTTCTATTTACTGGTTGATCCCATCTTTTACGGAATCAATTCCTTTTTTGAATGTACAAAAATTTGGGGAGCTCGGCATGTCTGGAAGCACGGGAGAACGTTCTTTTGCTGATATTATTACCAGTATTCGATACTGGGTTATTCATAGCATTACTATACCTTCCCTATTCATTGCGGGTTGGTTATTTGTCAGTACGGGTTTAGCTTATGATGTGTTTGGAAGTCCTCGGCCAAACGAGTATTTCACGGAAAGCCGACAAGGAATTCCGTTAATAACCGACCGTTTTGATTCTTTAGAACAACTCGATGAATTTAGTAGATCCTTTTAGGAGGCCCTCAATGACCATAGATCGAACCTATCCTATTTTTACAGTGCGATGGCTGGCTATTCACGGACTAGCTGTGCCTACTGTTTTTTTCTTGGGATCCATATCAGCAATGCAGTTCATCCAACGATAAACCAAATTCCAACTATAGAACTATGACACAATCAAACCCGAATGAACAAAATGTTGAATTGAATCGTACCAGTCTATACTGGGGTTTATTACTCATTTTTGTACTTGCTGTTTTATTTTCCAATTACTTCTTCAATTGAGAGAAAGAAAGAGATTAATAAGAATTCTCTTATCCCATTTGGAAGGATACCGTCCTTATAACTATCCATGACTGTTTTTGTCTCTAGCATGAGCACTTGATAAAATGTGGAGGAAAGTAGGGGAAATGGCCGATACTACTGGAAGAATTCCTCTTTGGCTGATAGGTACTGTAACTGGTATTCCTGTGATTGGTTTAGTAGGTGTTTTCTTTTACGGTTCATATTCTGGATTGGGTTCATCTCTATAGTAATTGGAGGGACCAGATTGTAAACATGAAAAAGTAGGAGCTTAGCGGGTCCTTACCCCCTTTATCTGATTAGAGCGGAAAGGACCCGCGGAATTATTACTCTTATAACGCGACTTTAATCTATTCGATTCACTCTTATGAAGCAACAAGAAAAATAGATTACCCGAGGATCCAATATTTTATTCCGCGAAGGAAGTATCCCGAAAATCCTTGATTTAACTTCGAGTAATAAACTAATAAAACCTTAATCAAAACTACTCAACTAGCCTAAAAATAAAAACAGCCCTTCAATGGAAGCGTTTTTTTTTTCAAAATTTCTGTAAGTTTGAAGTTGAACTTAATTGAACAAGTCAAGCAATTCTATTTGCTCACAATCACAAGAAATTTGTCCACTACCTCGCCTGAAGCTAAGCAAAAGAAAAAGATATCTAAGAGACAGACCCGAATAAAGAAAAACATATATAGTAATCTTTGACGAATTAAGAAGAAAAAAGATTCTTATTCTTATTTTGATACAAGAAGAATCGGCACAAGAAAAAGGCATTTTTGCCTTTTTCTTGTGCCGAATAGAGGATTAAAAAGACTAGCAATCCCTCCGAAAAGGATTTCCAAAATAGATCATAGATAATTCTAGCAATTGCCAATAGATTGAGGCTTTTTACCAACTTGATGGTAAGAAATCCCGGGACCTAGAAATTCATTTCGTACAACTGAACCTTTTCAAACTGTTTCTTTTTGAGAACCAAAAAAACTTGTGCCAAAATAACGGATGCGAAGAAGAACAAAAGGCCTTGGACGCGTAATGGATCCTGAAGCACTATTTCCGCATCCCCCTGACCAAAACCTCCAACATTAGGATTGCTTGTTAATGGTTGATCAAGCTTGATGGATTCCCCCTCTGAAACAAGAAGTTCTGGCCCAGGGGGTATAGTATCAATCACTTGGCGTCCATCCGATGCATCAACTATGGATATTTCATACCCACCTTTTTCTTTACGTAGTATTTTTCTTACTATACCTGTTGACGTAGCATTATAGACCGTATTGTTACTCTTGCTACCATCAGGATAGATCTGTCCTCTTCCTCGGTTTCCCCCTACATATATGGGATATTTTAAGAAATGAGCATCTTTCTTCGTAGCAGGATCAGGGGAAAGAATGGGAAAGACAATTTCACTATATTTCTTACCGGGAACAGGGCCTATCACAAGAATATTTTTTTTATCGGGACGATAACTCTGAAAAGATAGATTTCCTATCTTTTCTTTCAATTCAGGGGAAATACGGTCGGGCGGCGCTAATTCGAATCCCTCAGGCAAAATAAGAACAGCACCCACATTCAACCCTCCCTTTTTTCCATTAGCAAGAACTTGTTTCATTTGCATATCATAAGGAATTCGAAGAACTGCTTCAAATACAGTATCGGGAAGCACAGCTTGGGGAACTTCAATATCCACGGGCTTGCTAGCTAAATGGCAATTGGCACATACAATTCGTCCAGTTGCTTCTCGTGGGTTTTCATAACCCTGCTGCGCAAAAATGGGATATGCATTTGAAATGGATGTCCGAGTTATTACGTATATCATGATCGATACAGAAATCGATCGAGTCATCTGTTCCTTTACCCAAGAAAAAGTATTTCTATTTTCCATGTCCAATCGCGGATCTCTGAATTTCTACAATAAATTAGATAGGTAGCTAAATTAATTTAGTTCCCTATACGCGAGTTTGTTGTGATTCTACTGCAACAGTTATACTGGAATGATGAATACCTTAAGCAGGTAGAAATAGAAAGAAAGAATTTTGCTAAAATGGAAAAGGGCTTTCTTTCTAAAGAAAGATGCTAATTTGATTAATATCAGGAAATGGAATGAATTTATGCTTCACTAATTGAATGATAAATGACTACAAGCGAAGGAGATAGGCGGTTTAAACAAAAAAAGACCCAAAATTTCAAACATGTATCTAGAATTACTGGAAAACTACAAACAAAAATTGTGAAAATTAGCTCATTAGGAGCCCATCCAAGATCGTTGTAGACCCAACGAATTAGTAGTTCCCAACCGCGGGTGGAGTGAAATCCAACAAAAAAATCAGTAACTAAAAGAATAAAAAAAGCTTTTATTGAGTCATTTAAGTTATAGAAGAATTCCTGAACCCAAGAATTAAAAATGACAAGTTCTTCTTTACTCAGAAAAAAAGAACCACTTAGAATAGCTAAACAGATTATATTTGTCGAGAAATGCAAAATGATATGGAGATGATCCTCATTATCTATTTTGACCAATTGTATTATTTCCTTGTGTATTCCTATAGGAGGTTTTTGTACATGTGTCTTTAGTTTCTCTTTTATCATCTCGTCCAAGAGAGAAAGTTCTTCTAATTCTATGAATCTTTCTAGAATCCTTTTCTCTTGAATATCAGTTAAGAGAGTTTCGGATTGCCTGGTATTCCACCAATTCTTAATCCAAAGTTCCAGACATTTGTTAAATGAGAAAGAGACCCCCCAGGGCAAAAGTACGATAAATACAAGATATAGTAAAGAAGGCAATGCTTTCTTTTTTTTCATTTTTGATCTGTAAATTGAGTTGTTAATGAACCCGCTTCATTCGCTGACTCTATTTCATTCCCGGACTCTATATGATATTTCTTTTTCTTTGAAGCAAAAACTCTATAGCAAGGTTTGATACCCTGTATCTATTCTTCTTTTTTATATATTCGTGGAATTTAATTGCATTGGGTTCCTTCTTAGATCTAGATGGAGTGGAATAGTGAAATAGAATAAAAAAAAAGACCTTTCGAATGAAAATGGAAGAATAGTATGCGATATATCTCACTTGGACAAAATAAATTAAAAAAAATTTTCTCTTATCCGCATTTGTTCCTTCCTTTAGATAAATACTCAAAAATACCCTTCCGATAACAAATCCAATTTCGAAAGGACTTCTTTCCCATGTTGAGAAAGCTTTTCTTCTTCCAATTCTTCTTCATTCAATTCAGTTCAAAAAAAATACATACAATTGGTACTCAAAATACTTCAATTGGTACGCGCAAGAAATAGGCCAATTCGGCAGCTTTTTGTTCAATTTCTCGTGGAGTAAAAAACTTCTCATCAGTACGAGTCAAGGGAATGACCCCCTGGCCCCGGATTTCCATATAAAGGATACGACGAGG
>Ga0136846_1234149_pt1 | contig 22339 bp, 22 predicted proteins | sample HopSoiMetagenom2_FD_96841 | JGI IMG/M metagenome (GOLD analysis project Ga0136846, IMG submission 96841) | Grasslands soil microbial communities from Hopland, California, USA - 2 Assembly 2016 (version 4) | ecosystem: Environmental > Terrestrial > Soil > Grasslands | place: USA: Hopland... | reverse complement strand
GTATTACATAGAGAGTCGATTCGACCTGCGGAGGCTTCCTTACCGCTTCGAAGATAATCCATTTGCCATCCGGAGAGTACATCTGCTCGAAATAGGAATTGTAGGCAGGGCCGAAGTTGATGTTTTGCGCGGCTGCACCCGCATGCGGTGCGGCAGCAACTCCCATGTTCCACACAGAATCTGAGTCTGAATTGCCGGACTTCTTTCGCACCAGAATCGATTTGCCATCGGGGGACCAGCCATTCACCCCGCGCCATCCGACGCCGGCGTCGGTCAGTGGCTCTTCTGCGTGCCGCTGCAAAGACCACATCATGACTTGATGTTCGTATTGGGTCTTCGGAGAAGATTTAATGCGCTTGAAACGTCGATATGCGAGCAACAGGCCATCGGGTGACCATTGAGAGTAACCTCGACAGTATTGGTCGTTTCCAATCTGAGTTTCGCCTCCGTCCGCAATGGACTTTACCCACAACTCACATTTTCCCGCGCGCGTGCCCATGAATGCCAGCTTCTTGCCGTCGTGCGACAGGCTGAATCTCCACGCCTCAACTCCGGGTGGCGTTGCCATTTCGCCTCTTGCGGTGATGACACGACGCGTCCCGTCGAATGGAAACAGCATCGCTCCGACACTTTCCGATTCGCCGGTAAATGCCAGCATCTTCCCGTCTCGAGAGATTGAAATTCCAGTATCAGGCCCGGGGCCCGCGGTAAGACGTTCGATCGCGACCGCCGCCAGTGTGTCTGGGTTCACCCTCATCTTCCACAGGTTTCTGGTGCCGCGAAATGTTCGCTCAAAATAAATTGCCGTCCCCGAAGGTGCCCACACGAAGTCAGAATCTACGATCCATCCGGGACCGCCGCCCAACGTTTCAGTGCCGCTTGCCGCAAGTTCGAACTGCCCGGCGATATCTGATGGGATCTCCGACTCAACCGCCGGGCCGCCCGCAATTGGCACCGTCCAAAAACTCGGACTTGGGTGCTCTTCCACGGCCCAAATAGAAATCCTCTTGCCGTCGGGATGCCACGCTGCCGACATGGCGCCCAAATGTTGTTCCGTGAATTTTGCCGCAATCTCGCGAGGGGCAGACCCATCAAGATCGACCAGGTACAGCTTGTTCCAGTCGAACAATTCCAGTCGAGTTTGAAACATGATCTGCAAACTGTCAGGTGACCAGCGCGGGCGGTACCCGAAGGACGCGACTTTCAGCTCCAGCCCCTGACCGCCCAGAGCTGGCACCACAAACAAACCACCCTCGCCCTCTTCTGAGCGGTACGCGATGAGCTTTCCGTCGGGCGACCAATCGGGCTGCCAGTTCTGCCCGGCTCCATGCGTGATCTGAACCGGATCTCCGCCACTCAACTGCTGAACCCAAATGTCGAACTTCCCCCCGCGATTGCAACTGTAGGCAAGAAATCTGCCATCCGGCGACCAGGTCGCTCCAAATTGGAGTCCCTTGTCAAAAGTAAGGCGGGTGAGCGAACGCTGCAATGATGCGCCTTGCGGCTTTGATTTAAATAAGAAGAGTCCCGCGCCAGCCAGCAGAGCAATTGCAGCGGTAAAGGCCGGGTAGCGAAGCAATCGATTTCGTGTAGAGATGCGGGTCGTTTCGGCATTCTGCTCCCGGACGTTTTCGGGGAAAATGATTTTGTGGCGATCGCCACCCTCGACCGGTGCAATAAACCTATATCCCCTTCTCGGCAGAGTCTCGACAAACCGCGGGTTCTCCGACGAGTCCCCCAGCACTTCGCGAATCTTATTGATGGCTGTGTTGAGGTTGTGATCGACATCGACGAAGGTGTCGGGCCAGAGGCGCTTTTGCAGTTCGTCGCGACTGACTACTTCACCCGGTCGCTCCAGAAGAATTGCCAGCACCTGAAAGGGCTGGCCGGAGAGTTTCAGCTTGATGCCGCCTTTGCGTAGTTCCCCCGCGCGTAAGTCAGCCTCAAACGTCCCAAACCGAATTACCTGAGTTGGGCTGCTCTTCTCCACGCGACTCCTTTGATCGAAATTAGAAAAGTTACCCGGCCCGCTACTTGTCTGCGTTGTCCAACATCCAGATACTCCCAGAAACCTCCGAGGTAGTAAGCACTAGACTTTTTTGCGAAATGGACAGGGAAACGGGTTCGATCTGTTGCGGAACCATCAGGCTGGCCCGATCCAGGGTCGTAACTTTAAACGGCTGACCCGCGGGCTTGCCGTGTACGGGATCGAAGCGTATGCCCCAAACGTTAAAAAATCCCTCCCGGCGGGAAAGAAAATAAATACTCTTGCCGTCCGGGGACCAGCAGGGCTTGTCATCCCATTGTTTTCCGTCAGTGATTCGTATCCAGGGCCCGCCATCCGCGGCCACCACATACAAGCTGGAGTCCACCGCAGCGGGCATCGCGCTTGTCGCCTCAAACACCAGCCATCGACGGTCGGGAGAGAAGTGCGGTTGATAAATATCGTAAGCGGGATTTGAAACGACTTTGCGTTGTTCCATCTCGCCATGGGCAGCAGTGGATAGCGACACCTGCCAAACCTCATTCTGCTGGGCGACCACTGGGTTGCACGATCAGGAGTCGTTTGCCATCGGAGGACCAATCGTAAACAAGTGGAGGTAAGGCCGCTACGGCGGTAACTGGTTCTTCGGTACGGGTTTCGACCGACCACATCATAATCTGACTTCCGGGAGGGTTGAGCTTCATTCGCGTGTAAACCAGATGCTGGGCGTCGGGAGACCATTTTGGATAGACTCGCCGGTCGTCGTCGATGACGATGGGCGCCTCCCGGCCATCCACCAAAGACTTTTCCCGCAACTCCCATTTGCCGGCACGAACAACGCAGAAGGCCAGTTTTTTGTCGTCTGGCGACAGGTTCTCCTCGAACGCCGACATCCCCGGCGAGGTCAGCGCGTGTCCGCTGCCCGTCACCCGCCCGGCATTCGCGTCGAAGGGGAAGATCTGGGTGCGAATGTATTGCGATTGCGCGGTGAATGCCAGCCGCGCGCCGTCCGGCGAGACTGTGGCTCCGGCATCCGGCCCGGCGCCAGCAGTCATGCGTTCGATCGCCGTCGCCGATAAAGTGTTTGGGTCAATTTTCATCCTCCAGATATTTCTTGCTCCTCTGAAGGATTGGTCGAAATAAATGAATTTGCCTGAAGGTCCCCAGGTAAAGTTCGCCCCTCCAATCGAGAACTCGGCTTCCGTGGTGATTGATATTTTTGCGATGTCTTCTCGTACTTCGGGAAGCATCTCGGCCTTGAGAGCTGAACCGCCGGTGAGCGGTACCGTCCAAAATGTCTCCTGGTTCTCGGGTGTTGAGACTTCAAAGTTTGCCCATGACCAGAGCGAAACTCGCTTTCCGTCTGGGTGCCACGCGGCGGTGAGCGGCTGCAGCGTGTATCGCTTGATGGTTTCGGACAGAATTTCGCGAGGCGGAGTTCCATCCAGCCGGACGACATAAAATCGGTGATCAGGTGTGAGCGGGGTAAACTGGGCGTCAAAAAGTATTTGCGAGCTGTCCGGCGACCAGCGCGGGTAAAAACCGAACGACGCTACCTTTCTTTCCAAGCCGTCGCCCCCGAGTGCGGGCGTAATGAATAAGCCACCTTCGCCGCTTTCGGAGCGATAAGCAATGTACTTCCCGTCGGGCGACCAATCCGGCTGCCAGTTCTGTCCCGGGCCTTTCGTGATCCGCACCGGATCGCCTCCACTGACTTGTTGCAGCCAGATATCAAACTTGCCTCCGCGATCAGAACTGTAGGCCAAATAGCGACCATCCGGAGACCATGTTGCGCCGAATTGGAGCCCGTCGTCGAAGGTGATTCGGGTGAGCGCCCGCTGCACCGACGCGCGACGGCCTGGAGTCTTGCGGACGAACAAAAAAGTGGCGAACAATACAGTGACGAGAGCGACTGGAATGGCATAACGCCGTAACCGGCTGCCGAAGTGTTGTTCCTGTGTGAATACCGGCGCCTTCGATGATCCGCCTCCATTGGTATTTACGGTCTGAAGATCGACTGGCGCAATGAACCGATACCCACGTCGCGGCAGGGTCTCTACAAACCGCGGGTTCTCCGACGAGTCCCCCAGCACTTCGCGAATCTTATTGATGGCTGTGTTGAGGTTGTGATCGACGTCAACGAAGGTGTCGGGCCAGAGGCGCTTTTGCAGTTCGTCGCGACTTACTACTTCACCCGGTCGCTCCAGAAGAATTGCCAGCACCTGAAACGGCTGGCCGGAGAGTTTCAGCTTGATGCCGCCTTTGCGTAGTTCTTCCGCGCGTAAGTCAGCCTCAAACGTCCCAAACCGAATAGGGCGCACCGTGCCAGCAGCATTCTCCACGTTACAGCTACCTCAAGAGACGCAAGTTTAGCACTGGAAACAACAAAAACGCCGCCGCGATCGATTTTGTTTTGGTTCTTACCTGAGCTTCTAACCTTCTCAGGTTCAGCAACTTACCCATTGACCTTCTTCCGAGCTTTTTTCTATTCGATTTCGACCTCCCATGCATTGAGGTAGCTGCCCCACCAAGCCAACGTTGCCCACCGCGCAACCAGCGCGAGTGAGGGCACCTTGAAAAAACTTCGATTTACAGAACTTACCGTCCTGAGCCTGGCGGCGATGACGTTGACCGCTGGATTGACCTCGCCTGCACAAACTTTTGCTCAGGCAACTGAACCAACCGTCCCGTTTCAGATTCTGGTCTTCAACTACACAAAGGCTTCCCCAGAGAATCTGGCCGTGGCGGAACAGGAAGCCGGCCGGATACTCGCTGAGGCCGGCTTTCCAGTGACCTGGTTGAATTGTCCGGTTACGCCGGGCGGGTCAGCTACGTGCCGGAAGCAGGTTGAGGCCGCTGATATTCGTGTCCGCGTCGTTTCATTGCCGGAACAGAGCAAGAAACTTTTTCACGACAGCGTATTCGGTTTTGCCATGGCTCCGGCTTTCGCCAGCGTCTATTACGAATCCGCCGAGCGACTCGCAAAACTCGATGATGCGAGCTTCGAGATGCCGGTGATTCTCGGATGCGTGATCGCACACGAGATTGGACATTTGCTCCTTGGCCCCAATAGCCACTCTGCAAGCGGCGTCATGCAGCCGCAATGGGAGCGCAAACAGGTACAGCAGGCCATGACTGGCAGGCTGCTGTTCACTCCGGAACAGATGAAGGTGATTCGAGCGCAAACGCAGGCAAGAACGCGGCTACAGATTGCGGGAACGCTTCAGTCGCAACAGTAGACAACCTCGCAAGGGAGAAACAATCGGCGTCAAGAAGGGATCTTCGTGTCCCTCACGGCGAGAACCCGTTTTGTACTCAGATATTGCTTCAAGCACCGGACGCAAGGCGTGTAACCCTCACGCATTGCGTTGCGCGCAACCATGGTACGGACGTGATCTTTGTCATGGATGAAGGTACAGCCGGCGCGGTGGAATATTCTGCCGTCGGCTCCGCCATCCGACGAAACCAGTACCACCATGTCGGGCGGAACTCCGGTTGCCGATTGCGCGTGCTCGGAGCGCAGATTCGAGTTGCCGCTGGATGCGGACCGCGCCACCTCGAAACTGCCTACAGCGATCATCGCCGCTGCGGCTGCAACCATCCATCCCATGAAACCTCTGCGGCTTCCGGCGCGGCCGGGCAAATTTTCTTCGAGCCGCCGCTGCATGCGGTGACTGAACCCCAGCGGCACGTCGAGCATGCGCTCGTCACCATATAACTTGACTACGTTTCGGGTTCCATCAAGTACCGCCGCACAACGCTTGCATCCACTGACGTGCTGGTCGATGGCCTGCCGCAGTTCGGGGGAGAGGTCGCCTTCTAGATAATTGGAAACTTCGCGCCAAACTTCATCGCAATTGACTACCATGGTTTGACCCCCTTCTCGAATTGCAACCGGCTGCTCCAACTTCCCCCGAGGCCCGGGGACAGCAGATCGCGCAGCATCAACCGCGCCCGCAACAGGCGCGTCTTGACCGATGCGGTGGAAATCCCGAGGGCTTTCGCAGTCTCATCGATGCTCAACTGCTGCATGTCGCGCAAGACGAATACCTCGCGGTAAATTTGGCCCAGCGAGGCCAGGGCCTCCGCCAGCTTGTGCCGGATTTCGTTGCGTTCCAGCGTCTCGGACGGAATCTCGCGCCAGTCGGCAAAATCGCGCGGCGTGTAGTTCCCTTCTTCGTCCTGCTGATTCACGATGGGTTCGATCATGTGGGCACGCCCTTTCCTCCGCCACATTCGCGCTTCATTCACCGTGATCTGAATCAGCCAGGTGCTGAAACGCGATTCGGAGCGAAATTGCCGGATATTTTTGAACGCCTTCAGCGCCGCTTCCTGCGCCACGTCTTCCGCGTCGGATGGATTGCGCAAAATTGCGAACGCCGCCGAATAGACCCTGCGCTCATAGGGCCGGATCAGCTCATAAAAAAGATCGTGCTCGCCGGCGCAAACCCGCCGGACTAGCGCCGCCTCATCATGAACCGAATCTTCCAGCGAAGTCGTTTTCTCCAGCATCTCTCCTCGCGCCACCGCGAAACCATGCACTACTTCGCCGGATACTCCGGTTCCTTCTTCCATCCCGTCAACATCGAAACGAAATTATTCCAGCCATGCAGCACCACCATCACCAGGTGGCCGAAGATGAATCCGATCATCGCCCACATGAGAAGGAAGTGCCACAGACGGGCATAGTGGAAGCCGCCCATCATCCACGCCAGCCAGGAAAACTGCACCGGTTTCCAGATCGCAATACCGGTCAGAACCGACAGCACGCCCAGCACAAACGCGGTTGTGTAGGCATGCTTCTGCAGCGGATTGTAGGCTTCCGTCGCCGGAGGCTTGGGGCCAAAGAAAAAATAATGCCGCACCATCGGCCAGACGCCCGGTATATCCCGCGGCACGAACAGCACTTGCTTATAGTTGCCGCTGAAAACCTGGTAGCCGAGGTAAAGCAATCCGGAGCCGATGTAAATCCACATGAAGGTAAGGTGCCATTGCAGCGCCCCGCCCAGCCATCCGCCAATGGCAAGAGATTTCGGCCAGTCGATCAGATTCTGCTGCGGGATCTTCGCGCCGAAGCTGGGGAAGGCGCGGAAGATTTGCAAGCCGCTTCCCACCAACACGAAAAGTGAAATTGCATTCACCCAATGGCACAGGCGGACGATCAGCGGATGTTCATATGCCGCTTCCGTGACTTCGCCGGTCTTCGCGTTCTCGATTTCAATGGCGCGCGTAGCCATTCCCACTCCTTTATCTTTATCTGTATCTATAAGCCGTAGAAACTCGAGTAGCCCTGATCTTCCCAGTAGCCGACTCTCTGCAATACGCTGGTGACTTTCAACTCGGTCAGATACTTGGCCTGCTTGTAACCCACTTTAGTAGGGATGGTCAGGCGCAACGGCGCGCCATGTTCGCGGGTCAGCGGCTGTCCATACATTTCGTAGCAAAGCAAAGTTTGCGGATGGAGGGCGGTCGCCATATCCAGCGACTCGTAATAGTCGTCGGCGCATTGCAGCGCGATAAAGCGGGCATTGAGATCGGCGCCAATCATCTTCAGAAAATCCGAAAGCCGCGTCCCGCTGAAGTTGCCGATTACGTCCCAGCCCTCGACGCAAACGTGGCGTGTGTTTTGCGTGACCTTGGGCAGTTGTTTGAAGTGCGAAAGCGCATATGCCCCCGGCTTCTGCACGTCGCCGGAGACGGCAAGATTCCAGTTCTCGAGATCGACTTCGGGATCATCGATGTCGTACCCATTGATAGGAAACTTGGCGAAGGGCGTAAGCTCGGATTCGGAGAACGTGGGCGCCAGATGGCCGTGGCGAAAGAGTTTTGCCGAAGCCCAGTCGCTGAATCCCAAACCCGCCTTGAGCAACGGCGCCTGCAGCTTTGGGATTGCGAATGCGCCCAGCGCCACGATCGGCGTGAGCTTTAACAACTCGCGGCGGTTTACTCTTTTGAATTTTCGCGCGTCGAGACGAGAGGTCATAAGAACCGGCCGATAGCAAACCAATAATACGAAGCTAAGACTTTGAGATTCCCCAGCCGCACAAAGGTTACAGCATTCGCCAATCTTCTGTTGTTCCCCGCTCAAGTAGAATAGAGGTTTGCACCTGATGCCGATCTTAATCCGCGATTCCGGCCCGCGCACGGCAACCCATTGGAGCCTTCCATGGGCCAATTGAAGCGGCTTCTGCGTTATCTGGTGCCCTACTGGTTACAGTTCATTCCTTCGGTCTTGCTGCTGGCAGGGGTCGGCTTCCTGGATGCATTCCGGGTTTTGCTGGTAGGCCCGATTCTTGACCGCGTACTGAACCCGTCTTCTGGCTCCGACAACATTCTTCTTTTCACCATCCCTCACACCAATCACACGATCTACCTTCAGCGCTTCGTCCCCGCTCATTTTCATAACGCGTGGACGGTGGTGGCTTTCGCTTTCGTGGCCTCCACAATTCTTAAAGGCCTGTTCGATTACGCCGGCACCTACCTGGTGAACTACGCCGGTTACGGCCTCATTACGGATCTTCGCAATTCGCTTTACCAGTCCATTTTGCGCCGGTCGGCGGCTTTTTTTCAGAAGCACACGACGGGAACGCTGCTTTCCACGATTGTCAGCGACATCGAACGCGTGCAGTTCGCCATGTCGAGCGTGCTGGCGGAGCTGTTGCAACAGTTCTTCACCTTCCTATTCACCGCCGGCGTTGTAATCGTGCTGGGACGGAACCTGGCCTGGCTGCTGTTGCTGTTTGTTCCGGGCATTATTTTCTCGGCTTCGAAGATTGGCCGGCGCGTTCGCCATACCACCCGGCGCGGGCAGGACAAACTCGCAGACATTCAAAATATCCTGCATGAAACCATTACCGGCAACCGGATCGTGAAAGCCTTCAGCATGGAAACGTGGGAGTACACTCGTTTCCGCAAGGCCGCACAGCGCCTGTTCCGCGCCAACCTGCGCTCGGTGGCGGCGGCGGCCATCAGTTCCCCGCTGATGGATCTTTTTGGCGCAATCGCCATCGCGCTCTTGTTATTGCTTGGCCGCGAGCAGATCGTTCACGGCTTAATGACTCCCGGGATTTTCGTCGCATTCATCATTGCAGTCTTCAAACTCTATGACCCGGTGCGCAAGTTCGCCGGGTTTTACAACAGTTTCCAGCAGGCCATAGGCGCGTCGTCGAAAATATTTCAGTTCATGGATATTCCCGACGAAATCCGCGAGAAGCCCAACGCCCCAGCGCTACCGCCATTCTCAAAGAAAATCAGCATCGAGAATGTGGCGTTCGGCTACGAATCCGAAGGCACGCAACGCGAAGTTCTGCGGGGAATCAACCTTGAAGTGCAGGCCGGCGAAGTCCTCGCGCTTGTAGGATCGAGCGGCGCAGGCAAGAGCACGCTGGTTTCGCTGGTGCCCCGATTCTTTGACGTGACCTCTGGACGAATCACGATCGACGGCCACGACATTCGCGACGTCACGCTGGCTTCTCTGCGTTCGCAAATCGGCGTCGTGACTCAAGAGACGGTCCTCTTCAATGACACGCTGCGGAACAACATTGCCTACGGCCAGCCCGGCGTCTCGCAAAACGCGGTTGAAGCCGCGGCCCGCGCGGCACTTGCCCATGACTTCATCATGGAGCTGCCGGCCGGCTATGAGACCTCGATCGGCGAAAAAGGCGTGCGGCTGTCCGGAGGCGAGCGTCAGCGCATTGCCATCGCGCGCGCATTGTTGAAGAATGCCCCAATCCTGATTCTTGACGAAGCCACGTCGGCACTCGATACCGAATCGGAATCGCTGGTCCAGACCGCGCTGCATAACTTAATGACGGGACGCACCGTTATCGTCATCGCGCATCGCCTCTCCACCGTGCGCCGCGCCGAGCGTATTGTAGTGCTCGAAAACGGTGCCATCGCCGACGTCGGATCGCACGAAGAGCTGATGCAAAAGCTGGGGACCTACCGGCGGCTGTATGATCTTCAGTTCGTCGATCTGGAAGCTCCGCGCACAACCGCGCAGGCGCCAGCGCGATGAGAACTCACGGGACAACCTAATGCCAATCCGTTCCATGACCGGCTTCGCCCAGGTAAAAGGGCAAATCAATCAAACCAGTGCTTTCAGTTTTTCTATCAAGTCGGTCAACCACCGCTTTCTGGATCTGCACTTTCGCCTTCCCGCCAACACCGACGCGCTGGAAATGAACCTGCGCCGGGTGCTGAAAGAGAAATTGGCGCGCGGCCATGTGGACGTATCTCTATCGCTGGAGCAGGGTGGCACGGCACCGCTGGCGCTCAACCGTCAACTGGTTACGGCTTACGTACAGGCATTTCGCGCAGCTGCGGCCGAAGTTGGACTGGCCGCTGAGCCGGATCTCAACGCAATTCTCCGGCTTCCCGGAGCGCTCGATTCAGCCGCGGCGCCCGCCGAGGAACAACTCTCGCCCGCAGTCATGGCCAAACTCGACGATGCTCTCACGCAACTCAACCGCATGCGCGAAGAAGAGGGCCGCGGCATGGACCGCGAGTTGCGAGAACGAATGGCTCATCTTCGTAGCGGATGCACGGAGGTACGTAAGCACCGCGAAACTGTGCTCAAAACCTATTCCGAACGGCTAAAATCGCGCATGCAGGAGTGGCTGGGCGCATCGGTCGATTCCGACCGCATCGTTCAGGAAGCCGCGCTACTGGCCGATCGCAGCGATATTCAGGAAGAGCTGGTGCGGCTCGAGAATCACGTGCAGCATTTTCTTGGGTTGCTGGATACTCCGGGTGAAGTCGGCAAGAAACTGGATTTTCTGTTGCAGGAATTGAACCGCGAAGCCAACACGCTGCTCTCCAAGACCTCGGGATTGTCCGGGGATGCGGTAAGAATCACCGAGGCTGGCCTTGCCATGAAGGCCGACATCGAAAAATGCCGCGAGCAAGTGCAGAACATCGAATAGAACTTAAATAATGACAAGCGTCTTCATCATCTCCGCGCCATCGGGATCCGGCAAATCAACGCTGGTGAATAAAATCCGTGAGGCGGTTCCTAACCTCGAATTCTCCATTTCCTACACCACGCGCCAACCGCGAGGCGCAGAGCAGAATGGCAAGGAATATTTCTTCGTTACTCGCGAACGGTTCGAAGAAATGATCGCTAATGATGAGTTTCTGGAACATGCCGACGTCTTTGGCAACTACTATGGCACCGCGCGACGGTTTCTTCACCAGGCGGAAGGCGAGGGCAAAGACCTTCTGCTGGATATCGATGTGCAAGGCGCGGCACAGATCAAATCCAAACTTCCCAACGCCCGCAGCATATTCATCCTGCCACCCAATCGAAGTGAACTGGAACAGCGTTTGCGCAAACGCAGTCTGGATGCGGAAGAGGTCATACGAAAACGCCTGGTGACGGCCAGTCGCGAGATTGAGAATTATGAGAAATACGACTATATTTTGGTGAACGATCAACTGGAAGATTCGGTTGAAACGCTAAAAGCCATTCTGCTCTCTGAGCGTATGCAGCGCGCCGGAAAGGCAGATGCGAATTTAAGCAGCCGCGCGGAAAAATGCCGGCTGAACCAGATTCGCGAAAGGCTTCAGCCGATTCTGCAATCTTTCGGGGAAAACCGCTGCCAGTGCGAAGTAAAGCAGGGAGAATCTAATGAAGTTGATTGAAGGTTTCGACAGCAACTATCGCTACATCCTGGTCGCGGCACGGCGTGCCCGGCAGCTTCAGGGTGGCGCGCCTCCGGTCATCGATACCCATTCGCGAAAGCCTTGCCGAATTGCGCAGGACGAGATCAAGCAAGGCAAAGTGAAATGGGTGATTCCGGAACTGCCGGTGGCGCCGGCTGAATTAGCTGCCGAAATGCTGGATAATGCTATTGGACAGGAAAACTGACCTTTCGGTCTTTCCCGGCCAGGAAGCATCCTCATGAAAGTCGCTCTCGGAGTCTGTGGCGGTATCGCTGCTTATAAAGCCGCCGAGATCGTGCGACTGCTGCAGGACCGCGGCATTCGCGTTCAGGTCATCATGACCGCCTCCGCTCAGGAGTTTGTCCGTCCCCTCACTTTTGCCGCTCTCTCGGGAGAAAAAGTAATCACCGGCATGTTTGCCGGCGAAGCCTCCGCTGAACCCAACATCGATTCCGCCGTTGAACACATTGCGGTCGCGCAATCGATCGATGCCCTGCTGGTAGTTCCCGCAACCGCCGACGTCCTCGCAAAATTTGCGCAGGGAATGGCTAATGATTTTCTGACCACGCTATACCTCGCTACCACCGCTCCAGTGGTGGTCGCGCCCGCGATGAACGTAAATATGTGGGAGCATCCCGCGACGCAACAGAACCTCGAAATTCTCCGCAAGCGTGGGGTCAAGATCGTCGATCCCGGCAGTGGATATCTGGCCTGCGGCATGACCGGCCCCGGGCGTCTCGCGGAAAACGAAGCTGTAATCGCCGCTACCCTCGAAGTGTTGGGAGCGGCGCAGGATCTGAGCGGCGAAACGGTGCTGATTACTGCCGGCCCTACGCGTGAAAAAATCGATCCGGTTCGCTATCTCACCAACCGCTCGAGCGGGCGCATGGGATACGCATTAGCCGAAGCCGCGCTGCGTCGCGGAGCGCGAGTGCTGCTTGTCAGCGGGCCGGTGATATTAAAGCCGCCGTCTGCCGCGGAAGTCACGCAGGTTGAATCGGCCAGCCAGATGCGCGAAGCCGTGCTGCGGCTTTTGCCTGAGGCTACCATCGTCATCAAAGCCGCCGCGGTCGCCGACTACACAATCGAAAATCCCGCAGAGCACAAGATGAAGCGCTCAGGGCGCATCACGCTCGAACTGGAACCGACCGGCGACATCCTGGCTGAACTCTCGCGCCGCAAAACATCGCAAGTCATCATTGGATTCGCCGCCGAAACCCAGCACGTGGTTGAGAACGCCCGGCGCAAACTCGACTCCAAGTCGCTCGACGCGATCGTGGTCAACGACGTTTCGCGCGAAGGCGTGGGCTTTGATTCCGACCGCAATGCCGTAACCATTCTCACCGCATCCGGCGAAGTCAGCGTTCCCGAAACCAGCAAGTGGGAAGTCGCGCAACGCGTGCTCGACTGTGCGGTTAAACTGAAACAGCAGCGCATTGCACATGCCGCTTCGTAGCGCTGGCTAGATCAATTATTTCCGGTCATAATCCCCATGCCTCTCGATTCCCAGCTCCGTCAAGCGCTCACCGATCGCCTGCGCTACTATCGCGAGTTGGGAATCTACGATTTTTACCGGCGCGAACCCAGCGCGGTTGCGCAGCCAGAAATCACCGCACCAGCGACATTGACACCCATTCCAATCGCCGAGGAACAATTGCCCGCGACTCCCAAGCCCAAAGTAGCTTCCACCGATCCATCCACTGCGCTGCGACTGATTCGCGAAGACATCGGCGACTGTACCCGCTGCCGCCTGCACCAGCAGGGTCGCAAACAAATCGTCTTCGGCGTGGGCAATCCCAACGCCGATCTCATGTTCATCGGTGAAGCTCCAGGTGCCGACGAAGATCTTCAGGGCGAGCCATTCGTTGGGCGCGCCGGACAGTTGCTGAACAACATGATCAAAGCCATGGGCATTCGCCGTGAAGATGTTTACATCGCCAATATCATCAAATGCCGTCCGCCGGGAAATCGCACGCCTGAGCGCGACGAATGCGAAACCTGTTCGCCGTTCCTGATGCGCCAGATTGATGCCGTGAAGCCGAAAGCGATTGTGGCACTGGGTGCGGTCGCCGCAAAAACGCTGCTCGCCATCAACGCTCCCATGTCGGAGTTGCGTGGCCGATGGTATGACTTCCGTGGCACTAAGCTGGCGGTGACGTATCATCCCGCATTCCTGCTGCGGGATCCCCGCCAGAAGAAAGAAACCTGGAAGGACCTGCAAATGGTTATGAAAGACCTGGGACTGGCCATGCCCGCCAAAGATCCAGAGTAGCCGACCGCGATTCCCTCGACTTTCTCCTCTATCACTCCTTAGAAGTGTCACTAACTCGATGGAGAGGCCCTAAGGCGTACATCTCCGCCCTGCACAGCCTCATCGAATGCAACGATTCTGGAGCACAGTTAGCGCCGGAAACTTCAAAGGAGGTTCGAGTATGAGCATTTTCACCATCCTGTTTGTGATTCTCTTGATCGGCTGGGTTTTGGGTTGGGGCGTTTTCCATGTGACCGGCGGCCTGATCCACATCCTGCTCGTCGTGGCCCTGATTTCCCTGGTGTTGCACTTTGTTCGTGGCCCACGGGCAGTCTGAACATTGCAAAATCGCAAGGAGGACCACTCATGAAAATCAAATACTGCGTGGCTGTGTCTTTGTTCGCAGCCTTGCTGAGCGTTACCGCGTGCACCAATACTACGAACCGCGCATCCGAGTCCGATGCGGTCAAGAAGGCACTGGAGCAAGCCGACCTGAAAGACGTCTCGGTTTCTGACGATGCCAGCAAAAACACCATCACTCTTGGTGGAACGCTGCACTCGGAGGATGCCAAGGCCAAGGCCGCGGACGTTGCCAAATCGGCAGCCGGTGACCGGGTAATCGCTAACGAGATTAGCGTGCAACCGGTCGGCGAAGAATCGGAAGCGAAATCGGTTGCTTCAAATCTGGATGACGGGATCGAAAATAACTACAAGGCTGCGCTGATCGCCCATCGTCTCGACAAGCAGTCGATTCACTACAACGCAAAGAACGGCGTGCTAACTCTGACGGGAAGCGTAAAGAACGCATCGCTCAAGTCACAGGCCGGGCAACTCGCGTCAAAAGTGCCTAACGTGAAGCAAGTGGTAAACCAGGTCGAGGCACATCCCTAGCCGAAATCGGCAACGCAGGCTCCCCAAGGCGGGGAGCCTGTACTCATTCCAGACTTCTCACGGCGCTTCGGATCTCACACGCTTTGAACTTCACGCGTTTTGGACCTGCGGAACCGTTCGGTCGGTGTCTGCGCCTGACGGTGGAATGCCCAGCGTGAAATAGAAAGTCGCCCCCTTCCCGGGTGCGGCCTCCGCCCAAATCTCTCCGCCATGCCGGTGGATGATTCTCTGCACTGTCGCCAGTCCTATGCCGCTGCCCGGGAATTCAGCCGGCGAGTGCAGCCGCTGGAAGGGATGGAACAGGCGATTGGCCGATCTCGGATCAAACCCAACACCATCGTCGCGAACGAAATAAACTGTTCGCCCATCTTTTTCCGATGATCCGAATTCGATTCGAGCGCTGGGATGGATCGATGTGTACTTCCAGGAATTTCGCAGCAGGTTTTCCAGGACGATTCGCAGCAGGCGGGCGTCTCCCTGTGCCGGCGGCACATCCGCGATCAATAAGGATACGTTGCGCTCCGGGTGAAGCCGTTTTAACTCGTCCGTAACCGTGCGCGCCACTGCGCTCAGGTTCACGGGTTCAAGATGCATGGCGCTGGTAGTCAGACGCGACAAGTTCAGCAGGTCGTCAATCAATTCCAGCATGCGCTTGCCGGAAGCGCGGATGAACTCAATCAGCTCACGGCCCTGAGGATCGAGCTTTTCGGCATATTGCTTCAGCAATACATAGCTGAACCCGTTGAGCGCATCAATCGGTCCGCGCAAGTCGTGCGAGACGGAATAGGAAAATGCTTCGAGTTCGCGGTTGGCCGATACCAGTTCGCGGGTCCGGTCCTGCACGCGCTGCTCAAGTTCGTTGTGCGCCTTTTGTAACGCGGCATCGCGCGATTGGATCTGCGCCAACATGTCATTGAAAGCGTTGATCAGGACATTCAATTCATCCGGCGCGCCGGAGCTGCGGGCCCGCACCGCATAATCCCGTCCCCGGGAAACCGCGCGCGCGGTGCCGGCCAACTGGATCACCGGGCGAGCCACTGAATTTCGGAACGCCGAAGAAACCAGCATCGCCATGAAGAACGAGACCAGCAGGACGGCAATCGCGATCGCGGTATATTGCTTCAACCTCTGATCGATCTCATCCAGGTCCGCGCGCAGGTAAACAAAGCCCACCAGCTTTCCATCCGACACGATTCTTCTCATCAGAACGACATGCGTGCTCCGAATCCAGTGCGCCTCGGTCTCGTCCGCCGCCAACGTTGGCACATTCAGGATTTCATCTCCCTTTTGCCGGGTGAAATCAGCGAACGGACGTCCGTCCGGTGTCAGTATTCCTGCCGAAGCAATGTTGGTCGAGCTCTTCAATGCAGCGAGGGTGTTGGCGGCAGACTGCGGATCGTTGAACAATAGAGCCGAAATGCTGTTGGAGCCGATGATCTGGGCCTGAGCTGATAGTGTGCGCAACAAGCTGTCGCGAAATGTGACCTGATCGTAGGCAAAGAACCCGGCACAAGCCAGCAGCAACGCCACCATGCTCACCAGCATGTTCATCATGGTGAGGCGGGTCAAAATCGAATTGCGTTGCACCTGAATCATCGTCTAACTTTTCGGCCCGAGGACGCGGGTCGCCACTTTCAGCAACTCCGAGCTCAGAGCCAGATGACTTTGTTCCGCCGCGGATCGATTGACTTCGAAGCGCACGCGATCGTTCTGCATAACGAAGCCGATGGTCCCCCCACGCTCGGCGAACCTGGGGATATCACTCACCGTCAACAGGTTCAAGCGCTGCGCTGCCGGCAAAATTGTGCCCAGCCGGCCTTCTTCCGATGAACTGATAAAAAGAATGTTGCAGCGGGAGGAAGCAGCCAGGCTGGACATCTTGTGCACCGAAGCTTTTTTACCTTCAATACTCTCGCCCGCGACCGTAGCGTCGAGCACAGGACCGAAGGGGTCTCTTCCCAGCACACAAATGTCGAAGGTATCGGAGCTGGGCGCGGAGCCCGCATCCCAGCGCACAAATTTTCCGAAGTTGTAGAGATAAGCCGCTTTGACCTGAGACTCGGTAGGCCGCGGCTGCTGGGCGAACAAGCAGCTCGCACCCACGAGAAAGAAAAACGTGTGTTGCAGAATTTTTCGCCGCACACTACGATCGCGCGCGCACAGCGTGCGGCGATTGCTGCCGAATGGTGATCTCTCCGGCCTGCAATGCGCCTGTGCGGAGTTCACTTCATCCACGTAATTTGCCCGTACACGCTGCGTTTGATTTCCGAATTCGGCCCCGGGTCCCTGGCAAACTCGGGATGATGCGGTTGCATAAGGTTCCTGCCGACCACCGCCAGTTCAAACTGTTGGCCCACCTGCCAGGCAAAGCGCGCGTCGCCCGTGGAATAAGAAGGAATTTGCTGGGCGGTCAACGAACTCACGTACCGGTAGCTTAAATCGAGATCGAAACTTTTTAAGATCTCAAACGACGAGGTGAGTGAAACCTGATGCCGCGGACTTGTGCCCTCCACCGATGCGGCAGTGCCGATGTCCTGCGAGTTGGGTGCCTCTTTGATTCGCATTTGAAGAAATGAGTAGGCGAGCCGCAAACGCCAGAAGTCTATCGGCTTTACCTCGGGCGCGAACTCGATGCCTTTGGTCGTGCCCACCAATCCGTTGCCGAACTCTGCCGGCAGCAGAATGTGAGTGGGCGCGGGACTGTTCTCGATAAACGGCGAGCCGGTAATGTCTAAACTGAAAAGATCGCTGTAATGATTGTAAAAAGCCGAAAGATCAAAGTAGAACTTCGGCCCCAGCAGGCGCCGGTAGCCGATCTCGTATCCGTTCAACTGCTCGGGCTTGAAGTTGCGGTTGGGGTTGAATCGAGCGAAGAACGGCAAGCCGCTACTGGGATCCACCGTGATGAATCCGGAGAGGAAGAAATCATGCTCCGCATCCGATGGCGTACGTAATGCGTGAGTAAAGGCGGTCCACAAGGTTTGGGTCGGAGTAACATTCCAGCGCAACCGGGCACTCGGCTCCAATTCCAAACCGGTGAAATTAGTGCGGAAGAATTTCGACCCCAGAGAAAGCACTAAACGGTCGCGCACTAGATCGATATCGTCCTGAAGAAAAGCCGAAAAAAGGTAGTCGGTGCGCCGGCTGGGTTGAAAAGTGAGGCCAGAAAACACCTCGATATCGTGAATCTTGATGGCTCGCGCTCCCAGTCCCCAGGAAATTTCCTGGCGCTTCAAGAGACGCAGCCGCTGCAAAAAGTCGATGTCAAAGGTGTCGCGCACGTCCCCGAAATTCACTTCGTGCCGCGCAGCCCTGTCGTAGTAAGCCTGCAACTGAAGGTCTTCCTTCGCGCCAGTCTGCTTCCATTTTGCCAGGACGTTGCCGCCCGACAGCGGCGCCGTTCCATCCAGAGTCTGTTTGTAAGGAGCGGTATAGCTGGTCGCAGTCACGCGCTCGCCAAAGCCCACACGATAAAGATCGCCCTGGAAGGTGAAGGTGTTTTTCGGATCCATCTCCCAATCGCTGCGGAACCCGGCCTGAATTCCCCGCCAGCGGTCATAATTTCCCCGGTCGGGGTGAAACTGGGGACCGCGATTGAAACCTTTCACGTAACCGCGGTAGTCAAAGTTGTGGCCATTTCCGCCGCCATAACGCGTATCGAAGAATCCCTGTTCGATGCTTCCTCCCCCAACGCTCACCAGCTCGCCGTGCGTGTCCTGGCTGCTTTTGGTGATGATGTTGATCACGCCGTTGACTGCATTCGGTCCCCAGATCGTCGCTCCCGGTCCACGAATCACTTCAATGCGTTCCACATCCTGCAACAGCGTGTCCTGAACTTCCCAGTAAGTGCCGGCGAACAAGCTGGTGTAGACCGTGCGCCCATCGATCAGCACCAGCACCGAGCGTGAGTTTCTGCTGCCGAACCCGCGAATGCCGATCGACCACTCATCACTGTTCAATCGGGCGACTTCTACCCCCGGCGCCAGCCGCAACGCTTCAGGAATGCTTCTCGCGCCCGATCGCCGGATGTCGTCCTGCGTGATTACGAAAATCGCAGCCGCGGTCTTCCACACCTGCTCAGGAGTTTTTGAAGCCGTGCTGACCTCGACGTCACCCAGTTGTTCGAGGCTCAAGTCCTTGAGCGAACTTCCGCCCGGATTCGCAGATGGACTTCCGGCGAGTGCAGAAGCCGGCCAAAGCTGGGCGGCGGCGAGAATGAATGCCGTGGCGAATCGACGATAGAAGTTCAAGCTCTGACCAAAGTCTTTCATTCCTTCTGTCATCAAGCTGTTAATCCGCCCATCGGATTTGGCACATCATTTCTTTGAACCGTTTCTCGACGCGATTAAAGCGCTGACCTCATCAATCAGCTCCTGCGGCCCGAGCCGCGACTTCTGAAAACATGCATCCACGAGTTGCGACGTCTCCTCGGGAAGCGAACTCACTCCCGAAAGCAACAGGATCGGAAGCCTCGGTTCGCGCTGCTTCATCTCCCGCGCAACTGACAAACCATCCATGCCCGCCATCCAGTAATCCAGCACCACGGCATCAATCTGGTTCGATTCCATCAAACTCACCGCCTCCTGCCCGCTCGCGGCAAGCAACACGTCGAATCCGGCCGATTGAAATAGCGCCTTTCGCAACTGCAGTTGCAGGTCATCATCCTCCACACAAAGGATGGTCCGCCGCGTTCGATCCATCAGGCGGACCTTCCATACATCTCGATTACTTCAGAAATTCTGGAAAGAAGGATCTCGGGGTCTTGACCTTTGTCCACAAACGCGTCGACAACAGCGATCAATTCTTCTGGAATTTGCGGCGCACCGGAAACCAGGATCACAGGCAGGCGGGGATGTTGTTCGTGCAGCCGATGTGCAACCTCGTCCCCGTTCATTTCAGGCATCAGGTAATCGAGAAGAACCAGGTCGACATCGCTTCCGTCCGCCAACATTCCGAGGGCGGTCGGACCCGACGTCGTGGTAATTACCTCGTACCCGAATTGCTTAAACAACAATTCACGTGACTTCAGGATTTCAGCGTCATCATCAACGCAGAGAATGGTGACCGGGTTTGAAGCCAAACTCGTCCTCTTTCGACGATGTATTCGGATCTACTAGGAAAAGCACTCCATGTTGCCAGCTTTCCTACTGAAGTTTCCATACAGGATTTACCCGATATGCCGCCGCCGGATCTCGCGATTGTCAATCCGATACAGAAGACTTCAGGGGAAGCCTTCGACAGATCCGGAAATGTTGACGGATGAATAATCCCCTCTACGACTTCTGGACCATACTAGGCAGTTTCATCGTTTGAGCACGCAAAGCCAAGCAGTGCGGATGGGCGAGTACATCGGCCAATCTCGGAAGAACACTCAGTGCTGTGGCTCCGCCGGTATTTCACTCTTGCCGCCTCGGCATTGCAAGCCCTTGCGGAACCTCTCGCGCTCCTCAGGTGTCATTCGTTCCCAGCGCTCCGTGGTGCCGTGCCGTCGCGGCATGCTAAAACCACCGAATCCGCGGAGTCCCCCGAAGAGAATCCAGCTCAGTCCCATAAGTCCAACGGCTTCCCAGAACGTAAGCGAGTGCAATCCAAAGATGGACGGCATGAGCCAGTTCCACAGTTGCCAGGCCGCCGAGCCGAAACCGGCAATCACGATGGTGAGAACCAGTGCAATCTCGAATCCTTTCACAATCCAGCGATCCCTTTTCATTTTGACACCCTGCCTTTCGCAAAATCGTCGTAAATGGTTTGTAGTTTCCGGCGTAGATGAAGCACCGCATAACGCTTGCGCGAAAGCAGAGTGTTCACGCCTATACCGGTTTCCGCAGCAAGATCTTTGAAGCTGCGGCTTTCAAATTCATGCGCAATGAAGATTTCGCGCTGCTCACGGGGGAGCTCCCCCAAAGCGCTTTCGAGTTCCTCGATCAACACCGTTCGCGCGTAGGCTGCATCGGGTCCAGCGCCTGCCGAAGGCAACAATTCCTCCAACGAGAGCACGTCTCCGTCATCTTCAACTCCGACGATGTCGTCCAACGCTTCCCGCTTCTTCTTCCGAAAAAGGTCGACAATGCGATTTCGAGCCACGCGGAAGAGCCACGCACGAACGTGTTCGATAGGCTTTGAGAGCCGGTAGGCCACGACAAGCTCGAAAAAGACGTCCTGGAGAATATCCTCTGTGACACTCCCGTCGTCCACTCGTCTACAGATAAAGTTCCGCAAGCGGGATTGCTCCCGCTCGATCACTTCGGCAATCTGTCGATCTTGCGCGTCATTTATGGGATCGGACAAAGAAATCTCCCGCATACACTGTTCAAGACGGGTAGGTCGTCCAGATATTGTAGGGAAATCGCGAGGCCTCAAGTGCTGGGCCAGACAGTTGCGCGAAAAGTCGATCCAGTAGGTTGGTGGTGGGCGCTATAGGATTCGAACCTATGACTTCCACCGTGTGAGGATGGCACTCTACCGCTGAGTTAAGCGCCCAAGCTGGCAGATTTCAAGTTTGCCATTGCCCTGCGGAAATGTCCAACCCGCGTCATCCCTAACTTGCGCTATGCTGCTGGCTTGCGAGGCTCTGATCTCACTTCCGGCGGCATCTCCGCCTATGAACGAGAGCGTATCGGCTTGTGCGCTGGCTGCGTGCATTCTCGAGTAATCAAATCCGATCGGGGTTCGACGTTTTACTTTTGTGGCAAGTCGGCTACCGATCCTGCGTTCCCCAAATATCCCCGGCTGCCGGTTGTTGCCTGTGCCGGATATCAGCCCGCGCCGCCAGTTTCTCATGGGCCTTGATACAACCAGTGTTCCCCAGTTTCAGCCCTCGTGGTAGCCTACCTCTGATCGCGCGCGGCATCTGAGAAGCTTCGGCGGGGGAACGGCTGATAACGTCGGCATGTGGAAGAAATCAAAATCCGCTACAAGGCCCGTAACCGACACAAAACAAGGGACATCCTCGGCCGATCCGGCGAACGGCGACGCGCAACTTTCTGAACCAGATAGGGTTAACTCAGATGTGAGCAGCGTTGCCTTAGATCGCGGGTTGCTCGCCTTGGGCGGGCACTCATCTGCGCTGGCCGATCCGGTCAACGCGGGGATGACCGATGCCGACATCATGCTTCGGGTGAAAGCCGGCGACAATGCGGCTTTCGATTACCTGGTGCAGAAGTACCGGCGGCCGATCATCAGTTTCATGTACCGCATGGCGCATAACACGGCGGCGGCGGAAGACCTGGCGCAGGAAGTATTTCTGCGGGTGTACCGGTCGCGCGCCACTTACGAACCGAGTGCGAAATTTACGACCTGGCTCTACCGGATCGCGACGAACCTCGGAATGAATCATGCGCGCGACACGCGGCATGAGCGTCCGGAGAACACGATGAATCTGGACGAAGCGGATTCGGAAACCGGGCAGACTCCGGACCTGGCGGACGAAACGCCAAGCGTGGAAGAAGAAATTTTGCGGCGGGAGCGGCTAACAGCAATCAAGCAGAAAGTGGAGGCGCTCCCCGAAAGGCAGAAAATGGCGGTGCTGATGCACAAGTATCAGCAGATGG
>Ga0136846_1227753_pt1 | contig 22340 bp, 24 predicted proteins | sample HopSoiMetagenom2_FD_96841 | JGI IMG/M metagenome (GOLD analysis project Ga0136846, IMG submission 96841) | Grasslands soil microbial communities from Hopland, California, USA - 2 Assembly 2016 (version 4) | ecosystem: Environmental > Terrestrial > Soil > Grasslands | place: USA: Hopland... | reverse complement strand
CGACGAGAGGTGATCGCGATGGCGGCCACGATGGGCATCCCGATCGCAGCCGCGCATCCGCACGCAGCTTTGCGCCCGGACGCAGCAGCTGCCGAGTCGCTAGGCGAGGTCTCGCCGGTTGGCGACGCGGGCACCGGCGACGACGTCTGCCCGCCATACCGGCTGTAGCCGACGAGCTTCTAGCGGTAGCTCGCCGGAAAGGCTGTAGCCGGACAAGCTTCAAGCGGCAACCCGTCGGAAGGCTGTACCCCGAAAAGCTTCTAGCGGTAGCCCGTGGTGTCGGCTGGCTTGCCGGCGTCCTGGATGTCGACGATGTAGCGCCAGGCGTCCGGTCGGCTGCCGTCGAGGTCGGTGAAGCCGTAGACCTGGGCGAGCTCACCGCTGGACGTTGACCGGCCGTTCCAACGCAGTACGTCGGGGTCCGCCGCGAGCGCCGCCACCGCGCGGCCGACGTACGACGGGCTCTCGGAAATCGCGAAGTGCGGGACCTGTTCGGTCGCGGCCCGCCAGTTCTCCTCGCGTACGCCGAACCCGTCGAGCATCGCCTCGGACCGCAACCAGCCCGGCGTGAGCAGTACGGCGGCGGCGTCGTACTCCTTGAGCTCGTGGGCCAATGCGAATGCCATCCGGCTGACCGCCCCTTTGGCAACGTCGTAGAAGAACGAGACGCGATAGTTCTCGGCGTTGTACTCGTTCGTGCCGTCCGTCATCTCGACGACCAGCCCGCGGGGTGTCTTGATCAGCAACGGCAGCGCGAAGTGGCTGGTGATCGCGTGCGTGTTCACCCCTAGCTCCAGCAGCCGCAGACCGCTCTCGAGGGAGCTCTCCCACACGGTCTTGTTCCACTCGGGCTCGCCGTGCTGACCCCAGATGTCGTTGACCAGGATGTGCAGCGCACCCTGCTCGCCGTCGATCCGTTCGACCAGAGCGCGCACCTGCGCTGGGTCCAGATGGTCCACCGGTACGGCGATGCCGCGCCCACCCGCCTTGTCGACGAGCTCGGCCGTCTCCTCGATGGTCTCCGGCCGGTTCATCTCGGACCGCCGGTCCTGGGTGGTCCGGCCGGTCACATAGACGGTCGCTCCGGCCGCACCGAGCTCGACCGCGATCCCCCGGCCGGCTGCCCGGGTCGCCCCGGCGACCAGCGCCACCTTCCCCGCCAACGGCTGCATCCGCGCCTCCTAATCCATACGTTGTATGTTTATGTACCATACGGCGTATGGTTAACGCGAGCAAGCGCTCCGGGCGGCCCCGGGCCGGGGAGGAGCGGCTGAGCCGGGACGCGATCCTGACCGCGGCGCTGCGGATCGTGGACGACGAGGGCATCGACGCGCTGACCATGCGGCGGCTGGCTTCGATCCTCGAGGTCAACCCGATGTCGCTCTACCACCACCTGCCGAACAAGGCCGCCGTACTGGCCGGACTGGCCGAGCTGGTGTTCGCCGGCCTCGAACTGCCCGATCCGGGCGACGCCGTGCCGTGGGACGAGCAACTGAAGGAGGCGGCCCGCGCCTACCGCAACGGTCTGCGAGCGCACCCGAATCTCGCGCTGCAAGTGCTGTCGGACACGTCAGCAGTCTCGGACGTCGTCGTCGTGACGATGGAGCCGTTCTACCGGGCGCTGGATCGCGCTGGGTTGTCGCCGAGGCAGATCTTCGAGGCGGCGAACACGTTGATCGACTTCATCCACGGGTTCAGCCTGGGCGAGGCGTCCGTTCGCTCCGAGACGTTCGAGCTCGCACCGGACCTGCTGGCCCGGGTACAGGCACTGCCGCCGGAGAAGGCACCGACGCTGAGCCGGATCGTCGGCGAACTCGGCGCCGCGGGTCTCGCCTACGACTTCGACAGCGGCTTCGAGTCCGGACTCGCCACACTGACCGCGGGCGTCGCGGCGACCGCGCGCCGCCGGTAGCGCGAGATCGCGACCCCGATCAGGCACAGCACGCCACCGAGATACGCCAGCGGCGCCGGGCTCTCGTCCAATAGCAGCCAACCGAGGAAGATCGTGATCGGCGGGACCAGGTACGTCGTGGCTCCCATGCGGCCGGCGGTCGTCCGAGCCAGCGCGTAGGCCCAGGTGGTGAAGGCGATCGCGGTCGGAAAGGCACCGAGGAACACCAGCCACCAGATCGTCGACGGCCGTGCGTCGGCGGCCTCCTTCACCAGTGTCAGGCCGAACGGCAAACAGGCCACAGCACCGATGACGCACGACAACCACGTCACCTCCAGCGCAGGCAACCTGGCCAGGAGTGGCTTCTGAGAGACCACACCGATCGCGTACGCCGCTGCGGCAACGAGGCACAGCACAACGCCCCACGTCTCGGCGCTGCCGCTCGACGACGACAGACCGATGAGGACCACACCGCCGAAGGCGACCGCGCTGCCGATCACGAGCCGACGCGGGAAACCCTCGTGCAGGAGCAGTCCAGCCAGCACAGCGATCAGCAGCGGACCTATGTTGACGAGCATGGCCGTGGTACCGGCGTCGAGGTGGCGCTCGGCCTCGTTGAGCGCAAGGTTGTAGACACCGAACCACAGCAGCCCGCAGATCAACAGGAACTTCCAGTCCCCTCGGGCCGGCCAGCGACGCGGCCGGGTGAACACAAAGACACCCAGCAGCACACTGCCGACCAGCAGCCGGCCCAAGGACAAGGCCCCAGCGGAGATCTCCGTTCCGACGTGCCGGATCGCGACGAACGCGGACGCCCACAACACCACGGTTACCGCCGCCGCACCGGCTGCCGCCATCCCCTGTCTCTGCATGCCGCTGAGACTAGGTCTCGGACGCTTCGGTCGCCGCCGAACTGCGCGGCGCCAGCAGCGCGGACGGTACGACGAAGGCCGTCAGCAGGACCGGGATCGTGAGCGCGGCGACCAGGATCGACATCGTGAACCACACCGATCCGACCGCGAACCCGGCGTACACCGCGACCGCGAACACCTCGGCGAAGAAGCCGGACACCGACGTCACCGTCGCCCGCGCCGGACCGGTGATCGCGTCCTGCAGCCGCGACTCCGACACCACGATCACTAGCTGCATGAGGCCGTAACCCAGTGCGATCGGCAAGAAGCCCCACATCGACCGGGTCAACGAACCGGTCGCGATCAGCACCGCGGTCGCCGCCAGCGCGATCGCAAAGGTTGCCGCTGGCAACTTGTAGGCCGGTCCGGCCAGAGCGCCGCCGATCGCCTGTGCGGCCACGGTACCGGCGATCAGCAGCGGGACCGCAGTGGTCGTCGCACCGGCCTCGCGCGCGAGCAGCGGGAAGTACTCGTCGAACGCCAGGAATCCACCGAGCAACGCGACCAACGCAACGGCTCGCCGTACCAGCCGGCTCGTCAGCACCTCCGTCACGCCGGTCCTCAGCATGTGCAGGTAGCTGGCGAACGCTGCTCGGGCACCAGGCTCGTCCGACTCGCGGGCGGTCTCCATCGGACGCGCCTCGGGCAGCGACCAGGCGACGCCCGCCTGCAGCAGGCAGCTGAGCACGCTCACGACACCAGCGAGCGAGTAGCCACCCAGCTTGAACAGGGGTGTCGCCAAAGCGGTAGCGACGAGGTTCATCACGAAGGACGCGGATCGGGCACGGCCGAGCAGGGTCGGGTAGCGATCGGTGCGGCCACCGGCGGCGAGCTCGTCGTACACGAACGCTTCGTAGGTGCCGGAGATCAGCGCGGACGACGTACCCCAGAGGACGAAGCCCAGAGCGAAGCCGGCGAACGAGGGCAGCGTGATCCAGGCGGCGTACCCGAGAGCGCTGATTAGGGCGCCGAGGACCAGCAGCTTGCGCCGGGAGTACGTGTCGGCCCAGGCGCCGGACGGCACCTCGAGGGCGAACGCGGTCGCCGACCAGATCACGAACAGCGTCGAGATCTGGGCAGCCGACAGTCCGTGATCGGCGAACAGCAGCTGGTACAGCGGGTAGAGCGGGATGAAGTCCTGCAACGCCTCGAAGGCGATGATCCGCGCCGAGAGGCTTCGGTCAGAACGTCAAAGATGCGGGCTGGGAAGTCTCATGGTGTCGAAGATACGACATAAATGGCGCGCGAAGCAGGCGAAATATCCGTCAGAGTGGTGCGATGAGTCAGGTCAGCGAACGGTTCTGGGCAAAGCTTCCGGACGGTAGCCGGGACGCCCTCGTCGACGGGTTGAGTCAGTCCGAGCTGCAGTCAGTCCTGCTGGACGTGACGCGCGAGCGCGCCGCCAAGGTGACCCCGGCGCGGCTGCTCCGGCGCTGGCAGCAGGACCGGTTCGTGCGCCCGTCCGACATCAACCCGCGGCAACTGGTGAAGACGCAGCAGCGCTTGTGGGAGCTGCTCCCGGCCAAGTTCGAGGGTGTCCAACTGTCGCCGGTGACCCCGCTCGGCACCTGCTCCGCGATCGCGACCATCAACCAGAACCAGGTCGTCAGCACGATTCGTGGCACGGAGGTGGCGAGCGACCCGACCAACGAGCTGGCGATCGAGGCCGCCGTACGACGTCGTGCCGGGCAGGACCGGGTACACCTGGCCGCCTGTCAGCGAGTGATCCGGGCGCAGCCGTTCGACGGGCCGGGCATGTTCGCGCACTTCGAGCTCTTCGCGCTGGTGTCCAGCGCGCGGGACACCGGCTCGGGGCGGACCGAGGCGGAGCTGTTGATCGACCACCTGGGCTTCTGGCACGACGTACTCGGCGACGAGGCCGAACTCAGCTTCACGATGTTCACGCCGTCCGCCGTGCGGGAGCGGATCGACGATACCGTCCGGCCGGCGCTGAAGCTCGCCTTCACCGAGGACGCCGAGCGGACGAAGAGCGCGACCTACTACGCCGGTCTCGGGCTCGGCATCGACCGAGCCGGCTCCGGCCTGGGCGACGGCGGCTTCACCACCTGGACCGCCGACCTGCTCGGCGATGCGAAGGAACGCTGTCTGACCTCGTGCATCTCGACCGAGCGCCTGACCACTATCGGAGCTTGAGCAGCCCCGCGTCGGTCGGCCGGAACCCGCACGCGTCGAGGTAGAAGGCGGTCAGGTGCGGCTCGAAGTCGACATGCAGCCATTCACAGCCCGCCTTGCGGGCCTCTTCGGCCGCCGTCAGCACGAGCTGTTTGCCGATGCCCTGCCGGCCGTGGCCGGGGTGGACGGCGGTGTCCAGCACGAATGCGTGCGCACCGCCGTCCCAGCACACCTGGACGAAACCGACCAGCTGATCGTTGCTGAAGGCACCCACCCAGGTGAGCGCCCACCGCTCCAGCCGGTCCGTCCACGGCTGCACCTCGAGCTCACTCTCGAACGCCGTGGCGTGCAGCGTGGACAGCTGAAGATCGTCGACCGGGAAGCGTACGACGTACCTCACAACATCCCCACAGCCGCTTGCAGCCGAGCATTCCAGCCCACGGCGTCGCCTTCGGGCAAGTCGGAGAGGCTCAGGTAGCCCTGAACCATCACCGCCGGCAGGACGGCGGTCAGCCCTTCGTTGGTCCCGTAAGCAGCCAACGCGTCCGGCCAGTGTTCAGGCTCCACGGACGAGACCAGGAACCAGGCGAGGTCCAACATGCCCGGCGCGGCCGACACGTCCTCCCAATCCAGGAAGGCCACCTCACCGGCCGGTCCGGTTCGCAGGTTCTGCGCCGAAGCGTCGCCGTGCACCATGGTCAGCTCGCCGGCCTCGGCGATGTCTCGTTCAGCGTCCGTGACCTTCCCGACCAGTCGTTGACCGAAGTCGCGGACCGACGCCGACAGGTCCGACCGCTCGGCCAGCATTGGCCAGGTACGGTCGTACAGCGCGGCCACCAGGTCCACGCCGGCGCCGAGCGGCCGTAGCCAGGGCCAGCGCTGGTGCGCTTCGCCCACCCAGCGGTCGTGCAGGTCCCGCAGCGCGCGGGCACCAGCGTCCGGCTCGGCCCCAGGCGTCCAGTCGGACAAGTCCTCCAGGACCAGCAAAGTTCCGTCAGCGTTGTCCTCTGCCTGGTAGCACTCCGGCACTCGGACTCCGACAACCGGTGCGATCTCCCGGTAGAAGCGCACCTCCGACTCGAAGATCTGCAGCACGGCCGGAATCGACCCTGGCGGTGCCGGTGTACGACGTTTGATGTGGTGCACGCGGTCAGGCTAGGCGGGTTCGCCGGCCGGAGCAGGTAGTTTTCCCTCGGTGCTGATCAGGACAACGGTGCTGCTCGCGTCCAACTCAAGGCGATCGCGTGCTGCTCGCAGACCGGCCAGTGTCGCAGCGCCACTGGGGCCGGACGAGATGCCGGCCGCCATCAGGTCGTCCACAGCCTGCAACGCCTCGTCGTCTTCGACAGTGACGGAGTAGTCGAGTCCTGAGCGCAGTACCGGCCAGGCGAGAGAGGAGAGCGTGCCGCAGTTGAGGCCGGCCATGACGGTCTTGCCAGTAGGGACGGTGAGGAGCTCACCGGCGAGAAGGCTCGTGGTGACGCAGGAAGCGCTGGCCGGCTCTACCCCGAGCAGAGCGGGCGTCACCGAACCACTCCGGTAGTGCGTTACGGCAGCCTGCGCCACCGACCCCACGCCCATCGGTACGACGACGAGATCCGGCTCCACCTCGATCTCGCGGAACAGCGTCGAGTACCCGTCGACGATGTACTGCGGGATCACCTCATAGCCGGGCCAGGCGGAGTCCTGGATCAGCAGGCGGCCATCACCGGCGTACGACGCGGCTTCGGCGACCGCAGCGTCGTACGAGTCCGGTACGACGGTCACTGTCGCACCTTCGGACCGGATGGCATCCACAGCCGCATCTCCGACCACATCCGGAACGAATATTTGCGCCGGCAGCGCCAGCATCGCCGCTCGGCGCGCGACAGCCCGCCCGTGATTGCCATCGGTTGCGGTAACCAGCTCAGTAGCGCCCGGATGGTCCTGGACGGCACGGTGGATCGCCCACCATGCGCCCAGCGCCTTGAACGCTGGCAGACCGAGTCGCAGCGACTCGTCCTTCACGAGCACCTGACCGACGCCCAGCTCAGCTGCCAGTGACGGGACAGGAGTCAGCGGAGTCGGGCGGTACGCCGGGAGACTCTGGTGGAACGCCAGTACCTCAGCCGGGGCAGGTGTCGTCCGCCAGGCCCGCGCGGCCGGGTTGCTGTGCCACCGCACCAACTAAGCGACCAGTGTGAACGCCTGGGCCGGAGCGGAGTAGGCACGCGGGCCGGAAACGATCCGGTGCGCCGACCGGTCCTCGACCCTGATGGCGGCGGTCTGCAGGCGGACCGGCAGCGTGGACCGGACCGCGGTCGCCAGGTCGAACTGCACCTCCGCGAGCAAGTCGGACAGTTCCAGCTCCAGGGCCCGGCAGATCGCGGCGAGGATCTCCGAGGACGGCTCCTTGCGGCCGCGCTCGATCTCGGACAGGTAGGGCACTGACACCTGGGCCAGCTCGGCGAGCTCACGCAGGGTGATGCCCCGCTCGCGCCGCAGCCGGCGGAAGACGTTCCCGATCACCTGGCGTAGCAACACGACTGGCCCTCCTCGCCTCCGGATGTCCTGTACCGAGTGTGCCACTCGTTGCGGGTCTGCAGTGCGAAGATCTGCCCTGAGCAGATTCGCCTCAGCGCCCGAGAGCGGCCTGGAGGTCGGCCGTCAGGTCGTCCGGTGATTCCAGACCGACGCTGAGGCGAAGGAGACCGGCGTCCGGCTTGGCATCCGAAGCCACCAGCCGGTGGGTCAGGGCCGCAGGGTGCTGGATGAGGGTGTCCACCCCACCGAGGGACACCGCGTGCGTGATGAGCTGCAGAACGTCGGCGAGCCGGGCAGTGGCCTCATAGCCGCCGGACAGGCGGAAGGCGAGCACTGCGCCCGGTCCGGACTGCTGACGGCCGATCAGACCCAGCGGGTCGCACTCGGGCAGACCCGGGTAGTAGACCTGCTCGACGGACGGCTGCGTGGACAGCCAGTCCGCGACCTTGGTGGCGGTGGCCTGCTGCGCCCGTACTCGAACTGGCAGCGTCTGCAGTCCCCGGTGCAGTTCGTACGCCGCCAACGGATGCAGCAGGCCACCTGTCACAGCCCGGATCTGCCGGAGCCGGGCGACCCACTCCACGCCGGCCGCCACGACGCCGCCCATGACGTCGCCGTGACCGCCGAGGTACTTGGTTGCCGAGTGCAACACCAGGCTCGCCCCGTGCCGAGCCGGCTGCTGCAGGACCGGGGTCGCGAAGGTGTTGTCCACCAGCACCGGGACGTCACCGGCCGCCGCGGCGATGGCGGCCAGGTCGACGAGCTCGAGCGTTGGGTTGGCCGGGGTCTCGACGACGACCAGGCCGGTGTCCGGCCGGATGGCCGCGGCGACGTCGGCAGGCCGGGTGAAGGTCGCCGTTGTCCCCAGGATGCCTGTGGACAACAGGTGGTCGGAGCCGCCGTACAGCGGGCGTACAGCGATCACGTGTGGACGGCCCGCGGCGACGGCGGCCAGCAGGCACGCGCTCAGCGCAGCCATGCCGGAGCTGAAGGCGACGGCACCGTCGGAGTGCTCGAGCTCCGCGAGCGCGTCCTCGAACCGGGCGACGGTCGGGTTCCACAGGCGCTGGTAGACGAAGCTCCCGCCGTCCGGCCCGTTGCCGTGGGCGAGCTCGTCGTACGACGTCCCGCCGGTGTGGACGTCCGGGAGCGGGTAGGTGGTGGACAAGTCGATCGGCGGCACGTGGACGCCGAGGGCAGCCAGATCGTCGCGACCGGCATGCACCGAGCGGGTGTCGATATTCACCGTCATGTGGTCTCCTCACCGGGGATGCGGTGAGGATGGAATCTTCTGCGACGAGATGGCAAGAGTTCCGAAGAAAATTTGTCCACAGGGTCATCCACACGCTGTGGATTCTGTGGACGGGCCCTACAGTGGTGGCATGCCGAAGGATCGTCGGAGCCCTGGACCGGCTCCGCGGGCGGCGCCCGGCAGCGGCCCGGACGGGCTGGACGAGGTGGATCGGGAGCTGGTCCGGCTGCTCACCGCCGACGGGCGGATGCCGAACAACGCGCTGGCGGAGGCAACCGGCATCGCGCCGTCGACCTGCCTCACCCGGGTACGTTCGCTTCGCGAGCGCGGCGTGATTCGGGGCTTCCACGCGGACGTGGACCTGGCCGCGCTGGGTCAGCCGCTGCAGGCGCTGATCGCGATCCGGATCGGCGCGCACTCCCGCGACGAGATCGACCGCTTCCGCACCAAGGTGCCGCGACTACCAGGAGTCCTGTCGCTGTTCCACGTCAGCGGCGCCAACGACTACCTACTGCACGTTGCCGCCGCAACCCCCGACGCGCTCCGGGAGTTCGTTCTCGACCACCTGACCGCCGATCCGGCGGTGGTCCACGCCGAGACGAGCCTGATCTTCGAGCACGTCCGCGGCGCCACGGTCTAGGAAGCTCCGGCCGAGTCGTAGCCCCCGGTACTCCAGCCGCCCCAGTCCGACATTCCCTAGCGCGGCTTCAGGCCCCAAGCCTCGGCGAGGAGCTGGAAGGAGCGGCGACGTTCCGCTGGGTTGTGGATATTGGTGGTGATGATCAGCTCGTCCGCGCCGGCCGCGGTGGCTTTGCGGTGCAGGTCAGCAGCCACCTGGTCGGGTGTGCCGACCGTGACGAGACCGGTCCACTCCTCGACAGCGGCCAACTCGGCCTCGCTCCACGGGTACGCCTCGGCTTCCTCGGGCGAAGGCAGCGGACCTGGACGACCCGAACGGAGGCGGAGGGTCGACAGAGCGTTCGCGCGGGCGAGCGCCTCAGCACGCTCCTCGGTCTCGGCGACGATCGCGGCCAGCGCGAGGATCGCGTGCGGCTCGCCGTCGTGCTTCAGACGCTGGTAGTTCGTCTTGTACGACGAGATCACGCCGGCCGGATCGAGCGTCCCGAAATGCCCGGCGTACGCGAAACCGGTCCCCAGCGCGGCCGCCGCCTGACCGCCGTACGTGCTGGAACCGAGGATCCAGATCGGCGGCAACGGTACATCGGCCGGCTGCGCGGTGATCGGCTCGAACGGGTGGCCGGCCGGAAACCCGTCGACGTACGCACGGAGCTCGGCGAACTGCTCGGTGAAGTCGTCGGCGCCCAGCGCCTCCCGGCTGCGGCGCAGCGCCAGGGCGGTGCGCTGGTCGGTCCCGGGGGCGCGGCCGATGCCGAGGTCGATCCGGTCGGGGTAGAGCCCGCCGAGCACGCGGAAAGTCTCGGCGACCTTCAACGGCGAGTGATTCGGCAACATGATCCCGCCGGACCCAACCCGGATGCTGGACGTCGCCGCCGCGACCGCCGCGATCATCACCTCGGGACTCGTGCTCACCACGCTCGGGATGTTGTGGTGCTCGGCCAGCCAGTAGCGGTGGTACCCCGCCGCCTCCGCGGTCCGCGCGAGCTCGAGCGTCTCGTGCAAAGCCTCCGACGGCCGCGTGCCCGTCGGCACCGGCGAGAGATCCAGAACGGACAGGGGCATCGACTCGGCACTCACGTCCAACACCCAACCTCCGCCACCATCAAGGTATTCCATCCGGACCCCACCACTGATCAGCGGCATCCCTCCGGACCGCCAGCACTGATCAGCGCCATCCCCTCCGGGACCCCAGCACTGATCAGCCGCAGCCCCTTCGGACCCCCACCACTGATCAACGGCATACCCTCCGGACCCCCACCACTGATCAGCGGCGTCCCCTCCGGACCCCCCACCACTGAGCAGCGGCATCCCCTCCGGATCTCCAGCACTGATCAAGCGACGGATCGACCGTCGGGCTGAGCGTGGAGCCGCGGCGAAACCGGCGGTTGATCAGTGCTGGAGGTCCGCTAGTCGGGTATTGAGCAGCGCTGCGGGTCCGCCCCCAGGGGCGTTGATCAGTGCCGCACGTCCGCTACCCGGGGCGTTGATCAGTGCTCCACGTCCGCTACCCCGGGGTGTTGATCAGCGCTGCAGGTCCGCCGCTGCGGGTGTTGATCAGTGCTGCAGGTCCGCTACGCGGGGCGTTGATCGGTGCTGGAGGTCCGCTACGCAGGGTACGGCGTGGCGGCGCGGGCGTCGCGGAGACACCGGGCCCACCAGGCGAGTTGCTGCAACAGCGCTGCCGCGGCCACCGCGGTCGTCGGGTCCGTGGGCTGCCCGTCGGCGGTGAAGTCCTCCTCGCGGAATCCGAGGCTGTCGCGGATCGTGACTGCGTGCAGCTCACCGAAGACCAGCCGCAGCTGCTCGGCCGCTCGCAGTCCGCCCGACCTTCCGCCGTACACGACGAACCCCACCGGCTTCGCGTACCAGGGCTGCCGGACGGCATCGATCGCGGTCTTCACGTCGCCTGGGTACGCGTGGTTGTACTCCGCCGTGACGATCATCACCGCGTCCGCTTCGTCGATCCGCGCGGGCAACTCCCCCGATGGCGTCACGCTCAGATCAATCAGCTCGAGCTTGAACTCGTCCGCCCGCTCGACCTCCCGCGCGAACCACCGCGTGACCGCAGTCCCGAACCGCCCATCGTCGAGATTGCGCGTCAACACGACGAGCCGGAGCGGATGAACTGTCACATCGAGTGACGCTAATACCTCAACAAGAGTTGAGGTCAATCCACCGGATCCGGCGGCGGTGCGGGCGGGGTCGAGGGGGTGAGGCCGGTTTGGGCGGCGTGCATGAGATCGCTTGGCAGCGCATTCTCGGTCTGGCCGGCGTTCTCGGGTTGACCGGAGGCGCCGGGGTCGGTCTGGCCGGGTTCGCTCAGGACGCCGACGGTTTGCCAGGCGTTGGTGACTGCTGTCAGTTGGGTCGAGTCGTCGCCGAAGAGTTCCCGGGCCGCAGCCTGGGTGGCCGCCGCGAAGGCCTTGAAGTCGGCGGATTGCGGGAGCGTCCCCGAGGTCAGCGTCGCGTACCAGATCTTGCCTGCGTCGTCGTACGCGTTCCCGCCGATCGCGGCAGCCACCAAGTAGAACGCCCGGTTCGGGATGCCCGAGTTGAGGTGTACGCCGCCGTTGTCGTCCTCGGTCTCGATGTAGCCGGACATGTGGTCCGGTTGTGGATCCTTGCCGAGCCGCGGGTCGTCGTACGCCGTCCCTGGAGCCTTCATCGACCGCAGCGCGACACCTCGGACACCAGGCATGAACAGGCCGGCCCCGATCAGCCAGTCGGCCTGCTCGGTGGTCTGACCCAGTTGGTGCTGCTTCGCGAGTGAGCCGAAGACATCCGAGATGCTCTCGTTCAAAGCGCCCGATTGCCCTTGGTACGCGAGGTTCGCGGTGTACTGCGTGACGCCGTGGGTCAACTCGTGGCCGGTGACGTCGATCGAGCCGGTGAAGTTGCCGAAGATGACGCCGTCGCCGTCACCGAAGACCATCTGCGCGCCGTCCCAGAACGCGTTCGCGTACCCGCGGTCGTAGTGCACGGTCGAGATCAGCACCAGGCCGGTGCCGTCGACCGAGTCGCGGCCGAAGCAGTCGTGGTACATCGTCCAGGTCGCGCCGGTGCCGTCGTACGCCTGGTTCACCGGGTGGTCCTGCGACGGGGCGTCGCCCTCGCCGCGGACCAGACTGCCGGGCAGATCCGTCCCGTGCTCGGCGTCGTACACCTCGCGCCGCAGGCCGCCCTCGGAGGTCGAGCGGGCCAGCCCAGCCGCGGGCCTGGCGCGCAGGACGGCGTCGTGCTGCAACGACTGACGGAACCGGGCGCGGAGGCTGGGGTCGTCCGCGGTCCGCTCGAGCTGCTCGAGCAGGTACGGCGGGATGATCGAGTGGAACACCACTACAGGAAAACCCGGGCACCGGATAAACTCAAGGATTTGTGACTGCCGCCCCGTGCGGTGTCTATTTCCCGCAGGACCGAAATGCGGCCTGAAAAACCAACGGGACGTATTTTAACACAAGGGGTAAGAATTGCCGAATCCGGTTGACGCCGAACAGGCGCACCTGACCACGTTCTACGCCGCGCTGGACACCGAGCGCGAGCGTACCGAGGCGCGGACCGTCGACGCGCAACTGATCCAGACCCGCAACGCGCAGGCCCTGCACCAGCGGGACGGCCGGATCCGCGACCTGAAGCTCAGGCAGGCTCGCCTGAACGCCGCGGAGGAGGGCCTGTACTTCGGTCGGCTCGACGCCGCCGACGGCGAGATCCTGCATCTGGGCCGGATCGGTCTGCACGACGACGACTACGAGCCCCTGCTGGTCGATTGGCGGGCACCCGCAGCGCGACCGTTCTACATCGCGACGGCGGTCGCGAACCACGGCGTCGTCCGGCGCCGGCACATCCAGACCCGGCTGCGGCGCGTCGTCGACGTCCAGGACGAGCAGCTCGACCTCGAGCGGGACGCGGCGGACCCGTCCAAGCCGGGCACCGGCGTGATCGGCGAAGCCGTGCTGATGAAGGCGCTGGAGGCCCGGCGGACCGGCCGGATGGAGTCGATCGTGCAGACGATCCAGGCCGACCAGGACCGCATCATTCGCTCGGAACTACCCGGAATCCTCGTCGTCCAGGGCGGTCCCGGCACCGGAAAGACCGCGATCGCGCTGCACCGCGCCGCATTTCTGCTTTACACCTACCGGGAACAGCTGGAAAAGCGCGGAATTCTGGTCGTCGGGCCGAATGCGGCGTTCCTGCGCTTCATCGGCCAGGTGCTGCCGTCACTCGGTGAGGACGGCGTCCGATTGGTCACGATCGCCGAGCTGTTTCCCGGCGTGCACGCGACCCGGCCGGAGACACCGGAGAGCTCCGAGGTGAAGGGCCGGGTGGTGATGGCCGACGTGATCGCGAAGGCAGTCAGCGATCGCCAGTGGCTCCCGGAACGCCCGGTCCGCGTCACCGTCGAGCGGACCGCCCTCACCCTCGACCCGTCGTTCTGCGCCGCGACACACGCGCGGGTGAGCAACCGCAACCTCACCCACAACCAGGCTCGGCCCTTCGTCCTCAACGAGGTCACCGACTACCTGACGAACCAGTACGCCGACCTGATCGGTACCGACCCGCTCGACGGCGAGCAACTCCTCGACGAGTACGACCTGGCCGAGCTGCGCAAGGAGGTGCTCGCCGAGCCCGCCGTACAGGCGCTGCTCGACCAGCTCTGGCCGCTGCTCAGTCCCCAGCGGCTGCTCGAGGATCTGTACGGCGACGAGGACCGGCTGGCGTCCGCGGCACCGCAGTTGTCCGAGCTGGATCGCGAGCACCTGTTGCGGTACGGCGACGACTGGAGCCCCTCGGACGTACCGCTGCTCGACGAGGCGGCCGAGCTGCTCGGGGACGACGGCTCGGAGGCGGCTCGGGAGCGGGCCGCGCGGGCCCGCGCGATCGCTTATGCGCAAGGCGCTCTGGACGTCCTGTCCGGTTCGGGGTCGACCGACTTCGATGAGGACGACGACGCGGAGATCCTGACTGCGAAGGACATCCTCGACGCCGAGGCGCTGGCGGAGCGGTACGAGGCGGACGACGACCGGACGCTCGCGGACCGTGCTGCGGCCGATCGACGCTGGACGTATGGGCATGTGATCGTCGACGAGGCGCAGGAGCTGTCGCCGATGGCGTGGCGGGCGATCGCACGGCGGTGTCCCCTGCGGTCGATGACCGTGGTCGGCGACGTCGCGCAGACGAGCTCGATCGGTGGCGGGACATCGTGGTCGGCGGCGCTGGGCGAGACGTTCGGCGATCGTTGGCGGGTGGCGGAGCTGACGCTGAACTACCGCACCCCGGCCGAGGTGATGGAGCTCGCGAACGACGTACTGCGCGAGGTCGATCCGTCCGCGCGGACGCCGCAGTCGGTGCGTTCGACCGGAGTGAAGCCGTGGCACGCGGACGTGCCCGCGGCCGAGCAGGCGTTGTACGTCTACAAGATGGCGGCCGAGGAGACGCAGTACGGCGAGGTCGGGGTGATCACGTCGCGCAGCCGGTTCGAGCTCATCCAGGAAGCCGTGGACGGCCTCAGTGGCGTCACCGTCCTGAGCGCCCGGGAGGCCAAAGGTCTCGAGTTCGATTCCGTCCTGGTCGTCGACCCCGACGGCATCGTGATCGAGTCGCCGCGCGGGCTGCGCGACCTGTACGTCGCCCTGACCCGCTGCACCCAACGCCTCGGCGTCATCGGCGGGCTCCCGGACATGCTGCGCGACTCACTCGCCTGGGCGTAAGACCTTCCTGCCGTCTCCGCCGCTGAACGGCCCGCGGAGACGCAGAATTCCGGTCTGAGCCATGGACAGCGCAGAGTGCCGGAGATTCAATGGCTGGCGGGGGGAGTCATGAATGGAGAACTGGATTCACGCACGCATGGTCACCGGCTGAACCAGCGCGGTAACGCGGCCCTAGCAGCACTCGGCGGAGTCGCGGTCGGCGTCATCGCGGTACTGCTGACCTGGTTGATCGTCTTGATGACGAAGGACGATTCGGCGACGCGGGCGGTGACGACAGTCCCCTCGGCACCGGCAGTGGCGGCTCAGGCTCCGTCGGCACCAGTGACCACGCAGACCGTCGTACCGCAGCCGTCGGTCACGGCGAGGTCGAACTCACGACCGGACTCGGCCGGGGACGTCCGGTCGCTGCCGGCCGGGTTGTTCTGCCGCGATCTGCACGCCAAGGGGTACAGCTACGTTGCGGCGATCGAGTACTGGCGACTGCACGGGCAGCCGAACCAGATGGATGCCGACCGCAACGGAATTCCGTGCGAGACCGTGTACCCGCGCAGTGACGTGGCGGCGTACTGGAACGGCCGGGAGATCAGCGGCGTGACGTTCTGGTCGGCCGGGTTGTACTGCCGGGACCTCGCCGCCCGCGGGGCGTCGTACTCGGAGGCTGTCCGGTACTGGTGGTACTACGGCATGCCGGACCGGATGGATGCGGACAAGAACGGGATTCCGTGCGAAACGGTGTACTCGTCCGCGGCAGTCAACGCATTCTGGTATCCGTGACGCGACAGGTCTGGGTCTTCTTTCTGGTAGCGGTGGTGGTTGTCGCCGGCGGTGGACTGTTCGGCTTGTCCGCGGCCGGCGTATTCGACCGCGCCCAACCAGCCGCCGCACCGGCAACCCAGCGAACCACTGCGCCACTTCCGCCACAGCCGAGCAGTCCCATGCGCCCGTCGGTCGTGCCGATCCAACCGAAGCCCACGGTCGCTCGCCGGTATGTGTTTCCGGTTGGAGGTTGCCGGGCGGATGCTTCGCAGAGTCATCACGACTACCCGGCGTCGGACATCTTCGCGGACGTAGGCTGCTTGTTCGTCGCGCCTGTGGACGGGCGGGTGGACGAGGTGAGCCGGGTGGATGCCTGGGACCCGAGGACCAACCGCGGCGCCGATCGCGGCGGGCTGTCGGTGTCCGTGGTGGGGGTGGACGGGGTTCGGTACTACGGATCGCATCTGTCGGCCGTGCAAGCGGGGATTCGCCCGGGGACAGTCGTGCGCGCGGGGCAGACGCTGGGGCGGACCGGGAAGACCGGGAGCGCCCGGGTGACGCCGCCGCATCTGCACTTCGGGATCAGCTGGCCGACCAGCGCCGGCAAGTGGTGGATCCGGCGCGGAGCCGTACCGCCGCAGGCTTTCCTGAACAGCTGGCACCGCGGCGGGCAACTGTCACCAGTGGCGCTGGTCGCGAAGACCCGACGAGCGTACGGCGCGGACCGCGGCTGCCGCTCCTACTGCTGAGCTCAAGTAGTCCGGTGCCCTTCACCAAGCCCACCAACACAGCCTTCCTGAACGACCTCGAGTCTTCTGAACGACCCGCCGGATAAGCAGATCCGGGCGCCGTGTCGAGAACAGCGGGCGGGTTCCGACGTACCGGGTATGGGAGATCTGTTGGAAGGAGACATTGTGTCCAAGCCTGTTCTGAACAGCATGTTGCTCGGGAGTACCGACGCCGAGCGGTTGAAGAACTGGTACCGCGACGGGTTCCACGCAGAGACCGACGGCTACGGGAACCTGAACCTCGGGGGGTTCGGTCTGGTGATCGAGCAGCGCGACGACGTCACCACCAAGACCGTGGAACCGGGGCGGCACATCGTGAACTTCGCGGTCGACGACATCGAGGCGACCGCCGCTCACCTGCGCACGCTCGACGTCGACTGGCTCGTGCACCCGGAGGACCGCGGGATCGGCTGGTTCGCCACCCTGATCGACCCGGACGGCAACTATGTACAGCTCATTCAGATGAAGCCGGAGTACTACACCAACCTGTGAACACGTGCGTCCGCACCGGACCTGGGGGATCCGGTGCGGACGGCGAGGTCTGTTCAGTTGTCACGGGCGCATCGTGCAGGGGAGAAATGGCGGCAAGCGAGGGGCAGAACAGCCTCGCCCGCTTGCCGCACTGACCGGTGCCTTCTGGGGATCGAGGTGAGGCGCTCGACCTGCGCGCGTTCCGTGTGGGTTGCCTGGTGAGTGACGGAACGCGAAGGTACCGGGGGCTTCTCAGCGGGGTGCTACGTCCCACATGCGCTCGCCGGGCAGGGGGTCGGGGAGCCTGTCGACGACGGTCATCGGGTCGTTGGTGACCCGCAGACCCGCGAACCGGCGGCTCATGGCGTTTGCATACCGCTCGGCCAACGCCGGCTCGGCGTTGTAGTCGGCGATCACGTGCTCACCGAACCAGACACGGACGCGTCGGCGCTCAGTCGTCTGGGTGGCGGTGGCGGTTGTCACTGGTCCTCCTGGCTGGAACATCGAGGGTGGACGGCCTGGAAAACGCGGGCGAGCGCGGTGCCGGTGCGCCGTGTGTGTTCACCGTCACGTCAGGTCCAACGCACCACCGCGAGCCGAGGTCACGCCCGGATCCGGAAATTCTGGGCACTCGGCCAAAGTTTTTCGGACTCGCCAAGCCCGGTTTCTTCGCCGGTCTGTTCGATTGTCGCTGACATGGCCGCCTACCCCGGGACGCCGCCGCTCGCTACGACCTGCCGAGCGGTGAGGTACGACGATGCGTCCAAGGAATGCTGAGATTCACAGTGTTTCCTCAGGAAAGACACGCCGAGGCTGTCGGAACAGGTCCGTAGGCTGGACATGTGACCATCGAAGACGCTGGAATCAGGCCGCGATCCGAGGACGATCGGATCGAGGCGAAGGCCCTCGTGGTGCCCGAGCGGATCATCGGAGGGACCGTGCCGTCGACGGTCGGTCCAGCCGGCCTGGCCTCGGTGCAGACCGAGCAGCTGATCGGCGACGTCGGCGCCGCGCTCCGGCTGCTCGACGCGGTTGAGCGCGTCCGCGGTCACGCTCACCCGCTCATTCTCAGCCTGCAGGACGCGGTCGGGATGAAAATGCCGGCGGCCCTGGTGCTGAGCGCCATTGCGAACGGCCGCACCACGCCGGCCGAGGTCTCCGCCCAGGTCGGCATCACCCCCGGTGAGGCGGAGCTTGCGATCGCCGATCTCGAAGCTCTCGGCATGGTCCGCACCACGCCGACGCTCACCGTCACATCGATGGGGCAGGCCCGCCTCTCCCAGCTCGACGGTCTGACCGTCCGCGTCCTCGACGTGGTCACCGGCATCCTCGGCCCGACCGACGCCGCCCACCTGGTGCGCCTGCTCCACACTGTTGCCGACGGCCTCGAATCCGCCTCCGTAGCCGCAGCCGTCAACCAGTCCCTTCCCCAGCCGGTCCTCCACAACTGATCTCGGTCGTCCCTCCCATCAGCTGTCGAAATCGTGGGCTCGGTCTCGACGTAGCTGTTGTCGGACGCGCAGAGAAGCACAGGGAGAGGTATCAGATGTTCAAGGACACGAAGGCATTCAGTGGGTTCTCGGTGAGTGACGTGCCGGCGGCCAAGCAGTTCTACGGGACGACGCTCGGCATCGAGGTGACCGAGGCCAACGGGATGTTGCGATTGCACATCGCCGGCGGCAACCCGGTCCTGGTGTATCCGAAGCCGAACCATGTGCCGGCGGAGTACACCGTGCTCAACTTCCCGGTCGGCGACATCGAGGCGACGGCTCGGGAGCTCGCCAAGCGCGGCGTCAGCTTCGAGCGGTACGGCGACAAACACGACGAGCTCGGGATCTTCCGGGGTAGCGGCCCATTGATTGCCTGGTTCAAGGATCCGGCGGGCAACGTCCTCGCGGTCATTCAGGAATGAGGCACCGGGTCGTCGTACTGACCAAGACGACCCTGGTAGCGGACCTCGTTCAGGTAGGGCCACGAGTACGGCGTACATCCGTGCAGACCCAGTGTCTGCTGCTGCATGACCGGCGCCGGTTGCCCAGGGCCCGGACACAGCTCATGCCCGCGACCGAGCCGGTGGCCGGTCTCGTGGTTGATCATGTACTGCCGGTACGCCGCCAGCGGTGCACCGTAGTTCGGTACGGCGTGCACCCAGCGGGCGACGTTCAGCACGACCTTGTCCCCGATCCGGCAACTCGTGTACCGATCCGGCGCGGCACCGCAGATCACGTCGCGGGTCTGCGGCGTGACGAGCAGCAGTGTGAAGTCCGCGCGCTGTCCCGGCCCGACCTGCTGGAATCGCCACAACCGGTGCGAGGCCCATCCTTGCGGCGCGCCGTACGTCGCCCGGACGAACTGCGCGAACGCGGCGCGATCGACGCCCGTGATCCCACCCTCGATCCCGATCTGGAACCGCATCAGTCGCCCGGTGGTCCCGATCACCGCGGGATGTCCGGGCAGTACGGCGTACGCACGCGTCCCCGCCACCGCGTACGTGATCACGTCACCAGGCTGAGCCGGTACCGATGACCCGTCCGGCGGCTGCTGCGATGACACCGCGGGCGACTGCTGGGACGGTGTGGACGGCGCGCGGACCCGCTGCGGTACGTCGTTCTGTGTCGGGAGCGACGACGCCGCCACGACCCTCCGCTCCGGAAAACCATGACGAGCGAACGGACTGGCCGGCAACTGGTACAGCGCTCCGATCGCGACCACGGCCACGACGGCGGGCCCGATGGTCCTGACAACACTCCGGCGGCGCATCTGGTGAGCTCCTCACAAGGCGCCCCGGTGGGCGCGTCCTCACACTCTTCTTGCCTCCTGGCCCGAAATACCCTTCTCCCTGGTGCCCACCCTTCAATCTCCGGCTGCGCGCGGACGAGTTGGCTCTCCGCGCCAGCCGTGCGGTTACGCCCTGGTGGTCCGGAAACGGAGCGTCGGATACTTCGACTCGGTGAACCCAAGCCCACGGTAGAGGTCGATGCCGTAGTCGGTCGCGTGCAGCTCCACCTGGCCGACGGCGGTCTCGTCCTGGAACCAGTCCATCAGCGCGACAACACAGGCGCGGGCCAGGCCGCGACGGCGGAAGGCCGGCTCGGTGCTGACGTTGTAGAGATGACCGCGAGCCGTGGTCGGGTCCTTCGGGCCCGGCGGGTGGACCTGCACGTTGCCCGCCGCTCCCGCGACCACGCCGACGTCCGGATCGTCCACGACGTACGCCGCGAACGTGTACGGCGACGCGAGCTGGCCGGCGAACCATTCGAGCGCGACGGCTCGCCAGCGAGCGTCGGGCCCACCGAGATCGTTGCCCATGGCCTCGAGCATCAATCCGCGTAACCGGACCAAGGACTCCGCGTCGTCGCGGCCGGCTCGCCGTACCTGAATGTCGCTCACGGCGTCCATCTTGCCAACTTTTTCCTGGGCCGAAGAATCGAAGAGGGCATGGCCCCGAGCAGAGCTCAGCGATCGTCGCGCAGCAGCCGAGCACGAAGAGCAAGACCCCGGCAGCGATCAGCACTCAGCGCACTGGCGATCGCGGTAGTCGGGGTGCTGCTGCCCGGTACGGCGTACCTGGTCGCGCGGCGGACGCGGCTCGGAGCCGTCGTGACTGCCATCAGCGTGGCTGCGTACGGCGCCGCGGCGTACGTCGTGCTGCACGACCGGGACGCGGTGATCTCGTGGGCGCTCGAACCGACCGTGCTGCTGTGGATGATCGCTGGACTGGCTGCGATCGCACTCGCCGCGGTCGTCGTACTGGTCACGTCGTACAAGATGTTGCGACCGCTCACCGTGGGGCCGGGCGCGCGTTTGTTGGGATCGGTCGTGGTCGGGCTGGTGTGCTTCGCACTGGCGGTCAGTACGGCGACCGGCGCGCAGACGCTCGTCGCGCAGCGCAGCCTAGTGAACAAGGTCTTCGCCGACGGACAGTCCAAGAGCGTGACGCGGCCGTCCATCAGTGCCGGGAAGGACATCTGGAAGCAGCTGCCGAGGCTCAACGTCCTCTTGCTCGGCGCGGACGACGGCGAGGGCCGCGACGGGACCCGGACCGACACGGTGATGGTCGCGAGCATCGACACCAGGACCGGCAACACCGCGCTGATCTCGCTGACCCGGAACTTCATGCGAATGCCGTTCCCGGCCGACTCGCCGCTGCACGAGGTGTACCCGACCGGGTTCTGGGATCCGAAAGCCGGGGACACCGAACAGCCGGAGTTCTACCTGGACGCGATGTACCGGAACGTGCCGAAGCTCAACCACGGCCTGATCGGCCCCTCGGACAACGAGGGCGCGGATGTCCTGAAGCTGTCGGTCGGTGAGGCGCTCGGACTGAAGATCCACTACTACGTGCAGGTTGACCTCGCCGGGTTCGCCCAGCTGGTCGAGGCGCTCGGAGGGATCGTCGTCAACATCAACTACCGGGTCCCGGTGGGCGGGAACGACGACAAGGGCATCCCGCCGAGCCGGTACCTCGAACCCGGCCCGAACCGGGAACTGGACGGCACGGACGCGTTGTGGTTCGCACGCGGGCGGTACAAGGTGCCGACGGCCGACCTCGCCCGGCAGGCCCGACAGCGCTGCACGGTGAAAGCGATCGTGGATCGCGCTACTCCGCAGAACGTGCTGACCAACTACCAGTCGATCGCCAAGGCGGGCGAGAAGCTGATCCGCACCGACATCCCGGCGAAAATCCTCCCGGAGTTCGTGACGCTGGGCGAGCGGGTGAAGACCGCGAAGATCACGAACGTCGACCTGGACAAGAAGAAGAACTACCCGAACGGGCGGAACCCGAACTACGCCGGCATGCGCGAGATCGTCCGGCAGGCACTCAACCCCGTCCCCGCAACCCGGACCACGCCGAAGCCGAGCACCTCCGCGAAGCCGCGGACGACCACCAAGCCGACGACCTCGTCCGGGGATCTGACTTCGGCCTGCGCGTACAACCCAGGGCTGCCCCGGTGACGTGAGCGACTGCGGTGCCGGAGCCGCGCATTCCTAGTCGTCTCCGCGTTCGGGCGGCGTTAGTACTCAGGCGTAACGGACGCCGAGGCCGCCGTCGACTGCCCAGCCACAAACGTCTCCTCGACTAGGCGTCACCCGACCCTAATCCGAACAGGCGCGGCGCGCCGCCGGGTATCGCCTTGCGGTCAACGTGGCGTCAGCACGCAGAACTCGTTGCCATCCGGATCCGCCATCACAACCTGCGCCGCGTCAGCCCGTCCGCTGTCGATCCGGCGCGCCCCGAGCCCGGTCAGTCGTTCGACCTCGGACTCCAGG
>Ga0136846_1226910_pt1 | contig 22350 bp, 19 predicted proteins | sample HopSoiMetagenom2_FD_96841 | JGI IMG/M metagenome (GOLD analysis project Ga0136846, IMG submission 96841) | Grasslands soil microbial communities from Hopland, California, USA - 2 Assembly 2016 (version 4) | ecosystem: Environmental > Terrestrial > Soil > Grasslands | place: USA: Hopland... | reverse complement strand
ATTGCCGAAAGCATGAACATGAGCCGTTCTTCCTTTTATAAAAAATTCAAAAGTCTAACCGGGTTAACCACCGTAGAATTTGTGCGCGATATGCGGTTGCAGCTTTCCAGACAATACTTCGATGCAGGCAGTACCAACATCGCCGAGGTGGCTTATTGGTCGGGTTTCAGTAACCCCAAATATTTCAGCACCTGTTTCCGGGAGAAGTACCAGGTGTCGCCATCTGACTACCTGAAAACAAAGTATTAAAGTTCAGCGTTCACTGTTCAGCGTTCAGAGTTGCCGCGATGAGGCCTTTGCCCTCTGCCCTTTGCCCTTTGCCGATTCATTCTTCATGATTTATTAGCGCCTGATTATCAATAAGGCATTTATCATGAACGAAAAAACAAACCTTTCAAAGTAAAATGTGAACCCCTTTTCAGCGGCTTACAAATAGGTTTGGTCCTTTCATCAAACCCAAACTGCCAGCTTGCATATGAAAAGAAACCTCTCTTTTTTAGGGCTCCTGTTCTTTTGTGTGAACATAGCATGGAGCCAGACGCGGACCGTAACAGGACGTGTAATTGCAGATAGTACGAAATTGCCTTTAAGTGATGTATCTGTAGGTGTAAAAGGAAGTAAGATCGGCGTCAAAACCGACAATGACGGCAAATACAGCATTTCCCTTCCTGCCGAAGGAAATCCCACACTTGTTTTCACGTCCGTTGGCTATACCAGCCATGAAGTGACAGTTGGTCAGAAAACGACCATCGATATCACGCTCATAAAAACTTTTGGGTCAATGGATGAGATCGTGATCATCGGTTACCAGGCTGTAGCCAAAAAAGATCTGCTGGCTTCCAGTTCGCAGGTTACTTCAAAAGACCTGAAAGATAATCCGCTGAACAACATTGCCGAAGTTTTACAGGGAAAACTGGCTGGGGTGCAGATAACCATGTCTGAAGGCGCGCCGGGCGCAGATGCCGTGATCAATGTACGTGGCCGGGGATCTATCACTCAAACTTCTGAACCATTGTATGTGGTGGATGGGGTGATTACCGACAATGCATGGAATGTTTTAAATCCCCAGGATGTTGCCTCCATTAACGTATTGAAAGATGCGGCTTCCACTGCTATTTATGGTTCAAGAGGCGCCAACGGGGTAGTGGTGATTACCACCAAAGGCGGTAAAAATACCAATGGCAGAACGGTTGTCAATTACAATATGTATTATGGTGTTCAGCAACTGGCACAAAAGATACCCATGATGAATGCGTATGATTTTGTAGAATACCAGTATGAAAAAAGTATGTGGCGGGCCGATAGTTCAATTACCCGCTATACTGGTTCTAATGTATTATGGGATGGGGTACAGGCTTATAAAGATTATCCAACTTACGACTGGCAGGAACGAACAATGGGTAAGAACGCATTGCAATCTTCACATAACATAAGCTTATCGGGGGGCAATGCCAATACCACCTATAATTTAAGTGTAACGGCCAACAAACAGGAAGGTATTCTTATCAATTCCGATCTCGATAGGAAAAACCTCGCTTTCCGCCTCGACCACAAAGGGAGTGAAGACATCTTTCGCTTTGGGTTTACCGCCCGGTATACCGATCAGCGGATCAACGGGGCCGGCACCTCAGATGCTGGTGGCGCCGGTTCAAACCGGTTACGTCAATACACCCGTTACAAACCACTTATTTTAGCAGGTGAAGAAGAAGACACTTATGACGCTACGCTCGATCTGCAAAATGCAGGGAACGGTTTCAATATCCTGAACCCCGTTTTGCTGGCAAATGCAGAAACAAGAAAACGGCTTAATACCCAGCTTAATTTAAGTGCTTATGTCCAGATCAACCTGGCAAAGAACCTTAGTTTGCGTTCAACCGTTGGCGTCAATTCAACCCGGACCAGGAACCAGGCCTTTGATGATACATTGACAAACAATGCCAAATCATACCAAAAGATGCCATTGATCTCGCTCGGCAGCCAGGAAGGGTTGCAAATATCGAATTCAAATGTATTGACTTATTTGAATCCCTCCTTCCTGAGCCCTAAAGGGTATTTCTCAGTACTGGTGGGACAGGAAACGCAGAAAACAGTAAACACTACTACGCAACAGGATATCCGGTATTTCCCGGTTGGCACTACAGCCGACCAGGCATTCAACAACCTGCAACTGGCTGCTGCTTCCACCAGTGCGTTTCCGCAGCCGTTGGCAGGCTCAAGCCGTGTTCCTACCTCCCTGGCATCTTTCTTTGGAACTATCGACTATAATTACGATCAACGTTATTATGCCAAATTCACCCTGCGTGCAGATGGTACCTCTATCTTTGGTGAAACCCACCGGTGGGGGTATTTCCCTTCAGGCGCTGTGGCATGGCGCATTAGCCGCGAGAATTTTTTCAAAAGTAACCTGATCAACGACCTGAAGCTAAGATTTACGTATGGGGGAGCAGGTAATAACCGCATTACGCCATTCTCTTACAGAACGCAGTACACTTCACCCGCAAATGGCGGCTATGGTTTAAATGGTGCGCTCAACGGTATCTTTATACCAGCCAACCTGGGTAATGAAGAGCTGATGTGGGAAAGCCAGGTGGCAAAGAACGTTGGCGTTGATCTGTCCATGTTCAATAACCGGCTTTCTGCTACCATCGACGGGTATATAAATAATTCGAGCAAACTGCTGCTAAATCAGGCCATCCCTTCTTCCTCGGGTTATATTAATCAGTTTCAGAACACAGGTTCTACAAGGAATATCGGGTTGGAATTACAACTCTCAGGCAACATTGTAAGCACCAAAAATTTTAATTACAATGCCAGCTTCAATATTGCCTTTAACAAAAATAAGATCACTTCACTTGGTCAAAACCAGCAGTTATTGCGTAATTCAGGCTGGTTCAGCGCTAATAACTTCCCCGCTGACTACATGTTGAAAGTGGGCGAACAGATTGGCGCCATGTATGGCTATGTGAATGATGGCTATTATACCCTCGATGACTTCGATGCCGTACCATTCTCCAATCCTTTATATCCGCAATACAACACCCAGTACATTTTGAAAAAAGATGCGGTTACCAATGCGGGTATCCTGGCTGATCCTTTGCAGCCCGGTTCACCCAAATATAAAGACCTTGGCGGTCCCGATGGAAAACCTGATGGTAAAGTGGATGCGGATAATGACAGGACCATCATTGGCTATGCGCAACCCAAATTCTTTGGTGGTTTTAGCCAGAGCTTTGGCTACAAAGGATTCGAGTTGAATGTGTTTGCCAATTTTGTGTATGGTAATAAAGTGTTCAATGCAAATAAACTGGAATATGCCAGTTCGTATGGCTCCCAGGTGAATATGCTCACCATTGATAATAACCGCTGGAAAATGATCGATGAGAATGGTAACTCCATTCAAAGAGTGGTAGGTATTTCAGGGACCAATTATATACTCGGTGTTGATCCGGAGACCCTGAGCAATGCGAATGCACATGCCGCTATCTGGTTCCCTTCCACCAGCGTGAACGGGTTCTATTCACAAAGTTATGCGGTGGAAGATGGGTCGTACATCCGCATCAACAACGTTACGCTGGCATACAATGTGCCAAGGTCGCTGATCGCTAAAATTAAAATGACAAACCTGCGGATATATGCTACGGTGAACAACCTGGCTACCATAACCGGTTATACAGGGTACGATCCCGATGCCAACACCCGCCGGGGAGATGTTACTACTTTCGGAGTAGATTATGCTGCTTATCCCAGGTCAAGGACATTTGTTGCCGGTTTGAATATTAGTTTTTAACCCATCAACTTTATTACAATGAAATCAGGATTATATAAAACAACGATTATAGTCTCCATGCTGTCAATTGCCAGCACCACCTTTTTATCATGTAAAAAATTTCTGTCGCCGGAAGCTACTTCTTCTTTCGATACAGAATTTATATTCGACAATATTCCTAACGCACGTAAAGGATTGCTGGGGGCTTACAATTCCCTGGCCGGCGATTATGGGTATGGTATCCGTATCAGTGGCTACTGGTCTTACGATTCAGATGAAATGCAGAAGGGGACCAATCCACCCACTACCGACGAAGGACAACTGCTGGCAAAATACATGGGTATACCCAGTAACCTGAACATCACCAACCCCTTCAATCAAATGTATCAGGGAATAGAACGCGCTAACCTGTGTATATACAATATTCCCAAAATGAACCTGTATCTTAATGGCAGTCCCCAGCAACAGGCACAGCTGCAACGGATGTATGGCGAAGCCCTGGTATTGCGTGCTCAGTATTATTATGAGCTTTGCCGCAATTTTGGGGATGTCCCTGCGCAATGGCAGCCATCGCAATTCGAAAAAGATCTGTTGAAACCCCGAACAAGCCGGGACACTATTTACGATCACCTGCTGGATGATCTGAAATATGCTGAAACATTAATGCCCTGGAGAACAGAGGTGGGTGCGGTTGGCGATCAAATTGATCAGCGGTTTACAAAAGGCACAGCCAAAGCATTACGAGCCAAAATTGCGCTCACCCGCGGCGGTTACGAATTACCTGTAACCGGAGGGCCCCTGGTTCGTGCTGAGAACTATAAGGATTATTACAAGATCGCTCATGACGAGTGTGCAGAGATCATTGCCAACCCGTCACAGCATGGTTTGTTACCCTCTTATAAGGCGCTTTGGAAGAATTACCTGCTGGCGCATAATACCAACGATCCCGCTGGTGAATTTATAATGGTGGCATCGATGGCAGCCGGTAGTGGTTCCGACAGTAAACTCGGTATTCAAACCGGAACAAAAATGAATGGGACGGGTGGATTATCCGTTGCGGTATTGCCTACCTATTTTTATATGTTCGATTCAACTGATCTCAGAAGAGATATCACCTGTGTGCCTTCTGAAGTTATTTTCGATACCATTAAAATAGGGCATGCCATCAGCGCTATTCATGATGGTAAGTTCAGAAGAGAATGGGTTACTAATCCCGGTTTTGTTTTCAGTAGTGGAAAAGCTACGGAGTCTGCACTGCCTGCCACAAATAACAGTTTACAGAATATGCAGCTGGCCTGGCCGCTGATCCGTTTTGCCGATGTATTGCTATGGTATGCTGAAACAGAGAATGAACTGAACGGAGCGCCTACAGCTGCTGCTATTGATGCGGTGCAGCAAATAAACCTGCGTGGCCATGGAGGCAGCTATAAAGAAAATGCGCCTGTTATTCCAACCACAAAAGATGGGTTCTTCAAATTCCTTGTTAAAGAAAGAATGCTGGAATTTGGTGATGAGGGTGTTCGCAAGTATGATCTTATGCGTTGGGGCCTGATGGCTACTGCAATTGCTGAAACCAGGGCAAGAATGAATGCCTGGGCAACCGCTACTGCAACCAATCATCCCTCATTTACGTCATATTCGTATATGGAAGATGGACCAGCTTACGCCAGGGACGCTACCCAATTGCCAACGTATTTATATTATGTGAACAAACCATCCCGGTCAAATGCAGATGATTTCAATCCATTTCTGAATTCATTTTACCACCCGGGGCCAACAACGAGTGCACCATCAGGACAAACAAGAGTAAACTGGTGGTTGGGCGGAAGCAGTCAGTTGACCTTTACCAATTCATTCGCAATGGGCTTTACGGCAGGGAAAACCGAACTGATGCCGATACCGCAAACCCAGCGCGATGTAAATCCAAACCTTTCACAAAACTTCGGTTATTAAAACCGGTCTTATATTGATTATGATGAAAAAAAATAAGCTCGCAGCTGGTATGATGGCAATGATCTGTTTGCCAGGCGCCTTCCTGCATGCACAAACCAGCAAAGAGAAAGGATCCTTTTCCTGGAACAATCTGCCCACCGTTGAGCAGCCCGTTTTTAAACCAGACACTTTTAATATTGTACAGTTTGGTTCGGTTGCAGATGGACTTACACTGAATACAAATTCCATCAACAAGGCCATTGCCACCTGCAGTGGAAAAGGTGGTGGCGTGGTGTTGATTCCCGGCGGTATCTGGTTAACAGGTCCGGTTGAAATGAAAAGCAATGTAAACCTGCATATAGACCGGGACGCCATCCTGTTGTTTACAAAAGATTTTGACCAGTATCCATTGGTAGAAGGAACGTATGAAGGAAGCCGTTCGGCCCGTAATCAATCACCTATTCAGGGTACCAACCTGGAGAATATAGCTATCACAGGCCGTGGCGTTATTGACGGAAATGGCGATGTATGGCGTATGGTAGGCCGTGACCGGCTTACTGAATCTCAATGGAAAGCAAAAGTAGCCTCTGGCGGATTGGTAAGCAGCGATAACAGGATCTGGTTCCCATCGGCAAAAACAAAACTGGCGTTTGAACAAAAACGGGGAACCGCTTTGTTGCCCGGACAAACCCTCAAAGATTTTGAAGACATCAAGGATTTTTTACGCCCCAACCTGGTGGTGCTTAATAATTGCAAAAAAGTGTTGCTCGAAGGCGTGACTTTTCAAAATTCACCAGCCTGGTGTTTGCATCCTGTTTTGTGCCAGGACCTCACCGTGCGTAATCTTTTTGTAAAGAATCCCGATTATGCGCAGAATGGCGATGGCATTGATGTGGAGAGTTGCAAAAATGTTTTGATAGAAGGCAGCACGTTCGATGTAGGCGATGATGGCATTTGTATTAAGTCGGGTAAAGATGAGGAAGGAAGAAAAAGAGGCCGGCCCACCGAGAATGTGGTTATTCGCAACAATGTTGTTTACAAAGCGCATGGCGGTTTTGTGATCGGTTCTGAAATGAGTGGCGGCGCCCGCAATATATTTGTGTATGACTGTTCTTTCATGGGTACCGATATTGGGCTTCGCTTTAAAACAGCCCGTGGCCGGGGTGGAGTAGTGGAGAATATTTATGTCAAAAATATTCGCATGAAGGATATTGTGCAGGACGCTATCCTGTTCGATATGTATTACTTCGCCAAAGCGCCGGGCGCCAATGAAAAGGTAGAAGTGCCGCCCGTAACGGAAGCCACGCCCCGGTTCCGCAATTTTCAGATTGCCGATATCGTATGCAATGGCGCCAACAGAGGCATTTTCATCAGGGGATTGCCCGAAATGAAAGTAAAAGACATCGATCTGAATAATATAGTGCTGAAAACAAACAAAGGGGCCGAGATCATCGAGGCCAACAACATCCGGATGAAGGACCTCACTTTATTAAGCAATAATTCAAATCCGGTAGTGTATGTTGAATCGGGCTCCAATATTACCCTGAATGGTTTTAAATATTCACCCGATGCCGGGGTGGTATTTAGCATCAATGGCGACAAGAACGAAAACATCAGGGTTTCCAATGCTAACCTGTCGAACAACCCCAACAAGGTAGAGTTTAACAATGGCGCCAACCGTTCGGTGTTTATAACAGAATAATTTTTTTACCCAGGAACACAGTTCAATGGGTCACAGCAATGTGGCCCTTTTTTCCAGAACAATACCGCCCTGCCTATGACGGGTGTAATGGCCTGCTGTGCTACAGGAGCCTTGAGTGTTTTGCTGGTTGGAAGAAAGATTATTTGTCAGAAGGCCCGCCAAAATGCGGTAGAGCAGGAAGATGTGGAGATGATCAGTACGCTGTAACGGGTAATGTAGTATGTTTGCGGGTATGAAATATTCTCAATGGATTGGCATTGCGGCTGCTATTATTCTGGTTATAGCTGGTTTTTTACCCTGGACCTATCATCCCGATCTTAATAAGAATTTTACCGGTTTCTTTAGCGAAAATAATGTTTACGGTAAGCCGGGTTATGTATTCGTGATAATGTCAATTATTACCATTGTATTTTTTGCCATACAACGGATATGGGCCAAGCGTTGGAATATGTTCATTTGCGCACTCGTTTTATCCTACGCTATAAAAAGTTTTATCATGTTTTCCGGTTGTTACCGCGGAATTTGTCCCGATAAATTAGCCGGCTTATGGATCATGCTGGCTTCTGCAGTGCTTATGATGGTAATGGCGTTGTTCCCCGACATTAAATTGAAAGAGGAACCGAAGAAGAAATAGATAAACTTATTGAACGTCTTTTGCCAGGCGTGTGTCCAGGTAAATTTCTTTCATGGGAAGAAATACGTTAACAGCAGGAAGTTGAACCGTTTCCTGTAACTTATTGTATTCCTGCTTCTCCCACTGATTATGGGCGTTGATGCGAAATACTTCCACACAAATTTTTTCGGTATCAATAAGTATGTATTCTTTTAGTGTGGGTATATCTCGATACAATTTAAATTTCTTACCCCGGTCATAATTCCTGGTGCTTTCTGATAATATCTCGATGATGATAGTAGGGTGAATAAGTGTATCTTCTTCTTTATCTGTTGTTGTCGGGGCGCCACAATAGATGGAGATATCCGGATATGTATACAACGTATTCTCTGGTATATGCATTCTCATATCGCTTCCATAAGGACGGCAGGAAGAGTATTTTAACTGTGGACGAATTTCTCCAAAGACATTTGAGAAAATAATGTTGTGCCTTTGGCCAGCGCCGGACATGGCAAATATTTCGCCTTGATAGTATTCATGCTTCATGTTAGAAGCACGTTCCATTTCAAGGTATTCTTCAACGGTATAATGTTGTTTATTGTACGACACTGCAGCTTCTTTTATTTCCCAAACTTCTCCTGCATGGTATTGATATTCCACGCCTGGTTCACGTTCCATTTGAAGAAACTCTTCAAGGGTATAGTGTTTTTTGCTGTCGTCCATTGCTCTTTCTTTCCACTAATATACAAATTTTTCTTTATTGGAATATCTTCGCCACCCCAAATGCTGCCCCCGCTGCTACAGCACCAATAAGCATTACACGTAAAGCCCCTGCCCAGGGATGAATGCCCGTCATGCGGCTTTTGAAATAGCCGAATATAAACAAACAAATTAGTGTAACCAGTACGGATATCTTCAACGCATCTACGGGTGTATTGATAAAGAAGTATGGACTCAATGGAACTAATCCGCCCACCACATATGATAAACCGATATTCATAGCAGATTTGGTGGCGCGTTTTGGATCGGGTTTATCCAATCCAAGTTCGTACTTCATCATGAAGTCGACCCATTTTTGTTTGTCCCTGGCTATTTCTTCTACAGCTTGTTTTTGTATGTCTTCGCTTAAACCTAAATTTTCAAAAAACTCCCTGACCTCTTCTTTTTCTTTTTCAGGTACCTGTTCCACTTCCCTGTATTCACGCTTTAGCTCGCTGTTATAATGATCTATTTCGGTTTTGCCTGCCAGGTAACCGCCCAGTCCCATGGCAATGGAACCGGCGGCGATCTCAGCAATACCGGCAATGACAATAATGCCGGTTGAACTAACGGCGCCGCTTAAGCCTGCAGCCAGGGCAAAAGGTACGGTGAGCCCATCGCTCATTCCAATTACAATATCAGTAAGCCATGCGGCGCTTTGTAAATGTTCTTCCTGATGTTCCATTGCTTATAAACTTTCCAGGCTCTTTTTTATGATCTGAACACACTCCATGATCTGGTCACGGTTAATAATTAACGGTGGTGCAAAACGGATCTTATCGCCATGCGTAGGTTTCGCCAGCAGCCCGTTGTCTTTTAAAGTTAAACATAAATTCCAGGCCGCGTTCTTGTCAGTATGATCAATTACAACAGCATTCAACAAACCTTTACCGCGGATACGGGAAATATATGGTGAGGCCAAAGCCTGTAATTCTTTTCTTAATAACTCACCCATAGCCATGGCGTTTGCAGCCATGTTCTCTTCTTTCAACACCCGCAGCGATTCAATGGCCACCCGGCATGCCAGTGGATTGCCTCCGTAGGTAGAACCATGTTCGCCGGGGTGAATGGTTAACATAATAGGATCGTTTGCCAGTACAGCCGAAACGGGTAGGGTACCACCGCTTAATGCTTTACCCAGGATTAAGATATCGGGTTGAACATGGTCATGATCGCAAGCCAGCATAAGACCCGTACGGCAAAGGCCGGTTTGTATTTCGTCGGCCATGAACAACACATTGGCTGCTTCACAATATTGTTTGGCACGCGACAGGTAACCTTCAGCGGGCAATACTACACCAGCTTCACCCTGTATAGGTTCAACCAGGAAGCCAGCTACATGGGGATCCTGTAATGCTTTTTCCAAAGCAGGCAGGTCATTGTAAGGAATAACCGTAAAGCCTGGCATATACGGACCGAACTGGTTGCGTGAAGACGGATCGGTACTGAATGAAATGACGGTACTGGTACGGCCATGAAAATTTTCGCCACATACAATGATGGTAGCTTTGTTTTCAGGAATGCCTTTTACGGCATAGCCCCAGCGCCGGCACAGTTTTATAGCTGTTTCAACTGCTTCAACCCCCGTGTTCATAGGCAGCACTTTATCATAACCAAAATAACCGGTGATGAATTCGGCATATTCGCCCAGGGCGTTGTTATAAAATGCTCTTGAAGTAAGCGTCAGTTGTTGCGCCTGCAACATAAAGGCCGCAATGATCTTTGGGTGGCAATGACCCTGATTTACGGCTGAATAGCCGCTCAGGAAATCATAATAGCGTTTGCCATCAACATCCCATACATACACACCTTCACCTTTTTCCAGCACCACAGGCAGGGGATGGTAATTATGCGCGCCATATTGCTCTTCAAGCCCGAGATAATGCTTCGTTTTTTCTGATAAAGTAGAAACCATAAACAGGTGAAATAATAAATTATAAATTAGCCGTGAGACCAGTAAAATATATTGTAAAAGGTTGACCAAACAGGCATAGGGACATGCCATTAACCTCCCGACAGGGTCGGGACGGCATTAGTTATCCTCGATGATTCAAAAAATCGAGATTATAATGAAGGAAATGTGGTATGTAGACTTTGTAATTGATAACAAAAGCTATTTGTGCAAAGATAATCAATTTAGGCGAGGGGTTAAAATGATGATTGTATTAAACTACTGAATGAATAGACAACTCATTTCAGCTCAAATACAGCGTATTGGGAAGGCCATTGCAGGGCGGGGAGCTGGTTTTTAGGGAATATGCCATAGAAACAGGACCCGCTGCCCGTCATGGAGGCGTAGAGGGCGCCACCTTCATACAATGCATCTTTGATGGCTTGCAGGGCAGGGTGCTGTTTACACACCGGCGCTTCAAAATCATTCGTCAGGCTGTTGCGCCAGCTGGCAATCGGTTGCTGAATGATTTCGGGTAAAGGTTGGGGTGATGGGGCAGGAGTGAGTTGTGAAAAAGCCCAACCGGTATTGATGTGAACCCCCGGATGCACTACCAGAAAAGAATAAGCAGACAGATCGAGTGGTATGCTTTGCAGCAATTCACCACGTCCTGTTGCATAACAGGGTTTGTTGATGATAAAGAACGGGCAATCGCTTCCAAGTTGCAGGGAATGATCCAACAGCTTTTCGCGGCTCAGGTTCAGTTGAAATTTATCGTTAAGTGCCTGCAGGGTGAAAGCGCCATCGGCAGAACCTCCCCCCAATCCGGCGCCCATGGGAATGGCCTTATGTAGGTACAGTTCGATGTCATCCAGTTGAGGATAATCCTTCTTAAGTAGATTGTATGCTTTAACACAAAGATTATCTGCTGCGGAGCCTTGCACGATCAAACCGCTCAGGTGAAGCGCAACAGGCTCGGATTGTTCTTGCCGATTGCAAGCCTGCCCCGACTTGTCGGGGATTGCCGATTGCCGTTTCACAACTTCCAGGGCGTCCCTCAAAGGCAACGGGTAAAAAATGGTTTCCAGGTCATGGTAACCATCTTCACGTTTGCGAACAACATGAAGCCCGAGATTTATTTTACAATTTGGAAAAACAACCAACGGAAGAATTTTGTGATTTTGGGATTGCGGGATTTTGTGATTTGGTAAAATCCGGAAATCTCCAAATCGCAAGATCAGTATTTAGCCTTTTCTTTTGCGAGTGTTGATCTCGTCACGGATAGCAATGGCCCGGATGTAATCTTCCTGTTCCAACACCTCGTTCAGCAAGGTGTTCAACTCATCCAGTGTCAGTGTTTTTAAGTCGTCGGTACCGGCAGAAGATTCAGCGGCCACGGCTTCGCGGGGCTGTTTTTTCTTGCCAGATGGGTCTTCCATCAAAATACCGGCGCTTTCGAGAATGTTATCGTAGGTATATATAGGACATCCGAAGCGCACGGCCAGGGCCAGCGCATCGGATGTACGAGAATCAATTTCTACAGTATCGTGTTCACTTACACAAATAAGCTTAGAATAGAAAATGCCTTCCTGCAGATCGCAGATCACGATCTCCTGAAGATCAATATTAAAGGCATTCATGAAATTTTTCATCAGGTCATGCGTGAGCGGGCGGCTTGGATGCATTTTTTCCAAGGCCACAGCTATCGCCTGCGCCTCAAAACCACCAATTACGATGGGAAGGCGACGCAACCCGTTTACTTCTCCTAGCACCACGGCATAAGAATGAGTTTGTGTTATGCTGTGTGATAAGGCAACTATTTCCAACTCTATTTTCTTCATAACGAAAGCACGAAACTAAGGGTTTTTATTCAAAAAATGAGCCCAAATCCTTTAGCATCATTTCATTGAATATACCAGGTTAATTTATGCCATTCCTTTCAGCTTTTTTACCGCTTCCGTAATTTTGGGTACTACGTCAAATGCATCACCCACAATACCATAATCGGCCGCTTTAAAGAAGGGGGCTTCGGGGTCCTTATTTATAACCACAATCACCTTGCTTCGGTTCACTCCGGCCAGATGTTGTATGGCGCCCGAAATACCAACTGCAATATATAAATTAGGCGCAATAGTAAGACCGGTTTGTCCAACATGTTCATGGTGCGGGCGCCAGTGTTCATCCGCGACAGGACGGCTGCAGGCGGTGGCTGCACCCAGGGCATGGGCCAGGTTTTCGATCAAACCCCAGTTGTCGGGGCCTTTTAAGCCACGGCCGCCGCTTACCACAACTTCGGCTTCGCTTAACGGTACCTCGCCACTGGCCTTGTTTACGGCTTTTATTTTCACTTTTGATGCATCAACGGTTGCATTAAAGGGCGCCACTTCGGCAGAGCCGCTGCTGCCTTCAACCACCTGGTACGAATTGGGGTTAAGGGTAATGATCTTGATATCGGAATTGATGGTAAGATTTGCAAAAGCCTTACCTGAAAAAACGTTTTTCTTTACGGTAAAACCGTTGGTAGTCTCGGGTAAACCTACAGCGCCGGGAACCAGTCCGGCCTTAAGGCGGGCACTCAGACGCGGGGCGATAGCTTTACCATCAACGTTGTTTGAAAATATGATCACTTTTGAGCCGGCAGCTTGTGCTACCTGGGCAATTACGTTGGTAAAAACCTGTGCATCGAAGTGATTAAGGGTATCATTAGCCACATGGTGTATCTTTTTTACCCCATATTTACCAAGCGCCGATAATTGGTCGGCAGCCACAGCACCCAATACTACCCCTTCGGCAGTAGTACCTAATTGTTCTGCTACTTTTGCGCCATAGCTTAATACCTCGTAAGAAGCTTTTTTTACATGGCCATCGGCCTGATCTATGAATATTAGTACAGACATGAAGTTTAAGTTGATAAGTTAACAAGTTGAAAAGTTGACAAGGCAATTTGCTGATTGTGATTAGTCAACTTGTAATTAAATGATCTTCGCCTCTTCGTGGAGTAAGCGCACCAACTCTGCCGGGTTATCAGCAGGGATCAGTTTAACCCCGGCTTTGGCCGGTGGTAATTCAAAACTGGCCACCGTAGTGAGCGTATCGGCAGTAGCGGGTTCCAGCACTTTTAATGGTTTGGTGCGGGCGCCCATAATACCCTTCATGTTGGGGATACGTTGTTCGGCCATTCCTTTCTGACAGCTAACCACCACGGGTAAATTCACCTCACACACTTCCTCGCCACCTTCAATTTCGCGGGTAATGGTAGCGGTAGTGCCATTTAATTCAAATTTTACGGCCAGCGATACATAAGGCAGATCGAGCAGTTCGGCCACCATACCGCCAATGGAAGACCCATTGAAATCGATGGTTTCTTTGCCGGTAAAAATCAGGTCGTAGTTGCCTTGTTTGGCTACTTCGGCAATTTGCGAAGCAATGTAAAAACTATCGGTGCTGGTGGTGTTTACCCGAATGGCTTCATCGCCACCAAGGGCCAGGGCCTTGCGGATAACCGGTTCGGCATCGGCGCCACCAACATTTATAAGATGTAAGACAGTTGCAGGATCTTTTTCTTTCAGTTCGATAGCGCGAACCAGTGCATACCATTCGTCGTACGGATTGATGATCCACTGTACGTTGTCCTGCGCAAATTTCGTATTGTTATCGGTGAAAGCTATTTTTGCCGTGGTATCCGGCGTTTTGCTGATACAAACTAATATCTTCATTGGCAAATGATTTATTGGTTTCATTGGTTGTTTATGCAACCATCATGTATACAAATATAAGAGCCATAAAGATACATTTTGATATTTTATTGATTTTTTAATTGAGGCATAATGGACCGTATAACCAAACTGAAGGAATTTTTGCAGGCCAACCCCCACGACAGTTTTCTGAAACACGCACTGGCATTGGAATACGTAAAGCTGGAGGACGATAAAACAGCCCGGGAAATTTTTGAGGAAATCCTTACACAAGATCCCGGTTATATTGGTTCTTATTACCATTTGGCCAAATTATTAGAGCGTACAGGCGACACTAACGCGGCTATACAATGGTATGAAAAGGGAATGGAGGCCGCCAAAAAAGCAGGTGATAACCATGCTTATGGCGAGCTAAGAAGTGCGCATGAGGAACTAACTTTTTAATTTACTGCATGAGTCTACTGCAACGATTTCAACAATACATTTCTGATAACCATCTTTTTTCACGGGGTGATACCTTACTACTGGCCGTGAGTGGTGGAGTTGATTCGGTGGCATTGTGCGAATTGTGCAAACAGGCAGGCTATTCATTTATTATTGCCCATTGCAACTTTAAGCTGAGAGGGGAGGAAAGTGAGCGCGATGCTGCTTTTGTGCAACAGCTTGCCCAACATTATAAGGTCCCGTTTTTAAAAAAGGAATTTGATACAGCGGAATTTGCAGAGAAGAATAAGTTGTCTATTCAGGAAGCTGCCAGAGAATTGAGATACGGGTGGTTTGCTGAATTGCTGAATCCGGCAATCGGTCCCATGCTTAGCCGGGAGCAATCGGCAATTCACGATTCACGATTCACGATTCACGACTTAGAACTGGAAGGCCAGCACTCAGTACTCCCTACTGTTCTCCTCACTGCGCATCACTTAGATGATAACATCGAAACCATGCTGATGCATTTTTTCCGGGGCACCGGCATTCACGGTTTGCGGGGCATGCTGCCCAAACAAGGCCACATAGTACGGCCATTATTGTTTGCCCGTAAACAGGAGTTGAAACTGTTTGCTACTGAAAATGAATTAAACTGGGTGGAAGACAGTTCTAATGCGCTTGACAAATATTCCCGAAATTATTTCCGCAACCAGCTTATTCCGCTGGTGCAGCATATTTATCCCGAAGCAGAAAATAACCTGGCGGCTAACCTGCGCCGCTTTGCCGATATGGAACAATTGTACGAACAAGCCCTTGCATTACACAAGAAAAAACTGCTGGAATATAAAGGCGAAGAAGTGCATATTCCCATCTTGAAATTGCAAAAGGCGGAACCCCTGCATTCCGTTGTGTACGAGATCATCAGTGACTTTGGTTTTTCCGCAGCACAAACAGAAGAAGTGATCAGGTTGTTGGGGAGCGAATCGGGCCGCTATGTACAATCGGCTACCCATCGCATTATTAAAAACAGGCGCTGGCTTATTATTGCCGCGGCACAATTGGAACAGGCGCAAACCCTGGTAATAGACGCCGATGAAGACCGGATCGTATTTGAAAATGGCGCACTTGAATTGGAGCAGTTAAAAAACAAAAACGTTCAATTGGTCAATGACCCTGCTGTAGCTTTAATAGATCAAGGCACCTTGCAGTTCCCGTTGTTGCTTCGCAAATGGAAAAAGGGCGATTATTTTTACCCGCTTGGTTTAAAAAAGAAGAAAAAGCTTGCCCGTTTCTTTATCGATCAAAAGTTATCCATGACCGATAAAGAAAAAGTATGGGTGCTCGAAAGCAATAAGAAGATCCTGTGGGTAGTAGGCCTTCGCATCGATGACCGGTTTAAAATAACCGAATCAACCAAACAGGTATTGCGAATAAAGCTTATGAATAACGGCTAGCAAAAAAACGTACTTTTTGCATGAATTCTTCCAGCACATGGTAATCAGACAGCAGGTAACTGGTAACAAATAGAAACGCAATCCCATACAGCGCGCCAAAAATGTGGGCCGAGTGATTGATGCCACCGCCACCCCGTTTGTCGAGGTAAGAAGATATTACCAGGTATAAAATACCAAAAACAAAGGCTGGCAATCCCCATTGTGGAGGTAAAAATATCAGTCCTATTTTTTGCAATGGGTTAAGAACGATATAGGCAAAGATAACCGCCGAAATAGCGCCGGAAGCACCCAGACTTCTGTAATTACCATCGGTGCGGTGTTTTAAATAGGTAGGCACCAAACAGGCAAACAATGCCGTAATATATAATAGCAGGTAAAGCAGCTTTCCTTTCTCCTGGAACACCATTATAAAACTGCGCTCCACGCTTTCGCCAAACATATAAAACGCATACATATTAAAGATCAGGTGACCATAATCAGCGTGAATAAGTCCGCAGGTTAAAAAACGCCACCATTGTTTATCATAGGTTACGGCAGGCGGGTCAAAAATAAAATCATTGAAAACTTTACCATTTGAAAACGCAGTAATGGAAACCAGCACTGTGATAATAATAATGATCAGGGTTATGCTCATTGATTGGTATTGATGGTCAAATGTAATAAGAAACATGGTACACCCCACAAGTTGCCAGGTGCCGGAAGGGCAAAACTGGGGTATATAACCGAAAAGACTAGTGGTGATTGGTGAATTTCTTTCCCAAAAAATAGTGTTAATTCCTGTTTTGAAACAAATTCGCGTATTCCTACGCTTACAAATCTGCATTAAATGATTTATTTTCATCCTCCCATTTTGAGTTCAAGTAATTGAAAACCATTAGGTAACGACTGGTTTTGATAGGGTGGGGCAATTTTGGGGTGTCCGCCCGCTTTGGGCATGGTACGATATTGAATATATATAATATGACACGGTGCGAATGAAAAAAGGAAATAGTACACATTAAAAAGGGAATAGTCTTCATAGGTATATAAGGGCCCCCGACTTTGGTCGGGGGCTTTTTTCATTTTTTGCATGTTACCTTTAGGCATTAAATTATTATATGCCCGGCAATATTTTACTTATTGATGATGAAGAACAGCTGCGAAAATTATTAAGCCGTATCATTTCACTGGAAGGTTTTACCGTTGAGCAGGCTGGCACCCTCAAAACTGCCTGGGCGCAATTGGCGCAAAAAGAACCCGACATCGTGTTGTGCGATGTTAAACTGCCGGATGGCGATGGCGTTCGTTTTGTGAAAGAACTCAAGGAAAAATATCCCCTCATCGAGATCATATTATTAACCGCATTCGGCAATATTCAGGATGGGGTGCAGGCCATCAAAAACGGCGCATTCGATTATATTACCAAGGGCAACGATAATGATCGCATTGTACCCTTGCTGTACCAGGCCTTCGATAAGGCCACTGCGCAAAAGAGATCGGCGATAAAGATCAGGGATAAAGGAACTTACACATTTGATGATATCATTGGTCAAAGCACCCTCATAAAACAAGCTGTACAACTGGCGCAGCGTATTGCGCCCGCCAACTCCAACGTATTATTATTGGGCGAAACAGGTACGGGGAAAGAAGTATTTGCCAATGCTATTCATGCACACAGTAAGCGGAGTGATAAGGCGATTGTTGCCATCAACTGCAGCGCTTTTGCCAAAGACCTGTTGGAAGGGGAATTGTTCGGTCATAAGGCCGGCGCTTATACCGGCGCCAACAAAGACAAAAAAGGGTTGGTAGAACTGGCCGATGGCGGCACCCTGTTCCTCGATGAAATAGGGGAAATGAATATTGACCTGCAGGCCAAACTGCTCCGGGTAATTGAAAATGGCGAATTCATAAAGTTGGGGGATGTAAAGACCACCAAAGTGAATGTGCGCATTATTGCGGCTACTCACAGAGACCTGAACAGAATGGTAGAGGATGGCGCCTTTCGGGAGGACCTGTATTACCGGTTGAACGTATTTGCCATTTCCCTGCCGGCATTGCGCGAACATACAGAAGATATTCCGGCCCTGGCCAATCATTTCCTGGCCTATTATGCAGCCAAAGAAAACCGCCCGATTTTACATATCCAAAAAGAAGCTTTGCAATTGTTGCAACGGCATAGCTGGAAAGGAAACATCCGCGAATTACGCAATGTGCTGGAAAGAGCCACCATTATGGCGGAAGGAGATACAATACTGTCTGAACACCTGCCTTTTGATATTCAGAAACAGGATAAAGGTTCAACCAGCCTCACCCTGGCCAGTGTAGAAAAAGATCATATTCAAAAAGTACTGCGCTATACGAATGGGAATAAAACAAAAACTGCAGTATTGCTGGGAATAGGATTGACTACTTTGTATCGAAAGATGGAGGAGTATGGATTGTGAGTGGTGAATGGTCAATGGTGAATGGTGAATGGGTTCACGAATTTCCGATTCTCGCATTAGTTATTAATCTCGCGAATCGGGTTCTATTCACCATTGACCATTCACCATTGACGATTACTACTGTCTTACCAACGGCGGATGCTGCACCGCATTCACCACCACGGGATATTTTTCAATAGTTACATTACTGGGGTCCAGTCCGAAGTTGATGGATTCCTTTACGCTCAGCCATTTGAGGTTGAAATAACTTTTCATTACAAAGTTTTTCCAGAACGACATCGCATTTTCGAACGACAGAAAACTTTCCATAACCAGGAACCGGAGATCACCGACCTTACTTTCCTGGTAATGTTGTTCACACCGGTCCGATACATCCACTTCGCGCGTTTTTACCAGCTCATTCACTACCTGTTGGAAATAGTAATCAATACGCGGTTCAATACGGAATCCAAGGTTGAATTCCACGAAGTACACGTCATTCTTTACAATGGTGTCAACATGGTAACGCATGGCATACGGTTCATCCAATACATTTACGTGTACGAACCAGTAGATGTCGGCCCGTTTGGGTGATTTAGACAGAATGGAATTGATGGCTGTCTTTTCTACTTTACGGGGCGAACCGGAACTGGTTAAATAAACCAGGTTGGTGGCATATTTAGGGATCTTTTCGTCAATGCTTAACTCCTTTAATAAAGGGATATACGTTTCTATCGGAACCATTTTCTTTAATCCATTGGTAATGGCCCGGCCTTTACGCCATACATACATCACTAAAAACAGCGCAGAACCGATCAACAGGGTTATCCAACCACCTTCTTTTACCTTTTGCAGGTTTGCCGTTAAGAACGACAACTCTATCAACAGGAACAGGCCGGTAACCAGGGTCACCCAGATCGTGGGTACACGTTTGGCATGCAGGTAGAAATTGATCAGCACGGTACTCATCAACATGGTAAGTGTAACACTCAAACCAAAGGCCGCTTCCATTTTGGAACTTTCTTTAAAGTACACCACCATACCCAAACAACCAGCCATCAATAACCAGTTCACAAAAGGAATGTATAGCTGACCTTTAATGTGACCGGGGAACAATACCCGATGACGGGGCCATATATCCAGGCGAATGGCTTCATTCACCAGGGTAAAGCAACCACTGATCAGCGCCTGGCTGGCAATGATCGTAGCCAGGGTGGCAATGATCAACGAAGGCAGGTAGATGGCGTCAGGCACTATATGATAGAACGGACTGATAGTACCTACCTCCTGACCTACGTGTTGTACCAACCAGGCAGTTTGACCGCCATAGCTCAGGATCAGCATGATCTTGATATAGATCCAGCTAACGCGAATGTTATTTCTGCCGCAGTGACCCATATCGCTGTACAGGGCTTCCGCACCTGTAGTACAAAGGAAAATGCTGCCTAATAACCAGAAACCACCCGGCACTTCTTTCAACATCACATAGGCATAGTAGGGGTTCAGGGCTTTAAACACACCTGGTTCATGGCTAAGGGCCATTACACCCAATACCCCAATAAACGTGAACCATACTACCATCACGGGACCAAACACCTTACCGATCTTATCAGTACCAAACTGCTGAAAGGTAAATAAGGCAATAAGGATCACGATCACGATTGGCACCGTGTTGATATGCGGATTTATTTTTTGCAACCCTTCAATAGCAGAAGCCACTGAAATGGGTGGGGTAATAATACCATCGGCAATTAAGAAAGCGCCACCAGCCATGGCAGGGATCAATAACCATTTACCCCAAAAACGGCGGATCAACGCATACAAAGAGAAAATACCACCTTCCCCCTTGTTATCGGCCTGCAGGGTGATGATAACGTATTTAAGTGTGGTTTGAAAAAAGAGCGTCCAGAAGATGGCGGAAAAAGCGCCAAGGGCAATATCCTTTGTAATAACGCGGTCATGGAAAACCGCATTCAATGTATATAAAGGAGACGTACCAATATCGCCAAACACAATACCTGTGGCGATCAAAATACCTGCTGCGGTAATTTTTTTGTGGAATACAGCCGGTGAAGTAGATGCACTCATTTTATTTACTGGTTTTAACCTTACCTGGAAATTTTCTTTTTCCGGGTTTAATATTAGTAGGCAACGGAGGCCAAATATTACAATGCAAGAAATGCATTTTTGTTGTAAAATCTTTCCATTTTGATAAAACACCCTTTCAAAATGGCATGGTTGTAAAAAAGAGAAAATGAACCTTTGTTAGTATAACCTTTGTATCTGATTGTTTATTAACTCCTTGTTGTTGTTACTTTCCATTCCTGTTTTACGGCACCCGGTTGGCAGTTGGTTGAGCAAAATCTAAAGCAATGTTAACACTCATCCTTTTGCTATCCGGGCTCATTTGCTTCTATGTGTTCTATAAATCTATTGACTTTTTTGAAAACATATAATTATGATCAACGCATTATTCATTTTATCGATACTGGTTTTTGGCTACCTGTTGTACGTATTAATTAAACCCGAAAAATTTTAATGGTTAATGGCCAATGGTGAATGGTGAATGGGTTTCTGAAAATTCGGAATGCCACCATTATTAAGACTGTCCGAATTGGGGCCTTTCACGTTTCACGTTTGACGTTTCACGACAATAACTCTTTAACATGAATACAGAACTATTTGGTGTGATCATCACGTTCCTGCTTTCGGTGATAGTAGCTTTTCCGCTGGGAAAATATATTGCCAAAGTATTTAAGGGAGAGCGCACCATCACCGATTTTATGAATCCGCTGGAGCGGTTCATCTTCCGGGTATCCGGTATTAACCCTAACGCCAGCATGGACTGGAAACAGTTCTTAAAGGCAATGCTCAGCATAAACCTGCTATGGTTTGTGTATGCTTTTTTTGTGCTGATCTTCCAGGACAAATTACCGCTGAACCCTGATGGCAACCCCGGGCAAACCCCTGATCTGGCTTTTAACACAGCTATCAGCTTTTTGGTAAACTGTAACCTGCAACACTACTCCGGTGAATCAGGATTAACTTATTTCACCCAGTTGGCTGTTATAACATTCTTACAGTTTGTAACAGCCGCAACCGGAATTGCCGCTTTAGTCGCCTTGTTTAATGGCCTGAAAGAAAAGACCACGAATGATCTTGGGAACTTCTGGGCTATACTGGTAAGATCAACTACACGCATCTTATTACCGCTATCATTCATCGTAGGACTTATTCTGGCTTTTAGCGGCACGCCGGCCAGTTTTGATGGCAAGGATACTATTACCACGCTGCAGGGCGATACCGTTCAGGTATCACGCGGACCCGCAGCCGGGATGATCGCTATAAAACAATTGGGAACAAATGGCGGCGGTTGGTTTGGAGCCAATTCGGCCCACCCGCTGGAGAATCCTACCTACTTTACCAATTTGGTAGAAACCGTTTGCATTGTCCTTATTGCAATGGCCCTGGTTTTTGCATTGGGTTTTTACATCAACCGTAAAAAGCTGGCGTATGTGATCTTTGGTGTAATGACCTTTTTGTGTGTGTTGTTTATTTGTATAAATGTGCATTATGAAACAGCAGGCAATCCGGAGATCGATAAAATGGGGATCGCCCAGCATCTCGGGAACATGGAGGGCAAGGAGGTACGATTTGGCTCCGCTGCTACGGCCTTGTGGAGCGTGGTTACTACTTCAACCTCGAATGGT
>Ga0136846_1221795_pt1 | contig 22363 bp, 22 predicted proteins | sample HopSoiMetagenom2_FD_96841 | JGI IMG/M metagenome (GOLD analysis project Ga0136846, IMG submission 96841) | Grasslands soil microbial communities from Hopland, California, USA - 2 Assembly 2016 (version 4) | ecosystem: Environmental > Terrestrial > Soil > Grasslands | place: USA: Hopland... | reverse complement strand
GTGCGGACTGCCCAGCCTGCACACCGGGGTGTGGGACCCGTTCCTGGCCGCCTGCGAGGAGACCGACACCGTCATCTGCCTGCACACCGGCTCCGCGCAGTGGGCGCCGATCCCCGCCCCGGACACCCCATTCGAAACCATCACCACGCTGTTCCCCGTGAATGCCCTTGTCGCATGCGCGGATTGGCTGTGGTCGGGCATCCCGGTTCGCTTCCCGAAGCTTAATATCACGCTCGACGAAGGCGGCCTCGGCTGGGTGGCGATGCTCGCCGACCGGGCCGACTTCGTCCTCGCCCACTCCGCGTCGGGCGCCGAAGGCGGCTCCTGGAAGGGCGACCTCCTGCCGAGCGAGGTACTGCGGCGCAACTTCTGGTTCTGCTCGATCGACGACCCTTCGGCGTTCGGCGCCCTCGACGCGATCGGCGCTGAGCGCATCCTCATCGAGAGCGACTACCCCCACGCCGACTCGACGTGGCCCGACACCCAACATGTCGTCGCGCGCAACGTCGTGAAGCTCTCGGCAGAAGACGCGGCCCGCATCACCCACCGCAACGCCGCAGAGCTGTTCCGCCACCCGCTGCCTGACAAGGAATGGCTGACATGCTCGACCTATTGATCCGCGACGCGTCGATCGTCGACGGCACCGGCGCACCCGCACGTCACGGTGACGTCGGTGTACGCGACGGACGGATCGTCGCAGTCGGCGATGTCGACGAGCTGGTAACGAAAACCGTTGATGCCGAAGGGCAGACGCTCACGCCAGGGTTTGTTGACCTGCACACGCACTACGACGCGCAGCTGTTCTGGGATCCGGCCGCGAGCCCGTCCGTGCAGCACGGCGTCACCACGGTTTTCGGCGGCAACTGCGGCTTCACGCTCGCACCCGCGGGTCCGGACCAACAGGACTACCTCACCCGGATGTTGGCACGGGTCGAGGGCATGCCGCTCGAAGCACTGCGCGCCGGCCTCGACTGGCAATGGTCGTCGTTCGGCGAGTGGCTGGCCCGCCTCGACGGGCGAACAGCCGTCAATGCCGGTTTCCTGGTTGGGCATTCAGCGATTCGGCTCGCAGCGATGGGCGACGACGCGGTCGGCGGCGAGGCGTCCCCGGAGCAGACCGAAAAGATGGCCGCTCTGCTCGGTGCTGCGCTGGCGGACGGGGCGATGGGGATGTCGACATCGCAGTCGCACACCCACCACGACGGCTCGGGACAGCCGGTGCCGTCGCGCAGCGCATCAAGGGAGGAGCTGCTGGCGCTCGCCGCCGCGGTTCGCGACCATCCCGGCACCCAGCTCGAGGCGATCATCCCCGGCTGCCTGTCGGGCTTCACCGACGACGACATCGCGCTGCTGACCGACATGTCGAGGGCCGCCGACCGGCCGCTGAACTGGAACGTACTGGGCGTCTCGGCGAGCAAGCCCGAACGCCACGAAAAGCAACTGCGCGCAGGGCAAGTCGCGGCCGAGCGCGGCGGCCGCATCATCGCTCTCACCCTGCCGCACTCCACGAAGATCCGGCTGTCGTTCCTGACCGGTTTCGTGCTCGACGGGCTGCCGGGCTGGCGCGAGACGATGCACTTGCCGGTGGCCGAGCGGCTGCGGGCTCTTGCGGATCCCGAGGTGCGCCGTCGCCTCAACGGCGGTGCCCACTCGGAGGAGGCGGGAATCCTTCGTGGGCTTGCGAATTGGGAGCGGCTGATCATCGTCGAAACGTTCGCCCCCGAGAACGACGAGGCCGCAGGCCGCACGGTTGGCGAGGTCGCGGCCGCCCGCGGGAAAGAAGCATTCGACACGCTGCTGGACATCGTGATCGCCGACGAGCTGCGCACGGGGCTGTCACCGCGGCCGTTCGGCGACGATGAAGCGGACTGGAAGGCGCGCGCCGAGGTGTGGCGCAACCGCGATGCGGTGATCGGAGGCTCGGACGCCGGCGCGCATCTGGACATGATGTGCGGCGCGATCTACACGACGTCGTTGCTCGGCCATGGCGTGCGCGAGCATCAGGTGGTGACGCTGGAGGAGGCGGTCCGGCTGATCACCGAGGTGCCGGCGCGGCTGTACGGATTGAAGGAACGCGGCAGGATCGCGCCGGGTTGGTACGCCGACCTGGTGATGTTCGACCCGGCGACGGTCGACCACGGCCCGGAGCGCACACGCTACGACTTGCCCGCTGGCGCACCGCGTTTGGTCGCCGACGCACACGGAATCACGTCGGTGTGGGTGGGCGGTGTCGAGGTGTGCCACGACGGCGCGGCGACGGGTGCGATGCCCGGCACGGTGTTGCGATCCGGCCGAGACACCGAGACGGTGACGGCGTCATGACCAACCGGGCGCCGCTGGAGGAGTTCGATCCTGCCAAGTTGCACGACGGACTGCTGATGGCCGTGGAGAACGTACACGAGAAGCTGCGCGTGGCACGGGAAAAGCATCGAGTGATGGTCGGCAACCCGGTCATCCAGACCCCGGCCCAGAACCTCGACATGGCGGGGGTGACGGTGCTCGGCTACGACGAGTGCCAGACGGTGCTCACGGACTCCGACAGGTTCTCGTCGTCGATCTACGAGAACATCATGGGCCCGGTCATGGGCAAGACCCTGCTCGAACAGGAAGGAGACGAGCACCGCGCGAGCCGGGCACTGGTGTCGCCGTTGTTCCGGGCGAAGCTGCTGGAGCGGTGGCGCACGGAGCTGGTCGAGGTGGTGGTGCATGAGCTGATCGACCGGTTCGCATCGCGAGGTAAAGCAGATCTGGCGCGCGAGTTCACGTTTGCGTTCCCGGTGCAGGTGATCGCCAGGCTGATGGGGCTGCCCCGAGAGGACTACATACGGTTCCAGCAGCTGTCCATCGAGCTGCTCAGCGTGGTCTACAACTGGGACATCGGGATGGCCGCATCGGCAACGTTGAAGGAGTACTTCGGCGAGATCCTCGCGGAACGGCGACGGGATCCGCAGGACGACTTGATCAGCACGCTGGCGGAGTCGGAGATCGACGGGGAGCGGCTGAGCGACGAGGAGATCTTCGCGTTTCTGCTCTTGATCCTGCCGGCGGGGGTGGAGACGACCTACCGCGCGTCGGGAAACCTGTTGGTGGCCATGCTGACTGAGCCCTCTCTGCTGGAGACTGTGCGGACAGATCGGGCCATGCTGCGTGGGTCGATCGAAGAGGCGTTGCGGTGGGAGCCGCCGATCAGCACGGTCGTGCGGGTCGCGAAGAAAGACTGTGAGTTGGGCGGCATAAAGATTCCGAAGGGCACGAATCTCAGTGTCAGTGTGGCGGCGGCCAACCGGGATCCGGCGCATTACCCGGATCCGGATCGGTTCGATCCGACGCGAAAGAACTTCGCGCACCTGACATTCGGCGCGGGCCCGCATGTGTGCTTGGGGATGCCGCTGGCCCGGATGGAGACGACGGTGGCGATCAACGCGCTGCTCGACCGACTGCACGACCTGCGTCTGGACCCGGCGGCGCCGGCGCCGGTGATCAAAGGGGTGGCGTTCCGCTCGCCAGCGGCGCTGCCGGTGAAGTTCACACCCGCGTAAGCGACGACGACCGATCTGTTACGTGCTACGCCGCCCGCCAAAGCCGTCAACAATGAGATCCCTGATCTCAGCGAGCTGTTCATCGGCTGCACGGAAATTGGCGCGGGTCTCGTGTCGGTGGTCCGTCAGGTCCTTCCGGAGTGCTGAGAACTCTGCGCGCGTGTCCGCCTGGTGCGCCGCGACCTTCTGGCCGAGCGCATTGATCGCCTCACGGTTGGCGTTGGTCGTGACCGCGACGTCGCCGAGCCGCTGATCCATACCGTCGACTCGATTGTTGAGTCCGTCGACTCGTTGACCCAGCGCTCCGACCGCGGCTAACACAGCCCGGTAGTCGGCCCGATCGGCCTCCAAGGCCGCAACGCGGGCTTCAAGATCGGCAAGCGAAGTCACAAGCCGATCCTATCTTTGACCACCGGCCTGGCGGATCGGCAAATTTCGCAGCCTGGGGATGCCCTGCTCGACCAACTGCCGGAACTGCATCTGGACCCGTCCGGTCGGGGGGTTGATGCGTGTGTAAGCGCGCCTAAAATAGAGGGCTGATGGAACGGCTCAGTGGGCTGGACGCCGCTTTCCTCTACGCCGAATCGTCGAACGTGCCACTGCATGTGTGCTCGGTCGTCGAGTTGGACACGTCCACAATTCCCGGTGGCTACACCTTTGATCGATTCCATGACGATCTGGCGTCGAGGATCAAGGGGCTGCCGGAGTTCCGGGCAAAACTCGCCGACAGCCGGCTGAATCTGGACCACCCAGTGTGGGTCGAGGACAAAGACTTCGACGTGTCTAATCATCTGCACCGCATCGCCCTGCCGTCGCCGGGAGGGCGCAGGGAACTGGCCGACGTTTGCGGGCGTATCGCGTCGGAGAGGGTTGATCGAAGCAAGCCGGTGTGGGAGATGTGGGTGGTCGAGGGCGTCGCCGACTGGGATGCACACGAAGGCGGCCCGCTTGTGCTGATGATCAAGGTCCACCACGCCGCGGCGGACGGCGTGACGGCTGCGAACCTGCTCAACCAGCTGTGCAGCGCGGAACCTGACTCTCCGCCTCCTGATCCGGTGGACGGGCCCGGCGACGCCACGCAGTTCGAAATCGCCGCAGGGGGACTGGTGCGGTTTCTCACCCGTCCGGTGCAGCTCGTCAAGGTGGTGCCCGCGACTGCGTCGACGATCGTCGATACCGTGATCCGTGCGCGCAGCGGCGCGGCGATGGCCGCACCGTTCACCGCGCCGTCGACGCCGTTCAACGCGCAGGTCACCGCCGAGCGGAGCATTGCCTTTGCGCAGTTGGACTTCGAGGACGTCAAACGGGTGAAGAACCGGTTCGACGTCAAGGTCAACGACGTGGTGATGGCGCTGTGCGCCGGTGCGCTTCGCGAGTTCCTGCGTGATCGGGCAGAGCTGCCCGACAAACCGCTGGTGGCAGTGGTGCCGATGTCGGTGCACGACAAGTGCGATCGGCAGGGCCGCAATCAGGTGTCGGGAATGTTCTGCAACCTGCAAACCGCCATCGAGGATCCGGGCGAACGGCTGCGGGCCATCGCCGAAGCGGATTCACGTGCAAAGGAACACAGTCGAGCGATCAATCCGACGCTGGTGCTCGACTGGACACAAGTCGCAGTCCGGGCGGCGTTCGGTCTCGTCTTGGGGCTGATGGGTCATACCCCGCTGACTCATACCCCGATCCACAACGTGATCATCTCGAATGTGGCCGGGCCGCAGCACAAGCTGTATGGCATGGGCGCCGAAGTCAAGGCGGTGTATCCACTCGGCCCGATCTTTCATGGTTCGGGACTGAACATCACGGTGATGTCGCTCAGCGGCAAGCTCAACGTGGGCATCATCTCGTGCCGACGACTGGTGGACGACTTGTGGGGACTGGCCGACCGCTTCGAAATCGAGCTAGATGCCCTGCTCAACTGCCGAACCCCGGCTCGCGTCTGAGCGAGTCTCCGGATTGGTATGCCGACGCAGCTGCCAGGCAAGCGGGATGGTGATCGCGAGCGTCACCGCGAACAACCCCGCCATCGAGCCGGTGAACAGTGGCCATCGCAACACCACGTCCATCGCGATCGCCATCACCACCACGTGCAGCAGGAAGATTTCGTAGGAGATCTCGCCCAGCCTGACCATCGGCCGGCTGCTCAGCACGCGCGCGTACCCGCCGCGGCCGCCGAGCGCCAACGGCGCCACCACGAGCGTGGCTATGATCGCATAGAGAACGGTCTTGGTCACTGGCTCCCACAGCCTCTCCGGAGCCAAGAAGACGTCACCGGCGATCGGAGTTGACGCGATCAGGTACGTGACCAGTGCCAGCGGAATCACCGCCCACGCATGACACCGCAGGCCCATTGCCTGAAGCACCGCCAACATCATCCCGCCGACGAAATATGCCAGATGGGCGGGCAGCCACATGCCGGCCGAGTTCGGCAACCAGTCGGTGGTGTGCAGCACCGTCAACCAGATCGGACTGACCATGGCCAGCGCGGCAAGCCCGGTCAGCAGCGGACCGGGTCGCCAGCGCCGATCGCAGACCACCACCAGCAGGAAGTAGGCCAGCAGCGGCAACGCCGCATAGAACGCCGCTTCCACCGCCAGGCTCCACATCTGCGAAAGACCCTGATGTGCGAACGTCGACAGGTAGTCGTCGGTGTAGATCTGCGTGAGGGTGAGGTATCGAAGCAACCCCAGCCACGTCTGGCCGGGATTCGGGCCCGGCGTAAAGAACCGGTACACGACAAAGACGACCAACACGGTCACGACGTAGGCCGGCATGACGCGCCGAAGCCGGCGCCACGCGTAGCGATCCAGCCTCGGCGGCGCGGTCCCGGATGCGGCTGCCCTCACCCATGGACCGAACAAGAGAAAGCCGGACAACACGAAGAAGATCGGTACGCCGATCTCCAGGCGCGCATAGACCAGCCCGATATAGCCGTGGGTCAGCTTGCCAGTGGCAAACGCCGCGTGGGTGCCCACCACGAAGAGGACTGCCACCGCGCGTAGCCCGGTCAGCGCGTCGACTCGATTCGCCGGCGACGACGGGGTGTGCGTCGGTAGATCGCCGCCCCATCCGGTGCGGCTTCCACGCACCGGGCTGGCTAGCACTTCACCGAGTCTAGCTAAGTACTTCCTGAGGAATTCTCATGAAGGCGCCGGACCGCACGGTTGGCGGCCGATCCGGCTATCGTCGCGACATGAAGCGAGATGTGGGCGCAGAGCTCGAACTCGAGATCACCGCGCCGACGACGTTGGAGTTCCAGATTGCCGTCGCGCCGCATCCCAATACTGAGGTGTCCGAGTCGTTGTCCTTCGTCTTGGACGGAAACCCCGTTTGGCCCAATGAGATCAGCGGCGTTCACGGCAACCGGATCCATAAGCTGGACGTTGCGGTTGGCAAAAACCTGACGGTCGACTACGCCGCGACGATCGTCGGCAGGACGGACCCGGCGCCAGTCACCGAGTATGACCTGTCTATGTACCTGCGACCGAGCCGCTACGCCGAAGCCGACAAGTTCTTTGGTTTCGCCGCAACCGAATTCGGCAGTTACGCCGATTCGGCGACTCTGTTGGCAAAGGTGTCCTCGTGGGTGGGTACCCGATTGAACTACGTGCCGGGCTCCAGCGACCCGATCGACGGAGCGGTGGACACCTTGCTCGCCGGTGCAGGAGTATGCCGTGACTTCGCGCACCTGGTGGTGGCGATGCTGCGGGCCGTCAACGTGCCGGCCCGCGTCGTGTCTGTCTACGCGCCGGGCCTGTACCCGATGGACTTCCATGCCGTCGCCGAGGCGTTCGTCGATGGGCACTGGCAGGTGGTCGACGGCACGCTGCTGGCGCCGCGGCAGACGTTAGTGCGCATCGCCACCGGTCGCGATGCCGCCGACATCGCGTTTCTCGACAACCACGGCGGTGCCATCAACCTGAACAAGTTGGTGGTGACGGCGGTCGTGGACGGCGATCTGCCCAGGGACTCGATCGACCAGTTGGTGTCGATCGGCTGAGACACGCTGCTCAGCCTTGAACAGCGTCGAACCCACCGCGCCGACCATGATCCCAAAGAGGAACAGTGTGCCGGTGGACCACGTGACGTGGTAACCGAACACGGCCGGCGGGTGGGCCGTCCCTGCAAAGCTCGGCGCGCCGACAATCGTGACGAGCGCGGCGGCGAGCAAGAGGATCGATCCAACGATGACGACTATGTCGACGCCTCTGATGCTTGCAGACCCCCAGTACACGCCTGTTTCCAAGCGGTGTCAACGCTGTGGACGACTGGCGTTAACATACGTTGTGGGGATTTCGCAGGAGGACGGGCCGGTCAGCCGGTCGGTGATATTGCAGTGCGCGCTCAAGCTCGTCGATCGTGACGGTGTCGACGGTTTGTCGATGCGGCGCCTCAGCGACGAGGTCGGCCGGGATCCGACGGTGATCTATCGGCACGTGCCGAACAAGGCGGCCCTTCTGGACGGTGTGGCAGAGATTGTTATCGGGCAATTGCGGGTGGATACCGCCGATCCGGACTGGGCGGCGCAGCTTCGCGCCGTTTCACATGACTTCCGTCGGCTGGCCCTGGCGCACCCAAACGTGGTGCCGCTGTTGGTGACTCGGCCGCTGGCCACGCCGCTGGGCCGACGGCCACCCGGGATGCTGCGGCCCTTGGAGGATGTGATTGCACTTCTCACATCGGCGGGCTTCACCGGCGTCGACGCCCTGCATGTGTACCGGGTGCTGTTCGGCTATCTGTACGGCCACATCCTCACCGAGTTGCAGGAGGTCGTGGAACGACCCGAGGAAACCGATGACGTCCTGCGCCTCGGCCTGCACCGGCTGACGATCACCGAGTTCCCCAACGTGCGTGCGCTGGCGTCGGCGTTGGGCTCTTACGACGGTGCCGCGGAACTCGACCGCGGCCTCGACCTGCTGCTGATCGGCCTCGGAGCCACCCTGCCGGCCCCGACGCCGGCGCTATGACGATCCCCGGAGGGCACATGCCTCAACTCAACCTCGGTGTTATCTGCCGGAGCCGCAAGGAAAACGAGCACCGGCTGCCGATCCATCCACATCACTTCGATCGAATCGATGACGACCTTCGCACCAACATCTATCTCGAACATGGATATGGTGCGGACTTCGGCGTCTCCGATGCGCAGCTGTCGTGTCTGGTTGGCGGAATGCGCTCACGCGAGCAGTTGGTTGACGAGTGCGATGTCATTGTGCTGATGAAGCCGGACGCTCGGGATCTGGCCGAACTCCGCCCCGGCCAGGTGCTGTGGGGATGGCCGCACTGCGTCCAAGACCGGGAGCTGACACAGCAGGCCATCGACCGTCGACAGACGCTGATCGCCTTCGAATCGATGAACCTGTGGAGTGAACACGGTTCGTTCAAATTGCATGTGTTCCATAAGAACAACGAGTTGGCGGGCTACTGCTCGGTGTTGCACGCGATGCAGATCATCGGATCGTCGGGTACATACGGTCGTCGGCTGCGGGCGGCGGTTATCGGCTTCGGAGCGACGGCGCGAGGCGCCGTGACAGCACTGAATGCACACGGGATACATGACATCGACATCCTCACCAACCGCGGCGTGGCGGAAGTCGCATCGCCGATTCATTCGGCCCGGATCGTGCATTTCGTTCACGACGCGAACCCCGCAGGCGGGTCGCCGGTGAGCTTCGCGCTTACCCAAGACGGCAGAATGCCGTTGGCCGGTTACCTTGCCGAGCACGACATCGTCGTCAACTGCGTGTTGCAGGACACCGACGCACCTTTGATCTTTCTGAACGACGACGACCTCGACACTTTTCGTCCGGGTAGCCTCATTGTCGACGTATCGTGTGATGTGGCAATGGGTTTCAGCTGGGCCCATCCCACATCGTTCGAGCAGCCGACGTTTGTCGTCGGCGACAACATCACCTATTACGCGGTCGACCACAGCCCGTCCTATCTGTGGAACTCCGCGACCTGGGAGATCAGTGAGGCGCTCGTTCCGTATTTGCGGACGGTGCTTGCCGGGCGGGAAGCATGGGAGGCCGATCAGACGGTGCGCCGAGCGATCGAGATCCTCGACGGGGTGGTCAGAAATCCGACCATCTTGCGCTTTCAGGACCGGCGTGCGGCATACCCACATGTCCGTCGGGAAACGGGCGATCGGGAATCGGCGTAGCGTCATCGGTGTCGGGCAGCTCGGCTGCGAGCAAACAAGCTCGACTGAAAAGGACAATTCGATGGCCTCGCCCGCAAAGTTCCGTACCCCCTACGAGATTCGTATTCAGCTCGTCGCCGACACCATCAAGGCTCACTCCAAGCTGGACAACGACGCCGCGGGCCGGCTCGCCGTGCACGTCTTGCATGCACTGAACTCGATTCCCGAGAAGATGCGCTGAGCCGCCAAGTCCCCTGCTGATGGGTCGCATCAGCCGTCGGTGACACGCGCCCCGCTTGAGACTGCGTAAAACACCGGCTCCGTCAAAACGGGGAACTACTCTGTAGGCATGTCGGAGGGGCGGCCGACGGGGGCAACGGTCATGAAGATGGCGTGGTGCTGCCTGCTGGCCGGAGTGGTGGCGGCGGGCCTGATGTTCCCGGTCGCAGGAGGCATCGGGCTGTTGTCCAACCGCGCCTCCGACATCGTCGCCAACGGCTCGGCGCAGCTCCTCTCGGGTGACGTCCCGCAGGTGACGACGATGGTCGACGCGGCCGGGAACCCGATCGCGTGGATATATTCGCAGCGCCGGTTCGAGGTGCGCACCGATCAGATCGCCAACACGATGAAGCTGGCGATCGTGTCGATCGAGGACAAGCGGTTCGCCGAGCACAACGGCGTGGACTGGCAGGGCACGCTGACCGGTCTGTCCGGCTACCTCTCGGGCAACCTCGACACCCGCGGCGGCTCGACGATCGAGCAGCAGTACGTCAAGAACTATCAACTGCTGGTGTCCGCGCAGAGCGACGCTGAGCGGCGGGCGGCCGTGGAAATCACCCCGGCGCGCAAGCTGCGCGAGATCCGGATGGCCCTGACGCTGGACAAGACGTTCACCAAGGCGGAGATCCTGACCCGCTACCTGAACCTGTTGTCGTTCGGCAACAACGCCTTCGGCATCCAGGACGCCGCCCAGACGTACTTCGGCATCGACGCGTCGCAGCTGAACTGGCAGCAGGCGGCGCTGTTGGCCGGCTTGGTGCAGTCGGAGAGCTCGCTGAATCCCTACACCAACCCCGAGGGCGCCCTGGCCCGTCGAAACGTGGTGCTGGACACCATGATCAAGAACCTGCCCGAGTATGTCGGTGAGCTGCGCGCGGCGAAGGCCCAGCCGCTCGGCATCCTGCCGCAGCCCAATGAGTTGCCGGGTGGCTGCATCGCCGCCGGCGACCGCGCGTTCTTCTGTGACTATGTGCTGGACTTCCTCGCGCGGGCCGGCATCAACAAGGACCAAGTTGCACGCGGCGGTTATCTGATTCGCACGACGCTGGATCCGACGGTGCAGGCGTCGGTCAAGCAGGCGATCGACAAGGTGGCCAGTCCGACGTTGGACGGGGTCGCCAGCGTGATGAGCGTGATCAAGCCCGGCAAGGACAGCCATCAGGTGATGGCGATGGGCGCCAACCGGACGTATGGATTCAACAGCGACGCCAACGAGTCGGTGCAGCCGCTGCCGTTCTCGCTCGTCGGTGACGGGGCCGGCTCGATCTACAAGATCTTCACCACTGCGGCGGCGCTGGACATGGGCATGGGCATCAACGCTCAACTGACGGTGCCGGGCTCGTTCCAAGCCAAGGGCCTGGGCAGTAGCGATACGCCCGGCTGTCCCACAGAAACCTGGTGCGTGAAGAACGCCGGCAACTACCGCGGTTCGATGAATGTCACCGACGCGTTGGCCACCTCACCAAACACGGCCTTTGCCAAGCTGATTCAACAGGTTGGCGTTGCGCGTGCGGTCGACATGGCCGTCCGGCTGGGAATGCGCTCGTACGCGACGCCGGCGACGGCACGGGCGTACGACCCGGACAGCAACGAAAGCCTGGCCGACTTCATCAAGCGACAGAACATCGGCTCGTTCACTCTGGGCCCGTTCCAGCTCAACGCGCTCGAGTTGGCCAATGTGGCGGCGACCCTGGCCTCCGGCGGGACGTGGTGCCCGCCGACCCCGATCGACAAGATCTTCGACCGCAACGGCAAGGAGGTGTCGTACACCATCGAGCCGTGCGACCAGGCGGTGCCGGAGGGACTGGCGAACACGTTCGCGAACGCGCTGAGCAAGGATGACCAGAGCGGCGGCACCGCGTCGGGCGCGGCAGCGTCGGTGGGCTGGGACCTGCCGATGTCAGGCAAGACCGGCACCACTGAGTCGCATCGGTCGTCGGGCTTCGTGGGCTTCACCAACCGCTATGCCGCGGCGAACTACATCTTCGCCGACTCCAGCAATCCGTCCGGCATCTGTTCCTTCCCTCTGCGTGCGTGCGGCAGCGGTGATCTGTACGGCGGCAACGAGCCGGCCCGCACGTGGTTTGAGGCGATGAAGCCGATTGCCCTTAATTTCGGTGAGCTGCATCTGCCGCCGACCGATCCGCGTTATGTCGAGGGCGCGCCGGGCGGACGGGTGCCCAGTGTGTCGGGGCTGAAATTGGATGCGGCGCGTCAGCGCCTCAAGGAAGCCGGCTTCCAGGTCGCCGACCAACCGACATCGGTGAACAGCTCGTCGTCGTATGGGACCGTGGTCGGCACGACGCCGAGCGGTCAGACCTTCCCGGGGTCGATCATCACGATCAACATCAGCAACGGGATTCCACCGGCACCACCGCCGCCACCTCCGGACGAGCGTCCGCCGGGCTTACCTCCGGAGGTAGGTACGACGGTTGTGGAGATTCCAGGGCTGCCGCCGATCACCGTGCCAATTCTCGGACCGCCACCGCCGGCCGAACCACCACCACCACCGCCGCCACCACCCGGCTAGGCGACGGATGATACGGCGCAGCTGCCGCGATCGGCTTTCACCGGGCCAGCGGTCGTCGGCCGCATGTCGAAGTCGAAGATCGCGGTGGGCAAATACAGCGAGCAGCATGCGTTGGGGATGTCGACGACACCGCTGACCCGGCCCTCGATCGGCGCGGCGCCGAGCAACAGATAAGCCTGTGCACCGGAGTAGCCGAACTTCTGCAGGTATGCGACGGCGTTGAGACACGCATTGCGATACGCCATCGTTGCGTCGTTGTACAGCTGTGTGTCCGTGCCGTGGTCAACACCGATACCGATGAAGGTCAGGAACTCGGAGTAGCGCGGCTCCACGTTTCCGGGCATCAGGATCGGGTTTGTCGTAACCCCGTAGGTCTCCATGCCGCCCTTGATCAAGTCGATGTAGAAGTCTATGAAGCCGCCCATCTCGATGGCACCGCAGAATGTGATTTCGCCGTCACCCTGGCTGAAATGCAGGTCCCCGCCGGAGAATAGGGCACCGGGCACATGGACAGGGTAGAAGACCCGCGAGCCACGGGTGAAGTTCTTGATGTCGTGGTTGCCGCCGTTCTCCCTGGCGGGAACGGTGCGGGCGCCGTCGCGGCCGATCGCGGCCAGCACGTCACCGGTTGCCGTGCCGGCCAACACATTTTCCTCCAAAGGTGGCAGCGCGAGCGGCGGCACACGTTCTGGATCGGTGTCGATCAGCGCCTGCTCGCGGGAGTTCCAGCGCGCCAACAACTCTGGCGACGGCGCTGTGCCGAAGAGCCCCGGGTGCGTGATGCCGGTGAACTCGATACCGGGAAGATGCCGGGAGGTGCACTTCTGACCGGCGAAATCCCAAATCGCTTTGTATGCATCGGGGAATTGGTCGGTGAGGAAGCCGCCCCCGTTTGCTTTCGCAAAAATCCCGGTATAGCCCCAGCCCTGACCTGGAGCATCTCCGACCTCTTGCGGCACCGGACCGAGGTCAAGGATGTCGACGACGAGCAAATCGCCCGGTTCGGCGCCCTCGACGTAGAGCGGGCCGGACAACATGTGTGCGTGCGTCAGGTCCACATCTCGGACGTCGTTCGCAGAGTCGTTGTTGCCGATCTGGCCGTCGGTCCATTCCCGACATTCGACCCGAACATGTTGTCCCGGACGGATATTGGCTGCCGGTGGAATGTCGGGGTGCCAGCGATTGTGACCGGGCACGGCTTGGTCGCGCATCGAGCGGGCCTGGTCAACGGAAAAGACGACGTCGGGCATGGAACCTCCAGCTTCAGGGACGGGGCAGACGGGCGTGTCGCGGGTCGGTCGTGATCCGGGTGGCTCGTCGCGAACGTCCGGGCACCGCCGAGACAATCTGCGGGGCGTCGGCACTTCGTTCGCTCACGTCGACTGCTCGGCGCAGATCCGCGTCGAGTGCACGCAATGCAGGCGACCCGAACACGCGCCGGGCGGTCCCGCCGCAGTCGGGGCAGAGAGCCTCCGCCCCGGCCTCGGCCATCGGACGCACTACGTCGAAACCGCCGCACCGGCCGCAGAGAAAACCGTATGTTGGCAACGCACCTCCGCACGGACTGTCCTATAAGAGCTATTGCGGCGCTGCAAGCACTGTCGGTCATCGTAGCGACGAAGCCGTCAGAGCGGGGGCTGAGCGGCGGCGGCATGCGTTGACGCCGCCCGAAGGGGAGGTGGGTCCGGTGTCGTCGTCAGCCCTCGACCTGCGACCGGATCCAGTCGAGCGTGGCTTGCATGTTCTGCTGCCATTCCGATAGCCGCCGCGCGACGATGCGCGCCTCTTTGTCGGGTTGCGCGGCGATCCCGGGGGTCAGCCCGGAAGGACCTGGGCCCATCCGGCCCCACTGGCGGATCAGCACGCCGTCGCTGGCCGGGTCCACCTCGAACCCCCAGGTAGCGCCCACACCGTCCGGGCCGATGACGTTCCACACCCAGCGGCGCTGGTCTTCGACCTCGACGACCTCACACACTGTCTCCCAGTTGCCGAACGCGTCGTGCTGGCTGCGGCCGCGAAAGCGGGCGCCGACTTGGACGCTGTCGGCCCCGTCGAGCCATTCGACGGATTGCAGCTCCGTCGAGCACCGCGCGGGCAGAGTGATGTCGGTGACGTATTTCCATGCGGTGGCGACATCGCACCGTACACGCTGGGTCACTTCTATGGTGGGCTGATCGCGGTAGCGCACTCTTGCAGCATGCCAAGGATGTGCGGCGGGGCGAGCCGAACGACAGAAAGTAGGTCAAGCGGTGAAGGTCGGCACGATGATCGAGCCCCGGTCGCCGGGCGCAGTGGAGTTCGCCGTTGCCGCCGAGCGGATCGGCGTCGATTCGGTATGGCTGCCCGAGGTATGGGGGTACGACGCGCTCACCGGGCTGGCATACGTGGCGGCCCAGACGTCGACACTGAAGCTCGGAACCTTTGTGGTGCAACTGGGTTCGCGCAGTCCGGCGCTGCTGGCGACCTCCGCGTTGAGCCTGCAGGAACTGTCGGACGGCAGATTTCTATTGGGTGTCGGCACGTCTGGGCCCCGGGTGATGGAGGGCTGGCACGGTGTCCGGTTTCACAAGCCGGTCCAGACGACGAGGGAAACGATCGAGATCGTCCGGATCGTCAGCCGCGGAGATCGGCTCGAGCATCCGGGCGAGATCTATCCGCTTCCGCTGCCGGACAGCAGCGGTGCTGCGCTGAAACCTCAGGTGCGGCCGCGGGAGGTGCCGGTCTATGTGGCGGCGATGGGGCCACAAAACTTGCGACTCACCGGTGAGGCGGCCGACGGCTGGCTTGGCAACGCGTTCATTCCCGAAGCCGCCGAAGTATTTCTGGGTCCCTTGCGCGAAGGCGCGCAGCGCGCTGGACGCACGTTGGCGGATCTTGATCTCGTTGCGCCGGTCGCGGTCGAGATCTACGACGACGAAGCGTCCGCCGATGCCGCGGCGCGACGGCACGCCGACGGCTACGCGTTCACCATCGGAGCGATGGGTGCCAACGGTCGCAACTTCTACAACGACGCGTTCACCCGGCTGGGCTACGGCGAAGAGATCGGCGTCGTCGCCGAGCTGTGGCAAAGCGGGAAGCGAGAAGAAGCCCGCCAAGCGGTGCCGCTCGACCTCGGCCGTCTCACGAATCTCGTTGGTACACCAGCAGGTATCGCAGAGCGGGTGCGTAAGTACCGGGCCGCCGGGATCACGACACTGCTGGCCAAGTTGGAGGGAGATTATCCACACCAGCTTGCGACCCTGGAACGGCTCATCAGCATCGTCGACGATAGCGACCATATGGCGGACATCGCCGACGAGCAGTGACACGATACGAGAAAGTCATGTAACGAGTGGGCCAGCATTATGTTCGATAACCCTTCTGTGCGAAAGGCCATTGCTGCTGCAACTGTGTCGTTTGCGGTCGCGGCCTGCTCGCATAGCAATGCAGCGCAGACGGAAGTAAGCGCGAGGGCACAGGCAACCCCAGTTCCAGTTGCGGCTCCCACACCAACGCCAGTGCCAGTTGCGGCTCCCACCCCAACACAGGCGCCAGTTGCGGCCCCCGCTCCTGAGTTCGCGACGGTCTCCAAGCTGATCAACGATGCGATTGCGGGACATCGGCTGCCTGGCGCTGTGGTGTCGATCGGGCATGGCGGCAAGGTCGTCTTCCAGCAGGCTTATGGCGTACGCAAGCTTTCCGGCGAACCGGGGCTAGACGGATCCCCTGCACCTGCAGAGCCGATGACCGAGGACACGATCTTCGACATGGCGTCGTTGACGAAGCCCCTTGCCACGGCGACCGCCGTCATGCAGCTTTACGAACAAGGCAAGGTTCAGTTCGACGATCCAGTCCAGAACTATTTGCCTGACTTCAACCCGTCGAACGATCCGCAGCGGGCCCAAGTGACGGTGCGCATGTTGTTAACGCACACTTCGGGCGCAACGGGAGACGTCAACCTCGCAGATCCGTGGGGGCTGGCCGGAGCCGATAAAGCAGAAGGCATTCACCGCGCGCTCACCACGCCGCTGGAGTCGGCTCCCGGTCAGGGCTTCCGGTACTCCGACATCAACTTCATTCTGCTGGGCGCGCTGATCGAGGAAGTCACTGGCGAGCCGGAAGACACCTATGTTCAGCGAAATGTGTTTGCGCCGCTTGGTATGCAAGAGACCCGCTATCTTCCCCCCGCCAAAGCATGCGGGCCGCACACGATGAGGGGAGCTGCGATTGCGTGGGATCCTGCGCCACAACGGGTAGCCGCTTGTCCGGCGGGGACATGGAGTGCCGATCTCTTGTCGCGCATCGCCCCGACGGCACGTGACGACGAAAGCAGAGCTGATCCCGGCAAGAATCCCGATCTTGACTTCCTGCTTCGGGGGACTGTGCACGACCCGACAGCGCGACGGATGGGTGGAGTGGCCGGGCATGCCGGTGTGTTCTCAACGGCAAACGATGTCGGCGTCTATGCGCAGGCCCTGCTTGACCGGCTTGCGGGTCACCCCAGCGAGTTTCCGCTGACCCAATCGACCCTGGAGTTGATGACCACTCCTCAGCAGCCCGGACATGCAGACCGCCAACTCCAAGCAGCGAACGATGCCGCCCGCGAAGCCATCGCAAAGACGGCGCCGAAGTATCCGGCGATCAACGGCCAGAATCTGCGCGGCTTTGGCTGGGATATCGATTCCCGCCTTTCGAAGCCGCGCGGCATGGTCTTTCCCATCGGGAGCTTCGGCCACACCGGCTTCACCGGAACCATGCTGTGGCTGGACCCAGGCTCGGATACCTACGTCGTGTTGCTGACGAATGCCATCCATCTGCGAGGCAGCACACCCATCTCGAACCTGCAGGGTGACGTCGCGACGGCGACAGCCCGGGCCTTGGGTCTATAGCGCAAAGCGCAATCGGCCACGAATTCGCCACTCGTCCGGACTCGGTGGCGTGGACGCCCTCGAGCTGGAGTTTTCACCACCCGCGTCCCGGCGGGCCGTTTCCTGGTGGCAGCCCGGATACATTGGCGCCCTGCGCCCAACGATCGATCTTGCTAGCGTCTCCCCGGGGGGTCGTGCCACACAAACAACCGATAGAGGGAAACATTTTGTTGTCTGAATCGACTGTACGTACGACCTTGAAGATCACGGGAGCGGCGGCCGCTGCGCTGGCTTTCTCACTGGCCGGAGCTGCTACGGCGCTGGCAGATGAGGTAGGCGGGGACGCTTCCGGCGGCGGGGACTTCGGTTTTGGTGTCAGTGCCCCGACGCTGCCCCCGCCGCCTCCGCCGCCCGCACTTCCGGCGCCGACGGCTTCAGCGTCCGGAGGGACCGGTGTCGGGCTGGATACGCCCTTCGGTTCAACCGAGGGTGGATTTGGGACCGACTTGGGTGTCGGTCTCCCGACGCTGCCACCGCCGCCTCCGCCGCCCGCACTTCCGGCGCCGACGGCTTCAGCGTCCGGAGGGACCGGTGTCGGGATCGATACGCCTTTGGGTTCAGCCGAGGGTGGATTTGGGACCGACTTGGGTGTCGGTCTCCCGACGCTGCCTCCGCCACCCCCGCCGCCGCCTCTGCCGTCGGCTTCGGGGTCGGCCCAGACAAACCTGGGCTTCGGCTTCTGACACGTGAATCACTCGGCATGGGCCCCGTCCAAAAGGACGGGGCCCATGTCGTTGACGTTCATCGCTCGAAGTGCTGATAGTCGATGGGCGTTCGCCAGTAGCCGCCCCAGCGCCAACCGCGATCGGTGAACGCCCGCACGACCGGGTCTTCCGCGTGCAATAGCCCGGGATCCGTGCGGCTGCGGTCGAGGTATGGCGCGGCGTTCTTGGGCTGGAATGCGCCCGTCCGGTCGATGTATGGGTTGAGCCGCGGGTTGACGTCGATCGCGCGACCGAACGCGTGCTGCGACCAGCGGCCGGTGCCGGGGATGTCCCGGCAGTTGAACGCCGAAGTGTTGTTGTCTTCCATGGACAACTCATCGTCGGCGGCCGGGTAGTTGTCGACCGTGCGGATCTTCTCGATCGGATAAAGCAGTTGAAGTAATTGCTCGAAGGTTTCGATGACCTCCGCCGCCAGGTCTTCGGCCACGATCAGGTCACCGCGGTGAACCTTGCCGTCGAAGCCGAGGTAGTTGACCCACACCCGGCGTAGCTGCCGAGGGTCGATCGGGCAACCTGGCCGCCAGCTCGGGCCGAGGTCTGCGGCGCTGACGGGCTCAACGGTGGTCGTGGCCGGTGGCGGCTTGGCGGCAGACGGTGACGGCGCGGCGATGGACGGTATTGGGGTCGCCGCGGGAGGCGGTGGCGGCGTCGAGCTGCACTGCACGAGAACGGCACCAGCCACTGTCAGCGTGACGATCGGCCACACATCGATCGGCGATGAACGCTTACTGCTGGATCTCATCTGAAAAAACCGCTGCACGAAGCGCTTTCAACGCTAGCGCAGATCTCGCGCCGCGATGGCATGTGCTCGCCAATTCTGGGTAATCCCACCGGGTGGCCATCACTCGACGGCTCGCGAGGCGCGTTGCAATAGCACTTGCCTGGGCCGTCATGTTGCTCGTCGCGTGCACGAATGATCCGGAATCTGTTGGTCAGCCGGCCAGCGGCGGACCACAGACCCTCGCCACCAACCTGGGCGTGCCGTGGGGTATCGCGTTTCTGCCCGACGGCAGCGCGCTGATCGCCGAACGGGACATCGGCACGATCCAGCACATGACGCAGCCCGGCGTGGTCAATAGCGTCGGGGGCGTGCCCGGCGTCGCGCCGCGCGGCGAAGGCGGGCTGCTCGGCCTGGCCACAGCGGGTCAAACGGTGTTCGCCTACCTCACGACCGGTCAAGACAATCGCGTCGTGTCGATGCGCTTCGACGGCAGGTCGCTGACCGAGCAGGGCGCAATCCTGACCGGCATTCCCGCGGGTTCCGTCCACGACGGCGGGCGGATCGCGTTCGGCCCCGACGGCAAGCTCTACGTGACGACGGGCGAAACCGGCGATGCCGGTCTCGCGCAGGACCGGTCGTCGCTGGGCGGCAAGATACTTCGCGTCAATCCCGACGGCTCCGTCCCGGCCGACAACCCCGATCCCGCCTCGCCGGTGTGGTCGTTCGGCCATCGCAATATCCAAGGGCTGGCGTGGGATTCGGCCGGGCGGCTGTGGGTCACGGAGTACGGCGCGAACCGGCTGGACGAAATCAATTTGATCCAGCGGGGCGGCAACTACGGGTGGCCAATGGCGGAAGGCCGCGCCGACACGCCGGGGCTGATAGACCCGGTGATCCAGTGGCCGGTGGACGAAGCGTCGCCGTCCGGGCTGGCATACTTCGGCGGCTCGCTGTGGGTGGCGTGTCTTCGCGGTCAGCGGCTGTTCCGGATACCGGTCGCGGCCGACGGCTCATTGGCTGACCCCGCACCGATGTTCGTCGGGGAGTACGGGCGGCTTCGCACCGTTGTCGCCGCACCGGATGGCACGCTGTGGTTCACCACCAGCAACCGCGACGGTCGGGGAAGCCCGCGCGACGGCGACGACAGGATCCTGCAGTTCCGGCCCTGAGGGCAATCTCGCGTTCTAGGCTCCCGATGTCGGGTCACATCGCGACCGGGGAGCGACTATGAACAAGCATCAGACCACCGAGGCGAGAGAAGCCCGGGAAAAGGAATATCAAGAGGACGCCCGCCGGCTTGGGGAATTCGCGGCATTCGCAAAGTTCTCCGATGACGACCTGAAGCGAATCGTCCGAGCAGCACGTCGCACGTCGACGTCGAAGCCATGGCCGCTGATTCGTGAGCAGACTGTGTCAGATGCTTGCTACATCCTTCTCAGCGGCGAGGCGGGGGTGTACGTCGGCCGGGACCGCGTCGCCGTGGTGGGGCCGGGCGAGGTGATCGGCGAATCGGCGCTTCGCCGCGGGAAACTGCGTAACGCGACTGTGACGACGACGGGCAAGGCCGAGGTGCTGAATATCGCACGCGATGATCTCAGCCGCTTGCTCGATGAAGTACCTGCACTGCGCGAAACCATGGACGCGACTGTGGCGCGGCACGTACCGGAAGCGGCAGCCGATCCGAGTTAAGTCATGATGACACTGCGCAGCTTCCGCGATCGGCGCCGCGCCGAGCAACCGGTCCAGGCGTGCGGCTTCCTGCGCACGTCGAAGTTCAGCCTCCCGGGCAGCAGGCTCTGACTGCGTTGTGGCTGTCGCGCCGCTGAGCTGAACACCCAGCAACATCCCAACCGTCAACACGAGAGCCCCGATGAGACCGGCTATCGAAGCAGCGAGCACCGGGCTTCGCTTACCGCGTCCGCGACCTTGGTTGCTGCTTGGGGTAATGCGGAAAAACCATTTCAGGGCCTTCAGGATGGATCGAACACCCTCGGGGCATTCCGTCGACAACCACGAGGTCGGATGGCGGGGCGGGCGCCGTGCCGACCAGACCTGAGTAAGCCTTCCGGAGATCGTGAAAACTGTTGCACTTCTGCTCAATTGCGTTCTACGAGGCCGCGACGTTCGCCGCTCCCGTCAGTTGGAGTTTCACCGGTCCGTTGCGCTGAACTCTGGGCCCACATACCCCAAAGTGCCCGCGTAGTGAGCGACAAAACCGACTGTCGCTCGCCACGCGGGCAAATCTGGATATGTGTTCCGCCCCGCAAAGAGCTCGATCACCGGACATTACCGGGCCTCTCGCACGTGGGAATTTGGTCAGCCGTCGATCGGCGACGCGTCACGATCCCATCTCGCACACCCGTTCTGCGGATATCGACCAATGATGGTGATGGAATCGGTCATGTAACGCGCGTCACGAAGGGGCGGACAACCAGATGACACACGGCGGGTACGGGGGCGGTCAGCCCGACCCGTTCGGTCCGGACCCCTTCGGTGGTCCGCCGAGCACCCAGGGATACACGCCGCCGCTCACCCAAGGCACTCCCCCGACCACAGGTTCGGTCTTCCCGCCACCGGTTACGCCCAGCGGCGAAGTCAACACGTTCGCGACCCTGTCGATCGTGTTCGCGTTCGTATTCGCCCCGGCCGGCGCCGCGCTGGGGCACGTGGCGCTCGCTCAGATCAAACGGCGCCGCCAACGCGGTCGGGAACGAGCGATAGTCGGGCTGACCCTGTCGTACGTGATCATCGTGCTGGCGCTGATTGCGCTGGTGGTCTGGCTGTTGAGCTCCAACGGTTCCGAGTCGCCGTCGTCACCCGGTTCGACGACAGCGACGCAGACCACGCCGGGAGCTGCTCCGCCGCCACCTCCGCGGACGACGGTGTTCACCCCACCCCCTGCCCAGCGTCCGACGGTCAGAGTGGAAGAGCTTCGGGTGGGCGACTGTGTGGAGGTTCAGCAGACCCAGCCCGATCCCACGAGGGGGCCCGACACCAACGTCATCCTGATATTTCCGGTTCGGTGCGAGGTACGCGATGGGGTATTCCGGGTAGACCAGATCTTGTCGACCGACTCCTGCCCAGTGCAGGCACTGTTCAACAGGCAAGAAACGATTTTTGCCTGCATCTCGAATTATCGAGGGTGATCATGAGGAGGTGGTCACTGATTGGCGATAGCGGAGTCGGCTGTGAAGGCAGGCCGACGGTTCGCTGGCCGAAGACCTGCGGCATAGGATTGTCACAGGTCACGGACAAGGTCGTCTGATGCATCCTGGTGGTAATCCATTCGAGCCGCAGTCGGCCGATCCGTTCGGCACACCCCCTGGACCAGGGTCCGCGCCACCGACCGCGGGTCCGTTTGGGCAGGGCGCTTCGAGCGGTCGACCCTACGGCGCGCCGCCGTCCGCCGACTACAACACCTTTGCGGTGCTCTCGCCGATCTTCGCAGTCGTGGTACCCCCGGCGGGGGTGGCGTTGGGGCACCTGGCTCTGCCCCAGATCCGGCGCACCGGTGAGCGGGGACGGC
>Ga0136846_1216898_pt1 | contig 22385 bp, 22 predicted proteins | sample HopSoiMetagenom2_FD_96841 | JGI IMG/M metagenome (GOLD analysis project Ga0136846, IMG submission 96841) | Grasslands soil microbial communities from Hopland, California, USA - 2 Assembly 2016 (version 4) | ecosystem: Environmental > Terrestrial > Soil > Grasslands | place: USA: Hopland... | reverse complement strand
TTGCTCGAGTAGCCGCGCCTAGGCCGCGCGTGGCTGCGGTTGCACTAGTGCATTCTTCGACCACGATTTGCTGGGATAAATATCCGCCGGAGTCGGCACGACATTATAATCTCCGGCGAGCACAGTAGGCAGGCCGGTCTTCTGCAGCTCCGCCGCGTGCGCGATCAGCCGCTCGAACCAGGCAAGTTTGTAATCGAATTTCGGGCCGGGCTGTGGATTGCCGTTCGGCAGATAGATCGACGCGATGAGTATGCCGCGCACCGCCGCCTCGATATAGCGGCTTTGCGTGTCGTTCGGATCGCCCGGCAATGTTTCGCGCGTGAGAACGGGGTCGGCGCCGTTCGCAAGGATTGCGACCCCATTCCAGCTTCTCTGCCCGCGCCAGACCGCACCGTAACCCGCAGCGCGGATGGCAGCTTCGGGGAAAGCGCGATCATCTGCTTTCAATTCCTGCAGGCAGGCGACATCGGGCTCGGAGTCCTTCAGCCACGAAAGCAGGTTCGGCAGACGCCTGTTGACGTTGTTGATGTTAAAGGTGGCGATTTTCACGTGAACCGATCAGACCTGACCTGCGGAGGCTGCGGACGCACTGCCATAGGACTCGCTCTTTTTCGGGCGTGCCACATATGCCCGCGGAATGCTCGCCACTTCGGAAATCCGCATGCTCGTTCGCTCCGCTTTGCCGTTTGCAATCGCACTAGCTGTTGCGCTACCTGCTTACGCCGCAAGCCTGCCGGCTAACAATACCGCCCCGCAATCGGTCCCGCAGGGCGGCGGCAATGCGCAGCAGATCGAAAAGATGCTCCAGCGCATCAAATTGCCGCCGGGTTTTTCGATCTCGCTTTATGCGCTTGTGCCCGCGGCACGGCATATCGCCGTCGGCCCGCAGGGGAAAGTGATTTTCGTCGGCACGACGGGGACCAAAATCTACGCGATCACCGCAGGCGACAATCGCGCTGCGAAAGTCGACACCTTCGCGCCGTCGATAGGTTTCGTCATGCCGAACGGCCCGTGTTTCGCGCCAGACGGCAGTCTCTTCGTTGCCGAGCAGAACCGGATCCTGCGCTTCGCGAATGCCGAAGCTGAGGTCGCGAGCAAATCGCTGCACGCCGAAATCGTCGTGGAGCAAGGCGAGCTTGTCCCGCGCTCCGAGCAGAGCCGCGGTCATTCCGCCCGCGTCTGCCGGGTCGGGCCGGACGGCAAGCTCTATGTCGCGCTCGGGCAGCCCTACAACGTCACACCGCCGAACAAGGTCACGCTGTATCAGAAGCTCGGGATCGGCGGCATCCTTCGCATGAATGTCGATGGCTCCGGGCGCGGGGTTTTTGCCACGGGCATCCGCAATTCCGTCGGCATGGATTTGAACCCGAATGACAACGTGCTCTGGTTCACCGACAACCAGGTCGACATGATGGGCGACGATATTCCGCCGGGCGAGATCAATCGCGCACCGCGCGCGGGGCTGAATTTTGGCTTTCCCTGGTATGGCGGCGGTCACACGCGCACTCGCGAATTTGCGCGGGAGAAACCGCCGGAAGGCATTGTGTTTCCGGAGATCGAGGAGGTCGCACACGCGGCCGATCTCGGCATGACATTTTATCGAGGGCAGATGTTTCCGGAAAAATATCGCGGCGGCATTTTTTCCGCGCAGCACGGATCGTGGAATCGCAGCGTGCCGGTGGGGGCGCGCGTGATGTTTTCCCCCCTGAAGCCGGATGGGACTGGCGACAGGAGCGAGCCTTTCGCCGAGGGCTGGAACATCCCGAATGGCGGGTATCTCGGCCGGCCCGTCGATGTCGGCGGATTGCCCGACGGCTCGCTGCTGGTGTCTGACGACGACGCTGGCGCGGTATATCGGATCACTTACAAGAGGCCGTGACTTTCTCGCTGCATCCGCCTGACATGCCCAGCAATGGCGACAAGCGCCGTCTCGACCGCGCGCGTCAGCGCCGGCAATGTGATCCACGGCGCGTCCTCGTCCGACTCGGGCCGCACGCCTGAGAGCCGCGGCACGTGAATGAACACAGCCGGCGCGCCGCTCGCCAGACTCGTGTAGAGCGTCTGATTGCAGACATAGTCGCCGGCATCCATCGAGAGCTGCGTCGGAACGCCGGTGCGGCGCATCAGCGTGGCGAGCGCGGGTGTCGCGAGCGGCGAACGTAAAGCCGGCAATCCGCCGGCGCGAACAGCGCGTGCGGCGGCCTGGCGCTTGGCAGAATCGGGATGCAGTGTCGTGATGCGATTGACCGCGCACGCTTCGACGCTCACCTGCTTGCGCCGCGACGCCAGCCCGAGATGCACGATCGCATCTGGATGCGCACGTTCGATCAACTCTTCGAGCTCGCGCGTCACCGCGTCGTAAACGACTGGCAAAACCGCTGTTTGCAGCCTGATCCCGTGCAGCCGAAACCGCCGGGTATGCCGGTGCAACAGCCGCATGACGATCGCCGCACTCGGATTGACCGGCGCGCCAGGGAAGGCAGAAAAACCGGTGACTAGAATGGTAAGATCGCCCAAACCCCTACACCCCCAGCATGTGCGCGATTTCCTCAACCGCGAGTGTCGGCGCGAGCTCGCCGTTCGCAACGCGCGCTTCCAGCGCAGCGACCTGACGCTTCACATTCGCATGCGCGCGCAGTCGCGCCCGCAGCCGATCCTCCAGCATCGTCCACATCCATTTCACTTGTTGGGCACGCCGCTTCGCCTCGAAATCACCGCTCGCCAGCATGCGCCGGCGATGTTCCTCGATTTGGCGCCACATCGCATCGAGTCCCTCGTTGGCAAGACCGGAGACGAGCACGACCGGCGGCGACCATGCCGAGGAGGTGGGCTGCAGTATATGCAGCGCGGCGAGATATTCGGCCTTCGCCGCTTCGGCCCGGCGGCGGCCCTCGCCCTCCGCCTTGTTGATCGCGATCATGTCGGCGAGTTCGAGCACGCCCTTCTTGATGCCCTGCAGCTCATCGCCCCCGCCGGGCAGCATTAAGACGAGGAAGAAGTCAGTCATTTCAGCAACGGCGGTCTCGGATTGGCCGATGCCGACCGTCTCGACCAGGATCACATCGAAGCCGGCGGCCTCGCACAAGAGCATCGTCTCGCGGGTGCGCGTTCCGACGCCGCCGAGGGTGCCCGCCGCTGGCGAGGGGCGGATGAAGGCGTTGCGATCCTGCGCCAGCTGCCCCATGCGTGTCTTGTCCGCGAGAATCGAGCCGCCGGTGCGGCTCGAGGACGGGTCGACCGCCAGAACTGCGATGCGGTGGCCCTCGGCCGTGAGGTTCGTGCCCAGTGTGTCGATCAGCGTCGATTTGCCAACGCCAGGCACGCCGGTGATGCCAACGCGGATTGCTTTGCCGGTCCGCGGCAGGAGGGCTTGCATCAGCGTGGCGGCCAATCCTTGATGCGCGGGCTTGCGACTTTCGACGAGGGTGATCGCCCGCGCCAGCGCGGCGCGTTCGCCCGCGACGAGCCGTTCGGCGAGCGCGTCGGGCGAGAGATTGGCGGCGGCCACGGCAGGTGCGGTCATCCGCCTCGTTATAGCGGCGCGAGCTGCGCTATAACACGCCGGCATGGGAAGCGATTTGTCGATGCGCGCCGCGGTTCTCGCCGGGCCCGGCCAGATCCGCATAGAAAAGGTGCCGCGCCCAGAGCCGGGGCCAGGACAGGTGCGCATCCGACTCGAGGGAAGCGGTGTCTGCGCCTCGAACCTCACCCCTTGGGCGGGACCGGATTGGATGCAGTTTCCGACCGAACCGGGCGCGCTCGGCCACGAGGGCTGGGGCACGGTTGACGCGCTCGGCGACGGCGTCACGGCAATGGTGGTCGGCGACCGCGTCGCCGCGCTCTCCTACAAAGCTTACGCCGAATACGACCTGGCTGATGCAGACGCCGTCGTCCGCCTGCCCGACTCGCTCGCGGGTCAGCCCTTTCCCGGCGAGCCCCTCGGCTGCGCGATGAACATTTTCCGCCGCAGCGAAATCGCAGCTGGGCAGAATGTGGCGATCGTCGGCATCGGCTTTCTCGGCGCGATCCTGACGCGGCTCGCCAGTGACGCCAGTGCGCGCGTGATCGCGATCTCGCGGCGGCCGTCCTCGCTCGAAGTGGCGCGCGAGATGGGCGCCGCCGAGACGGTCGCGATGGACGATCACAATGCGATCATTGGCCAAGTGAGCGAGCTGACCGGCGGCATTTTTTGCGACCGTGTGATCGAAGCCGTCGGCAAGCAATGGCCGCTCGATCTTGCCGGCGAGCTCACGCGCGAGCGGGGTCGGCTGATCGTCGCCGGCTATCATCAGGATGGGCCGCGACAGGTGAACATGTGGCTGTGGAACTGGCGCGGTCTCGACGTGATCAACGCGCATGAGCGCGATCCGAAGATTTATATGCAAGGCATTCGCGAGGCCGTGGATGCCGTTGCATCCGGCCGGCTCGATCCGCGCCCGCTTTACACGCATCGCTTTCCGCTCGATCAGCTCGACAAGGCCCTCGATGCCACTCGGGATAGGCCGGACGAATTCTTGAAAGCTTTGGTCATTCTGTGACGAGGCCGCGCCTGGGCTTTCTCGGCGTCGGCTGGATCGGCCGTCATCGCATGCAGGCGATTGTTGCGGCCGATCTCGCCGAAATTGTTGCCATCGCCGATCCGTCGCCCGAAATGGCTGCCGAAGCGCAAAAGCTCGCGCTTGACGCGAAGGGTGTCGCCGGTCTCGACGGGCTTCTCGAGGCAAAGCTCGACGGCATTGTCATTGCGACCCCAAGCGCGCTGCATGCGGAGCAATCGATCCGCGCGTTGTCCCGCGGCGCCTCGGTTTTTTGTCAGAAGCCGCTGGGGCGCACGGCGGCTGAAGTGCAAGCGGTCATCAATGCGGCTCGCAAGGCGGACAGACTCATCGGTGTGGATTTCTCCTACCGCCACACGCAAGGCATGCAGCGCATTCGCGACATTGTGCGGGCCGGCGAACTCGGAAAGATCTTCGCAATCGATCTCGTTTTCCACAACGCCTACGGCCCGGATAAACGGTGGTTCTATGATCGTGCGCAGTCGGGTGGCGGCTGCGTCATGGATTTGGGCGTGCACCTCGTAGATCTGGCGTTATGGGTGCTTGATTTTCCCGAGGTCACAAACGTGACGAGCAAACTATTTGGCGGCGGCGAGTTGCTCGGGTGCCCACCCGATCGCGTCGAGGATTATGCGGTCGCGACCCTGGAGTTGGCGTCAGGCGCTGTCGTGCAGCTTGCCTGCTCGTGGCGTCTGCAAGCCGGACGCGACGCGATCATCTCGGCTACGTTCTACGGCACGAATGGCGGCGCCACGCTCCACAATATCGATGGCTCATTCTACGATTTCATTGCCGAGCGCTATCGCGGCACCGCGCGCGAAACGCTCGCCACGCCGCCGGACGCTTGGGGCGGCCGCGCCGCTGTCTATTGGGTGAGTCGCCTCGCAGCCGGTGCACGCTTCGACACCGGCGCGGAGAGGCTCATCACCGTGTCGCGCGTCCTAGATCGCATCTACGGCCGCTAAGCACCAACGATTCGGCTGACGACCGGCCAATAGAAATCGGCGAAGCCGGCTTTGGAGGCGTCTTGCAGCAATCGGCTCGCCAGTTCCGCACCGTGGAGCTTCGCTCCCACGCTGGTTGCGAGTTCGAGCGCATAGCCGATATCTTTGCGCATATAGTCGGTGGAGAAGGCGCGTTCCGGAAAAATGTTAGGCAGGACCGCTTTCATGCCATGATTACGCAGCGCAAAACTATCGGCCGATCCTTTCATCAGCGTCTCGAATAGGATTGCGCCGTTGAGTCCGGCGCGGCGCGCAACGACCAGCGCCTCCGACAATGCCACGACGGTTTCGGCCAGAACCATATTGTTCAGAATTTTGACGATCTGCCCAGAGCCGACTGGACCGCAATGCGTGATGTCGGTCGCGCAACAGGCAAGCAGCGGTTGGATTTCGGCAAACGTCTCCGCATCCGCGCCGACCATGATGCTGAGCGTGCCCTCTTCCGCCGCCTGCCTGGTACGAGCGATCGGCGCATCGGCGTAGCGCGCTTCTCTTTCACGGAATTTCGCTGCGAGCGAGCGCGTGAGATCGACCGGGGAAGTACCGAGATCGACGATGATCTGTCCGGCGCGTGCACGAACGACGAGACCCTCCTCGTCGGTACAGACCGTCTCGACATGTTTGCCGCTCGCGAGCGCCAAGAAGATGATGTCGCATGTGCGTGCGAGAGCCGGGATGCTCCCCGCCGGTTCGACTCCCACAGCCTTCAACCGCTCCAGCGGCGCGGGATCGCGGTCGAACGCGATGACAGGCCGGCCGCTCTTCGCAGCGAGGTTACGGCACATCGGTTCGCCCATCACCCCGACGCCGATAAAGCCAATCTTGTCTGCTTTCATGCACTTCCCTCATTGCCGCGAGCGAATATCACCGCGCCGGGAATAAATCGGCGCCCGCCCTGGTCTCCATCCATACGCGATCCGCGTTTTGGAGGGAGACCCCACATGGCTGACCGGGAAGACGGCATCAATCGGCGTCACGCGCTCGAATGCATGATCTGGGCGGGCACGGGCGTGCTCTGGACCGTCGCGGGCGGTGTGCCGAAATCAATGGGCCTGCTCGGCGATGCGCAGGCCGCCGAGACGAGCGCCTCCGCGCTCACCTTTCTGCAGATCAGCGACAGCCATGTCGGCTTCGAGAAGCCCGCCAATCCGAACGCGCTCGGCACGTTGCAAGAGGCGATCGACAAAGTCGGCGCCCTGCCGAGCCGACCGAGCTTCATGATCCACACGGGCGATATCACCCACCTCTCCCGCGCGTCCGAGTTCGACAATGCCGATCAGGTGATCGGCAAGGCGAAACTCGACATGCACTATGTGCCCGGCGAGCACGACGTCATCGATGAAGATCGCGGCAAGGCCTATCTCGATCGCTACGGCAAGAATGCAAAAGGCGCCGGCTGGTATTCTTTCGATCAGGCCGGCGTGCACTTCATCGGGCTCGTGAATGTGCTTGATCTCAAAGCCGGCGGCCTCGGCAATCTCGGCGACGAGCAGCTCGCCTGGCTCGAGGACGATGTCCGCGGCAAGTCGTCGTCGACGCCGATCGTCGTCTTCGCCCATGTGCCCCTCTGGCTCGTCTACGACAAATGGGGCTGGGGCACCGACGACGGCGCCCGCGCTCTCGGGCTCCTGAAGCGCTTCGGCTCGGTGACCGTGCTCAACGGCCACATCCACCAGATCGTGCAGAAGGTCGAGGGTAACATGACGTTCCACACCGCGCGCTCAACCGCCTTCCCTCAGCCGGAGCCCGGCGCCGCCCCTTCGCCCGGTCCGATGCTCGTGCCAGCAGAGAAGCTGCGCACCATGCTCGGGCTGAGCAATGTGACGATTGCTTCGGGGCAGCGGCCGTTGGCCATCGTCGATTCGACGCTGGCGCAGATGTGAGGCAGTCACATGGACGCGATACTCTCCCGCCGCGGAGTTTGCGGCTTGCTCCTGACCTTGCCTCTGCTCGCCCCGGCGCGAGCGGAGGAAGAAGCGGCACATATCATGATCGACAATTTCGTCTTCACGCCGCCTGAACTGAACGTGAAGACGGGCACGAAGGTCAGCTGGAAGAACGAAGATGATATCCCGCACACGGTCATGGGTAAAGGCGGCGGTTTTCGCTCGAAGCCGCTCGATACCGGTGACGAATTCTCCTACGTCTTCGCCAAAGCCGGCAGGGTCGACTATTTCTGCACACTGCATCCGCATATGGTAGGAAGCGTCATCGTTGCAGATTGATGTTACCGCGGATCGGGGCGTTCGCTTGGAGAGCGACCGGGCGCTGTTTACGAGGGTCTTTCTGCCGCATCTGCAGCAGGCATATCGGCTTGCCCGCTGGATGACGGGTAGCGCCGTCGACGCGGAGGATGTGGTGCAGGAAGCCTCGCTTCGGGCATTCCGCTCGATTCGCGATTGCAGCGGCAGCAATCCGCGCGGCTGGGCGCTGGCAATCGTGCGCAACACCGCGAATACGTGGCTAACGCGCAATCGACGTGAGCGCACGCCGGGCGAGCGGAAGGATGCGAATGGCTCGGCAAATGAATTGGACGAAGATGCCGATTTCGAAACACCGGAGACCACGCTCTTGCGCAAGGCGACAGTGGAAGAAGTGCGCCGCGCGGTCGACGCTTTGCCTGCGCCATTTCGCGAGGTGATCGTGTTGCGTGAAATCGAGGAGCTCGACTATCGCGAGATTGCGGAGATGGCGGGTCTTCCGCTCGGCACCGTGATGTCGCGGCTGTCGCGCGCGCGCTCGATGCTGTTCAAGGCGCTCGGAGAGGAACGATGACGAACCCCGAGCACATCTACGCAATCGATGCTTACGCGGATGGCGAGCTCGATCCCATGCGCGCGATCGAGGTCGAGGCGCTGATGGCGCAAAAACCTGAACTGCGTCAGCGCTACGATTCGATCCTCAATCTTCGCGCCTCGCTGCGCGAAGCGGCGGCGCAGGATCGTGCCTCCGATCTGCTGCAGCCGCGTATCAAACGCGCCGTGGGAGGCGTGACGCCGATTGTCAGAGGTTGGGCCGCGCTCGCCGCATCCTTTGTGCTGGGTTTAGTCGCCGCTGCCGCGCTCACCTGGGTCATCTTCGTGCCGAGAAGTCCGGCCCTCGCAGAGATGATCGTTTCCGCGCATATGCGCAGCTTGCTCGCCGCGCAGCCGTTCGATATTGCCTCCTCCGACCGGCACACAGTGAAGCCATGGCTCGCACGAAAGGTGCCGCAATCCCCTGATGTGGTCGATCTCGCGCAAAACGGCTTTCCGCTACTCGGCGGCCGCGTCGATGTGATCGGCGGCGATCCCGTGGCAACGATCGTCTATGGACACGCTCAGCATCTCGTCAGTCTCATGACCTTTGCCAAGCCCGTCAAACTTCCTACCGACCGTACCGTTGCGGGATTTCATATGCGCAGCTGGTCGGGCGGCGGTCTAACCTATGTCGCCGTCTCCGATATTCCGGAAAACGAACTCGCACGCTTTGAAAGCGATCTGCGGCATACGAGCCGCTAGCCGCATGCCTTATGTCGGTGTCCGCCAATTCTCCAGGATGGTCTCCGTCGTAACCGTCTCGACCTGCTGGCCATATCGATTGTGATAGAGCGTCATCATGGCATCATGCGTCTCGTCGGACGAACTGCACAACGCATCCGTCGCGACGACCACGCGATAGCCGCGATCAATAGCGCCGAGCACAGTTGCGAGCACGCACACGTCGGTTTCGCCGCCCGACACGACGAGCGTGTCAATCTTTGTCCCGCGTAGCATGTCATCGAGCTGGCGTTCGAGCCACGGCGAATAGACGTGTTTGTCGATGGTTCGGCCAGGCGGCACAAAGCGTGCGAGTTCGGGAACGAGTTCGACCATGTCGGGCCCGAGGCGGCCGATCGTCATGCTCTCCCATTTCTGGTAATAGCGCCGCCAGGCGCCCCTGCTCTGCCCCGGCTCTTGCGCCGGAATGAATCGCGTGAAAATCGTCTGCGCGGAATGAGCCTCAACGATCCGCACGGCGTTCGGCAGGACGCGCTCCATCCAAGGCGTGTGCCAGTCCGTATCGTCGGCAAACAGCCGCTGCATGTAGACGCGGATGTGCAGGCAAGTATCCGTCAGCGCGCCAAAGCGGAGCGTGTTTTCGTCTTTCATGACGATCTCCGGGAAGTACTGTCCTTTAGGCGAACCGATCTTTCCCGCTCGCCAACATATGTTATGAAGCCCGATCGGTCGACGTGCCGCCCCCGTTCCAATGCTCGGAAAGACAATGCATTTGCGCTTCAAACTTTCCAGAACCGGGTGAAGAGAATATGCGACCGGCTGCAAGTCGAGCCCGGTGAGCGCTACATCATCGGCAAGCACGGCGTGCGCCTAGAAAAAGAGCCGGCCCGAGACGATGATCGTTCGCCCCGTGTACGGAATGGCGAGCGAAGCAGAGGGAGAGGTTTATGCCCGCCTCTGGATAGGAGCGCTCAAAGGGCAGAGGTGGGGCGCGAGCACTGGCTGGTGGGCTTTGGCCCCACGCCACCACCGCGCTGTAGCCGTTCGTGTTGACACGCGCAATTGCGTTTTCCTTCAGGATCCGGAAAAGACTCGGCGCGATATTTAGCCAAGCTTTACCAAAACGGGCCTCGTGATGACCCTCCACGTCGCCGTCCTGATGGGCGGCCTTTCCGTCGAACGCGAGGTCTCGCTGGTTTCAGGCGCCGCCTGCGCCAAGGCCCTGGAAGAGCAAGGATTTATCATCACACCGATCGACGTAGATCGGGACGTCGCCGAGGTACTCGCGCGCATAAAACCCCACATCGCCTTCAATGCGCTGCACGGCCGCTTCGGCGAGGACGGGATCGTCCAAGGCGTGCTCGAGATGCTGCGCATTCCCTACACCCATTCGGGCGTCCTCGCTTCGGCGCTCTCGATGCAGAAGGATCGCGCCAAGGACGTGATGCGCGCCGCCGGCATTCCCGTGGCGCATGGCGTCACCTGCAGCCGATATGAGGCGGCAAGGCGTCACGTGCTGCAGCCGCCTTACGTGGTGAAGCCCGTCAACGAGGGATCGTCGGTCGGCGTCATTATCGTCAAGGAAGATCGCAGCCATGCGCCCCAAGAGCTGACGCGCGAGGATTGGCCGCATGGCGAAACGGTTCTTGTCGAGAAATTCGTCGCGGGCCGTGAACTCACTTGCGCTGTCATGGGCGACCGCGCGCTCGACGTGATCGACATCCGCGCGTCGGATGGCGGGTGGTACGATTATCACGCAAAGTATTCAAAAGGCGGATCGATCCATGTCCTTCCGGCAAATCTTAAACAAAATATTTACCATCAGGTCCAAGAGTGGGCGCTTGAGGCGCATAGAGCCCTCGGCTGCCGCGGCGTAAGTCGCACAGATTTCCGGTACGACGATCGCCCCGGAGGTACGGGCGACCTCGTCGTATTGGAGGTCAACACACAACCCGGCATGACCGAGACGTCTCTCGTGCCCGAGATCGCCGCATACGCCGGCTACTCGTTCGGTGAGCTCGTCCGATGGATGGTGGAGGACGCATCCTGCGATCGTTGAGTGAGGCTTTTGGCCTCAGCTCGATCGCTTGGAATCGGCCGGTTCTCGCTGGATTCGGGTTCGCTTCACATTCCGCTCCGCCGGGCTTTTTCCTGTCCCCCGGCGCGCCAACGCCGCCAGCGCGCCCGGCTCGAAATTTCCGTCGGTCTCTTTTTGTGGATTTCGCCACACGCCGCGGCACCCCTCTGCTGGTCTTTTCACTGATCGGTACGTCCATCGCCTATGGCGCAATTCGCGGTGGCGGTTACGCCGCGTTCGTCGAGCAATACGGAAGGCCCGCCGATATAATCGCCCGGAACATCGGATTTCGCATTTCCGTCGTGGCGATCACCGGTGAGAGCGGTCTGACGCAATCGGAAGTCTTTGAAGCGTCCGGCATCACGACCAAGAACTCGCTGCCGTTTCTTGACATTGCCACGGTGCGCGAGCGCTTGCGTGCGGTACCACTCGTCAACGGGGCGAGCGTCCGCAAGCTTTACCCCGATCAGGTGGTCATCGAGATTACCGAGCGTCAACCCCATGCGCTGTGGCAGCAGGATGGGCAGCTCTCGGTCATTGCGGCGGATGGCACCGTCATCGATAGCATGCGCGACGGACGTTTTGCGGAGCTGCCCTTAGTCGTCGGGGAGGGCGCAAACACCCACATCTCCGATTATCTCGCGCTCATCGGCAAAGCCGGCGATCTGAAATCCAAAATCCGCGCCGGCGTTTTCGTGGCGGAGCGGCGCTGGACCCTCAGCACGACCGCCGGCATCGAAATCATGCTACCGGAGCACAATCCGGAACGGGCGCTGGCGGCGTTGGCTTCACTCGATCGTGAGGCACGCATTCTCGATAAAGACGTGATCTCGCTCGATCTGCGCCTGCCGGATCGCGTCGTCGCCCGGCTCTCCGAAGAGGCGTTCGCCCAGCGCGCCGATGCGCTCGGGCTCGGCCGCAAGACCCCGAAATCCAAAGCCGGACAGACGTGAGCGCATCATGATCCCGCCGCGTCTCAAACCCCTCTCCGCCCGCAAGAGCGCGATCCTGTCGGTGCTCGATGTGGGCACGAGCAAGATCGCGTGCCTGATCGCGCGGCTGATGCCGCTCGAAACCTCTGACGCGCTGCGTGGCCGCACGCATCGCTGCCGGATTCTCGGCATCGGCCATCAGCGCTCGCGCGGCATGAAGGGGGGCCAGGTCATCGATATGGAGGAGACGGAAGCCGCGATTCGCGTTGCGGTCGACGCTGCCGAACGCATGGCCGGTGTCCAGGTCGAAAGCATCATTGTCGCGGCCGCCGGCGGCCGGCTTTCCGGCCAACATTTCAAGGCGGAAATCGATGTGCTTCGCGGCGCCGTGCGCGACGCCGATATCCATCGCGTGCTCGAGGCCTCGTGCGCCCGGACCTCGCGCCAAGGCCGTGCCGTTCTGCATTCGCTGCCCACTTCCTATTCGCTCGACGCGGCAAACCACATTCGCGATCCCCGCGGCATGATGGGCGAGCGGCTTGGCGCCGATCTTCTCGTTGCAAGCTGCGACACAACGGCAGCGCGCAATCTCCTGCTCGCAGTTGAGCGCTGCCATCTCGGTATCGAGGCGTTGGTCGCCAGTCCCTATGCGGCGGGATTGTCCGTGCTCCTCGACGATGAGCCCGACATGGGCACGATTGTCCTCGACATGGGCGGCGGCACGACCTCCATCGCGCTGTTCTCCGGCGGCGTGCTCGCGCATCTCGATGCGTTCGCAGTCGGGGGCCATCACATCACCACCGATATTGCGCGCGGGCTCAATGCGCGGCTCGCAGATGCAGAACGCATGAAGACCCTTTACGGCAGTGCCATTTCTTCGCCCTCGGATGAGCGCGAGACGATCACGGTCGAGCAGGCTGGCGACGAAAACAGCCACCCCGTGCATCTGCCGAAATCGCATTTGATCCGCATCATCAAGCCCCGCGCCGAAGAGATTCTCGAACTCGTGCGCGACCGCCTTGACCGCGCTGGTTTCCCCGCCGCTGCAGGGCGCCGCATCGTGCTGACCGGCGGCGCAAGCCAACTCACCGGCCTGCCCGAAGCAGCGCGGCGCATCCTTTCAGGACAGGTTCGGCTCGGCCGCCCCGTCGGCATCCAGGGCATGCCGGAATCGGCAAAAAGCCCCGGCTTCGCGGCGGCCGTCGGGCTGACGATCTATCCGCAATTCGCGGCCATGGAGCATTTCGAGCCGAACCGGCAGACGAATCTCAAGGCAACGGGAACAGACGGTTACATCGCCCGGGTCGGGCGATGGCTGAAGGAAAGTTTCTAAAAAGAGGTCAGGGCGATGGCGATCAATCTCAAAGCTCCCGAGCTGCGGGAACTCAAGCCGCGGATCATGGTCTGCGGTGTCGGCGGCGCCGGCGGCAACGCGGTCAACAACATGATCAGTTGCGGCCTCTATGGCGTCGACTTCATCGTCGCCAACACGGATGCGCAGGCGCTGACCTCGTCGAAGGCCGAGCGCATCATCCAGATGGGTCTGCAGGTGACCGAAGGCCTCGGCGCCGGGTCCCAGCCGGAGATCGGCCGCGCCGCCGCTGAAGAGGCGATCGAAGAAATCCGCGATCACCTCGTCGGCGCCCATATGGTGTTCGTCACCGCCGGCATGGGCGGCGGCACCGGCACCGGCGCAGCGCCTGTTGTCGCGCGCATGGCGCGCGACATGGGCATTCTCACCGTCGGGGTTGTCACCAAGCCGTTTCAGTTCGAAGGGCAGCGCCGCATGAAAGTTGCGGATTCCGGCATCAACGAGCTGCAGAAGGCGGTCGACACGCTGATCGTCATTCCAAACCAGAATCTCTTCCGCGTCGCCACCGAACGCACGACCTTCGCCGATGCGTTCGCGATGGCGGACCAGGTGCTCTATTCCGGTGTCGCCTGCATCACCGACCTCATGGTCAAGGAAGGCCTGATCAATCTCGATTTCGCCGACGTGCGCGCAATCATGCGCGAGATGGGCAAGGCGATGATGGGCACGGGCGAAGCCTCCGGCGACAAACGTGCCATCCTGGCCGCCGAAGCGGCGATCGCCAATCCGCTGCTCGATGAAGTGTCCATGAAGGGCGCCCGTGGCCTCCTCATTTCGATCACCGGCGGCAACGATCTCACGCTTTACGAGGTCGACGAAGCGGCAAGCCGCATCCGCCAGGAGGTGGACGAAGAAGCAAACATCATCCTCGGCGCGACCTTCGACGAGAGCCTCGAAGGTGTGGTGCGCGTCTCCGTTGTTGCGACCGGCATCGACAAGCCCGCTGAAATGGCGGATGCCGCACTGTCGGAGAGCCGCATTGCGGAAGCCGCGCAGCGCCTGCGCGCCCAGGCGGCCACCCGGCATGCTGAGCAGGCGGCGACAGCCGCGCCGGTCATTGTGCAGACCCTACCCCCCGCGGAACCGGTCCGCCTCGCAGCACCGGTCTATGCGGCTCCGGAACCCGCTCAGCCGCCGCACCTCAACGAAGTGCATATCCAGCCGGCCCCGCCGCGCCCCCACTACGAGCCAGCGCCGGCGCCACGCGCGCAGGAATATGCAGCCCAGCCGGGCCCGTTCATTCCGCCGGCGCCGGAACAACCGATCCGCGCGCCGCGCATGCCGCAGATCGAGGATCTGCCCCTCCCGGTTCAGCAGCAGATGCGCATCATGCGTGGCGAGACACCCGCTGAAAACGCCACGGAGACCCGCCGCCGCACTCTGCTTGAGCGGCTCGCCTCGTTTGGCATGAGCCGCCACGACGAAACGCAGCATGCCCCGGCGCCGCAAGCGCCCGCGCTGCCGGCACCCCGCGTCGCTGCGCCACCGGCTCGTCCGGCGCCCTCGCCGGTTCACGCGGAATATGCCCGCCGGCCGCCGCCGCCCGCCCCTGCCCCCGCGCCCCGGCAGGCGCAGCTCGATCCGCATGGCCGTGCGACCCCGGTCGTGCGCAGCTCGGAAGACGATCATCTCGAAATCCCGGCTTTCCTGCGCCGCCAATCGAGCTGATCCGCGCGCACTCGATCTGAAAGGCCCGCACATAGCTGCGGGCCTTTTTTTGTGCGGCGCGCCGATCGGGGAATTGTAAGAATTCGTAACAAAGCGTGATTTGGCCGACATTCTCAAGGCGGCTTATTTTCAATGGCGCATTAGCCTCGGCCGCCACGACCTTCCATGTTACATGTTCTGAACGAGCTGGGCTCTCCCTTTTCGCGCGTGCGCGCATCCGAGCTCCAAGCCACGCTCACGCGCCCGGTTGCGCTGAGCGGCGTTGGCGTGCACACCAATGCGCCGGCGCGGCTTACGTTGCGTCCTGCTCGCGCAAATGCGGGGATCGTTTTCGAGCCCTGCGGCGCCGCGCGGCGGTTCGCCGCTTTGTGGACGAACGTCTTCGACACGACTTTGCGCACGGCGCTTGGTCATGGCGAGAGCGCGAGGGTCAGCACGGTCGAGCATTTGCTTTCCGCCTGCGCCGGTCTCGGCATTGACAATTTGCGGATACAAATCGAGGGATCGGAATTGCCGGCTTTCGACGGATCGGCCGCTAATTTCGTCGACGCATTCGATGAAGCAGGAATCGTAGAACTGCCGCAGCCTCGCGCGGCGCTAAAGGTGCTGACGCCGGTTCGCGTTCAACACAAGGGATCCTTCGCCGAGTTTCTTCCCGCAGAGCAGGGCCTCACTCTCGACATCGAAATCGATTTTGTTGCTCCCGTGATCGGGCGTCAGCGTAAAGTCCTCACACTCAATTCCGGCACGTTCCGCCGTGAATTGTCGCGCGCCCGCAGCTTCGGATTTTTGCGCGACCTCGCGTCATTGCACGCAAATGGCCTCGCCCTCGGCGCCTCGCTCGACAACACGCTCGCGCTTCTCGACGACGCGGTGCTCAATGCCGAGGGACTGCGGTTTCCCGATGAATGCGTCCGCCACAAGATGCTCGACGCGCTCGGCGACCTGGCGCTTGCCGGCGCGCCGATCACCGGAACTTTTCGCTCGTATCGCGGCGGCCATGCGCTGAATCTCGCGGCCTTGCGCGCGCTCATGTCCACTCCCTCCGCGTTCCGCGTCGAAAAGGCAGCCCAGACCGGCAGCCCCGGTGTGACATTCCGGCCGCACGCCGCTGAAAAGCGCGCACCTTTCCCTTAAGCGGGCGCGGGTTCGCCACAATTCATCGCCAACGTCCCGCCTGCTGGATCGCAGTAAGCGGCTGTCCAAGCGGGAGAGGCTTGCCCTCTCCCATTTTAGCGCAGGCCTGCGCTTGCTCCATTCGACGGGTTTCGCCGCATGCATCTTGATTTAACCGCCTCAAAAGCTGCATCGGAACCCGCCCGTCGGTTCCGGCCGGTCTCCCGTATCGTCACTGGCGCGGTGCTCGGGCTCGCGTTCGGTTTCGGCGGTTGCTCCGCCGTCGACAATCTGCCGGGCTTCTCCAGCCTTTTCGGCGGCGAGAAATACGAGACCAAAATCCTGCCGGACATCCCCGCCGACAACATCTATGATCAAGGTCTCGCCCGCCTGCACAAGAAAGACTACGGCGCGGCGGCGAAAAGCTTCGGCGATCTTGAAAAGCAATATCCGTATTCGCAATGGTCGCGGAAGGGTCTCATCATGACGACCTTCTCGCAATATGAAGAGGGCAAGTACGAAGACGCGATCGCCTCGGCCAATCGCTATGTGAGCCTCTACCCGTCTTCCCCGGAGACGCCCTATGCGATGTATCTCGCGGGCATGTCTTACTACAATCAGATCCCCGACGTGGCGCGCGATCAGGAGCGCGCGGAGAAGGCGCTCGCCTATTTCAACCAGATCGTCGAGAAATATCCGAAGTCTGAATACGCGACCGACTCCAAGTTCAAGATGCAGGTCGCGCGCGATCAGCTGGCCGGCAAGGAAATGACGGTCGGCCGCTTCTATATGCAGCGGCGCAACTGGACCGCGGCGATCAACCGCTTCCGCGAAGTGCTCGCCAAGTACCAGACGACGCGGCACACCGAAGAAGCGCTCTATCGTCTGACGGAGGCCTATCTTGCGCTCGGCATCCCGAGCGAGGCGCAGACCGCTGCCGCTGTGCTCGGCCACAACTACCCCGATTCGCAGTGGTATAAGGACGCGTTCTCGCGCCTGCAGACCGGCGGGTTGTCGCCCGAAGAGCACTCCGATTCCTGGATTTCAAAGACCTTCAAGAAGGTCGGATTGGGCTAGGGCGACGCGCGCACCCCTCAGGTAGCGCGGGGAGTCCGCAAAGTAGTTGCGGACCAGGAGGTCCGCAGTCCAAAGCACCTCTTTTGCTGAGCGCGACCTGACGATACGATCGCGCCGATGCTCGTCCAACTTGCGATCCGCAACATTGTCCTGATCGATCGCCTCGATCTTGCCTTTGGGCCGGGACTGACCGTGCTCACCGGCGAGACCGGCGCCGGCAAATCGATCCTGCTCGACGCTTTCGCCCTCGCCCTTGGCAGCCGCGGCGACGGATCGTTGGTGCGTGCCGGCGAGGCGCAGGGGCAGGTGACTGCGGTTTTCGATCTCCCCTCGGATCACCCGGCGCGCCGCGTCGCGGCCGCACAGGACATCGCCGTCGACGGCGAACTCATCCTGCGCCGGCTGCAATTCGCCGACGGCCGCACGCGCGCCTTCGTCAATGATGAGCCGGTGAGCCTGCAGGCCATGCGCGCGATCGCGCATGAGATCGTCGAGATTCACGGACAACACGATGAGCGTGCGCTCGTCGACTCAGCGAGTCATCGCGCGCTCGTCGATGCTTACGGCGGCTTGCGCGATCAAGTGCAGGCGGTGCGGGCAGCGCATCGTCTGCTGCGCGCCGGCCGCGACATGCATGCGAGCGAAGAGGCGCGAGTGGGACGGGCTCGCGTGGAAGCCGATTTCCTGCGTCATGCGCATGATGAACTGGCGAAGCTCGCGCCGACCGGCAACGAAGAGGAATGGCTTGCCGAACGCCGTACGTTGATGATGCAGGCTGAGAAAGTCACCGCCGATCTACGCGATGCCCAGGAGGCGATCGCCGGCGAGAGCTCTGCCGTCGCGGGTCTCGCTGGCGTGATGCGCCGACTCGATCGCCGCCGCGCCCAGGCACCCGCTCTCATCGATCCGGTCGTCAAAGCGATCGATGCGACGCTCCTTGCGCTCGATGGCGCGCAGGCCGCGCTACAGACGGCGTTGCGCGAGACCGCCTTCGAGCCGGGCGAACTCGAGCGGGTCGAGGAGCGACTGTTTGCGTTGCGGGCTGCAGCAAGAAAGCACGGCTCAACCGTCGATCAGCTGCCGGCGCTGATGGAAAAATTTGCCTCGGAGCTGCAGAATCTCAAAGCCGGCGAAGCGCGGTTGTTGGAACTCAAAGCCGCGGCGGATTCGGCAAGCGATGCTTATCATGCCGCCTGCGAGGCGCTGTCGAAAGCACGCGTGACGGCTGCGTTACGACTCGACAAAATTGTAGCGAAAGAGCTGCCGCCGCTGAAACTGCAGGGCGCCAAATTCTCGACGGACGTTGCGCGGGACAACGACACGGATTCACCAGACGGTTACGACCGTTTAGAATTTCGCGTGCAGACAAATCCAGGCTCGCGTCCCGGTCCGCTGATGAAAGTCGCTTCCGGCGGCGAGCTCGCGCGTTTCATGCTCGCATTGAAGGTGGTTGTTGCCGATCGCGGCTCGGCACCGACGCTCGTCTTCGACGAGATCGATACCGGCATTGGCGGCTCCGTCGCCGATGCCATCGGTCAGCGGTTGGCGCGTTTGTCAAGCGGCGTGCAGGTCCTCGCCGTGACTCATGCGCCGCAGGTCGCAGCCCGCGCCGATGCGCATTTACGCATCGAGAAGGCAGCAAGCGGCAAGAGCGTGGTGACGCGCCTCGCGGTGCTCGATGCCGAGGAACGCCGCGAAGAGATCGCGCGCATGCTCGCCGGCGCGACGATCACCGAGGAAGCGCGCGCGGCGGCCGGCCGGCTGCTCGCCGAGGCAAGCTGAGGCAAACATGGCGCCGCGCGACGAAATCGAAATCGCCGGCGTGCGGCTGACCAGCCCGGACAAAGTGCTCTACCCCGAGCAAGGCATCACCAAGCGGGATCTTGCGAATTACATGGTGGCCGTCGCCGAGTGGATCTTGCCGCACGTCGCGAAACGGCCGATCACGCTGGTGCGGTGCCCCACCGGCCGGCAGAAGAAATGCTTTTACCAGCGCCACGCCGGCTCCGGCGTGCCGAGCGAACTCGGCGAGATTGCGGTACCGGGCTTCGAGGAGCCCTATCTGTTTGTGCGCGACGTGCGCGGCCTCGTCGCACTTGTGCAGATGGGCGTGCTTGAAATCCATCCCTGGGGCGCGCGGAATGACAATCCCGAGCGCCCGGACAGGATGATTTTTGATCTCGATCCCGGTGAGGGTCTCACGTTTGCGGATGTCATGGCTGCCGCGCGCGAAGTCCGCGCGATGCTCGACTCGATAAAGCTCACGAGTTTTCTCAAGACGACGGGCGGCAAAGGCTTGCATCTTGTCGTGCCGATAGTGCGCCGCTACGATTGGCAGGAGGTGAAAGGCTTTGCGAAGCGCGTTGCCGAAAGGCTGGCGAAGGACAAGCCCGAGCGATACCTCATCCGCATGTCGAAAGCGGAGCGGCGCGGACGTATCCTCATCGATTATTTGCGCAACGATCCGACCTCGACAGCGATCGCGCCTTACTCGACGCGCTCGCGCGAAGGCGCGCCCGTGGCAACGCCGCTCGCGTGGGCAGAGCTGAACGAAAAGCTCGATCCACAGGCTTTCAACGAGAAAGCCGTGCCGGCCCGGCTGCAAAATCTACGCGCGGATCCGTGGAAAGATATCCGCGCGGCGAAACAGCCGCTGCCGAGGAGAATCTAGCACGCTAGTGTGTCTCGATAAATCTCTATGGTCATTTTCGGCCGTGTGATCGTTTAGCCTTTGCTTTTCCAACCTTGTTTTTCGCAGGTTGATACTTTTGGATTTGCTCTTTCACGTATTCCTCGAAATCGTCTAGCAGCAAATCCATCGGACACCAGATCGGATAGGTGATCTCATGAATTCCGAGAAATTTCGCCCGGCGATGAACATCGCACAAAACCCATAGATTGTCCTCGCTATGGTCTACCCAGTCCAGCATCTCGTGGGCGGTGAATGCTTCCTTCTCGTATGCAGAATTGCTCTTGTGCCGCAGTTTTAGATGCGGAAGGATGCTGCGGTTGAACTTCGCCGGATCGATTGCATTTGCCAGCGCCCACTCGATTACATGATGGTGCGTCTCCATCGCCTTTGCACCGTAGCGGCTCTGCGTCTTGTCTTTCAGAGTGGAGAACTTCACTCCGCAAACGAAGCAAGGCAAGTCGAGTTTCTTTGTCAGATGATCATGCTGCTTTCTTGTAGGCTGGCGATTCTTTGCGCTTGTCATGGGCGGGATAAAAAAGCGCGTTCATTCAGTAGTCGGGGGGTTCTCATGAACCGCCTGAGCGTGCTTATAAATTTTCCGCACGTCTTTGAGTCTTTGAATGTTGCCCTTATCCACGCGGGTGCGGGATGAATTGCTCGTGGCAGACTTTCTCCTTGCGGGCGTTTGGCCTCCATAACAGATGAAAAGAATAGACCTAATATTTGCAATCATTAGCTTAATGTCAATCGTTTTGCATACCGGGGACGAAACCGATGGAGTCCTCGTCACCCCCGCGCGAATATATCCTTAATTCCGATCTTGGCGATCTTGCCGCGCGCTGATGCCGCCCGGCGCAGCAGATCGGCGTCTGCCGCGGAGGTCTCGGCATGCGATAAAGCAGCCGGCCCCGCGCCGTCGTGCGGCATTGCCGCTGACGGCGCTTCCGCAATGTCACGGAAGAACTCGCCGCGTGCCTCGGCATCGTGCAACGTGCCGAGGCTGGTCTGCATCTTTTCCAGTTGCTTGACGAAGCGGCGGTGCTCGCGCCGTTGTTCTTTGCTCTTAGCAAGCGGCTGCAGGAACTCTGTCATGTAGCGCAGTTTCTTGCCCGCAATGCGCACCCCGTGCCGTGCCGCAGGCGGCAGCTTGCTCAGGTGATCCGCCTTTTTCAGGAGGCGCTTGCGGCGGCGCGCGATCGTGCTTCGCGCAAAACGGGCAACCGGGCCATCGCCTTGCTTCGACTCGGCTTTTAACCAATCGCCATCCTCGATCCAGCGCACGAGATCCACTAAAAAAATGTAGAACCGCTGTGAGTGGACTGCCTGGCGCAGCTTCTCGTGCGCGGCATGGCGCTTTTGCCCGACTATGTCGACCAACGCGCGGCCACCGGAGAGCTCGCGCGCCTGCGGCAGCGTGCTCTCCATCTGCAGCACGTCGAGATCGCGCGCTTCCCCATGAAGATCGGAGAGCCACTTCATTTCACCGCGCAAGCGACTGCTTTCCTCATCTTGCGTGATTTTCTTGAACAGCGTGATCGCGGCTCTGAGCCGGCGAAGGGCAATGCGCGTCTTGTGCACACCTTCGACTGCATGCTCGCCCTCGATGCTGCCGACATTGGTGGTGAGGTCGTGCAAGCATGTCCGGCAGATTGCCTGCATCGCCTGTTTCGCTGTCGCGCCCCGGCGAAATTGCACCGTCGAGGCAGCGATTGGCTTCATCAGGCTCTGCTCGCGTAGGCGGTATCCCCGCTCGCCCTTGCTGATGAAGCTCAGACGCAACGGTGCTTGAGCGACGACTTCGCGCGCCGCCTCGAACAATTGGCTCGGTTGGCCGCTCTTCAGTTCGAGCTCGAATTCGCGTATCGGCAAGCGATTGCCGCCAGCTTCGACGTGGCCCTGATCGAGCGACGCTTCGATCACGCTGTCGGCTTTGGTCATGTCACAAGAGCGCCGCTCGACATCGATCTCGAACAGCGGCTTGAGCTTCTCACGCTGCCGCCGTCTTCCCATGAAATCCTCGATCGGCGTGCCGCGCGCCGCACTCGGCCGCGGCTCCGGACCCTCGATCGCTTGCTCCCACTCCCCCCGCGCGACATCGCCGGCGCCATCCTGTTTGATCGTCTGCAGAAATTCGTCGCCGGATTTGCGCACGCGAAGCGCGGTGTGGCGCTTGCGTAATCTTTCCTTCGGCGTGTCGTAATAGATCGAATGAAGATTGCGCGGCCTCGCCTCGCGAAGGCCGGCGGGCAGCCATGGCGCCGCACCATTGGTAATATCATGTGCTTGGTCGAGCTCGAACTTGAGCTCCCATTCGCCCTCTTGTGCCATTGCCACTCCCGCTCGCCACAGTTACGCGCCCTGCCCACCTGCCTCCCAAGGCGGGGGCAAGTGCGATATGTCAGGGCGATGACA
>Ga0136846_1221295_pt1 | contig 22396 bp, 19 predicted proteins | sample HopSoiMetagenom2_FD_96841 | JGI IMG/M metagenome (GOLD analysis project Ga0136846, IMG submission 96841) | Grasslands soil microbial communities from Hopland, California, USA - 2 Assembly 2016 (version 4) | ecosystem: Environmental > Terrestrial > Soil > Grasslands | place: USA: Hopland... | reverse complement strand
CGCGGTTCCGGACTCCGGCTGGGACGGCTCAGGCTCGTATGCCTACGCCGATCAGAACACCCGACAGCAGCTGAGGTCCGAGGCGATGGCCGATGCCGATCGCGAGGTGCACAAGGTGCTCTATCGCGAGGCCGCCCAGATCACGCTGCGACGGGGCTACCTTGACGACCAGTACAACTTCTTGGCCACCACCAGCCAGGTGACGTTTCCGCTGCAGTTCATCCCGCGGTACGGCGAGGCGATCAAGCTGGCCATCGAAATCGCCGCATTGCAGGCGGCCCTCGGCGAGAGCTATCACCAGATGAACCAGCTTCAGTCCGAGGTGGCGCAGAACGCCGCCGAACTGCAGCAGGCGGCCGGCCGATATTCGGGGGTGGCCGATGGTGCCGAATTGCCCGGCGCCGCAGTGAATTTCGAAGGGACGTCCTATGTCTCCCGCGGAATCGAGTCTCCGCCGGCCGGGGATTCCGGCCCGATGATCACGCCGGGCGACACGGCGCAGGCAGGGTCCCAGCCGATTGCGGGCGGCCCGCCGGCGCTTCCGCAGGTACCACAGCTCGGCTCTCCGCTGAGTCCACTGGGCGGACTCGTTACCGCCGCCATGCCGGCGACCGGAGCGCTCGCCGCCACGCCGGGCCCACGCCGCACCAAAAAGTCCCGGCGCCACGACGATGAACCGACAGACGACATCGACACGGCCGACGACGACAAGGATCCGACAAAGGCCGCGTCGCGCGACGGCGAATCCGAGCGCGCACCGGTGGATGTCGAGCACGATCCCCAACCCGACCGGCTGGAAGTAACCGTCGCAGCTACGTTGGATTCGGACAATTCACCCGGGCCGCCGGCCGGGACGCCACCGCAGGATAGACGGTAGGGAAGAGGGGAGAGGGCAACCATGTCCGGCGACGATTTGCGCGTCACGACGGGCCATCTCGGTGAGCTGGCCGTCAAACAAGGCCGCGCGGCGGTCGGGATCAGATCGGCCACGATCGTCGTGGAGGGCGCCGACGCTGCCGTGCGAAATACTCATGGCAGCATCGCTTCAGCCTCTGCGAGTGCGCTGGCGGCCCTACTTGCCGCCCGTCGAAGCGCAGGCGCGGAGATGGCCGCGATCTCTGATGCGTTGTGCGACAAGCTCGCCGAAGCGGCGAAGCGCTACGACCGGGCTGACGACGCGATGAGCGGTACCTTGCGCGCACGGATGCAGGCAGGGCAAGCATGACACATGCACGTCCAACGCATTTCGACGACGTCGTCGGCGTCGAGGTCACCATCGACGGCATGCTCGTCATCGCCGACCGGCTCAACCTGATGGACTTCCCAGTGGCGCTGGGTATTCGGCTGAACATCCCGCAGGTGGAGCTGCGCAACATCGTGTGGGAGCAGGTGGCACGTGACCTGACCGCACAAGGCGTGCTGGACATTTTCGGCGAACCGCACCCGGAGGTCGCCGCTATGGTCGACACCCTCAGCCGGGCCGACCGGACGCTAGAAGGTCGGTGGTGGCGGCGCGATGTCGGTGGCAAGATGGTGCGCTTCGTGGTCTGTCGTAAGGGGGATCGCCATGTCGTTGCCGCGCGGGACGGTGACATGCTGGTTCTGCAGCGCGTCTCGCCCCAGGTTGGGTTGGCGGGCATGGTGACGACGGTGCTCGGCCCCGCCACCGCGGCCGACGTGGAACCGCTCACCGGCGTGGCGAGCAAATTGGCGGAATGCAAGTCGCCAAATCAAATCTCGAAATACGGCGTAGCGCCCACCTCCGCCCGCACCTACGCCGAGATCATCGCAGACCCCGCCAGCTGGGTCGAAATCACTGCGAACGAGCGGCATCCCGGCGGCACCTACACCCAGGCAGATGTCGCGGCCGGGGTACTCGACTCACGGCAGGGTCGCATCGTGTCGATCCCGCGGCGGGTGAACGGCGAGCTGTACGGCAGCTTTCTGCCCGGCAGCCGGGAGAACATGCAGCGCGCGCTCGACGGGCTGATCGAGTTTCTTCCGTCCCGCACCTGGTTCGACCAGGCCGACGCCGACTCCTGCGCGGATTGAGCCTGGATTGAGGAAGGCATTCCATGGTGGGTGACACTCCGCTACACGATTCCGATGATGAGCGCGACGACCTCGCCGCGCTCGATTTCTCCGTTGCCGAAACCGAGCCGCTCGAGTCCGATCTCGATGCGCTGGGTGATTACGCCGAGGCAGCCACGGCCGACGACGAGCTTGCGGTGCGGGTGTTCGCCGTGACCAATCCGCCGGGGACGGTCACGGTAACGGCCTTTCTGGACGGCCGTGTCAAGCAGGTCGACCTTTCGCCGAAGGTAACCGACATGACGGAAGCAGATCTCGCCGACGAGATCGTGGTCATCGCGGGTCTGGCCACTCAGGACGCCAGGTCGGCGCAATACGCCTACATGCTTGACGGCATGCATCAGCAGGGCCATGACGATGTCGCGACCCGTGACTTCCTCGCCCGAGACCTCGACCTGCCGACCCCGGACGAGGCCAAAGCCGCTCGGGCACAGCTCTTCTCGACACGATATGCAGGTGGCCATGACTGAGCATCTCGCCAGCCTCTTCGGTAGCGCCGTAGGCATGCTGGCCAGCTCCCAAGCGCGGTCGTTCGAGTTGTTCACCGAGGTCACCACTCTCGACGAATCCGCGTGCGACGCATGGGTGGGCCGGATCCGCTGCGGGGACACCGACCGGGTGACGCTGTTCCGGGCCTGGTACTCCCGCTCCAACTTCGGGCAGCTCGCCGGATCCGCAGAGATCTCGATGAACAGCCTCAATGCCAGGATCCCGATCGGCGGGATGTTCGGCGACATCACCTATCCGATCAATTCGCCGTTGGGGATCACGATGGGTTTCGCCGTGCACGAGGCCTCGGTCGGCAACTACGCCGACGCGATGGAGGCGCTGGAAGACGTGCCGTCCACCGGCGCAGAACATTTGGTGTCGTGGGTGAAGGCGGTGATCTACGGCGCCGCCGAACGCTGGACCGACGTCATCGACGAAGTCAGGGGTGCCGGCGGCTGGCCGGACAAGTTCCTGGCCGCCGCGGCCGGAGTGGCGCACGGAGTGGCGGCGGCCAACCTCGGGTTGTTCACGGAGGCCGAACGCCGTCTGACCGAATCGAATTCGTCTCCGGCGGGGGAGGCATGCGCGCCGGCCATCGCCTGGTATCTGGCGATGACGCGTCGCAGCCAGGGCAATGAAGAGGCCGCGCTGGCACTGCTGGAGTGGCTGCAGGCCACCCACCCCGAGCCGAAAGTCGCTGCCGCGCTGAAGGATCCGACCTACCGGTTGGTGACCACCACACCGGAGAAGATCGCGTCGCGGCGCGACCCGTGGGATCCGGCCAGCGTGGTGGCCGATACGTCGGGTCGGGAGAAGCTGCTCGCGGAGGCGCAGGCAGAGCTCGACCGGCAGATCGGCCTGACGCGGGTCAAGGAACAGATCGAGGCGTACCGCGCGGCCACGCAGATGGCCAGGATCCGCGCCGCCCGCGGCATGAAGGTGGCGCAGGCGTCAAAGCACATCATCTTCGCCGGTCCGCCCGGCACGGGTAAAACGACGATCGCCCGGGTAGTCGCCAACATCCTTGCCGGCCTCGGCGTGATCGCCGAACCCAAGCTCGTCGAGTCCTCCCGCAAGGATTTCGTCGCCGAGTACGAGGGCCAGTCCGCGGTGAAGACGAGCCGTACCATCGACCGCGCCGTCGGCGGGGTGTTGTTCATCGACGAGGCCTACACGCTGGTGCAGGAGCGCGACGGGCGTGCCGACCCGTTCGGCACCGAGGCGCTGGACACGCTGCTGGCCCGGATGGAGAACGACCGCGACCGCCTGGTGGTGGTGATTGCGGGGTACAGCGCAGACATCGACCGCCTACTCGAATCCAACGACGGTCTGCGGTCGCGGTTCGCCACCCGTATCGAGTTCGACTCGTATACGCCGGACGAGATCGTCGACATCGCGAAAGTTATTGCTGCCGCCAACGACTCGACCCTCGACGACGAAGCGGCGAAGCGGGTGCTCGAGGCGGCGACGCTGCTGTCTCAGCGTTCACTGAACGGCAAGCCGGCCCTGGATATCGCGGGCAACGGCCGGTATGCCCGGCAATTGGTGGAGGCCGGCGAGCAGAGCAGGGACATGCGGCTGTCGCGGTCGCTGGATTTCGACAGCCTGGGCGTCGATCAGCTCAGCGAGATCAACGGCGAGGACATGGCCGCTGCGATTGCAGCCATCCACGCCCGCCTGAGTATCGGCGAGTAACCGATGGCGGGTTTCCGGCTTACCACCAAGGTTCAGGTCAGCGGTTGGCGCTTCCTGCTGCGCCGCGTCGAGCACGCGATCGTGCGGCGGGACACCAGGATGTTCGACGATCCGCTGCAGTTCTACAGCCGCGCCGTGTCGGCAGGCATCACGATCGCGGTACTGGTGTGCCTCGGCGCGGGCCTGTTGGCCTACTTCAAGCCGCTCGGAAAAAGGGGCGGGGACACGCTTCTCGTCGACCGCAGCACCAACCAGCTCTATGTGGTGATGCCCGGAACCGGGCAGTTGCGGCCCGTGTACAACCTGACGTCGGCGCGACTGGTGCTGGGCAACGCCGGTACCCCGATGGCGGTGAAGTCCGATGAGCTCAACAAGATGCCCAAGGGGCAGCCGATCGGGATTCCCGGGGCGCCGTACGCCACTCCGGTCGCCGGCGTCGCGCAGTCGATGTGGACGTTGTGCGACACGGTCGCGAAACCGGAAAGCGTCGCGCCCACGGTGGAGACGTCGGTGATCGTGCGGCCGTTGGTCGCTGACGGTTCGGTCGGTCCGATGCGACCGGATCAGGGTGTGCTGGTGTCGTACAAGGGCAACGACTGGCTGGTGACCAACGACGGCAGGCATTCCATCGACCTCGCCGACCGCGCCGTGACGTCGGCGGTGGGCATCCCGGTGACGGCCAAGGCGACTCCGATTTCCGAGGGCTTGTTCAATGCGCTGCCGAACGCGGGGCCCTGGCAATTGCCGGAGGTGCCCGCGGCGGGCGCCCCGAATACCGTTGGCCTGCCGGCGAGTCTGGTGATCGGGTCGGTGTTCACGGCGGTCACAGAGTCAGGCGAACAGCGTTATGTGGTGCTGCCCGAGGGGGTGGCACGGGTCAACGACACCACGGCGGCCGCGCTGCGGGCCACCAACTCGTTCGGCCTGATCTCACCGCCGTCGGTGGAGTCCAGCGTCGTCGCGAAGATCCCGGAGCAGGTCTACAGTTCGCCCCTGCCGGACAAGCCGCTGGAGATCCTGCTGCGCAAGGATGCGCCCGCGCTGTGCTGGGCGTGGGAGCGGGCGCCCGGTGACCAGGCACCGAAGACCACGGTGATCAGCGGGAGGCATCTGCCGATCGCGTCGTCGGCGCTGACCACGGGCATCAAGCAGATCGGCGGCGATTCAACGGTTTACATGGACGGCGGCCAGTATGTTCGGCTGCAGTCACCGGATCCTCGCTACGGCGAGAGCCTCTACTACATCGATCCGCAGGGCGTGCGGTACGGCCTGCCGGACGAGGAGACCGCCAAGAACATCGGGTTGATAGGGCCGAAGACCGCGCCGTGGCAGGTGGTGACATTGCTGGTGGATGGGCCGGTGTTGTCCAAGCAGGCCGCGCTTCTCGAGCATGACACGCTGCCCGCCGACCCGAATCCCCGCAAGATCGAAGCCGGAGGCGGCTGATGACGACGAAGAAATTCACCCCAATCATCAAGAGAGGACCGCGGTTAACGCCCGGCGAGATCAACGTCACGCCGCCCGACGACCTCGGCATCGAGATACCGCCGTCCGGCATCCAGAAGGCGCTGCCATGGGTGATGGGCGGCGGCATGCTCGGGATGATCGGGATCATGATCTTCACCGGCATCAGGCAACTTTCGCCGTACATGCTGATGATGCCGCTCATGATGGTGATGGCCACGGTCGGGTTCATGGCCGGTGGCGGACCGGGCGGCAAGCGCGTGCCCGAGATCAACGCCGACCGCAAGGAGTATCTGCGATATCTGTCCGGACTGCGGACACGTGTGACGTCATCTGCCGCCGCGCAGGTGGCGTTTTTCAATTACCACGCACCGCATCCCGACGACCTGCTGTCGATCGTCGGCACCAACCGGCAGTGGTCGCGTCAAATCAACGCCGACTTCTACGCGGCGACTCGGATCGGCATCGGCGCGGAACCCGCGGTCGACAGGCTGTTGAAGCCCGCGGTCGGAGGTGAGTTGGCGGGCCCGCAGGGCGCACCTCAACCGCACCTGGAACCGGTGAGCCACATGTGGGTGACGAAGTTCCTGCGCACCCATGGCCTGATCCACGACTGCCCGAAACTAGTGCAGCTGCGCACATTTCCGACGATCGCGGTCGGCGGCGACGCGGCGGGTGCCGCCGGGTTGCTGACCGCGATGATCTGTCACCTGGCGGTGTTCCATCCGCCGGACCTGCTGCAGGTCCGCGTCCTCACGGACAATCCGGAGGACCCGAACTGGGCGTGGCTCAAGTGGTTACCGCATGTCCAGCATCAGAGTGACACGGACGCCGCGGGCGCCACCCGGCTGGTATTCACCCGCCCCGACGGCCTCAGCGATCTGACCGCCCGAGGCCCGCATACCGCCGACTCGGCGCCGAGCGGGCCGTACGTCGTCGTCATCGATCTCACCGGCGGCAGGGCCGGATTCCCCGTCGACGGCCGGGCCGGCGTCACGGTGATCACGCTCGGCAACCATCGCGGCTCCGCGTACCGGATCCGCGTCGATGCCGACGGCACCGCCGATGATCGGCTGCCCAACCAGACATTCCGGCTCGTCACCTCGGTGGCCGACCGGATGACGCCGGCGCAGGCCAGCCGCGTCGCGCGCAAGCTTGCCGGCTGGTCCATCACCGGCACCATCATCGACAAGAGCGTCCGGGTACACAAGAAGGTCGCCACCGAGTGGCACCAGCTGGTCGGTGCCCAGACGGTGGAGGAGGTCACCCCCAGCCGGTGGCGGATGTTCACCGACACCGACCGTGATCGGCTGCGGATCCCGTTCGGGCATGAGCTGAAGACCGGCGACATCATGCACCTGGACATCAAGGAGGGTGCCGAGTTCGGCGCTGGTCCGCACGGAATGCTCATCGGCACAACCGGTTCCGGCAAGTCGGAGTTCCTGCGCACACTGATCCTGTCGCTGGCTGCCACCCATCATCCGGATCAAGTCAACCTGCTGCTCACCGACTTCAAGGGCGGCTCAACCTTTCTCGGCATGGAGAAGTTGCCGCACACGGCGGCGGTCGTCACCAACATGGAAGAGGAAGCCGAGTTGGTCAGCCGGATGGGCGAGGTGCTCACCGGCGAACTGGACCGTCGCCAGTCCATCCTGCGGCAAGCGGGTATGCAGGTCGGCGCGGCGGGTGCGCTGTCGGGCGTTGCCGAATACGAGAAGCACCGCGAACGCGGCGCCGACCTACCCCCGCTGCCAACACTTTTCGTCGTCGTGGACGAATTCGCCGAGCTGCTGCAGAACCACCCCGACTTCATCGGCCTGTTCGACCGGATCTGCCGTGTCGGCCGGTCGTTGCGGGTGCACCTGCTGCTGGCTACCCAGTCGCTCAATACCGGGGGTGTCCGGATCGACAAGCTCGAACCCAACCTGACTTACCGGATCGCGTTGCGCACCACCAGCTCCGCGGAGTCCAAGGCGGTGATCGGAACTCCCGAGGCGCAGTACATCACCAACAAGGAAAGCGGTGTCGGTTTCCTGCGGGTCGGCATGGAAGATCCGGTCAAATTCCACAGCAGTTTCACCGGCATCAATTACGTGCCGTCGACCCCAGTGACCGACGACGGCGAAGTCAAGCCCCGTACCCACGGCCAGGCCCAGCTGCGAATCCGTCAGTTCACGGCCGCTCCGATCTTCGATACGGCTGTGACATCGTGAGCATCCAATCCGAGCAGCGTGTACTGCGCGAGGTCGTGCTCGAACAACTGACCACCGGAGAGATCCGCGCCTATCGAATGTGGTTGCCGCCGTTGACCGATCCGACGCCCGTCAACGAACTCGTGGAGCGGGACCGGCTACGGCAACCGCTGCGGTTCGGCCTCGGGATCATGGACGAGCCTCGTCGGCACCGCCAGGAAGTGTGGGGCATCGACGTGTCCGCCGCAGGCGGAAACATTGCCGTCGGCGGCGCACCGCAGACCGGCAAGTCGACGTTCCTGCAGACGCTGGTGCTGTCGGCGGCGGCCACGCACACTCCGAAACAGGTCCAGTTCTACTGCGTCGACCTCGGCGGCGGTGGCCTGATGTACCTCGAGGACCTTCCGCACGTCGGCGGTGTCGCGACGCGCTCCGAACCGGACCGGGTGAACCGCGTCGTCGCAGAAATGAAAGCCATTCTGCGCCAACGTGAAAGCATGTTCAAACAGCACCGGGTCGGGGCGATGGCCGCGTACCGCCAGATGCGCGAGGACCCGAACCATCCGGCGGCGGCCGACCCGTTCGGCGACGTATTCCTGGTGATCGACGGCTGGCCGGCGTTCGTCGCCGAGTTCCCCGACCTGGAGCCCGTCGTGCAGGATCTTGCCGGGCAGGGCCTGGCCTTCGGTGTACACACCATCATCTCCACACCGCGCTGGACCGAACTGAAATCACGTGTGCGCGACTACCTGGGCACCAAGATCGAGTTCCGGCTCGGCGACGTGAACGAGACCCAGATCGACCGGATCACCCGTGAAATCCCGGCCAACCGGCCGGGCCGCGCGGTGTCGATGGAGAAGCACCACCTGATGATGGGGGTGCCGCGGCTCGACGGTGTGCACAGCGCCGACAACCTCGTCCCGGCGATCTCGGAGACCGTGCAGATCATTGCCGCCCGCAACGTCGAGCAGGCGCCGCGGGTGCGCGTGCTGCCGGAGCGCATCTACCTCCACGAGCTCGATCCGCACCCGCCCAGCCCGGACGCCGACTACCGCACCCGCTGGACCGTGCCACTCGGCATCCGGGAGTCGGACCTCACGGTGGCCTACAACCAGATGCACATGACGCCGCACCTGCTGGTCTTCGGTGCCCCGAAGTCCGGCAAGACGCGCATTGCGCATGCCGTGGCGCAGGCGATTTGCGAGCGCAACAGCCCCGCGCAGGTGCGCTTCATGCTGGCCGACTTCCGGTCGGGTCTTCTCGACGCCGTGCCGCAGAGCCATCTGCTCGATGCAGGCGCGGTCAACCGCAACAACGCCACACTGGAGGAGGCGATCAAGGCGCTGGCGATCAACCTGCAAAAGCGGCTGCCGCCGCCCGACCTGACCACCGCCCAGCTGCGGTCACGGTCGTGGTGGACAGGCCCCGACGTCGTGCTGCTGGTCGACGACTGGCACATGATCGTCGCCGCCAGTTGGGTGCTTCCGCCGATGGCGCCGCTGTTCCCGCTGTTGCCCGCGGCGGCGGACATCGGGCTGCACCTCGTCGTGACGTGCCAGATGAGCCAGGCCCATCGGGCCACCATGGACAAGTTCGTGGGCGCCGCGTATGGCGCCGGTTCGCCGACGATGTTCCTGTCCGGGGAGAAGCAGGAGTTCCCCTCGAGCGAGATCAAGCTGAAGCGCCGTCCGCCTGGCCAGGCGTTTCTCGTCACGCCGGACGGAAAAGAGGTCATCCAGGCGGCCTACGTGGATCCACCGGAAGAAGAAGTGTCGGCAGCACTCCGGGGAGGCGGTTAAGATATAGCGAGACGCTCAGCAAAGCTGGCAGCGGCAAGCCAGCAAAGGGATCGGGGAACAGGTTCCGGTACGTTTAGGCAACCCTTTGGTTGGCCGCGCACAAATCAATATGCAGGGTTTTCGGAATACGTAAGGAGCAACCGCAAATGCAACCGATGTCGCACAATCCCGGTGCCGTTGGAGTCGGCGCACAGGTCGTCGCAAATGGGACCCGTGGCCTGGCCACCGGTACCGCAGCGTCGGCCGCGGTGACCGCCCTGGTGCCGGCCGGCGCCGACGAGGTCTCGGCCCACGCGGCCCTGGCCTTCGCCAGCGAGGGCATCGAGGCCCTTGCGCTGAACTCGTTCGCGCAGGAAGAGCTGTCCCGCGCAGGCGCTGCATACATGGAGATTGCGGGCATCTACACCACGGTCGACGGCGAGAACGCCGCCGTCCTGTCGTAACCCTTAAGTCAGGGTCTTCGAAGACAGCCAGCTATGCCAACACTTCCACAGATCGTCGCGATGATCTGGCATGGAATGCCGCCAGAACTCAACACCGCGCGGCTGATGGCCGGGGCCGGCGATGCGCCGATGGTTCAGGCCGCCGCGGGGTGGGAGGCGCTGGCGATCTTCCTGGAAACCCAGGCCGACGAATTGGCCGGGAGTTTGGCCGCCCTGTCGTCCTCGTGGAGTGGCACCGCAAGCGAACGCGCCGTCTCGGCAACCATGCCAATGGTGGTCTGGCTACGCACAACGGCGATGCAGGCGCAGAAGCGAGCGATGCAGGCAACCGCCCAGGCGAGCTCCTATGCGGTGGCGATGGCAACCACACCGCCGATCCCGGAAATCGAGGCGAACCACGTCACCCACGCGGTACTGGAGTCCACCAACTTCCTCGGCGTGAATACGGTTCCCATCGGGGTGAACGAGGCCGACTACTTCATCCGGATGTGGAATCAGGCGGCCTTCGTGATGGACGCCTACCAGGCGGAGACGGTGGCGAACACGCTGTTCGAGCCGATTCCGCCGATGACGCCGATCGTTCTTCCCGGCGTGGGTGAAACCACCGTCGGCGCGGCGCTGGGCCAGGTCGCGGCCATGGCGCCGGGGGCGGTTGCGCGCGAAACCGCGATCGCGCACGTCGGAGCGCAGGCCACCGTCGAATCGGCAGGCCTGCAGGCGGGACGGGCCGGCGCACAGACCAATCAGATGGCGACGACGGCAGAAGGCCAGGCGCAGAAGGCGCAGCAGGTCGGGCAGCAGGACCAGACGCAGCAGGGTGCCCAGCAAGGCATGCAGATGGGGATGCAGATGGCATCCCAGTTGGGGTCGACGCTCGGGCAGCTCCCTCAGCAGGCCAGCCAGATGGTCATGCAGCCGATGCAGCAGTTGACACAACCGCTGCAGCAGGTGACGTCGATGTTCAGTTCATTAGGCGGCGGGGACAAATTGGCCCAGATGGGATTGATCGGGGCCAGCCCGCTGTCCAACCACCCGCTGGCCGGGGGGTCGGGCGCCGGGTCTGGAGCCGGGTTGGTGCGGGCGGCGTCGCTGCCGGGTGCCGGTGGGACGGCACCACGTACTCCGCTGATGTCAAAACTCGTCGGCGCCGAGATCGAGCCGACGGTGTCGCCGGTATCCGTGGCGGCCGGCGCCGGGGCGGGTGCCACGGCGGCAGGTCTGGCACCGGTTGGCGGAGGCGCCGGCGGTGCGGGCCCGATGGGATCGATGGGCCACGGCGCGAAGAGCGGCGGTGCAAAGCAGGGGCTGACGGCACCGTCGCCGCTGGCCTACGACCTCGCTGAAGACGAAGAAGACGACTGGTAGTCGCCCCCAAGACTTCCCGGCCACAGGGCCGGAAAGACTCGCCATTTGGTTGGTGAGGACACGCAGAAGAGAAGGAAAATCCAGCATGGCACAGATGAACACCGATGCCGCTGTCCTCGCCAAGGAGGCAGCGAACTTCGAAAGGATCTCGGGCGAACTCAAGGGCGTCATCGCGCACGTGGAGTCGACGGCGGGTTCCTTGGCCGGCCAGTGGCAGGGCCAGGCCGGCACCGCGGCCCAGGCGGCGTTGATGCGCTTCCACGAGGCGGCCGCGCGCCAGATTCAGGAGCTGAACGACATTTCGGCCAACATCCACACCTCGGGTGTGCAGTACACCTCGACCGACGAGGACCAGTCCTCGACGCTCGCGGGCTCGATGCACCTCTAACCCACTACCACCTAATAGAAACGGAGCAAAAAATATGACCGAACAGCTGTGGAACTTCGCCGGCATCGAAGGTGGAGCGAGCGATATCCAAGGATCCGTGGCGACCACCGCAGGCCTGCTCGACGAGGGTAAGGGCTCCCTGGCGTCACTTGCCGCGGTGTGGGGCGGCAGCGGTTCCGAGGCCTACCAGGCCGTCCAGATGCGCTGGGACAGCACCTCAGCCGAGCTGAATTCGGCACTGCAGAACCTCGCATCGACGATCAGTGAGTCCAGTGCAACGATGGCTCAGACCGAAGCCGGCGTCACCGGGATGTTCGCATAACACGACGTAGCACGCGGGTGGGCGGGCTGGACCTACGGCCCGTCTCGTCCACCACGCGTGTCCCGGCGTGACCAATTAGTAGTAATGAGAGGTACCCATGTCGGCTGACTATGACCGGCTTTTCCACTCCTCGGGAGACGCTGTGCAGACAGCCGATCAGGAGTCAGATGGCGGCGCCGCGGCGCCGATGCCCACCGGTGGGCCGGGACGCAGCGAAGTGACGCCGCCTCCGATGCCGATCGCCCCGGGCAAGACACAGGCCGCTCCGGCACCCCCGCCGCGGCAGACCGAGGTCACCACCCAGATGCCGCCGACCAGGACCGCTCCGCAGCAGCGCCAGCCCAACGGGATGATGAGGGCGCCGCAGTCCACGGGTCCGGCCGGCGCGCGCTTCGAGCAGCCGAGGTCGGCCCCGACCCCGCCGCCGCGACCTGCACCGGCGCCTGCGCCGTCGCAGCATTTCGCGGAGGCGCAGTCCGAGGCGAACAGTGGCTGGCGGAGCGCCGCTCAATCGTCGGCAAATCAGCCGGCGACGACGTCGGCGGCGACAATCGGAAATCACCGCGCCATCGACGCGCTGTCCCATGTCGGGGTGAAGTCCGCGGTCAAGATGCCGTCGCAGCGCGGCTGGCGCCACCTGCTCTATGCACTGACCCGCATCAACCTCGGCCTGTCACCCGATGAGCTCTACGAGATGGATCTGAATACCCGGATCCGCCGAAATGCACGCGATTCCTACCAGATTGGCGTCTTTGGCCTCAAGGGCGGGGTCGGCAAGACCGCTGTCACCGTCGCGCTGGGATCGGCGTTGAGCAAGGTCCGTGGCGATCGCATCCTTGCGGTGGACGCGGATCCGGACGGCGGCAATTTGGCCGACCGTGCCGGGCGGCAGTCCGCTGCCACCGTCTCGGACCTGCTCGCCGACAAAGAGTTGGCCCGCTACAACGACATTCGTGCGTACACGAGCATGAACGCCTCAAACCTGGAGATCCTGTCCTCCGAGGAATACAGCGGGGCACGTCGCGAATTCAACGACGACGACTGGAAGGGCGCGACCAACATCGTGTCGCGTTACTACAACCTCGTGCTGGCCGATTGCGGCGCGGGGCTGTTCCAGCCGGCCGCCCGCGGAGTGCTGTCGACGGTGTCGGGTCTGGTGATCGTCGCAAGCGCATCGATCGACGGCGCCCGGCAGGCCGCTGTGACGATGGACTGGCTGCGGCAGAACGGATATCAGGATCTGCTGGGCCGGTCCTGCGTGGTGATCAACCACGTCGTGCCGGGCAAGCCGAACATCGACGTCACCGATCTGGTGCAGCAGTTCGAGCGTCACGTCCCGCCGGGTCGCGTCGTCGTGCTGCCTTGGGACAAGCACATCGCGGCCGGCACGGAGATCCAACTCGACCTGCTCAGCCGCACCTTCCAGCGGCGGATCATCGAGTTGGCGGCCGCCCTGTCAGACGACTTCGACAGGCTCGAACGTCGTTGACCTCCACCGCCGCCGCAGCATCCACGTCGAGCGTCACGCCCGGCCGGCCGTCGACCACGCGAGTGACGATCCTGACCGGGCGGCGCATGACCGACCTGGTGCTGCCGGCAGCGGCGCCGATCGAGACCTACATCGACGAGACCGTGTCGGTGCTGGGCGAACTCATGGAGGACACGCCCAAGGATGTGCTGGCCGGGTTCGACTTCTCGGCGCAGGGCGTATGGGCGTTCGCGCGACCGGGCGCGCCACCGCTGAAGGCTGACGAATCGCTCGACGATGCGGGGGTGGTCGACGGCTCGTTGCTGACCCTGGTGTCGGTCAGCCGTACCGAACGCTACCGACCACTTGTCGAGGACGTGATCGATGCGATCGCCGTCCTGGACGAGTCGCCGGAGTTCGACCGCACGGCGCTGAATCGCTTTGTCGGTCTTGCCATTCCGGTAGCGGCGTTGGCGATCACGGTGATGTCGCTGGTGGCGTGGTCACGTACCGGACACAGCTGGTACTGGCCGGTGGCACTAGGCGTGCTCGGGCTGGCAATACTGGGCGGTGTCCTGCTGGCGCGGAATCGCTTTGACAACATCGACATGGCGGAGAGCCTGTTGGCTGCCGCAGTGCCGGTGCTGGCGGGTACCGCCGCGTTGGCGGTTCCGCTGCCCCGTGTGGTCGATTCGCTTGGGGCACCGCAGATTGCGGGTGCCGCCGCGGTGGTCTTGTTGTTGACGTTGGCGACGCGCGGCGGGCCCCGTAAGCATGCCGAGTTGGCGTCGTTCATGGCGATCACGTCGGTCGCAGTGACCGCGGCGGCCATCGCGTATGGGTACGGCTGGCAGTACTGGGTGCCGGCCGGCGCCATCGCCTTCGGGCTCATCGTGGTGACGAACGCGGCGAAGCTGACAGTGGCGGTCGCGCGGATCGCGCTGCCGCCGATCCCGGCTCCAGGCGAGACGGTCTCCAACGACGAATTGCTGGATCCCGTCGCGACATCCGAGATGCAGGGTGACGAATCGCCGACTTGGCAGGCGATCATCGCGTCGGTCCCCGACTCCGCCGCCCGGTTGCACGAGCGCAGCGAGCTGGCCAGGCGGTTGTTGGTGGGTTTCGTGACCGCGGGTGCGCTGGTCTTGTCGGCCGGCGCGATTGGCGTTGTCGTGCAGGGGCACTTCTTCATCCACAGCCTGATCGTGGCCGGCCTGCTCACGGTCGTCTGCGGGTTCCGGTCGCGGTTGTATGCGGAGCGCTGGTGCGCGTGGGCGCTGCTGGCCGCGACGGTCATCGTGCCGACCGGCGTGCTAGTGAAGCTGTGCCTGTGGTACCCACACAGCGCCTGGCTGATGCTGAGCATCTACACCGCGGCCGCGATCGTGGCATTGATCATCGTCGGCGCGACCGAAGGTGTGCGACGGGTGTCGCCGGTGACGAAGCGGATCCTCGAATTGACCGACGGCGCAGCGATCGCGGCGGTTATTCCGCTGCTGCTGTGGATCGCCAGCGTGTACGACGTCCTGCGGAACATACGTTTCTAGGCGGACTGCGGCGATGAGTGGCGGAACTCTCGAGGTCGATCCTGCCGCGTTAGACAGCGCGGGAACAGCTTTCGGTCAGGCGGGCGACGCGCTGGGTAACCTGCACGCCGACGCCCCGCTGGGCGACGCTGCCGCGGTTGTGCCGGCCCTTCGGACCGCCGCGGCGTGCCGCACAGCCCAATCCGAGGTGGCCGCCGAGTCGTCGGCGGTGGCCGACGGCGCCCGTCAGTTCAGCGAGAACCTCGGGTCCGCGGCGCGGTGGTACGAGAAGCGCGACCGGGCCGCCGCCGACGCGATCGAAAAGACCACGATCCCGAAGTAGCCGACTACGACAGCGCGTCCGCCGGCAGCGGGGTGTCGACGGCGTCAGGGCTCCCGAGGTGATCCGTGACATCACGGCACTCGCCGCGAACCTCGATGCCCCCGCTACCGTTAGGCGCGTAGGGACGCAGCACGGTGACGACGTTGTTCTTCGCCAATGACGCGGCGTGGCTTGCGAAGCCGCTGTCGCTGCTCCAGCCGGCGCGCAGTAACTCCCCGACGAACGCCTGGACTTCGGCCTGCGAGCCTGCGTAAGTCGAGGCATGGGTGTAGTCGATCTGAACCAGACCGCGGTACGGCGGCTTGCCCTCGTCGCTGCAGGCCTCAAACCGGAACGTCGCCCCGACATCCTTGAGCTGCAACGCTTTAACGACGTCGCGGGCGGCCGCGATTGTCTGCGCCTTGGCCTCTTCAGGTGTCATCGGGTCCGACACTCCGTCCTTGAGTTTGTTCACTATCGCGCATCCCGAAACCATCGCCACGGCCGTCACGATTGCCAGCAGCAGCCGAAGCTGTCTCACGATCGTCCCTTTCTAGTGGTAGTGGCCGGTGGTTGGCGTGCGGAGCAATTCAGGGTCCACCGAATCGGCCCAGAGGTATTCACCGCGGTGCCGGGCCGTCATGCCGTGGCCCTCGAGCAGGGCGCCGTTGCCCGAGGTGATGTCGGCAATGGCGTACAGGGATTCGCTGCCGGGCGTGAAGTATTTGGAGTGGTCGCTGAACGGATTGTTGAAGCCGGGGATCTCCGCCTTGAATCGCGTCGAGCCGAATCCGTCGGCGGCCGGATCGGTGCCGAGCCCGACGGGAATCCCGGGCGTCGGCATGTCGAACGGAGTCGGCGCAAACGGTGTGAGCGGGATCTGCTTACTGCCGAACTGCGTGACAGGGTCCGACGACGCCGCCCCGACGTACACGTGGCCGCCTTCGGCCAGGTGAAAATCGGCCGTGCTCTTGGCCAAGTCCGTACCCGGCGAGCCCACCAATACGACGTCGTCGGCGCGCATCCCGTAACCCGCGGCAGCGTCGGCCACAGTGGTCGAGCCGTACGAGTGACCGATCACGGTGACGTGGGAGTCGTTGTCCCCGTTGGTCACATCGAAGGCTTTCACGTCGGACGCCAGCATCGAGCCGCCGTCTCGCGCCAGACCGGTCTGGGCGATCCGGGTATCCGTGGCACTGTCGGGCGCGTCGTAGCCCATCCACAGCACCATCGAGTTCTTCTTCGCCGGCGCCGCATTCTGCGTCTCGTTATACAGATTGAGGCCGTCCGCGCGTACGAAGTACCGGTCCCGGATACTGTTGCCGGTGCCGGGCACCAGCACGGTGGTGTTGTCCGCCTCGTCGGGATTCCCGATGGCGACCGCCGCGCGTCCCTGACCGCCGAACTGTTCGGGCTCGTACGTATGCAGAAAGACCGGGTGCCTCGGGACGCCGCTGGGATCCATCTGCGCGTTGACGTCGACAGCCTTCTGCACGTTCTCGGCGTTTCTGTAGCGGGTGATATCCGCCTGGGTGAGCCCATATTTCCCCGGCTCGGCCACCGCCGCCTCCGTTGGCACGCCTGCGTTGGCGGCTGCGTGGCGCACGCGGTCCAAATCCTGGTTCATCACCTTGCGGTTCGCGCAGTCGCGGATTGCGACCGGGATGCCGTTGAGATTGCCGATCCGCCCGGGCCGCTGGTCGGCAAGCCGCTGCCGCTCGTTCGGACCGAGCGAATCCCACCACCGCTTCACCTGATTCGCATCGGTGCCACTGTCGGGGATCGTCAGGTGCGGCGGTGACTCCGGTGCCCGGGCGTTCATCAGCGCCGAGGCGATCGCCTGGTCGACCGCGTCAAACGTGGCGAGCAGCTTCTTGAGAAGCGCGGAATACGCCGCAGCCATTGCGGACGTCATCAATAGTCCGACGCTCGCCGCATGCGTCGAGCCGTCATCGTCGACCGCAGCGCCCAGCGCCGTCGCCTGGCCCGCGGTGCTCAGGATGTGGATCCGCAGTGCCGACAACTGTCCGCCGCCGGACCTCAGCGCCGACTGCATGCCTTGGAGCCTCACAAGCAACTGGCGCTGCCGTTGCAGATTCTTCTCGGCGCGCACCATCGCGGCCTGGGCCGCGGCGCCCTCCCAAGCAGAGGCCAACTGCGCCAGAGTCCCTCGCTGCGTCGCGATCTCGGCCTCGAGTGATGCGATCGAGACCGCCAACTGGGCTGCGGCGGCGATCATCCCGTCGGGCTGTGATCCCGCCACCAGCGAGATTGTTGCCTTCACATCGGATCGGAGCTTTGTAAGCCGGCGGTGATCTCCGTGACCGCCGCGTCGATCCGTTCCCTATCGGCCTCGATGGATTGTGTCGCGGCCGCCGTTGCGTTCTGCAGGGCTTCGTTGATCCGCTGCTCAACCGTGCGCGCTCCCAGGCGCAACAGGCCGTCGGAGATGAACGCGCCCGTCAGGTAGTGATGGCCGTTCAGTGTCACCTCGACGGTTTCGGATTCATCTGTGGCAGTGAATGTTTCGCCGTTCATCTTGTGCAGCTGTTCATCGACGATCGACTGCAAACGCTGCGCCTGCTTCAGAACCGCAGCGACTTGCGGATGCATCTCGTCGGTCACGTGGAGTCCTTGCCGTCCTGCACGTCCCTACGTCGACGATTGCCGATGACTGCCTCGGTCCACGGGCGGTCCTCGGTGTAGAGGTCTTCGTCGGGCGACAGGTTCGGGTCGCGCCGCTTGTCCTTTCCCTGGATGTGTCCGGCGCCGTGACCCATCGGCACCATGCCGCCGCCCATTGCACCGCCGGCGGCGGCTCCGGTCGATGCGGCCGCAGGTGCAACCGACGCGGCGCGGCCCGGTGCCGTCGGCGCCACGGTTTCGGCACCCACCGCGGGCGACAACGGCATCGACGGTGCCGCGCCGCCGCCACCGCCCGCGCCTGCTCCACCGCCGCCGTGTGCGGCGGGCTTGAGGGTCGGATCCGTTGGAAGCTTGGGCATACCCGTCGACGGGCCACCGGGCACGCCGCCCGACGGCGCTCCGCCACCGGAAGGCGTGCCGCCGCCCGAGGGTGCGCCGCCTGACGGCGCTCCGCCGGCCGCAGGCTGGGCCGCCGGTTGCTGGGCCGACATCGGCTGGGCCGTCGGCGAGGGCGCTCCGGTGGACTGTTGGGGAGCGTCTCCGCCGCCACCCGCACCGGGCTGCTGGGGCCCACCGTCGGTCTGGGTACCCGGCTGCTGCGGCTGACCGGGCTTGCGCGGGTCGCCGTTGCCCGTGACGGGCCCGAATTGCGCCGCGCCTGGAGGCGGCTTCGGTACTCCCAGCAGGCCCTTGCCCGTCACGTCGGCGCTGTAACCGGTGAGGACTTCCTCCGACTTCGCGAACAACTTCGCGTACTTGTCTTGTGCCACATGCAGTCCGACACGGTCCTTGTTCTGGATCGCTTGCTGCATCTGGATTTCGACCTGCTCGATCTCCTCGACAGTCGGATGCTCGGCCGCCCACTTGTCTTGTGCGTCCGCCATATCCTGGGCCTGGGCCGCCAGATAGTCGTACTGTTCGGCGATCTTGTTCAACCATTCCTGATGTCGACGCAGGGCATCGCCTGCCGCCTCGGCGGAAGAGCCGTCCCACGGCACGCCGGCGAGTGAGTAGCGATCGGAGGCGGCCCGCAGACTATCGGCGAAACTCTTTGCGTCGCCGGCGTATGTGCGCATCGGACCGGAATTACCCGAGTGGATGATCTGTGCCGCCGCCTTCGGGTCAAGGTAGCCACCGGTGTCTCCACCAGCCATTCCCGGCGGCGGCGGCGCCTCCACCGCCGGAATCGATGGCGGCAGGGGGGGATTGACGGGAACTGGGTCGCCCGGCACCGGCAGCGGTGGGTCATGGTCCAGGGCCGCCCGGGTGCGTTCGTCGACGCTCCGATAGACGCCGGCCGCAGTACGCAACACGGTGGCCAGCCGATCTGCTTCGCTGTTTCCCGACGCCACAAAGCTTTTCAGTGTCTCGGCACCGGCTTGAACCTGGGCCGTCGCCGACTGGACGAAGGCGAAGGCACACGGTTCCGTGGGCGCGGCGGCGACGTCACTGACCGTAGGGCGAATGTCCTCGGCCTTCGCCTCCAGTTGTCCGGGTTCGACCCTTACCTCATCACCCATCGGCATACTTCCTCTCAGGGCGCCGCTGCGACACCCTGCCCAGCAAACTGCTTGTCATTGTTCCAGCGCCATCTGGAAGCGGCTCTCCTCGCGCGGGTTGATCAATCGGATCGGCAACTGGGTATGCCGTGGCGTGTCGATGAAGTTGTGCCGCAGCACCACCCGGCCGATACCCGGATGCGGACCGAGGTACGTCGTGGCGTTGGGCCACGACACCTTTGCCACCTGTCCAATGCGTCCGTTGATGAATCCGGCGAACTCACGGAACTGCGGGCCCAGCGTGACCACCGCGCCGGCCGCGGCCGACCGCACGACGAACTGTGTGAACAGCCGCGCGTCGCCGAGGTTGATGCTCACGTCGACGTCGTCGAACGGCATGTACACCGGGTAACGGTCGGCAGTCTCGCCAACCAGCACGCCTGCCGACCCGATCGGCAACTCGTAGTGGCGGTCGGTCACCGGGCTGATGCCCTGCAATGCCGCACGCTGCCCGCCGAACAGGCACGAAAACCCGCGCGGCGTGGTCGGATTGGCCAACGTCGTCAGAAGTACCGTTGTCGTCGGCGCCACACCGGGCCGAATGCGGACCCGCGTGATCGTGTGGTCCGCCCGCGCGGACCACCACACGTCGGGCCCGCCCGCCGCGCTGTACGCGGCGGTGAAGGTGCTGCGGCCCTTGATCGCCGACCAGGTCTCCCGTTCGAAGCTGATCTCAGTCCCGCGGTCGAAGTCGTCGAAGCTGCGGATGGGTTGGGCATCAATCCCATTGCCGGCCAATTGATCTGCGATGCGGGTGGCTGACGCGACCAGGTAGCGGGCCAGGCCAGCCACGCCCGACTCGCGGCGCTGCGATGACTTGCGGGTGTGCTCTGGGTCAGCCCGCAACACGATCCAGGTGCGCCGATTGGCAGGTGCGGGGTAGGGGCCGATGACCTGCTCGTAGAGGGCCACCAGGCTCGCGGGTGCGCTCTTGCCCACCCGGTAGCCGGCAGAGACGACGTCGGCCTCGAGGTCCGGGCAGTGCGCTGTCACGAGTTGCTCCACCAGCCGCGTGTCAACGACGTCGTCGGTATAGGCCTGGCCGCCGACGATCACCGTGGGGGTGAACGGCCGGGGCACCAACTCGATGGCGGACACCAGGTAGTCGTCCTGCCAGCGAACCGCGACGTGATCGCCCGGCAGCACCGTCGCACCGACAGCGGGTGCGGACGGCAGGTCGGGGACATTGCGGTGGCGCCGGCGCCACGAGAACACCGCGGCCGCCCAGCCCGTCAGCCGTCGACCCCGGATGGTCACCACCGCGGCGAGCGCCATGACGACGGCAAGCGTCACGCCGACCCACAGCAGGTGGAGGGGCAGGAACAGCGCGATGCAGGCGGGAGTCAGTGCCGCCACCCATATCGCGTGGCCGGTGGTGAAGCGCAGCCCGAACACGCCGAAGATCTTCTTCATCGGCGCCTCAATGCGCGTCGGGCCAGCGCGCCGAGCCCCAGGGCCAGCGCCAGGCCGGCACCGGTCAGGACGACAGCGGTGATCGGGCCTCGGTCCGGAGGCGGCACGTACACCGGCGGCGGAAGCTGCTTGACCTTGTACGGCACTGTCGCAGGGCCTGCCGGGACATCCCACGTCAACGCGGCCACCGGATCGATGACCCCGGCGCCGACCTCGTTGTCGACACCGCCGCCGGGATGCCGCGCCGTTGCGGTGATCCGGTTGATGACCTGCGCGGCTGTCAGGTCGGGGAAGCGTTGCTTGAGCAGTGCGGCGAGCCCGGAAACGTAGGCGGCCGCGAACGACGTGCCGGTGATCGGAATCGGCCCGTCCTGGCCTTGCAGGGCATTGACCGGCGCGCCGTCGTATCCGAGCGCGATGATGTTCTCCGCCGGGGCGGCAGCTCCGACCCAAGGGCCGTTCATCGAGAAGTTGCTAGGCAGCCCGTTCTCGGCGATCCCGCCCACGGTCAGCACCAGTGGCGAGTACCACGCCGGGCTGACGATCGTCTGCACCTGCTTCCAACCACGGGGATCGGCGGGAATCGCCGCATCTGGCGGCGGATTCTGCGAGCAGTCCTGGCCGGTGTTGCCTGCCGCGACGATGATGACCGCACCCTTGACGTTGACGGCGTAGTTGATGGCCGCGCCAAGGCCCGATTCGTTGATCGGCCGGGTCACCTTGTAACAGGCGGCCTCGCTGATGTTGATCACCTGCGCGCCGATGTTCGCCGCATGAACGACGGCGCGGGCCAGGCTGCGCAGGGAGCCGGCGGTTTGGGTGGTGTTCGGGTCGTTCGGATCGGTGCGGGAGCCGACCGGCTGGAACGCCTCCGATGTCTGCCGCAGCGACAGGATCCGCGCATCGGGCGCGACGCCGATGAACCCGTCGGTGGGCGCAGGCCGGCCGGCGATGATCGATGCCGTCAACGTCCCGTGTGAGTCGCAATCGGACATACCGTTGCCGGCCTTGTCGACGAAGTCGCCGCCCGGCTCCGCGGGCACTCGTGGTGAGCCGTTCACTCCGGTGTCGATGATCGCAACAGTTACGCCGGCCCCGGTTGCGAACCTCTGGGCGTCGCTGATCCGCAGGTAGTCGTTCGCCCACGGCTTGTCGGCGAAGTTCGAATTCGGGAACGCGGTGGGTGTCGAGCAGACCCGCCGCTGTTCGGTCGG